>Ga0315910_10002173_pt1 | contig 17454 bp, 14 predicted proteins | sample EdamamesoilMG_FD_204470 | JGI IMG/M metagenome (GOLD analysis project Ga0315910, IMG submission 204470) | Garden soil microbial communities collected in Santa Monica, California, United States - Edamame soil | ecosystem: Environmental > Terrestrial > Soil > Garden | place: USA: California... | reverse complement strand
GGTTGCGCGTGCAATGGGCGATCACGCTCGGCCTCGCGCCCGCGGCGCTGTTCCTGTTTGCGCCGGTGTCCATCGTCGGTCCGCTCGCCAATGCCGTCGCCATCCCGCTGGTGTCAGCCGTGGTGACACCTCTCGCATTGCTGGCGGCGGTGATTCCCTGGGACGGGCTGCTGGAACTGGCGGCCTGGCTGCTGCAATGGCTGCTGCAGTTCCTGGAGTGGTGCGCGGCACTACCGGCGGCGGTATGGCAGCAGCACACGCCACCGCTGTGGTCGGCGCTGCTCGCGCTGGCCGGGGTCGCCTGGCTGCTCGCGCCGCGCGGCCTGCCATGGCGCGCGATGGGCTTCGCGCTGATGCTGCCGGCGGTCGCGCTGCCGCCGCCCGCGCCCGCGCCGGGCGAAGCCTGGATCACCACGCTGGACGTGGGCCAGGGCCTCGCGGTGCTGGTGCGCACAGCCAACCGCGCACTGCTCTACGACGCCGGACCTGCGTTCGGAACCGACACCGACAGCGGCGAGCGCATCATTGCGCCCTACCTGCGCGCCATTGGGATCGAGCGCCTTGACGCGATGGTGATCACGCACAACGACAGCGACCACGCGGGCGGCGCCGCCTCGGTGGCGGGAAACTTCGAAGTGGACGCGCTGCTGCACTCGCTGCCCGCGGGCCATCCGCTGACCGCGTTGCTGGCCGGCGAGCGTTGCGCGGCGGGCAGGTCCTGGGAGTGGGACGGCGTGCGCTTTGCCGTGCTGCATCCGGCCGGCGCGGCGGCGCGCGCGCGCAAGAGCAACGACCTGAGCTGCGTGCTGAAAGTGACCGCGGGCGCTCGCTCGATGCTGCTCACCGGCGACATCGAGCGACCGGCGGAAGTCGAACTGCTGGAGCGCGATGCCGCGGCGCTCGCCGCGGACGTGCTGCTCGTGCCGCACCACGGTAGCCGGACCTCATCGAGCGCAGGTTTCCTCGCCGCCGTGCGGCCCGCGATGGCAATTGTTCCGGCGGGCTACCTGAACCGCTTCGGCCATCCGAACGCGGAGGTTGTCGAGCGTTACCGGGACGCGGGGGTCAGGATCTGGCGCACCGACCACGAGGGCGCCGTGACGGTGCAACTGGCGCGCGGCGAATTCACGCTCAGAAGTCAGCGGCGTGAAAGCCGGCGCTACTGGCAGGACGCGCCGCAGTGAGGCGGCGTGGCCGCCGGCCGCGAAACGGACCCCCATCGAAGATTGATCTAGGTCAAAATGGCGGTCGCGCTGCAACTGAAAAATGCAAAAGATTCTGTATGAAAAGGGCATCGAGCGCAGCGTCGCTCCTGCCGCTGTGCCCGCAAGTCCAACCACGGAGACGTCCATGTTCAGATTCGTCCACAACTCCGCCATCGCGATCGCCCTGATGGGCGTCGGCGCCGCTTCGTTCGTGCTGGCGGCAAGCCCGGCAAGCGCGCAGCAATCCGCGCCTGCCAGGAAGGCGCCGGCACAAACCGAATCACAAACACAGGCGCGCGCGATCCTGATGCGCATGGCGGACTATCTCGCCGGCCAGAAGGCTTTAAGCGTCAGCATGCGCGCGGGTTACGACGCGGTGCAGAAGTCGGGGCAGAAGATCGAGTACAGCGAGGCGCGCAAGATCACGCTGAGTCGGCCCGATCGCCTGCGCATCGAAGGCGAGGACAGCGACGGGGACAAGACGCTCACCGTGTTCACCGGCAAGGAAATCGTGCTGATCAACACGACGGACAACGCCTATGCCGTCGCGCCGCAGCCCTCCGGGCTGGACAACACGATCGTTCACTATGTGAGGGATCTCGGCATGCGCCTGCCGCTCGCGATGCTGCTGGTGAGCGAGTTGCCGGCGGAATTGAAGCAGCGCGTGCGCTCGGTCGACTATGTCGAGAAAACCAGCCTGTACGGTGCCCCCGCCCATCACCTGGCGGCGCGCACCGACACGGTGGATTTCCAGATCTGGGTCGTGGACGGGGACAAACCGTTGCCGCTGCGCGTGTTGATTACCTACAAGAAGGACAGGGCGCAACCGCAGTTCCGGGCCCTGCTTTCCGACTGGAACCTGGCGCCGGCAATCACGGATGCGACGTTCTCGGCGAAACCGCCGGAGGGCGCACACAAGATCGCGTTTACGACGCAGCTTCCGGGCAAGCAGCCGGCAACCCGCAAGCCCGCGGCAGAAAAAGGAGCCAAGTGATGAACCTCAAATCATGGAGTGGTGCGGGAACCGTGCTCATTGCGGGTGTATTCGTACTGGGTCTTGCGAAAGAGGCAGATGCGCGTGGTTGGGGTGGCGGGGGCGGATTCCATGGCGGGGGCGGATTCCATGGCGGCGGCGGATTCGGCGGCCATGGCGGCGGCTTTGGCGGCGGCGGTTTCTCGCGTGGCGGATCCGCATCCGGCGGAGGCTTCTCGCATGGCGGGTTCGGCGGTGGAGGCGGGTTCGGTGAGCGTGGCGGCGGGTTCGGCGGAGGCGGTGGGGGATTCGGCGGTGGCGGACAGCGCGGCGGCAATGTGAGCTCGAACGAGAGCCAGCGACAAAGTTCCATGAGTCAGAACCAGGGCAATCGGCAGTCGACCGCGACGTCGATGCAGAACACGCGCTCGTCGACCATCAGCAACACCGAGAGCAACTACTACGGCAGCGGCTATCACGGCGGTTGCTACAACTGCTGGGACGGCGGCTCCGCTGCCGCCGGCGCCGCTGTCGGCATGATGGCCGGCGCGGCAATCGCTTCGTCCAGCACTGCCGCAGCCAGTTCGAGCGCGTACTCATCGGGCTACGTCGCAGGAAGCACCAACACTGCGAATACGACTAGTGCCTACAACGCCGGAGTTGCCGCTGGCGCAGCAGGAGTTACCTATGCGATGGGCGTCAACTACGGGTCCCTGCCGGCTGGCGCAAAGATGATCACCACGAATGGCACCAACTACTATGTGAGCGGCAGTACGTGGTTTCAGCCGGCCTTCGGCCCGAACGGCGTGTATTACCGCGTGGTACCTGTTCCCTGAGTTGAAAGGATTTTCATGAAGGCGTTCGGCCAGGCGATCGGCGCGGCCGCATTGGCGGTCGCCTGCGGATTTGTCCCGCAGGCAATACAGGCCCAGCAAATCACCGGCACGCCGGGATCCCCCAGCGCCACCACCACGCTCAGCGGGAAGGAGCTTCCGGCACCCGCTCAGAAGTTCGGCGGGGTGATCAGGGAGAAGGCTTCGGAGTCGACGCCATGGTGGTCACCGCGCGTCGTGCCGCCGAAGGGCGCGCCCAATGTGCTGCTCATCATGACCGACGACGCCGGATTCGGCGCGCCCGGCACTTTCGGCGGCGTCGTGCCGACTCCAGCGCTGGATCGCATTGCGAAGGCCGGCCTGCGATACACGAATTTCCACTCCACGTCGCTATGCTCGCCCACGCGCGCGGCGATCATCACGGGCCGCAACCATCATTCGGTGGGCTTCGGGGTGGTCGGAGAAATTGCCACGGGGTACCCGGGCTATGACTCCGTCATTCCGGTCGAGAAGGGCACCGTCGGCACCATCCTGAGGGACAACGGCTACGCGACCTCGTGGTTCGGCAAGAACCACAACACGCCCTTCTACCAGGCGACCCAGGCCGGCCCCTTCCACCAGTGGCCCAACGGCATGGGCTTCGAATACTTCTACGGCTTCGTCGGCGGCGACGCGAGCCAGTGGCAGCCGAACCTTTACCGGAATACCACGCCCATCTTCCCCTTCCAGGGCAATCCCGGCTGGAACCTGACGACGGCGATGGCCGACGAGGCAATCCAGCACATGAAGCAGTTGAAGGAGATCTCGCCCGGGAAGCCCTTCTTCGTCTATTACGTGCCGGGCGGCACGCACTCGCCGCACCATCCCTCGCCGGAGTGGATCAAGAAGGTGAGCGACATGCACCTTTTCGACGAGGGCTGGGAAAAAGTGCGCGAGAAGATCTTCGCCAACCAGAAAAAGCTCGGCATCATGCCCGGGAACGCGAAGCTCACGCCGTGGCCGGACGGGCAGGCGGAGTACGGCGGCGCGAAGCTGCCCAAGTGGGACTCGCTCGGCATCGAAGAGAAGAAGCTGTTCATCAAACAGGCCGACGTGTACGGCGCGTACCTTGCCTACACCGACCACGAGATCGGCCGCGTCATCCAGGCGGTCGAGAACCTGGGCGAACTCGAAAACACGCTGATCATTTACATCTCGGGCGACAACGGCGCGAGCGCCGAAGGCATGGTCAACGGCACGCCGAACGAGTTCACCACCTTCAACGGCGTCGAAGTGCCGGTCAAGGCCCAGTACCTCTGGTATCCGTTCTGGGGATCCGACCGCACCTTCCCGCATTTCGCAGCCGGCTGGGCGTGGGCGATGGGCACGCCGTACAAGTGGACGAAGCAGGTGGCGTCGCACTTCGGCGGCACGGCGCAGGGCGTGGCCATGTCCTGGCCGGGCCACATCAACGAGCCCGGCGGCATCCGCCGCCAGTTTCACCACGTCATCGACATCGTGCCGACCATCCTCGAAGCGGCCGGCATCGCGGCGCCCGAATCGATCAACGGCATCAAGCAGCAGCCGATCGAAGGCGTGAGCATGGCCTACACCTGGGACAAGGCGAACGCCAGCGTGCCCACCCGGCACACCACGCAATACTTCGAGATGCTCGGCAACCGCGCCATCTACAGCGGCGGCTGGGTGGCGGCGACCACTCCGGCCACGATACCGTGGGTGCTGAGCAGCGCCAAAGCGCCGGACGTCATCACCGGATACAAGTGGGAACTCTACAACGTCGACGAGGACCCCACCCAGTCCACAGACCTGGCCGCGAAAATGCCGGACAAGCTCAAGGAAATGCAGGCGTTGTTCTATGAGGAGGCGAAGAAGTACAACGTGCTGCCGCTCGACAACACGACGCTCGCGCGCTGGAACGCGCCCAAGCCCAACCTCACCGGGGGGCGCACCGAGTTCAACTATTCAGGTCCGTTGAGCGGCGTGCCCAACAGCGGCGCGCCGAGCGTCCTGCAGAAGTCCTACACCATCACCGCCGCGCTCGACATTCCCGCGGGCGGCGCCGAAGGCGTGATCGTCACCGACGGGGGGCGCTTCGGCGGCTACGCGCTGCTGCTCAGCCGGAGCTACAACTACTGGCTCGAAAACGAGGTGGTGAAGACGGCCGGCATCGCGTTGCTGATCGCCGGCATCCTGCTGACCCTGGTCGCGCGTGGCGGCAAGTGGACGGGCGCAAAACGCTGGATCGGCCACAGCGTGCTGGCGCTGGGCGCGCTGTGGGCGGTCGGTGCGCTCGCGACGCGGACATTCGACCTGGGCAAGGGCAAGCCCGTGTTCGTATACAACCTGCTCGATCTCAAGCGCACGATATGGACCGGGCCCGCGCTGGGCGCCGGCAAGCACACCGTCGTCTTCGACTTCAAGGCCGACGGCGCTGCCCTGGGCGCGGGCGGGACGGGCGTGCTCTCCGTGGACGGCAAGGAAGTCGCCCGAGAAACGCTGGAACACACCATCCCGGTCACCTTCCCGGAGGACGAAACCTTCGACATCGGCGAGGACACGCGCACCGGCGTGGCGCTGGTCGAGCAGCGCTACGACGTTCCGTTCAAGTTCACCGGCAAGATCGACAAGCTGACGTTCAAGCTCGCGCCCTTCACGACGGAGCAGAAAGAGGCGGCGGAAGCGGCGCAACAGGCGGCTGCGGCAAAGTCCGCTGAGAAACGCTGATCCGAGGCAGGGTCATGAATCGGGTGCTGATTTTCGCGGCCGCCGCGGAAGCCGCGACGGGCTTGGCTTTGCTGATGGTTCCATCACTGGTCGGGCAGTGGCTGCTCGGCGCGGAACTGGCAGGCGTTGCGGCGACCGTAGCGCGCGTGACCGGCATCGCGCTGATCGCGCTGGGGATTGCGTGCTGGCCGGGCACGGCGCTGAACGGCATGCTGTTCTACAGCGCTGCGGTGACGCTGTACCTCGCTTACATTGGCGTCGTGGACGGCATGGGCGGCATCCTGTTGTGGCCTGCGATTGCACTGCACTTGGTCCTGACGGTATTTTTGATTTTGGAAAAGAGGAAAAAGTCTTCATGAAAGCATTCCAGCAAGCGCTTGCGACTGCTGCCGCGGTAGCAGTCGTAGGAATCCTCCCGCTGACAGCGTCGGCCCAGCAGGTCACCGGTACGGTCGGCTCACCCGGGGCGACCACCACCATCAGCGGCAAACAGCTGCCGCCGCCCGATCCGAAATTCGGCGGCGTGATCAAGGATGGCGCGCTGCAGTCCAAGCCCTGGTGGCCGGCGCGCGTGGTGCCGCCCAAGGGCGCGCCCAACGTGCTGCTGATCATCACCGACGATGCGGGCTTCGGCGTGCCCTCCACGTTCGGCGGCGTGATCCCGACGCCGACCATGGACCGCATCGCTAGCGAAGGCCTGCGCTACAACCGTGTGTTCTCGACAGCGCTGTGCTCGCCCACGCGCGCCGCGCTGATCACCGGGCGCAACCACCATTCGGCGGGCTTCGGCGTGATCTCCGAGCAATCCACGGGCTTCCCGGGCTACAACAGCATCATCGCGAAGGACAAGGCGACGGTCGGGCGCATCCTTAAGGACAACGGCTATGCAACGTCGTGGTTCGGCAAGGACCACAACACGCCCGCCTTTGCGGCGAGCCAGGCCGGACCGTTCGACCAGTGGCCGACCGGCATGGGCTTCGAGTACTTCTACGGTTTCGTCGGCGGCGACGCCAACCAGTGGGAGCCGAACCTCTTTCGCAACACGACGCAGATCTACCCGTTCCAGGGCAAGCCGGGCTGGAACCTGGTCACCGGGATGGCGGACGACGCAATCGACTACATGGCGCGGATGCACCAGACCGATCCCTCCAAGCCGATCTTCATCAAGTACGCACCCGGTGCCACCCACGCGCCGCACCACCCGACCAAGGAATGGGTGGAGAAGATCAGCAAGATGAAGCTCTTCGACGAAGGCTGGAACAAGGTGCGCGAACGTATCTTCGAGAACCAGAAGCGGCTCGGCGTGATCCCGCAGGACACCCGGCTGCCGCCCTGGCCGAAGGACATTCTGAAGGAGTGGGACCAGCTGAGTGCGCAGGAAAAGAAGCTCTATATCCGCCAGGTCGAGGTCTTCGCGGCCTACGCGGCCTACAACGACCACGAGATCGGGCGCGTGATCAAGGGATTCGAGGACCTGGGCAGGCTCGACAACACGCTGATCATCTACATCAACGGCGACAACGGCACCAGCGCCGAAGGCGGGCCGCTCGGCACGCCCAACGAAGTGGCGTTCTTCAACGGCGTTCCCGTTCCGGTCGACGTGCAGATGAAGTTCTACGACGTCTGGGGCACCGAGCAGACCTACAACCACATGTCGGCCGGCTGGTCGTGGATGTTCGACGCGCCGTTCAACTGGTTCAAGCAGAACGGCTCCCAGCTCGGCGGCATCAACCAGAACATGGTGGTGTCGTGGCCGGCGCGCATCAAGGACAAGGGCGGCCTGCGCGAGCAGTTCGTCCATGTGATCGACGTCGTGCCGACGATTCTCGAAGCCGCCGGCATTCGCGCTCCCGAAGCCGTCGACGGCATCCGGCAGAAGCCGGTCGAGGGCACGAGCTTCGCCTACACCTTCGATGCGAAGAACGCCAAGGTGCCGTCGCGCCACAAGACCCAGTACTTCGAGATGATGGGGCAGTGGGCGCTGTACGACGACGGCTGGTTCCTCAGTACCAAGGTCGATCGCGCGCCCTGGGAGGCGTTCGGCGCGGCCAATCCCGATCCGCTCAACAACCAGGTGCTCGAGCTCTTCAACCTGAACAAGGATTTCAGCCAGAGCGAGAACCTGGCGGCGAAGTATCCGCAAAGGGTCAAGGCGATGAAAGCCAAGTTCATCGCCGAAGCGAAGAAGTACCAGGTCTTCCCGATGGACGCTTCGGTGGCGGCGCGCATCATCGCGCCGCGCCCGAACATTACCGCCGGGCGCAAGGAGTTCGTCTACACGCGCCCGATGGTCGGCCTGCCGCAGGGCGATTCGCCGCTGCTGCTGAACACCTCGTACACCATTACCGCCGATATCGATGTGCCGGCCGGCGGCGCCGAGGGCATGATCCTGACTTCGGGCGGGCGCTTCGCGGGCTACGGCTTCTACCTGCTCAAGGGCAAACCGGTATTCCTGTGGAATCTGGTCGATCTGGAGCGCATCAAGTGGGAAGGTGCCGAAGCGCTGGCGCCGGGCCGGCACACCGTTGAATTCGATTTCAGGTACGAAGGCATCGGCGTCGGCACGCTGGAGTACAACAACTTCAGCGGCCTTGCCCAATCCGGCACCGGCACGCTGAAGGTGGACGGCAAAGTGGTCGACACGAAGAGGATGGCGAAGACCTTGCCCATGATCCTGCAGTGGGATGAGAGCTTCGATGTCGGCTCCGATACGCTCACCGGCGTGAACGACGCTGACTACAAGCCGCCGTTCGCGCTGACCGCGAAGCTGAACAAGTTGACCATCAAGGTTGACCGCCCGCAGCTGTCGCCGGCGGACATCAAGAAGCTGCAGGCGGCGATGCAGGAGAAGGCCAAGCGCGATTGAGCGCAAATGTCCGCCCGTAGCCGATGGCTCCTTGCCGGCGCGATTGCAGTCCTCGCCGTGGCTGGCATCGCCGCCTACTTCCTCGGCGGCGCGCGCCGGCCTGCTGAGCCTGCAAGCGCGCCGGTCGCGGTGCCGGCGCAGTACATCGGCGTAAAGGCCTGCGGCACTTGCCACGCGAAGGAGCTGACGGCCTGGAAAGGTTCGCACCACGACCTGGCGATGCAGCACGCGGGCGAGTCGAGCGTGCTCGGCAATTTCGCCGACGCGAAATTCACCTATGCCGGCGTCACTTCCACCTTCTTCAGGCGCGACGGCAAGTTCTACGTCAACACCGACGGCGCCGACGGCAAGCTGCGCGATTTCGAGATCAAGTACACCTTCGGCGTCACGCCGCTGCAACAGTACCTGGTCGAGTTTCCGGACGGCCGCGTGCAGGCCCTGTCGATCGCCTGGGACGCGAGGGACAAGGCGCAGGGCGGCCAGCGCTGGTTCCACCTTTATCCAGGGCAGGCCATCAAGGCCGGCGACCGGCTGCACTGGACCGGCCTCGACCAGAACTGGAACCACCAGTGCGCCGACTGCCACTCCACCAACCTGCGCAAGAATTACAACGCGCAATCCAACACGTTCAAGACCAGCTGGTCGGAAATCAACGTCGCCTGCGAGGCTTGCCATGGGCCGGGCTCGAACCATGCCGCCTGGGCGAAGAGGGAGGGCGGCTGGGAACGCGCGCCGGGCAAGGGGCTGGAAGTCGCGCTTGATGAGCGGCGCAGCGCGGCCTGGGTGCGCAAGGACGGCGCTGCCACGGCCGAGCGCAGCAAGCCGCGCGACAGCCAGCGCGAGATCGAAACCTGTGCGCGCTGCCACTCGCGCCGCGCACAGCTGACCGACGACTATCGCTACGGCCGTCCGCTCGAACACACGCATCGCTCTGCGCTCCTGCAGGAAGGCCTGTACTGGCCCGACGGGCAGATGCGCGACGAGGTCTACAACCATGCTTCCTTCCTGCAAAGCGAAATGTTCGCCAAGGGCGTTACCTGCAGCGAATGCCATGAGCCGCATACGCTCAAGCTGCGCGCGCCCGGCAACGCGGTGTGCACGCAGTGCCACCAGGCGGCGGCGTTCGATGTCGAGAAGCACACCCATCACGCGACGGGCACGCCCGCGGCGCAGTGCGCCGCCTGCCACATGCCGGTCACCACCTACATGGAGGTCGACCCGCGCCACGACCACAGCCTGCGCATACCGCGTCCCGACCGCAGCCTGAGCATGGGCGTGCCGAACGCCTGCAACCAATGCCACAAGGAGCGTGACGCGCAATGGGCCGCGGATGCGCTCAAGCGCTGGTCGCCACAGCCGCTGCCGGGGCACCAGGGATTCGCCGAAGCCCTGGACGCCGGGTTCCGCGCCGCGCCCGGCGCGCGCGAAGCGCTGGTCGCCGCCGCCGAAGATCCGCGCCAGCCGGCGATCGCGCGCGCAAGCGCGATCGAGCTGCTGGCGCGCCACGCGGACGCGCGCGTCACGGCGCTCCTGCGCAAGGCGCTGGATGACGTGGACGCGCTCGTGCGCCGCGCGGCAGTCGGCGCGCTCGCCCAGGCGGGTCCCGAGGCGCGCGTGCAACTGCTGCCGAGAATGCTCGCCGATCCGGCGCTGTCGGTGCGCGCGGCCGCGGCCTCTGCGCTCGCCGGCGTTCCTGCCGAGCGCCTGGGCGCCGAGCAGCGCGCCGCGCTCGCCAAGGCGATCGAGGAGTACCTCGCGATCCAGCGCTTCAACGCCGATCGCCCCGACGCGCAGGTCAACCTGGGCTCGCTGTACGCCGAGCGCGGCCAGGCGGCCGAGGCGGAAGCCGCGTACCGGCAGGCGCTCGCGCTCGATCCAGGATACGTGCCGGCGGCGGTCAACCTTGCCGACTATTACCGCAACCGCGGCGAAGAGCCGCTCGCCGACGCGACCCTGCGCGCGGCGCTCAAGCGCGAACCGGCGAGCGCGCCTCTGCACCACGCGCTCGGCCTGTCGCTCGTGCGCCAGAAGCGCCTGGGCGACGCGGTGGCGGAACTGCGCCAGGCGGCGCGGCTCGCGCCGGGGCAGGCGCGCTACGCCTACGTGTACGGGATCGCGCTGCATAGCACCGGCCGCAAGGCCGAGGGCATCCAGGCGCTTGCCGAGGCGCACCGGCGCGTCCCCGGCGACCCGGTACTGCTGCAGGCGCTCGCGACGATGGAGCGCGACCGCGGCGACCGGCAGGCCGCCGCGGGCTACGCGCGCAAGCTGGTCGAGCTGATGCCCGAAGACGCGCAGGCGAAGGCGCTGCTGCAGTCGTTGCAGCGTTGACAGGACGCCCTGCGGGCTTCAGCATCGGCAGCGAGGAGATCTGGGCATGATTACCAGAGCAATCACCGGTTTCTGTGTTGCGCTGCTGGCGGCGGCCTGGTGCGCGCCTTGCGCGGCGCAGGGCACCGTCTACGAATCCAAGGACAAGGCAGGCCCGGTGTATTCCGACCGGCCGTCGCCGGGCGCAAAGCCCGTCGAACTGGCGCCGCCGAATGTGATCCAGACGCCAAAAGCGCCGGCGCCACGCCCTGCGTCCGCCACGCCCGCGCCGAACTACTCTTCGCTGGCGATCACCTCGCCGGCCGACGAAGGCACGGTGCACACCAATACCGGGCAATTCGACGTCGTACTGCAAAGCGTGCCCGCCCTGCGCGCCAAGGCGGGCGACCGTTACCGCGTGACGCTCGACGGCAATGTGCTCGCCAAGCCCTATCAGACGCGCACGATCCGCATCAGCGATGCCGACTGGCAGGCCGCGGCCGGCACAGACGCGAAGCACACGCTGCAGGTCGCCATCGTCGGCCCGGCCGGCGCCACGCTGATCCAGTCCGCGCCGATTTCGTTCTACGCGCACCGCGCGACGGTACGCAGGACGCATCGTTGACAGAGAGCGCCGCGTTGGGGCGATAATGCCCCCGAGGGAGGCCTTCCGGGCTTCTCCAACACCCCTCGAGGAGGACCGATCATGGCTAAGGACAAGAACGCGGTTTACCGGGTTACCGACGTCATCGGCACCAGCGCCGTTTCCTGGGAAGACGCCGCGCGCAGCGCGGTGAAGACGGCCTCGAAGTCGCTGCGCGACCTGCGCATCGCCGAAGTCACCAAGCTCGACGTCAAGGTCGAGAACGGCAAGGTGGTGCAGTTCCGCACGCGCCTGTCGCTGTCGTTCAAGTACGGCGCATAACGGCCTAGCCTCAATGTTGCTGTTGCTTCGACTGGTCCGCAAGATTGCGGGCTGGGTGGATTTTGTATTGCTCAGCATCGTGGTGTACCTGCTCGCCTGGCTGCCCTGGCCGGGCAAGCACCCGGTGGCCCGCCTGTTTCCCGCCTGGTGCCGGGCGTTCGCGCGCGCACTGGATGTCGAGATCCGCGTGCACCAGAAGCACCGCAAGCACCTGCCGCAACGCTACATCCTCATCGCCAACCACCCGTCGGCCTTCGAGGACATCGGCATCCCGGCGGTATTCGACGTGGTGTCGCTCGCGAAACTGCAGGTGCAGGACTGGTTCGTCGCCGGCCGCATCGCCAGGGCGGCCGGCACGCTGTTCGTCGATCGCGACAATCCCGAATCGCGCAAGCAGGTGATCTTTGCCATGGTGGATGCGGTCAACGCGGGGCAGAACATCGCGCTCTATCCGGAAGGCGGCTGCAAGGGCCGGCGGCTGCACAGCGAGTTCAAGACGGGCGCCTTCGAGGTCTCGTTCCGCACCGGCGTGCCGATCCTGCCGGTGTTCCTGCACTATGAAGCGCAGGACGATTTCGAGTGGCAGCCGCCCTTCGGCCTGGTGGACAAGATCCGCCACTTCATGGCCACCGTGAACAACCGCGCCAATTACTACGTGTTCGACCCGCTGGATCCGAAGGACTACGCCGACCGCTACGCGATGAAGGCCGCGGCGTACGCGCTGTACACGCGCTGGAACGCGCAATACCTGGAGTAGGCTGCGTGGCGTTCACCGCGATCGTCCGCGTCACCGGCAGCGCCGGGCGCTTCGAGGAATTCCGCGAACGCGTGCGCTGGCTGCTGGTGCGCGACCCCGATACCGAACCCTATACCGAGCACCACGCCGACGCGGGGCTCGAATACCGCTTCGAGCTGACGAACGGCCTGCCGTTCCCGACCTTCATCGCCGCCAGTGCGGAATTTCCCGAGCTGCGCGTCGAGGCCGAATGGGACAAGGACGGCGCGAAGGGCGGCGTGGCGATCGAAAGCGGCCGGCCGGTCGAGAAGTGGACCGGCCAGCGCAATCCCGCTTGAGCATGTCGGCATGAGCGCTCGCCAGCGTTTCCTGAAGTGCGCGTCGATCCGCGGCCTGCACCGCATCGCCTACTGGGAGTGGGGCGATCCGCACAACGCGCGCGTGCTGGTCTGCGTACACGGCCTGGGCCGCTGCGCGCGCGACTTCGATGTGCTTGCCGCTGCCATGCGCGGCGAGTACCGCGTCGTTTGCCCGGATGTCGCGGGCCGCGGCGACTCGGCCTGGCTTGCCGACCCGATGCTCTACCAGCTGCCGCAGTACGTTTCCGACATGGTGACCCTGATCGCCCGGCTGGACGTCGAGACCGTGCACTGGGTCGGCACCTCTATGGGCGCGCTGATCGGCATGACGCTCGCGGGCCTGCCGGACACGCCGGTGCGCAAGCTCGTGGTCAACGACGCGGGCCCGGTGATCAGCAAGCTGTCGCTGGAGCGCATTGCCGCCTACTTCGGCAAGGCGCCGACCTTCGCGGACATGGATGCGGCCGAAAAGTACGTGCGCGCGGTCAACGCGCCCTTCGGACCGCACACGGACGCCGAGTGGCGCTTCCTTACCGAAGTGGCGATGCGCCGGAATGCCGACGGCAGCCTGCGTGTGCACTACGACCCGAAGATCGCCGACCCCTTTCGCGCGACGCTGCCGGACAAGGACCTCGAACTCTGGCCGCTGTGGGACGCGATCCGCTGCCCGACGCTGGTGCTGCGCGGCGCGCAATCCGACCTGCTCGCGCGCGAGACCTGCAAGCAGATGGAGCGGCGCGGACCGAAGGCGCGGGTGGTGGAATTTCCCGGCGTCGGCCATGCGCCGACGCTGATGCACGAGGATCAGATAAAGGTAGTGAAGGATTTTCTACTGGCGTAGCGGTCACCGTCGCCCCCGAGTGCTTTAATCGGGGGCCCAGGTTTTCGTCGAAAAAATAAAAACCTGGGTCCCCGCCTGAAGCCGCGGGGACGACGGCATGGAAAAAGCTAGCCCTTCCGGTTCGCTGCGTCCCAGTGCTTTTCCAGGTTGGCAATTAGCGCCGGGCTGAAGTGGCAGTGCGCCTGCTCGCGCGCGTAGACCGCCATGTAGCGCCGGAAGGCGTCCAGCGGTTCCTCGGCGATGCGCAGCGCGCGCCGGTTGCCCGCGGCGCTCACCACGCCCGAACCGGTGACGTGCCGGACCAGGCGGTCGACTTCGGCGTCCACGGCGCCGGGTTCCACGACGTAATCGCAGATCAGGCGCCCCGCGGGGCTCGCGCAGTCGATGCGTCGTTCGGCGAGGATCGCCTGGCGCGCGACGCGGTCGCCGACGTGGCGCGCGAGGCGCAGGTTGGCCGCGCCCGGGATGATGCCTTCCTTGCGTGCGGGCAGGGTCATGTAGGCGTCCTGCGCCGCAATCACCTGATCGATGGTCAACAGGATCTGGCAGTGGCCGCCGATGGCGAAGCCCTCGACCGCGGCGATCCACAGCTTCTCGATCGACTCCTCCTCGGGCGGCGCCTCGGGCAGCGCGAGGCCGCGGTACAGTTTGTTGACCAGGCCCAGGTCGCGCAGGATGTACCAAAGGTAGCGGATCCTGCCCTGGTAAAGGTGGGTGAGGTTGATGCCGGCGCCAAAGAGGCGCCTGCCCGCGTACTTGCTGTGCGTGACGGTGTCGCCGCGGATCACGCAGATCTCGCTCTGCGGGTCGAGCAGCGCGAGGTCGATCGCGGTCTCCAGGCCGGCGACCGTGGTCTCGTCCTCGGCGTTGAGGAAGCGGGGGTTGCACATGGTCACCACCGAGGCCTTGCCGACGCGCTCGACCCTCGCCCCGTCGAACTGCATTTTTCCGCTGTAGCGGCCGAGCAGTTCGCGCGATTCCTCGCGGGGCAGCAGCATCGCGTGGCACAAGTGCGTGCCCGCCGCCGGGTCGGCGAGCACCTGCGACAGGAAGATGCCCTGGTCGACCTCCAGCCCGTCCTTGTCGCCCTGGTTCACGCCGGAATCGCGTTCCAGGGCCTTCGCATCCGGCACCAGGCCGGGATACTCCTTTGCGGCGCGCTGGCACAGTTCGTCGGCGCGCACATACATGCTGCGCTTGGCGGTCAGGGTGTCGTAGATCCCGCGCGCGTGCGCGCGCAGGAAGCGCGTGCGCGATTCGCGCGCGAGCGCGAGGATCTCGGCCGCCGCCGCCGCTTCCTCCGCGTTGCGCCTGGGCCGGGCCGGCAGCCGCGCGAGCAACTCGCCCGAACGCTGCCAGAAATGCCCGAAGCTTGCCTTGTCGGCGGAAAGCTCCGTGGTGCGCGCCGGCGCGCTGCGCGCCCAGCCCTTGACCGCCTGCTCGAGAACGTTGTCTGTCACAGGCGCATCATATCCGGCGCGCGGGTCTATCGGCACGGGTCCGACTGCTAAAATCGCGGCCGGATGAAATTCTTCATCGTCGACGACGATCCCGATGTCCTTGCGCTCGTGTCGCGCCTGCTCACGGAGGCGGGACACGAAGTCGTGGTGCGCGCCTCCAGCGCCGGCGCGATGCGCGACATCCCCGAGGCGCTCCCTGACTGCGTCATCACTGACGTGATGATGCCGGGCATGGACGGCTTCGAATTGACGCGCACGCTGCGCGCCAGGCCCGAACTGAAGGCGACAAAGATCGTGATCGTGTCGGCGAAGAGCTACGACTTCGACCGCCGGCGCGCGAAGGAGATGGGCGCCGACGGCTACATCACCAAGCCGATCAACGTCGAGACCTTCCTGCAGTCGATCTACGCGTCGGTGTCCGAGCGCGTCTCGCTGCACTACTGGGGCGTGCACGGCACCCTGCCCGCGCCCGGCCCCGCCTACACGCGCTACGGCGGCAACACGCCCTGCGTCAGCGTCGAAATCAGCGGCGAGCCGCTCTACATTTTCGACTGCGGCTCGGGCATCAAGCAGCTCTCGGACCGCATCATGCGCGAGACCGTGGCGGCCGGCGAGCGCTTCTCCGGGCGCATCTTCATCTCGCACACGCACTGGGACCACATCAACACGGTGCCTTTCTTCGCGCCGCTGTACCTGCGCGGCAACCAGATCGAGATATTCGGGCCCTACCAGGGCGACCTGTCGATCGAGGCCGCCATCAGCGCGCAGATGGAAAGCGTCTACTTTCCGGTCACCGTGCGCGAGTTCGGCGCGCGCCTGCTGTTCCGCGACCTGCGCGAGGAGACTCTGCAGTTCGGCCACGTGCGCGTCGACACCATGCTGCTGCGCCACCCGGGCTACTGCCTTGGCTACAAGCTGACCTGCCGCGGGCGCGTGATCTGCTACATCACCGACAACGAGCTCTACCTGCCGACCGACGCGCGCCACGACGCGCGCTACGTCGAGCGGCTCGCGCAGTTCGTGCGCGGCGCAGACGTGCTGATCACCGACACCACCTACCGCGACCACGAGTACCCGTCCAAGGTGGACTGGGGCCATTCCTGCGTCAGCCAGGTGGCCGACCTCGCGGCGCGCGCCGAAGTGAAGCGGCTGCACCTGTTCCACCACGACCCGGACCAGACCGACGCCGACATCGACGTGAAGCTGGCGGAAACGCGCGCGGAACTCACGCGCCTGGGCTCGCCGGTGGTCTGCGAAGCGCCGGCCGAGGGTTCCGAGCTGGTTCTTTAGTACACGCCCATGGCTAGTCCGGCTGCCATGGCCGCGCCCAACTCTTCGCAGTTCGCGAGAACTTCCGGAGTCAGATCTTTCAACCCAATGATCGGGTCATGAATTTTGTTGAGGCGTAAGCCGGCAACAATTCGTTCTACAGAAGTCACCGCGCCGCTGCCGTCCTGCCCGGCGCCGACGAACAGCGCCCAGGGGCGGCCGTTGACCTTGCCCTCGCAGGCGTAGAACACCCGTTCCAGGAAGTCCTTCATCATCCCGGACATGTAGCCGAAGTTCTCAGGCGTGCCGAGGATCAGGCCGTCGGCAGCGAGCAGGTCCTCGGGACCTGCCTCCGCGCAGCGCTTCACGACCACGTTGACGTTCGCTTCGCTGCGCGCGCCGCGCTCGACCGCCTCGGCCATCCGCGCGGTCTTCACGCCGCCGGTGTGGTAGACGATGAGCAAACACTTCAATGGAGCAGCTGCTGCACGGCAAGCCAGTCGTTGGCCGCGAGATTGAGCTTGGCGGCCTTGTCCTCCTTCAGGTATGCGTAGGGGAGCGCCGCGAACTCCGCGGAGATCTCGTCCAGCCGGTCCATCAGCACCGTCGATTTCGGGTCGAGGCCGCGGATCATCGCCAGGCCGGTCGGGGCCGCGGCGAGGGTGTGGATGCGCAGGTCCGGCCGGTACTTCTTCAGGCAGGGGATGAGCTTCCAGGTGTCGCCGCTCCAGAACATGGTCGCGCGCGGGTTGGCGGCAGTGTGCTCGTCGAGCGGGTAGCAATCGTGCGCGAGGCAGGTGGAGTCCGGCGTGCAGTAGCGTTCCACGTTGATGAAATCCCGCAGCGTGTAGGTGAAGTCGTGCATGCCGTCCAGGAACGCGAGCCTGACCGGCCGCCCGCCCAGTTCCTCGAGCAGGTCGTGTTCGGCGAAGAACGCATCGCTGGTCTTGGCG
>Ga0315910_10002171_pt1 | contig 17490 bp, 16 predicted proteins | sample EdamamesoilMG_FD_204470 | JGI IMG/M metagenome (GOLD analysis project Ga0315910, IMG submission 204470) | Garden soil microbial communities collected in Santa Monica, California, United States - Edamame soil | ecosystem: Environmental > Terrestrial > Soil > Garden | place: USA: California... | reverse complement strand
CGATTGGAGTTGATTAGTCGTTGGAAACTCGTCGTTCGGTTGCGGTGGGTTGGAAAAATTCTCTATTGCGCAGCTGCGTCGTTGTTGACAGGAATGTCGGGTATCTCTTGCCTAGACTGCATCGCGGAATGGACGCGTTACTTCAAAAAAATTCCTGCCTTATGACCAATCGTAGATTTCATGACTGGATTTCGACGCGATGGCAAAGGATCGGTATAGACCGGTATGCCTTTCTGAATTAACTTCTAGCTGCGGCTGGTTCCTGGATTCGATCCTAGGAAGTGGACATATTCAACGTGTCTGAACCGAACTTAAGTTCGGTATGAGCGGGCAGACTCCCCTTTGGTCTGCCCGCTCTTTTTGACAAACAACAAGCTCGCGTTCGTATTCGTATCTATCGCAACGTTCGAGCAATTCACTCCGTTAATTGCGAAATGCTGTAGTGCGAATTCTTCGTACGATGAGCCGTATCGATTCGCAAAACAAAAGCACAGCTGCTGAAACCTCCAACAGAATGGTGAAGTTCATCGCGTGCGTGTGTGCAGAAAAAGATGCGATGACGTAATGGCCTAGGCTATCCATTCCGGTTGTCGCATAGAGAGCAATTAATCCAAGGCCCGCGATTGTGTAGCCAGCGCGGACCATGAACCAGCCGACGATGCCGAGCGTCGTAATTGCCGCCCAAGCTCCGTACACACCGGCGCGCGTCCACGAATCGGGTAGGCCGGGATAATCCGCTAGAAATTCCGCGTTGTGAATGAAATGCGCGAGGCTGGCTAAAGCGAACGCGATAAGGAGTACCGGTAGAGGCTTGGAAGGAGATGCGTGGCTCAGATTCATTGGCTGGCGGGTTGCGGATCAAGGTAACGCGCCGCTCTCCAAATGTGATGACGCAAAAAACTGGCGCGAATCATCGCGCCCACACTAAGACCCACGATCAAAAAGAGAATCGAGAATCCTCGGCGCGGCGGTTCCGGCTCGATGAGGTACCAGGCCGTAAGGCATGCAATCGTCCAGCCGAGTATGCAAACAACGTAGATCCAATTACGTGTAAGCGCGCGCTCTATATCGCGAACGAATTGCGCTTGCTGCCACGGTTCGAGCCGATCGAGGCCGGGGCAACGATAAAAGCGGCTAACCCTTGGAGCTTTGGCGTTTCTAGCGGCGGTATTCAACGTGTGTTGTTGCGCTATCAGCGAATCGGCAACTTCGTTCGCCTGTTGTTTAGTAAGCATAAGTACTCCGATTGCTTTTCGTCGTTCGTCCTAAGTGTCCCGAGAATAGCGCTTTGCAAACAGGGTGCGCAATGCACGCTATCGCCTCGCGTTTTTTGGCGATAGCGTGCTGCTATCCGATCGTGGTGCTCTTGAAGTCGAATCTGGCGATCGAAGGGTGCCTTCGCAAACCCTGGTCTTGCGTGCACCGCGATTCGATTACGTTAGCAGCCTGCGGGACTGATCAACGCCTCACTTCGGTTGCATCCGAATCGCGCCGTCGAGGCGAATCGTGGTGCCGTTGAGGTAGCCGTTACGGATGATTTCGAGAGCCAGGCTTGCGAATTCTGCTGCATCGCCCATGCGCGGTGGGAACGGCACCATGGCACCCAGTGCATCGCGCATTTGTTGAGGTGCACCGGCCATCGCCGGTGTGTCGAAGATGCCAGGCTGAATGGTGTTGACGCGAATCGCTTCGCGCGACAGGTCGCGTGCGATCGTTAATGTCATGCCGACAATGGCCGCCTTGGCAGCGGAGTAAGCGGCTTGCCCCATCTGGCCTTCGGTTGCGGCTGCCGATGCAGTGTTAATCATTACGCCGCGTTCGCCGTCGATGGGATCCAACGTCATCATGCCGGCTGCCGCACGAGTGATGCAGCGGAACGTGCCGACGGTGTTGAGCTTGAGCACCCATTCGAACTTGTCAGACGGAAATATTTTGATCTCCCCGGTTTGCTTATCGCGGCGCGCAGTCACGATGCCGTTGCCGCCGCCGGCGCAGCAGATCAGCGCGCGTTCTTGACCGTTTGCAGCGCGCGCTTTCGCAAACGCGGCATCGACGCTTTCGTCGGTGAGCACATCGCACTGACAGAAGATCGAGCCGGTCTCCGCCGCGGCCTTTTCGCCGGTGCCTGGGTTGAGATCGAAGATCGCGACTTTGACGCCGGCCGCACGCAGCGCTTTCACGGCTGCAAGGCCGAGACCCGATGCGCCGCCGGTTACAACTGCGGATAAGGATGAATCGATTTTCATGACAAGTTCTCTCGTTAAAAAATTCTGTTGGCTCAACCGATGGTGGTCAAGCTTTCATGACTGGAGCGCTCAACCATGCCGAAGGCGCTTTGACCGTCCCACGTGAAACGTGCGCCGGCTTGTTGCAGATTAAGGCCGCCGATGTCCGGGTTGCCGACTCTGAATGTAGACAGTCCTGTTATGCCTGTGATGCGAGTTTTGCCCAGCTCCGATTCCAATTCCACTGATACGTCATCGCCCGCGAACACGATGCGGCGTAGGAATGGCGCTTTCGTGATGCGTGCCGGGTACAACTTGCCATTCTTATATATTACCGCGTCGTTGTAGGAGTACTCCGTTTTACCGGGCAGCGGCGGATATGCCAAGCAACCGAACGCGCTGCCGTCCGGAAATAAGGCAGACAGCCAGCAATGTCCGAAGAAGCCGTCGAGCCGGCGAATGCTTTGACGATGAATGCGCGTGCCGAGGCCCTTGAAGTCGCGCTTCTTACCGTCGATTTCCAACGTGCCTTGCGCGCGAAAATGATGTTCGAAGCGGTAGCCGAGTCCCATTGCCTGTGCATTGGCGGCATCCTTTTCGCTCATCTTCGATGTGTCGGTGGATACTTCTTGCACCCATGCCGGTGTGGCCATGAGCATTTCCGCTTCCAATCTGACTTTGGTGAGTACCGGTGTTTTTGTTTTGAAACTGCCGTCGATCTGTTCGGAGACATGGCCATCGCGAGCTGTGCCGTCGTACACAACGCTCCACCGCTTGAACGGTTCGATGCAACGAAACGTCAGCGGGCCCGCACCGAGCACAGTCGGTTTGCCCTGGGCGTCGATAGCGGAGGGCGCCGGTCCTTTTCCCGCGCCGTTAAGCACGCGGCCGTTGGCGAAAGAGAAGTTGGCTTGCAGCAGACGATCTTCCCACGATGATGCTTCGGCTTCGATGCCCGTGCGCGGCATGGCGAACTCGCCGTTCTCCTCGAACAACCATACCGACACGCTCTCGCGCATTTCCGGATGATCGGGCTTGCCGGGGAAGACCATGTCCTTTTCCAGCGCCAATCCGCCGGCGAGTGTCTTTGCATCGAGTGCCATTCTGTTTCTCCTCAAGTAACTCGTAGTCCAAGCCGCTCGATTAACGCAATGCATTCGCGTGCGAGCGCGGCTTTTTGTTCGAGCGTTTTCATAACGGTATGAGCTACGACGAACCGTTTGTCCGTCGTAGCCAGCGATGCGTCGGCTGTATCGATCAGGACGGCGTCAATGAAGTCCTCATACAGTTCTGCAATCACACCCGCAGTCGGTTGAACGCCCAGTTCGCGCATGATCTTGGCTGTGGGTCCTTTGATCGCTTCGCCGGCAACAATGGGAGACACCGCGATTACCGGTACGGTCAATGCGCATAGGCGTTCGCGAAGTTCGGTGACGGCGAGCATCGGCGAAACGCTGAGATAGGGATTCGACGGACACAGAATGACGCCGGCTAGGTCGGGATGCGCCAACGCAGCGCGAACCGCCGGCGCAAGCGTCGCAGAACCCGCGCCCTGAAATTCCAGCGCATGCAATTTAGGTTCGCACCGCAAGCGCACAAAGTAATCCTGAAATGCCAAGCGCCCTTGATCTGTTTCCACCATTGTGCGCAACGCTTGATCGGTGATGGGTACGACTGCAGCATCGACCCCGAGCTTGCGCGCGAGTTGCGCCGTGACATCGCTGAGCGTCAGCCCTTGTTGCAGCAATTGGCGGCGCAGCAGATGCAAGGCGATATCGCGATCGCCAAGTAGAAACCAGCTGTCGCCGCCCAAGCGCCGTAGTTCTTCGAAGACACCGAAAGTCTCGTCGGTCCTGCCCCAGCCTTGCTGCGGATGAACGACACCCGCGAGGGTGTACAGCACCGTGTCGATGTCGGGGCAAATGGTGAGACCCAAGTGATCGAAGTCATCCCCGACGTTCACCGCGACAACAAGCGAGTCGGCGGGCAGTACTTGAGCTAATCCTTGCGCCAGCTTCGCGCCGCCAACGCCGCCCGACAGCGCGACGTAGAGTTTTCGCGATGCACTCATCGGAACAAGTCCTGTGACAGCGGGCGCACCAAATCGCGAGCGGTGCGGGCGGCGGAGAAATATTCTTTTGGCAAACCGCGCACGATGACCATCGGCTGTCCTTCCGCCGCTTCGCCGCTCACAAGCGTCGCCGTCGCGCAAAGCTGATCGGCAATCGCGATCTGCGTGACTTGCAGCGGACGCCCATGTCGATCGGGTTGGTCACGCAGATCCACCAGCGATTGCAGTCCCGCGCAACCGACGCACACGCCGATTACACCCATGCGCCACGGGCGGCCGAAGCTGTCGGAAATCAGCACGGCGACGTGGCGACCTAGACGTTGCTGTAGTTGCAAACGTAACTTTTCCGCGGATGCGTCCGGATCCACCGGCAGCAGCAACGCCCGTTCACCGCCTTGCGGCAAGTTCGATTGATCGATGCCCGCATTGGCGACCACGAATCCCAAGCGATGACGCACGATGAGCACGTCCGTTGCAACACGCACGACAGCCGTGGATTCGCGCAACACCAATTCGACTAAGCGCGGATCTTTGCGGCAGCGCTGCGCCAATTCGCGCGCATCGCTGCTCGGATCCACGGTAGTCAAATCGACGTAACGATTCTCGGACTTGGAAACGATCTTCTGGGCGATCACCAGCGCATCGCCATCGTTCAAGATTGGATTGCCGGATTTGAGCGCGTGGTCGAGGAGTTCGACTAGGTCGTCGCCGGGGCGTACTTCAGGCAATCCTGCGATCGGATAAAAAGAAAGTGCGCCGGTCATCGGTTGTGCTCACGCCGACACCGCAGAACGACGCCGCGATAGCGGTGCGTTAAATACGGGTGTCAGTGGTTGAGCATGAAGTGCGCGTTGGATTGCGGCGGGATCGACATCGCCGTACAGCGTATTGCGTTGTCGCCAAGGGCGATTAAGTGCGCCGATTAGTCGTTGCATTGCGGCCGGGTCCAGCTCTTGCCCGTGTTCTGCGCCGGCAGCGCGACTGATGGATTCGTTCATCAGCGTGCCGCCAAGGTCGTTCGCACCCGCTGTCAGACAGCGTTGCGCCCACTCCGGCCCCAGCTTGACCCACGACGCTTGCACATTGCGTACGAGCGGATACAAAACAATTCGTCCGACGGCATGCATCAACATTGCTTCACGTAGCGTTGGGCCTTTGCGCGCTCGACCGCGTAGATACATCGGCGCTTCCATGTGTACGAAGGGCAGAGGTACGAACTCGGTGAGGCCGCCGGTCTCTTGTTGCAACCGGCGCAAATGCAACAGATGTCGCGCCCAATGTTCGTAACCTTCGATATGCCCGAACATGATGGTCGAGGTCGTGCGTAATCCAACGCGATGCGCTGTCGCGACGACATCGAGCCACTCTTGAGTGTTGAGTTTGTCGGGCGCCAATTGGTGTCGAATTTCATCGTCGAGGATTTCTGCGGCAGTGCCCGGCAAGGAGCCCAGGCCCGCGCGCTTCAACTCCTGTAAGAATTCATAATTCGAAATGCCGAGCGTTTCTGCGCCATGACTTACTTCCAGCGGCGAGAAAGCGTGAATGTGGATTCCCGGCTGCGCATCCTTGGCGGCGCGGCAGATGTCGAGATAGGTCTGTCCGGTAAAAGAAGGATGGATCCCACCTTGCATACAAACTTCAGTACCGCCGCGATCCCATGCTTCGGTCACGCGGCGACGGATCTCTTCCATGTCTACGAGGTACGGTGAGCCGCGCAGATCCTCGTGCGCCTTGCCTTTTGAGAAGGCGCAAAACCCGCACTTATATAAACAGATGTTGGTGTAGTTGATGTTGCGGACGACGGCGTAACTTACCGTATCGCCGACCGCTTGTTGTCGCAGCTCATCCGCTACTTGGCAAACGCGAGCGAAATCGCTGCCACGCGCGGTAAAGAGTGTGGCGATTTCATGTTCGTGAAGTTCGGTACCGACGCGGGCGCGGTCAAGCAGCCCGGCAATTATCGAGCGTCGCGGTGCGCTGAGTGCGGGTACGTCGCGTACGTCGTCTGCGCCGGCAGATTCAGGCATGCCGGTCGACCAAGTGCCCACGCGAGCCCAGCCCGCACCGTCGCTTAGGCGCAGCACAGGCGTTTGAAGTTCAGGAGCCAGCCATTGGTTAGGTGTTAGCGCATAGCGCGGATAAATGGTGAGGCGCTCGACCAAATCGCAATCGGCGCGCGCGGTATCGGCAGCGAGCCGCTCGAGATGCGGCCACGGCGCTTCGGGATTCACGTGATCCGGCGTGAGCGGCGAGACGCCACCCCAATCGTTGATGCCTGCCGCAATCAGCTCGGGCAAGTCGCCGCTATAGAGATTCGGCGGCGCTTGAATGCTCATGTTCGGACCAAAAATCAGCCGCGCCGCGGCAATCGTCCAGCACAACTCGTCCATCGATGGCTCGGGCGCGTCGTGCATTTTCGTGCCGGGTTTGGCGCGAAAGTTTTGCACGATAATTTCTTGAATGTGTCCGTAGCGGTCGGCGAGGTCGCGCAACGCGAGCAGCGAGTCCAAGCGCTCGCGCCGTGTTTCGCCAATGCCGATGAGAATACCGCTGGTCATTGGGACGCGTGCTTCACCGGCTAGCCGCAATGTCTCTAACCGGCGCGCCGGATGCTTGTCGGGCGACCCGAAGTGCGCGCCGCCGCGCTCGCATAATCGCTCGGCGGCCGACTCCAGCATGATGCCCATCGACGGCGCGACACGGCGCAACCGCGCCAGCTGCTCGGCGTTCATCAATCCCGGGTTCAAATGCGGCAGCAATCCTGTTTCCCGCAGCACAAGACCGGCAACATGCTCGAGATAGTCGAGCGTGGTGGCGAATCCCAATCGCGCGAGTGCTTCGCGTGCGTGCGTGTATCGCAATTCCGGTTGATCGCCCAATGTGAATAAAACTTCTTTGCAACCCAGCGCTGCGCCGCTGCGCGCGATGCGCAGAACGTCGTCGGGCTCCAAGAATGGTTTCTCAAGGTGCCGCGGCGTTTGTGCGAACGTGCAGTAGTGACAGACGTCGCGACAAAGTTGCGTAAGCGGTACGAACACTTTGCGTGAGTAACTGATGCGCGTGCCCCAACCCTGCTCGCGCAGCTCCAGCGCCAGCGGTGCCAACTCGCCCGCAGTGAAGCTCATCAGATCGTAGGCTTGCTCTACGGCTGGACGCCGCGTCATCCAGTTTTGCAACGCCGAGCGCGCCATGGTGGTATCGCTCACGTTCGGCTTACTCATTGACGGCTACGCCCAATTCCGAGCGACGCTTGCTCGATTCGATCTCTTGTAGCGAAGCCAGCAAGCGGGCGGCTCGCATGCCGCCGTGAAGTTGCAGAAATTGCAAATCGTCGGCGCTATCCAAATCGAGCGCGAGTTCGTCGATCTCGAGCACGCGGGCGGTTAATCCTGCCGCTTGTGCCGCAGCCACATGACGCTGAAAGCTGTTGTCGCCGAAGCAGGGAACTAATGCGTCCGGCGGTGCGCACAACAGTGCATTGGTACCGATGCGATGCCGATCCGGCACGATGACCGCACTCGAATCCGCAGCGCTTACTTCGATGAGGCGCTCGAGCGCATCGGCGGAGACCAACGGCAGATCGCCGGCGATCATCAATAACCGCGACATGCGCAAAGGCTGCAGCTCGCGCACGGCGGCTGCGAAGGCCGACGCAGTACCCATCTCGTCGGGTTGATGAATAGGTTGCGCGCCGCGCGAACGGGCGAAGGAGGCGATTTCCGGACTGGCCGTTACGACCGAAACAACATCGATGCCCCGCGTGGAGTGCAATGCGTCGATAACGCGTTCCGCGAGCGCAAACGACAAATGCCGGCGCTGTGCCGGCGTTAATACAGCACTAAGACGCGTTTTGGCGCGCTCGGGTGACTTCAGTGGCACCACAGCCCACACGGTTCAGCTCCTGATTCTCGCGGCGCGCATGCGAAGTTATGCCCCCGTAATGCGAATGCCGACGCTGCGCCCTTTTTGAGCGCGGTTGAGATGCAGCAATACGGGCGTCAAGGATTCGATCGCGATCGAGTTGCGGAGCACACCGGCATCGAACACCCGTACGCCTAGATCTTTAATGAGCGCCATCGCTTGCTCCAGTGCCGCCTTGTCGTCCGAGCACGCCAGCACGTCGCAATCGATTGCATGATTTAGATCGCGCAGGTGCACCGAACTCACGTGATGGAGCGCGGCGACAACGGGCGTCGCGCTGCCGAGGATGGCCTGGGTCTCCAGCGCGGCCGATTGCCCGGCCGGTAAGTGCACGCTGGTTACTTTCGGGGGCTGCAACGGCACCGTGATGTCGATGAGTACTTTGCCGGCAAGTGCGGGCTTCAATTCTTCAAGCGTGCCGGTGTGTGCCGAGTAGGGCACGCTCAGAACTACTATCTCGCTCGCACCGATGGCGTCGACGTTACTACCGCCTTGCAGAGTATGGCCCGCTTCCGTGCCGAGTTCCGCGGCTGTTGCTTGCGCGCGTTCCGCGTCGCGCGACCCGATGAACACATTATGGCCCGCACGCGCCCAGCGCAGCGCCATACCGCGGCCTTCTTTGCCGGTTCCACCTACAAGTGCAATTCGCATAAGGGCCTCTTCGTCTCCAGCGTGTCGAGCGAGCAGCCGCTCGAAGTCATACGCCGCATTGTAACGTCACATTATTTGCGGGTGCGGCGATTCGTTAAATATGCGCCACTTTCGGCAGCACTTCCGTGCCGAACCATTCGACTTCGTCGCACCACTCGCGGCGCGTTTGGGCATGCACGTTGATGGCGGTGCCGCTAACGCCCAACTGACGGAGCTTGTGGATCCTCTCCACAAACAAGTCGACATTCATGGTCTTTTTCTTAAAGGTGCCGATGCCGCCGAGGATGACGTCCGGCGGGGTGGTGCGGCCAATTTTTTCGCAGTGTTCGCGCAAATAGGCGATAGGGCCGGGTAAATCGTTTTCGTCCACGATTTCGGCCGTGCGCGCAGTGTTCGATACCTGCGGCGGCGTAAGGAACGGATTCCATGCATCGCCCAGTTCCACGGCGCGGCGAATGGCGCGATTGGAGTTGCCGCCGATCAGCAAAGGCGGGTGGGGCTTTTGAGTTGGAGCCGGCCGGATGCGAGTGCCGCGCGCGTCGTACCCCGTGCCTTTGAACGAAAAATCCTCGCCCGTCCAGGCGGCCTTTAACGCCTTTAGGTACTCGTCGAATATTTCGTTGCGACGCTCGAAGTCTACGCCCAGCGCAAAGTACTCGCCCTTTAAATAGCCGGCACCCATGCCAAGTACTACGCGGCCCTTCGAGAACACGTCCAGAGTCGCCACGGCACGTGCCGTAATAAACGGATTGCGATACGGCAATACGAGGATGCCGGTTTGTAATCGCAGAGTCGTCGTTACCGAGCCGACCAGCGCGAGCAGTACGAAAGGGTCTTGCGCATAGTGGCCGCCGTTATCGAGCCATTTGCCGACCGGGCAGGGATGATCCGTGACATTGCCGCCATAGAAACCCATGCGTTCCGCCAACGAACTGCATTCAACGATGGCTTCCTGCGTGATGAATTCGTCCGGATTTTCGATGTGATCGAAGGGCAGGGTAATGTTGATTCTCATGTGTTGCTCTATCTTGAATTAACTGCCGAAGTCGCCGGTGAGCGTCCACTTGCCCGTCTTGTTGCGTATCCAACCGCTGGACGCCCACGCGCCGCCGTCGATGGGTAACACGATGCCGGTGATGTATTCGCTCATGCGCGACGCGAGAAAAACCGCCGCATCGCCGCATTCGGAGTCGACGCCGGTGCGACCGAGCGGAATGCGTCGCGCTGTTGCGGCTTCTTGTTCCGGAGTGGGGTGCCGCCAGGTGGCGGGATCCACGGGTCCGGCAATGTTGCCGCGCACGCCGGGTGTCACCGTATAGTCGGGCGCAATAGCGTTGACGCGAATGCCATGATCGGCAAGTTCCAACGCCAGTGTCCGCGTAAAGTTGAGCATGCCCGCTTTGCACGCGGCATACACAGCAAATTGCGGTGCTGCGCGCGAGGCTTCGATACTGGCGACGTTGATGATCGCTCCGCCACGTTTGCCGGCGATCATGATTGGTGCGGCCGCCGATGTTGCGGCAAGCATGCTGACCAAATTCAGGTCGATGAGACGTCGCCACGAACGCTCGGATTGTTCGACAAACGATTTCGGGCTTACGCCACCGGCGTTGTTGACGAGAATATCGATGCGGCCGAAGTGATTGTTCGCTCTATCGATCAATGCGCGAACTTGGTCGGTATCGGTCACGTCGGTTGGAACAGGTAGTGCTTGTCGTCCCATCTCGCGCACGCGCGCGGCAGTTTCCTCGCAACGTTCCGGAACGATATCGCCGATTACGATGTCCGCGCCGACCGAGGCGAACGCCAGTGCGATGGCTCTGCCGATACCGCCACCGCCGCCGGTGATCACGGCAACTCGGTCAATAAGCGACATGTCGGGCTGTTGCATAAGGGTAGTCCTGCGGTTTCAGCGAGCGGTCCACGCCGGTATGCGCGCCGTGTAGTCGGCGAACAGCGGGCGGATCTTGTCGAGCTCCAGCCCGTATTGCGCCGGATCGGCTTTCACGCTGGGCTCGCGCGTTGCGGCATTGTGTTGCCACCAACGATTCATGCCGGCTTCGAATTTTTCGCCGACGGGTTCGCCGAGCCACTTATAAAGGCCGCGGATTTCGCCGATCGGATCGCGCTGCATGGCGCGAAAATCGATGTCGTAGAAGCGGGCGTTATTGCCGTTGTCGCGAAATTTCAGCGCGCGCCGCATGCCTTCCGACCACTGTTCGACGTTGAGTTGACCGACAGCGCGATAGTCCACCTTGTCGGTGAACATGCCGATGATGTCGGCGTACACAGTGGCGACCGAGAGCATTACTTCAGCGGGATCGCGGTGCGTCATCACGAAGCGAGCGTCGGGAAACGCGCGGTCAAGATGATCCAAATAGACCAGGTGCGTCGGGCATTTTAGTCGCCACGGTTTATCCGGACAACGCCACTGCAGTAGCTTCAACGCGCGCCGCTCGTACAGGTATGTGGACGTTAAGTCCGCGCCGAGCAGCCAATCGGAATACGAAGGCACGTGCGCGAACGCCGGAAATAACTGGCATTTGAAGTCGAGCGCCATAAGATCTTGGCACTCGGCCGGCCCTTGCGCGCCGGAAGGTGTGTGGTTTTTTGCGTGCGCGCGTTCGGTCGCCGCCGCCTTTGCGATGCGCGGATCTTCGCCGACGACGGTGGCGGGCGGCGGGCAGGGTTCAGCGGCTTCCCAACGGCGTAAATAACGAGCGTGCGGATCTTCGGCCAGGAGAAATGACAGTGCCGTCGACCCGGTGCGCGGCAAACTGATTCCAATCAGCGGTGCTTTGATCTCCAGTTCGTCGATTTCCGGATGGCGGCGATACCATTCCTCGATCTGCAACCGTTGCACAAGGTGTCCGATGAGACGCTGTTGCAGCACCGCTTCGCCCTTTGCATTCAGTTTTGCTTCGTCACGTAATGAGCGAACGAGCAGCTCAAGGCCTTCGCGAAAGGAGTCATCGCCAAAGTTTTGCAGTCCCGCCGCGGACTGAGCCGCATCGAGCAGTGCTTGATGTCCTCCGATCATTGCGTTCTCTTGTTCGACATTGACGTTCGTAATTGGTGTCAGTACATTGACACCAATATGAGCAAGGTGTCAACGACTAAGTCCCCCGTACTGAGGCGCGGCCGCGAGCGACGAACTTATGACAGTCCGTTGCGCAAAGCACAATTCGACGAGACACGGACGCGCATTCTCGACGCGGGTTCCGATTTGGCGCATCGGTTAAGCGATTGGGACTGGCGCAAACTCACAGCTCGTGCGGTTGCCGAACGCGCCAAGGTTAGCGAACGGACGGTCTATCGCCATTTCGCCACCGAGCGTGAACTGCAGGAGGCGATTCTGCGACGCCTGGAAGAAGAGGCGGGCATTTCCTACGAAGCGTTGCGAGCGGACGATTTGTTGAAAGTTACCGAGAGTATCTTCTCGTCGTTGCCCAAGTTTGCTGCGACGTCAAATGTCGAGGGTTCCATGTCGGCAAGCGCCGTGCGTCGGCAAAAAGCGTTACTGCGTGTCGTCGATGAACTGGACAGCAGATTGTCGGAGGTTGAGCGCAAAATGGTCGCTGCGATTGTGGATGTGCTGTGGACGCCGACGTTCTACGAGCATCTGATTGCGCAGTGGAAATTGGATGCGCCCGCAATTACGCGCGCCGCTACGTGGGCGCTGGATATTTTGGCGCAGGCCGTGCGTGACGGCTCGCATCCAGGTCTGGTGAGTAAGGCATACAAGTCTGTACGCGCTCGTAAACCGTCGAGTGCAGGGCGCACAAACGCGAAATAAAGCGACCAAAAAAAAGCGGCGCCGCAATTGCGACGCCGCTTCGCTAACATGAATCGCCGGCGCGAGCTTAGGAAGCGCGAATGCCGATCGCTTTGACTTCGAGGAATTCCTCGATGCCCTCGATACCCCATTCGCGACCCATGCCGCTTTGCTTGTAGCCACCGAACGGCAGGTCGCCCGTGATACTCACACCGCCGTTCACGCTTAATGCGCCCGCACGGATGCGCTTAGCGACGTTTAGCGCGCGTTCCGTGCTGCCGAACACGGCGCCGCCTAAGCCATACACGCTATCGTTGGCGATTCGAATCGCGTCTTCGTCGTCCTCGAATGGAATCACGACCAACACCGGTCCGAAAATTTCTTCTTGCGCGATGCGCATGTCGTTGCGTACGTCGACAAAGCAAGTGGGTTCGATGAAGAAGCCGCCGCCCTTGTCGGGGCGTACATTGCCGCCAGCCAGCAGTCGCGCGCCTTCTTGCTTGCCGATATCGACGTAACTGCGAACCCGTTCCAGCTGTCGCTTCGAAATGAGCGGACCCATGATGCAGGTCGGCTCATCGAAGTGGCCCCACTTCGAAGCGAAACCCGCGTACGACATTTCGAGCGCTTTAACGGCTTCGGCATATCGTGCTTTGGGCACCAAGAGGCGTGTGGGATAAGCGCAACCTTGGCCTGCATGGAATACCACCATCGAACCCATGACGGTTTGCGCGAAGTTCGGTGCGTCGTCCAGCACGACAAATGCCGATTTGCCGCCGAGTTCAAGGAATACGCGCTTGAGCGATGCCGCGCCGTTTTCCATGATTTTTTTACCGACGGCGGTCGAGCCGGTGAAAGAAATCAAATCTACGCGTGGATCTTTGGTCAGCATTTCGCCGGCCATCGCCGGATCGCCGGAAGTCACGACGTTGAATACGCCCGGCGGCAAGCCGGCTTCGATGGCCAATTCGCCCATGAACGAACCCATTAGCGGTGTGTCCGGCGCGGGTTTGAGAATCACCGTGCAGCCGGCCAGCAATGCGGCAACGACTTTGCCGACGTTGACGTAAAGCGGCACGTTCCAGGGCGTGATTGCGCCCACTACGCCCATGGCTTCGTGAGTGACAAGTCGTTTGGTGTCATAGCCGGACTCGTTCTTTACACCGCGATCCTCTTCCCATTTAACTTTCGCGAACTCCTTCAGCAAGCCATCGAAACCGTTTAACGCGCCATCCACTTGCGCGCGCGCAGCGGCACCGATGGCGGAGCCCGCCTCAAGTCGGGCGATCTGCACCAGTTTCTCGCGGTTGGCAACCAGCAGATCGCGGTACTTCTTCATTAATTGAAAACGATAGTCGTGCTTTCGTGACCAGTCCGTTTGATCAAACGCGCGGCGAGCCGCGGCAATGGCTGCATCTACATCGGCCGCGGACGCATCCGCAGCTTTGCCGACGGGTTGGCCGGTCCATGGGCCGATGTTGTCGAAAGTCTTGTTGCCGGCGGCATTGCGCATCACGCCGTCGATATACAGTTTGGCCTCTGGAAGCGTCGACATCTCACTCTCCTAAATATAAAAATCGTGTCAAATATTCGCGGCAACTACTCACGTCAAATATAAACTGCGTTGCGGCGCGTAACTGTCGGTTGTAACTTAAATAGCGGCGAGAATGGCTCTTAGGCAGTTGCATGTCTCGCCGCAATATAACCCCAAGTCAAAGAAGGTCCGACACTGCCGCCGGGGCCGGGTTCAACGGGACCCATTACCGACGCCGTCGAAGTGCCGGTTGCGTACAGCCCTTCGATTACCGAACCGTCCGTGCGCAGTACTCGCGCCTGTGCATCCGTGACGAGACCGCCGTATGTGCTCACATCCCCGGGGAAAATCTGCAGCGCATAAAACGGACCTTGTTCGATCGGTCCGAGAGACTTTGAGCCGGCACGCAGCGGGTCGCCTTGCCATTGTTCATAAGCGTGTTCGCCGCGATGAAAGTCCTCGTCGCGGCCGGCTTTTGCGAAACCGTTAAAACGTTCGACCGATGCTCGCAGCTTAGCCGCATCCAAGCCGCAAGCTGCAGCGAGTTCGTCCATCGTCTCGCCCTTGCGCACGAATTTTTCGTCGAACCAGGCTGGCGGTTTTTTTGGACCCGGCATTGAGCCCGCGAGCATGAAAGTGTTTATGTACTGACTGTCGAACACCATCCAGCTCGGCGTAGCTGGAAATTGTTTATGACGTTCGAGCATCTTGCGGCAGTATTCCACCGACGAGCCCGACTCATTCATGTAGCGCGCGCCGGTTTGGTCGACGGTGATGCAGTGTGGTTTAGTGACGTCGTTGCCCATCGTTACCTTGCTGCCCGCTTTTCCCGGTGGGAATGCGACCGGCATGCCGATGCGTTCGCCCATTTGCGCGATCGCGGCGCCGAGACGTTGGCCTTCCTCGATCATTTCGCCCATGTCTTCGGCAATGACGTTGGACCACTCGGCCGACGTGCCCGGCACGTATTTATCGAGCATGCGTTGATTGCGCGCGAAGCCGCCTGCGTTGATTAGCACGCCGAGCTTTGCACCGATGCGCAGTTCAGCGCCGTCTTTATGTACAACGACACCGCTAGCGCGATTGTTTTCGACGATGATCTGCTTGACGTTGGCGTTGAGCCGAATTTGCACGCCGGCTTTGATCGCCGCATTGAGCATTTGAGCCTGCAGCGCTTGACCGGCCGTGATGCGTTGTTTACCGGTAAGTTTGTCGGCAAGAACACGTCCGACGATTTTCAGCATGACGCTCTTGCCGCTCCAAGTACGTTTAACCAGCGGTACTAAGAACGCTTCGTCGAGGTTGGCCGGAATCGGCAAGAAGCCTGGCCGCAGCTTCGCTTTCCACTCGCCCAACTGGTTGAGATCGAACAACTGCGAAACGACCGCTCGTCCCGGCACCGATTCGCCGGGTGCTTTGTAGTAATCCGGCCAAGCCGGAATACGTCGCAGCTTGATGCCTTGATTGACGAGAAAGTCGATCATCTTCGGCGCTTCTTCGACGTACTTGCGGCGACGCTCGCGACTCGCGCCCGGAGCGTTTGGGGAATCACCTACGGCCGCGTCAAGATACTTCACTGCATCTTCGGTGCTGTCGGGGATTCCTTCGCCTTTCATAAAGCGATTGTTCGGAATCCACATGACGCCGCCCGAGATCGCCGTTGTGCCGCCGACCAGCTCGGTCTTCTCCAGAATGAGCACGCTTTTGCCTGCGGCGCGCAGCACCAATGCGGCGCACATCGAGCCGCCGCCGCTGCCGATGACTACGAAATCGAAGTTCTCGTTCATGCGTTACGTATCCCTTGGCCGTCCGATGCGAAAATTCGGTTACGGCTTGCGCGCGCTAACGGTGACAAGCGGTGCTTGCATATCCGGCGGTAGATCGACGATCGCCCGAAATATGCTGGTGACCGAATTGAACTGCGAAATAGGCCGTTCGCGCAGATTGAGTCCGGCTGCTGCTGCCGCTTGGCCGAAGCGCATGGCCATTGCGGGATCCCAGCTAACGGTCTTGCCTTCTTCGTACATTTGTCCGCAACGCACGACGCTGACTTTGATGCCGCTAGATTCCAGTTCGTGATGCAGTCCTTCCGAGAAACGCTCCATGCCCGCTTTGGTACTCTGGTACATCACTAGGTAGGGAAACTTGAGCCCGACCGATTCGCTGCTCACGTTAATGATATGACTGCCCTTGCTCATCATCGGAACAGCCGCGCGTGAGCACAGGATAGGCCCTGTCATATTGGTGCTGATAGTGTTTACGATTTGATCGTCGGTGGCTTCGGCAATCAGGAAAGGTTCGTAAATCGCCGCGTTGTTAATCAGTACATCGATCTTCGGATGCTGCTTTGCAATCGCCGCGAACGCGGTACGAACCGATGCGGGCGAGGCCACGTCGCACTCGATGCCGATTGCGCCTTTGCCGAGTTCTGCCGCTACCGCTTGAACTTTGGAAAGCGTGCGCCCTAATAGCACTACGGTGTCGCCGTCAGCCGCAAACCGCCGCGCCAGTGCGCGACCAAGACCGACTCCTGCCCCTGTAATCACAATAATTTTAGCCAATGTCGTTTTCCCCCTCGCTGAAACCGATTTAAACGAATCGGTTGGATTCTAGATTCTACTCGTCGATTTGCAGGCCGGGCTGCATCGAAATGCAATCCCTTGCCCTTAGCCTTTGCCGGGATAGACGGATAAATCGCCACCGTAGGCGATGCCGCCATTCCAGAACTTTGTGCCGCTCACTTTCTTAAAGTAATGGACCGTGCGCGCCGTCGAAGCAGCGGATGAGCGCGGCTGCATGGCAATCCCACTGGGACTTCTGCCGCCTGCGCGGGCACTGAAATCTTTAAGCGTAAACAATAAATCGTCCGTTTGCTGAGCGCACAGTACTAACTGATCGCCCGGGCAGTAATGGGTCGGATCGATCTGAATGGGCGAAAGCGCGCCGCGCTTCATCGCAACATGGCCGGGAACATTGATCACTTCGATGCTATGCACTTCGTCGTACCACTTTTGGTATTCGGCTTGTCGGCCGGGCGTGTAATTGGCCAAGATGATGCTGACACCCGAGAGCGGTTCCGAACGCCGCCAATTGGGGCTGCCTTTCCAATCCGAAAACAAGCGATAGGTATACAGGCGTTCGGTCTCATCGGCAGCGATCAAACCTGCGTTGCGCGCCTGGGCGACTAACGGTCCGAGCGCTGGAATAGCGACGATGGGATCCGGCATGTCGAAGTCGTACACGCTCATGAAACGCCATGGTTGCGGAATGTCCGGCATGATTTGCTCGGCCGCAATTTCATAACGGTCCGCGC
>Ga0315910_10002170_pt1 | contig 17491 bp, 13 predicted proteins | sample EdamamesoilMG_FD_204470 | JGI IMG/M metagenome (GOLD analysis project Ga0315910, IMG submission 204470) | Garden soil microbial communities collected in Santa Monica, California, United States - Edamame soil | ecosystem: Environmental > Terrestrial > Soil > Garden | place: USA: California... | reverse complement strand
ATCGGCGGGGCGACCATGCCGTTGCCGATGTGAAAGCCCGGGTGCGGCGGCTGGTTGTACGCCGTGTTCTGCCAGGAAACGGCCACGCGGTACTGCGGATCGTGCATCAAGGTGTAGATGCGCCGCGTCGTCACGTCCGTCGTCGTGTAGATGCGGAGAGCCGTGTTGTTCGATTCGCGCCAGACGATCTCTTCGCGCCAGTCCCCGAGCAGATCGGCGGTGAGCGTCGGCGTCGACTTGGTGCCGTTGTTCGAGGCGCACTGGCTGCACGAGAGCAGGCTGCTGCCGCCGTACTTGCTGATCGACGTGCCGTCCTCGAGCTCGCGCGTTTCGTCGGCGTCCCACCAGATCAAGAAGTTTTGCGAGCCGGGCTTGGTGCCCACGTCGGCGTCGGAGGTTGCCGAGTGCAGCCCGTCCACGCTGGAGGCCCACATCTCGGCGCCGGGGCTGTCGGGGTCGACGTCGCCGGCCACCGCGCGCCCGGTATCGGCGCCGTTCGTCGGCCCTTCCTGGATGATCTCGCAGGTGGCGCCGTCACGCACGTGATACGCGGGGTGGTCGCCGTCCTCGTTCGGCATGAACACCTCGATGCCCGGGCGCGACGGCACGAAATCGCCGACGTGCAGCGAGTCGCCGTGGTTGTAGCCGGTGGAGCAGAGGCCCTCGCCGCTGTCGTCGATCGCCATCGCGCCGTACATGATCTCCTGACCCTTGTCGCCGTCGACGTTGGCGACGGAGAGACTGTGCGCGCCCTGGCCGGAATAGGAGCGGTTCTGGTCGTCGCGCGGGGTCGCGTTGCTGTCGAACTTCCAGAGCTGGGTGAGGGCACCCCCGCGAAAGTTCCAGGCCGTGAGCGTCGTGCGCGTGTAGTAGCCGCGCGCCATCACGAAGCTCGGCATGCCGGTCGAGTCCAGGTAGGCGGCGGTGCCGAGGAACCGATCGACGCGGTTGCCGTAGTCGTCGCCCCACGACGACACCGTGCCACGCGCTTGATCGAACGCGACCGTGGCAAGCTCGGCGCCGGTTTCCCCGTTGTACACCGTGAGGTACTCGGGACCGGTGAGGACGTAGCCGTCGCTGTTCCGGTAGACCATCGAGTCGTCGTCGTTCGCGGCGGGGCCCATCGAAAGGAACGAGCCGCTCGCGCTCTTGCTGCCCGGTGCGGTCTTGACCGCGAGCTCCGAGCGGCCGTCGCCGTCGTAGTCGAAGACGAGAAACTGCGTGTAGTGCGCGCCCGCACGGATGTTCGGGCCCAGATCGATGCGCCACATCCGCGTCCCGTCGAGCTTGATGCCGTCGAGGTAGACGTTATCGGTGACGCCGGACTGTGAATTGTCCTTGGAATTGCTCGGATCCCACTTGAGGACGATTTCGTATTTGCCGTCGCCGTCCAGGTCGCCGGCGCTGCCGTCGTTGGCGGCGTAGCCCGAGCCCGGGGGCTGGATCGGGATGCTCAGGTACTGCTGCGCCCAGGGCGTGACGGGCAGAGACGGAACACCTTCGGCGCCGTCGATCACCGCGCGCACGGTGTACGACGATTGCGCGGTGCCGGCGGTATCCCGATAGTTCGTGCTGTCGGTGACGTTTCCGACCAGCGTGCCGTCGCGATACAGGTTGTACGAGATGCGCGTCGGCGTGGTGGCGTCGTACTCGTAGCCGAACATCCGCCAGCCGACGTACACGCCGCCCGATCCCACCACGGCGACGACGCCGCGATCGAGATCCTCCATCTGATAAAACCCGTTCGCCGTCGGCCCGCCTGCTGCCCCTGCGCTCCCGCCCGTGCCTCCACCGGCCCCTGCGGCGCCGCCAACGTTCGCTCCCGCCGAACCTCCCGTGCCGGCGGCGGCGCCTGCCGATCCGGCGCTGCCGGAGTCGCCGCCCGTGCCGGCAGCGACGACGCCGCCTGATCCGGCGCTGGCGCCGAGGCCGGCCATGCCCCCCGTGCCGCCCAGGGCTCCGCCCGCACCGCCGGTCTGCGCGCCGGCACTGCCGCCGCCCGTACCCATGCCGGCGGTTCCCGCGGTGATACCCCCCATTCCGGCGCTGGATCCGCTGACCCCACTCGTCCCGCCGTCCTGGTCGTCCGGACTTTCACCCTCGACGGCGCATCCCGGTGCGAACCAGGCCGCGAGCGCGAGGGCGGCCGACAGGGCCGGGAGGGTGCGGGAAACGGGCTTTTCCGACATGGGGTGTGAATTCCTTCACCCCATTGTTGTCGGGGAGGCGCCCCGTCGGTCACGAGTTTAGGGCTCGATGTCGTACTCGTTCACGACGCAGCTCAGGAAGAGGACGCTTTCGCTCAGGCATTCCGCCGCTTCGGGCTCGCCGTCGTCGCCACAGGAAAATTCCGCGCTGCTGCCACAAGCGAGGTAGGTCGTCAGCGCGTCGTTGCAGACCGGGAACGCGCTTGCGAGCACGACGCACCCCTCGGTGCATTCGCCTTCGCTGTCCCCGTTCTCGCAATTGGGCGCAGCGCTCGATGCACAGAAATCGCTGCACCGCTCCTCGAAGTCGGTGTTCAGCCCGTCGCCGAACACGCAACCGATCGCGGCGGCGTACGGCGTGAGGCAGCCCGCGAACGTGGCCTCACCGGAGCTGTCGCACGTCACGTCCGCGCTCTCGGCGCAGGCGAACACGGCGTCCCACTCGGCCGAGCAATCCTCGAACAGGATCGCGACTCGGCAATCGCTGATGCACTTTTCGAGCGGGTCGTCGTTCGGGCACATCGCTTCGGCCTCGCGCTCGCACATCGCCGAGCAAGCCTCGACCTGCGCTTCCGGCGGGTGGTAGCCGGTCATCGCGCCGGTACCGCCCGAACCGCCGGTGCCCGCAGCGCTTCCACCCGAGCCGGGGTTACCGGCCGCGCCACCCTTGCCGGCGTTGCCTCCTGTCGAGCTGCCGCCCTTGCCGGCGCTGCCTCCTGTCGAGCTGCCGCCCTTGCCCCCGCTGCCCGAGCTTCCGCCCGATGCGCTGCTGCCCGACGTGCCACCGGACCCGGGTTCTCCGGCGTCGCCGCTCGTGCCACCGGAGCCGCCGCTACCGCCGGTGCTCGGCGTGAAGCTGCTCGAGTTGCCACCGCAACCCGTCGCCGAAGCAAAGGCCATCGCGCCGCCGAAAAGAGCTCCCAGATAGGTCCGTGCCAGGTGTGTTCGTTGGAAGGGCATACCTGCCGCTCAGCACGCGGCATACCAGCCCCGTGGCCCCGGAAAATTGCCGGGATCCTGCGACGACCGTGAACGACGCTTCACGTCGCCCCTGCCAACGAATTGCCACTCGAGGCGGGGCGCGAGCCAGGCGTCAGGGAATGGTGGGTGGTGGAATCACGGTCTGGCACTCGTAGGTGCAGCCGAACGCGCTGTCGCTCAACGTCACGTCGATGACGAACGCGGCCGGCGTGCACGCCCCTAGCCCGATCGGCGTCATCACCTGGCCGACGAGGGCATCGCTCGTGCAGGTCACATCGTCCACGTAGATCGACTGACACGCCACGGTTTCGCCACTTTCGTGCTCGGCGATCAGCGATACCCCTGGTGCAACGATCGTGATTTCGAAGCTGTCGCCGAGCTCGGGACAGAATCGCCTGCAGGCCCCGTCGTCGCAGCGTCCGCGGCAGTCGACCGCCGTCGGGATGACCTTTCCTGTCACCATGGGGACGCACGGAACGCCGCCACTCGTGCCGCCGCCCGCGGGGCGCGGGTTCGGGCCGTCGAGCGGGACGAAGCACTCCCGCGACTCGCACTGGTACTCGATCAGGTTTCCTTCCGCGTCGCACTCGTCGGCGAACGCGCCGTTCCACCCGGTGACCGTCTCCGCAACGGTGACGCCGTAGTCGGGTGCGAAGTGATCCGGGTCATCACAGAGCGCACCGCTGGTCCCGCCCGTCGCGCCGACGCCCGTGCCGCCGATCGCTCCGGAGCCCCCGACGCCACCGATCGCACCGGAGCCACCGATCGCGCCCGACCCGCCGATCGCGCCCGACCCGCCGATCGCGCCGGACCCGCCGATCGCAGCCGTCCCGCCCATGGCGCCGACCCCGCAGGTCGCGCAGGACCCGCCAGCGGGGCTTCCGCCCACTCCACCAGTCTCCGTTCCTCCCGAGCCACCGGTTTCGGTTCGCTCGTCCTCCACGACCATGCTCTGGCCGCCGCAGCCCCAAGCCCAAACCAGTGACGAGGCCAAGAGGGTCGCGAAGCGAACGGCAGACATCCTGCACGTCTTGCTTGCAAGACTCCTGCCCGCCCCGAGCACTCCTGATTTGCGCCATTTCAGCCCGATCCACGAGGGCCCGACGCGCGCGACTGGCACGATGTGACGCAACTCCTGACGGCCGCGCCAGGGGCATCGCGTCGGCGACTCACGCGGCCTAGCCGAGCTTCAGGCGCTTGTACTTGATGCGGCGGGGCTGGTCGGCGTCTTCACCGAAGCGGCGGCGGCGGTCCTCTTCGTATATGCGGTAGTTCCCCTCGAACCACTCGACGTGGCTGTCGCCCTCGAACGCCAGGATGTGCGTCGCGATGCGATCCAAGAACCAGCGATCGTGGGTGATGATCACCGCGCAGCCCGGAAAATCGAGCAGCGCCTGCTCGAGCGCGCGGAGCGTGTCCACGTCGAGATCGTTCGTCGGCTCGTCGAGCAGGAGCAGGTTCCCGCCTTCCTTGAGGAGCTTGGCGAGCTGCACGCGGTTCCGCTCGCCGCCGGAAAGGGAGCCGACCTTCTTCTGCTGATCGCTGCCGCGAAACCCGAACCACGAGCAGTACGCGCGGGACGCGACCTCGCGCTTGCCGAGCAAGAGCTTCTCCTCGCCGCCGGAGATCTCCTGCCACACGTTGTGCTCGCCCGCGAGCGACGCCCGCGACTGATCCACGTAGGCGACCTTCACCGTCTCACCGATCCGAAGCTTGCCGCCGTCCGGCTGTTGCTCGCCGACGAGCATGCGAAAGAGCGTCGTCTTGCCGGCGCCGTTCGGTCCGATCACGCCGACGATACCGCTCCGCGGCAGGCTGAAGGTGAGATCGTCGATCAGCAATCGGTCGGCGAAGCCCTTCTTCAGCTCGCTTGCTTCGATCACCACGTCTCCGAGCCGCGGGCCCGGCGGAATACTGATCTCGGTCGGGTCGCTCGGCCCCTTGTTGGCGCTCTTCAGCAGCTCCTCGTAGGCGCCGAGCCTCGCCTTGCTCTTCGCCTGGCGGGCACGGGGCGACGCCTGCACCCATTCGAGCTCCTGCTTCAGCTTGCGCTGCCGCGCGCTCTCCTGTTTTTCCTCGTCCGCGAGGCGCTTCCGCTTCTGCTCGAGCCACGACGAGTAGTTGCCCTTGAACGGGTAACCGCGCCCGCGGTCGAGCTCCAGGATCCACTCGGCCACGTTGTCGAGAAAGTAGCGATCGTGCGTGACCGCGACGACGGTCCCCGTGTACTCGTGAAGAAAACGCTCGAGCCAGGCGACTGACTCGGCGTCCAGGTGGTTCGTCGGCTCGTCGAGCAAGAGGATGTCGGGGCGGCTCAGCAGGATGCGGCACAGCGCGACACGGCGCCGCTCGCCGCCGGAGAGGTCCGCGATGTTCGCGTCGCCGGGCGGGCAACGGAGCGCCTCCATGTTGATGTCCACGCGCGAGTCGAGGCTCCAGGCGTCGACGGCGTCGATGCGGTCCTGAAGTTTGCCCTGCCGCTCGAGGAGCTTCGTCATCGCTTCGTCGGACATCGGCTCGCCGAGCTTGGCGCTCAGCTCCTCGAACTCCGTCACCAGGCTCCGGACGTCGGCGACCGCCTCGTCCACCGCCTCGCGCACGGTCTTGGCGGGGCCGAGATCGGGCTCTTGCGCGAAGTAGCCGATGCGGATGCCGTCCGCCGCCCGCGCTTCGCCGAGAAAATCCTTGTCCACGCCGGCCATGATGCGAAGCAGCGAGCTCTTGCCGGAGCCGTTCGTGCCGATGACGCCGATTTTCGCGCCGAAAAAGAAGGCGAGCGTGATGTTTTCGAGGACGCGCTTGTCGGGCGGATGGACGCGCGAGACGTCCTGCATCGTGAAGATGTACTCGGCCATGAGTCGGCTTTTTATCACCAGCCGACGCGGGCGCTCGGTTGATTATGACGATTCCGTGACGTCCATTTGCGCCGGGCGCCGGGATGCCTCCCGCCTGGCCAGATGCGGCCGCGCCACAAAGGCTGTAAGGGGCAAGTTCCCCAGGAGGAGCTCCCCCGCATGGCCAAGAAGAAGAAAGTCCGACCCATTCCCAAAGGCTACCGTTCCGTCACGTCAGCTTTGAATTTGAAGGACTCGCGGGCGTTCGTCGCCTTCGCCAAGAAGGCGTTCGGGGCCTCGCTCCGCGCCGATCTCGTCCCCGGCCCCGACGGCAAGATCGTCCACGGCGAGGTGATGATCGGCGATACGGTGCTGATGGTATCGGACGAGTCCCGCGAGCCCGCGCGCCCGTCGAATTTTTTCCTCTACGTCGAGAAGGTCGACAAGGTGTGCGCGAAGGCGGTCAAGGCCGGCGCCAAGGTGCTCGTCCCGGTCGAGGATCAGTTCTGGGGCGATCGCTGGGGGCGCATCGAGGATCCGTTCGGCAACTACTGGTCGATCGCGACCCACGTCGAGGACGTGTCGCCGAAGGAGCTCAAGAAGCGGCAGGCCGCGATGAAGCCGCCCGGTGAGTAGCGCCGGCCGTCGTCGCGCATAGCGCTCTAGCGTGCGAAGTTCTGCACGGCCCACACGTCGCCGCTGCCCGGCACCGTGTAAAAGCCGCAGGCGACCCGGCTGTGGTCCGGGTTCGTCATGTTGATGAAGTGGCCGTGATCCTGGAAGCACTGGCCATTGCAAGGATCGGTCGGCGGCGGCCCCTCGTCCCACATCGCCTGCAGACAGCCCTCGACGACCTGCGTTTCGCTGTTCCAGCCCGGGCACTCGTTCTGCCCGAACCCGCCGTCGCAGATGTCGTCCCTGAAACCGGCGTGCGCTTCGTCCTGAACGCTGTCGTATTCAGCCATCTGATCGGCGCACGCCTCGCCTTCCGTCCAGCGCTCGAGCGGCTCCAAGCAGGCGCAGACGGTGCGAAACTGATTGATGCGGTCGACGCAGTCCTGGTGAACGTCGCCGGTGCTCGGTAGCGCGTCGAGCTCGCAGCCGAGGTTTTCGACGCAACCACCCGCGCCCGCGCTTCCCCCGACGGGCGCGCCGCCGCTCGACATGCCTGCCTGAGAGCCGCCGGTTCCCGCGCCGCCGCCCGTCGCCGCCGCGCCGCCTTTGCCGCCGCTGCCCCCGGCGCCACCCGTGCCGCCGTTCGTTCCGCCACTGCCGCCCGCCGCCGTCCCACCATTGCCGCCCGTCGTCCCACCGGCGCCACCGTTGGTGCCGCCCGATCCTCCGGTCTGACCCGTGGTGCCGCCGGCGCCGCCGTTGGTACCGCCGATTCCAGCTTGCGAGCTCCCGCCGGTCCCGCCGGGGACTCCCGACGTTCCCCCGCTTTCCTCAGTGGGGATTTCCCCCGTGTCGAGCTCGCAGGCTGCGACGAAGAGGGCAACGGCGGTCAGGGCGAGGGCACGGCGCATGTCGAAGAGTCTCCTCCCGCGCAGCGCGTGACTCAACTTCGAGCCCCGCTCAGGCGGTAGGACTAAGGTGCCCGCAGAGCGCACCGAGAAGGCTCGCGTCCTTCAGCCAGCGGCCGGGAGAGTGAGCTCGTGGGCCATGTGGCCACGCCTGAGGTCGCGATACTCACGCAGGATCACGCCCTCGCGCAGCCCGCCGGGTGAGATGCGCATTTTGGGGACATCGAACAAATCCACCACGGCCGCGAAAATCGTGAGGCCAAGGCCGAACGTCTGCGCGCGCTGAGGATCGACCCCGAGCGCCTGGAGGAACGCCGGCTCGAGCGGTCCCACTTGTTTTGCGAGCCGCATCAGCTTGCCGCCGCCGAGGAACCCGTCGTCGTCGGCCATCGCCGTCATGCCGCGTGCGGTGCCGCCGCTCAGCACCCAGCCTTCGGGTGCGAACGTTCGCAAGCGCTCGGCGGCGGCCTTGGCGACGCCGCGAACGTGTGCGTGCACGCGTTCCGAGCGCGCACCATCGACGGCGCCGCCCGCATCGAGCTTGCGCCGGAGTCGCAGAAAACCGAGCGGCAGGCTCTCCACCCAGAAGCAACTCTGCCCGTCGCCCACCGCGATCTCGAGCGAGCTCCCGCCGAGGTCCAGCACCGCGACACGTTGCGGTAGCTCTGCCGCTTGGATGCGGGCGCCCTGATACGCGAGGCGTCCCTCGTCCTCTCCCGACAGCAGATCCACCGTGACGCCGTGGCGAGCCCGCGCCTCGCGCATGAACGCCTGGCCGTTCTCGGCATCCCTGAGTGCGCTCGTTCCGACGGCGGCGAAGCGATCCACGCGGTAGTGCGCGACGGACGCTGCCATTTCGGACACCACCTCGAGCGCCCGCGCGAACGGCTCCGGTGCGATGCGTCCGTGCTCGGCGACCGAGTCCCCGAGCCTCAAGGTCGCCTTCTTGGAACCGAGCTTCTCGATCCGCCCCTCCTCGGTGACCCGACCGACGAGCAGGTGGAAGGAGTTCGACCCGAGATCCAGGGCCGCGATGTTCATCCCCCCAGACTGACGACGACCGGGGGCACGAAAGCGGCTGCCTCGTGACGACTCGGTAACTTATCCACAGGATGTCCCGGGTGGTTGAACTTCTCGGCGAGGGCGCCCTCGCGGAGGGGGCCTTCGCCTGACAACCTTGGCGCGATCGTGACTCCGGTTCACGACGGCTGGCACACCCGTGCCAACTCACGGGCTCGCTTGCGCGAAGGATCGTCGAGTTTTTGCGTTCCTCCAGCCTGGCACGAGCGTTGCTTCGCGGGAGGCCCGTGGTCACCTCCAAACAACTCCTCCGGGACGCGCTCGTCGGCTTCACGCTCGGCGTGCTCGTCGTCTCGACCGTAGCGCTCGTCACCTGGCAATCGCGCGCCGACTCGTCCGAGTCGCGTTAGAGCGCGTCGCCGCGTCGCCGCCGAGGTCGCTCATTCCGCGGCGGCGGCGCCGGCGGACCTGAGCTCGGTGAGGATCGCGTCCACGTTCTTCTTCGCGTCGCCGAAGAGCATGCGCGTGTTGTCGCGGAAGAACAGCGGGTTTTCGACGCCGGCGTAGCCGCTCGCCATGCTGCGCTTCATGACGACGACCGCCTTCGATTTCCACACTTCGAGCACGGGCATCCCGTAGATCGGGCTCGTCGTGTCGTCGAGGGCGCCCGGGTTCACGATGTCGTTCGCGCCGATCACGAGCACGACGTCGGTCTTCTCGAAATCCTCGTTGATGGCTTCCATCTCGAGCACGATGTCGTAAGGCACTTTGGCTTCGGCGAGCAGCACGTTCATGTGCCCCGGCAGCCGGCCCGCCACCGGATGGATCGCGAAACGCACCGGCGTTTTTCGGCCGCGGAGGAGCGTCGCGATCTCGTAGATCGGGTACTGCGCGTGCGCGACGGCCATGCCGTAGCCGGGGACGACGATCACGCTCTTGGCTTCGCGCAGCAGGGTCGCGGTTTCCGCGGCGGTGACCGCCACCACTTCGCCCGCAGGCTGCTCGCCCTTCTTCGCCGGCGCCTTGCCCTCGTCCGCGCCGAAGCCGCCGAGGATGACGCTGAGGAACGAGCGGTTCATGGCGCGGCACATGATCGTGCTGAGGATGGCGCCGCTCGAGCCGACGAGCGCCCCGGTGATGATCAAGAGATCGTTGCCGAGCATGAAGCCGGCGGCGGACGCCGCCCACCCCGAGTAGCTGTTCAGCATCGAGACGACGACCGGCATGTCCGCGCCGCCGATCGCCATCACCAGGTGGATGCCGAGCACACCGGCGATGCCGGCTTGGATCAGGAGCGAGTTCAGACCGGTGGCCGGCAACGCCTGGACGAACGGCACCGCGAGCCCGACGCAGACCAGGAATAGCGTCGCGTTCAGGACGTGGCGGCCCGGCAGGAGCAAGGGCTTGCTGCCGATGATGCCGCGGAGCTTGCCGAACGCGATGATCGACCCGGTGAAGGTGATCGAGCCGACGAACACGCCGACGTACACCTCGATGGCGTGGATCAGCCCCTCCGTCGAACCCGCGTGGGTTGGCGTGCCGAGGTAGCTCGAGATGCCGACGAGGACGGCGGCGAGCCCGACGAAGCTGTGCAGGACCGCGACCAGCTCGGGCATCGAGGTCATCCCGACGCGGGCCGCGAGCAGGGCGCCGATCACGGAGCCGACGGCGACCGCGCCGGTGAGGATGCCGAACCCCGCGAGGTGGCTCGACGCCGTGACCGCGACGGCGATCAGCATGCCGGCGATGCCGTAGGCGTTGCCGCGACGCGCCGTTTCCTGCGTGCTCAGCCCGCCGAGGCTCAGGATGAAGAGCACGGCGGCGACGAGGTACGCGACGGTGACGAAGCTCTCGGACATCGGACGCCTGCTATCTCCGGAACATGCGCAGCATGCGCTGGGTGACGAGGAAGCCGCCGGCCACGTTGATGGTCGCGACCAGCACCGCCACCGCGCCGAGTAGTGTCACGGGCGAGTCCAGCCGGTCGGAGAGCTGCAGCATGCCGCCGACGACGATGATGCCGCTGATCGCGTTGGTCACGCTCATGAGCGGCGTGTGCAGGGCAGGGGTCACGTTCCAGATCACCTGCCAGCCGATGATGCACGCGAGCACGAAGACCGTGAGGTGGGCGACGAACTCCCGCGGCGCGAAGGAGCCGGCGAGGATCAGCGCGGTCAGCGACGCGAAGAGCAGACCGAGCGAGCCGTTGCCCTGAGACGCGCCGTGACCTCCGCTCTTGGCCTTCGCGGGCGGTGGGGGCACCGACGGCCGCCGCTGCTCGACGACCGGCTTCGGCGGCGCGGCCGGGGGTTTCGGTGGCGGCCACATGAGCTCGCCCTCGCGCAGGACGAGCGAGCCCCGAACGACCTGATCGTCGAGGTCGATGTGGAAGCTCTTCGCACCGCCCATGTCGGCCAGGAGGTGGGTGAGGTTCGAGCTGTAGAGCTGGCTCGAGGTCGGAGCGAGGCGACTCGGCAAGTCCACGTAGCCGATGATGGTGACGCCGTTCTTGACCACGACCTCACCGGGCTGGGTCAGCGCGCAGTTGCCGCCCTGCTCGGCGCCGAGATCGACGATCACGGAACCGTGCCGCATGGCGCGGACCATGTCCTCGGTGATCAGGATCGGCGCCGGCTTGCCGGGCACGAGCGCCGTCGTGATGATGATGTCGACATCCCGTGCCTGTTCGAGAAAGAGCGCCATCTCGGCGGCGATGAACGCCGGGCTCATCTCTTTCGCGTAGCCGCCGACGCCCGAGCCGTCCTCGGTCACCGAGACCTCGAGGAACTCGGCGCCCATGCTCTGGATCTGCTCGCGCACCTCGGCGCGGGTGTCGAACGCGCGCACGATCGCGCCGAGCCCGCGTGCCGCTCCGATCGCCGAAAGGCCCGCGACGCCGGCGCCGATGACGAGCACTTTCGCGGGCGGCACCTTGCCTGCCGCCGTCATCTGCCCGGTGAAAAAGCGGCCGTAGAAGCTGGCCGCTTCGATCACCGCGCGGTAGCCGGCGATGTTCGCCATCGAGCTCAGCGCGTCCATCTTCTGCGCCCGCGTGACACGCGGGACCTGGTCCATCGCGAGAACCGTGGCTTTTCGCTTCGCGAGCCGCTCGATGAGCTCCGTGTTCTTCGCCGGCCAGATGAAGCTCACGAGCACGGTGCCTTCCCGAAGCAGATCCGCCTCGTGGCCGCGCGTCGGGTGCTGCTCGGGTGGCTGCACCTTGAGCACGATGTCCGCCGCCGCCCAGAGGGCGAGGGGGTCGTCGACGACGGTGGCGCCGGCCTTGACGTAGTCCGCGTCAGGGAAGGCCGCACCGCCGCCGGCGCCGGCTTCGAGCATGACGTCGAAACCGAGCTTGATGAGGCGGCTCACCGATTCTGGGGTGGCCGCCACCCGGCGCTCGCCGGGCCTGATTTCCTTGGGGACACCGATCTTCATCGCGCGCTCGCGAGCGCCGGGCACCCTAGCAGTTTTCTCGCGTCCCGGAACCCCAGACCGCGTGCTAACCGTCGAGTGATGGTCGGGCACCGCGCCGCGTGCCAGGCGCTCCTCGGCGTTCTCCTTTGTGCCGCGGCTTCTCGTGCGGCCGACGCGCCGGCGCCCTTCGTCGTCGAGAGCTTGCCGGGAGCCACCTGCGAGGGCGGGGAGGCGTTCGCCACGCAGCTCCTCCGGCGAACCAACCGGATCCGCGCCGCGAAGGAGGGAGAGCCGGCGTTGTTGTTTCGTGTCGAGGTCTTGCGCGGCCCGGACGGACCCGCCGGACGCCTCAGCGTGCGCGAGCTCGACGGCACGCGCACCGAGCGCGCCGTCAAAGGTGCGACCTGCGAGGAGGTCGTCTCGGCGATGGCGTTGATCGCAGCCATTCTGGTCGATCCGAACGCGTCACTCGATCCGCTGGCTCCGGCGGCCGTCACGGCACCAGACCGCCCGCCGCCCGCCGGCACGCCCCCGCCGGGCTCGCCTCCGACCAAGCCGAGCTCGCCACCGGCGACGCCGAAGCCACCGGCCACGATCACCCCCGCCGGCGTGGACCCGCCACCCGGCGCTGTCGTGCTCCCACGAGGGACGAGCGATGCGTCCGTGTCGACGTCCGGCGAGGACGCGACTGATCGTACCGACGGCCCGGGTGCCGCGCCAGCGGGACAGGCTCAGGGGAGCGGTCGCTTCGCGGTGGGGATGGGCGTTGCCCTCGCGCTCGAGGGAGCTCCGTTCGGCACGACGGCGGCGGGCGTCGCGTTCCTCGGCTCGGTGGCGTTCGAACGGGACGCCGTTCTGAGCCCGCTCTTGGAGCTGTCGTTGGTGCGCACGGAGACGGTGCGCGTGGACACGCCGTCCGGCGTCGGCGAGTTTCGCTTGTCGGCGCTCCGCCTGCTCGCGTGCCCGGTTCGCTTTCCTGCTCGAGGCTCGCTCGATGTCCGGCCCTGTGCGCTCGGTGAGTTCGGAACGCTCGAGGGCGTCGGTAAGGTCACCGATCGACCGGAGCGCGTGTCCGCGCGCTGGGTCGCGCTCGGCGCGGCGGCGCGGCTGGCCGTGCGTCTCCTTGGCCCGCTCACCCTGGTGGCCGAGCCGGCCCTGGTCATCCCGCTCATCCGGCACGAATTTTATTTCGACCCGCGGGGGCCGGAAACCACGGCTCTGAAGGTGGCTCCCCTCGGATTTTCGACCAGGCTTGGCGTCGCCGCCGTTCTCGAATGATACTCGGGGTGTCTGAGGTCGGGAGTTCCAGTCGGGAGACTTCGATGCGTCCGGAGGTATCTTTCTCGTTTCCGTCCTTCGCCGAGGCGAAGGAGCAGACGAGCGAGCCTTCGGACGACGTCGGTGCGGACGGCGCTCGGATGGGGTTCGCCACCGACACCGCTCGCCTCACCGCGCTCCTTCACGAGCATTACGCCAGCGTGTGGCGCGCGGTCAGGCGTTTCGGTGTTCCCAGCGAGGCAGCGGAGGACGCCGCGCAAGAAGTGTTCATCGTCTTGGCGCGGAAGCTCGACACCATCCGTGAGGGGCACGAGCTGCGCTACCTCTACGGCGTTGCGATGCGCGTTGCCGCCAACCGGCGCCGCGCGAGCGTCGCGCGACGCGAGGTCGCGGACAGCGAAACCGTCCGGGGCGCCGTGTCAGCCGCCCCCGCGCCCGACGCGCTCCTCGAACAACGCAAGATGCGCGAGTTGCTCGATCTCGCGCTCGACGAGCTTTCGGACGAGCTTCGCAGCGTGCTCGTCCTTTTCGAAATCGAAGGTTTTTCCGAACGGGAGATCGCCGAAACGTGCGCGATCCCGCTCGGCACCGTCGCGTCTCGGCTCCGCCGGGCGCGGGAGGCCTTTCATAGAACTGCCCAGCGCCTGCGCGCCGATCTGGAGAAGTCGCCATGAGCGAGAACCCCGCCGAACTCGATGATTTCGATCGAAGCCTACTCCGCACCGCGCGAACGGACGCTCCTTCAGCGGGTGCTGCCGTCCGCGCCGCAGCGGCGCTCGGGCTCGGCCTCGGTGCCGCGGCTCCGACCGTCGCCGCGGCGGCGACAGCCGCGCGCGTGGCGACGTTCGCGAGCATGAAGTGGACGCTGATCGGGGCGTTCGGCGTGGTGAGCGCCGGTACCGGCACGCTGGCCTACCTTCGCTCGGCGGACCCGGTGGCACCCGCGGTGACCGCCCCGGCCGCCGTCTCCGAGCGCGCGGAGCCACGTGCCACGGCTGCGAGCTTGCCGGAGAACGTGCCGCCTCCCGCCGTCGCGCCGCTCCTACCGAAGGCCGGTGTTGCTTCGTCGCCGGAGTCACACGCCGCGGCCCGCCCGGCGCTGCCGGTGACCGATTCGTCGCCGAAGAGCGACGTGGCAGCCTCGTCGCCCGCCGCACCGCCTTCCGCCGCGAGCGGCGTTTCCATCGCCGAAGAAGTGGCCGCGGTCGACCGCGCACGACACGCGCTTCGTCAGGGGCACGCCGGGGAGGCGCTCGACGAGCTCAACCGGTATCAGGCGCGCTGGCCGAAGGGCGTTCTCGCCACTGAAGTCGTCGTCCTCCGCGTCGAGGCAAAGCTTCGCCTCGGCGATCGCGCGGCGGCGAAGAGCGAAGCGCGCGCGTTCATCGCGGCACAGCCGGGGAGCCGGTACGCAGTACGAGTGAAAGAGCTCTTCGAGCCCGGGGAGCTCGACTGACGTGAAGCGACCGAGCTTCATCGCACTCGTCGCTCTCGCGACGGCGGTCGCCGTGATGAGCGCCTGCACCGAGCGTCACCGTCTCGGCGGGCGAGGCGACGAGGGTGCCGGTGGCGAGGCGGGTGCGGTCGAGGGCGATGGTACCGGCGGCACGGGTGCCGCCACCGGCACGGGCGGTGCGGCGAGCGCCCAAGGTGGCGCCGCTCCGAGCTCGGGCGCGACCGCGGGTACCGGCGCGGCGGGCCAGGCTGGAAGTGCGGGAAGCGGCGCCGGCGGCCCGCCAGGGGAAGGCCTCTTCCTCTGAGCGCGGAAGCCGACGGCGCGGCAACGCGCTCGGTGTAACGCTCTACGGCTTCGAGCGAATGCCCTTCGCGACGCGCTGCGCGAGCTTCTTCAGGTGAGGCTCTCGTCGTGCGGCCTCGCGCTCGAGCCGCTCGATCACGTGCTCTACGGCCTTCGCCGGGCGTCGTCGGGCGCGGAGGGCAAGCCGTACGGGGAGCGCTGCGGCGCCCGCGCGCGTCACCGCGATTCCGCCGAGCGGTTGATCGGCGAGCGCGAGCGCCGGCACCAGCCCGATCCCGACTCCGCCCGTCGCGTACGCGAGGAGCAGCGACACGCTCGGCACGTCGATGGTCGAGCTCGGCCGGACGCCGTGCTCTTCCAGTAGCCGATCGAACAGCTTGCGCCCCCCGCTTCCCGGCGCGAGCCTGAGCGCGGGTTCACCGGCGGCCAGCCGTTCGACGAGACTGCGCTTCTTCCCGTTCTCGCGCGGACCCACCCAGTAGAACGGTTGCTCGAAGAGGACACGCGCCTCGAGCCCGGAGCGTTCGCCGGAAAACGATACGATCGCCATCTCGACATCGCCGTGTTCGAGCCGGGAAAGTGCCTCCTCGGAGTGCGACGTCGAGATCTCGAAGTGAAGCGGTACGCCCTCACGGGCAAGACCGCGGAGCACGGGCACCAGCAGCGATTTCCCGAGGTAGTCGCTGGCCGCCACGCGCAGCGTCGCGGTGGCGCTGCCCTCGAGCGCACCGAACAACCGGAACAGGGCTTCCGTCTCGTCGAACAGTCGGGTCGCGAGCGGCAGCACCTGCTCGGCCGCCGGCGTGAGCACGAGGCCGCGCCCCCGGCGTTCGAACAGTGCGACGCCGAGCGCTTCGGTCAGCCGCCGGATCTGCTGACTGACCGCCGACGGTGTCTTTTTGAGTTGCTTCGCCGCGGCGCCGACCGAGCCGAGTCGAGCAACCGTCAGCGCGTCGTAGAGGGCGGGAACGAGCGCCGGGTCCATTTCCGGTCTCGGCTCACACAGCGCGGCGCCGCGCGCGGCCCACGACCAGGATCGCACCGAAGACCAGAATGAGCGCGCTGTCGGCGGGGCGCCGCCCCGTCCGGCAGGAACATCCCGTCTCGTTCGAAACGAGCGTCCTCTTGGTCGGTAGCGGCTCCGGCTCCGGCTCGCCGAGGTTCCCGATGTCGACGACGAAGGTGGTGACGCTCCGCGCCGGGAGCGTGAAATCGAGCACTCCGTCCACGATCGCCGCGGGTGGTTGCTCCTCGAGGGCGAGATAGTCCGACGTGATCCAGGGCGTCGCGCTATCGGCGACGGTGTCGGCGCCTTCGATCACGAAGCGCTGCGCGATGTCCGTCGTGCCGTGGTTGCCCGCGACCACCACCAGCCGCTCCGCCTGCTCGTCGCGAAACGCGGAGACGAGGACGTCTCGGCGCGGCGCTCCGGTCGCTCGCACGCGCGAGAAGCCGGGCCGCACGAACTTACTGTAGTTGCCCATCACGTACGCGCGCCGTGTTAGCGCCTCGCCGTCGGTCAGGGCGCCGTTGCTGGTCAGCGGCAGATCGGTGCGCGGCATGATCCACCAGTAGTGCCAGGCGTTCGCCGACGCGATCGTTAGATCGTCGTGCATCTTGCGCGCGACCTTGAGGCCCGACGTCATCGTCGGATCGAAATCGCCGTCGGATTCACCGGGCAGCCGGTCGTCGAGCTCCGTGACCCAGAGCTCCTTGCCCGCAGCCGATGGCGCGCCGTAGCTGAAGGCCTCGCCACCGTAGCCGTGCACGGCGATGGCGCCGACGTGGGCGCTGGCCGCTCCGTCGGCGAGAATGGTGTTCCCGAAGCTCTCGAGCGTCAGCCAGTCTTGTGTTTCCGGAGCGAGCAGCCGGGTGTCGAGGCCGAGGGCCCCGACGGCCGGGCCGAGGTGGTCGCGGATGAACAGCGTCAGATCGGCCGCGGTCCAGCGGCACGTCTCCCAGTTCCCGACGTAGTTCGGCTCGTTCTGTGCAGACAGGTAGAGGAGCGGCACGCCTTCGTCGGCGGCGGTGGCGACGAACGAAGCGAGCTGGTCCGCCCAGTCGCCGTAGCGCTCCGGGAAGAGGGATCCGCCGTTCTCCGCCGTGCCGCTGTCCTTCCACTCACCCGGCGGTGACCAGGGGGCCGCCCAGACGCGTGCCCCCCGCGAGATCGCTTTTCGTGCTGTCGGGAATTCACCAGATGTGCCGTTCGGAGCGATGCGCAGACGGAGGAGCGACAGGCCGATGCCGAGCTTCGGGGAGAATAATTGGTCGCTGAGCGCGTCCGAGAGGTCGGGCGCGGTCCAGGCGCTCGAGGCCCCGAAACCAGCGATAATCTGCAGTTTGTTGGCGACGGATATCGTGGCGACGGCGGCTGGCATCGGTTCCGCCGTGGCCGCCTCGTCCTCGAGCAGGGCCGGGTCCCCCTCGAGCAGGGGCGCCTCCCCGCAGGCAGAAACGAGCGCCAATACG
>Ga0315910_10002169_pt1 | contig 17492 bp, 13 predicted proteins | sample EdamamesoilMG_FD_204470 | JGI IMG/M metagenome (GOLD analysis project Ga0315910, IMG submission 204470) | Garden soil microbial communities collected in Santa Monica, California, United States - Edamame soil | ecosystem: Environmental > Terrestrial > Soil > Garden | place: USA: California... | reverse complement strand
ATCTACAGCTACTATCTTGTGCCGGGTACGAGCAGCTATCGACTCCGCCAGGCGACGTCCAGCGACGGCCAGTGGGCGCGCTACGACTGGGCCTTCCTGAACAGCCGCTACGTCGTCGTGGGCATGACCTACAGCGACGGCACCACGGGCAGCTACACCTACACCAACAAGCGGGTGCCGGATGTGTTTCGCGACACGCGCGCCGAGGCGCGTATGCAGGAGGTCCGGTTCGACTTCGCCGGTTCCTTGATCACGAACACCACGTCCTCGATTCCGGGCATGGCCAACACATTGGGTTCGCTCGCTTTGATCGCGGAGAAGCACCCCGGCACGGGCGCCCTCGTGAGTGCCCGCGAGGGGTCCGTTCCCTACGCGGGGAGCGTCCACAACAACACCGTGCCCTACGAGGTCAGCGGGTGGTACACCGGCCGTCGCTTCGAGTTCCGCCTCCAGTTTCTTGATGCGATCGTCGACATCATCGACGGCTCTAAAAGCACCTTCACCTACGACCCGTCGACCGAGTTTCTCCTCAGCACGACCGATCCGCGGGGCCACACCACGACCTTCACGCGCGAGTCGGTGATGGGGCGCGTCCAGCGCGTGACGCACCCCGACGGCTCCTACGTCGAGCAAACCTACACCGTCGCCTACCAACCCTTCTTCATCGCCACCAGCCGCGACGAACGCGGCCATGTGACCACCTACACCCGCGCCTCCAACGGTGTGCTCACCCGCGTCGACTACCCCGACGGCAGCTACGAGACCTGGTCGGACTTCACCGCTTTCAACCAGCCGCGCGAGCACCGCCGGCGCAATGGCGCGATCGAGCGGTTCACCTTCGACTCCATGGGCCGGATCCTGCGCCGCTACGAGCCTTCCTTCGGCGCCTCGGTCGACTACACCGAATACACGTATTACCCCAATGGCCACGTCTGGGAAGACCGCGTGTGGACGGAGCGCGATCCGCGCGGCAACGTCACGACCTTCGAGTACGATTACGCGTTCGTTCCGCAGGGTGGCTCGCTTGTCCAGGGGAGCACGGCCTGTTCCGGACGCGGCCGCGTGACCAGGACCACGTTTGCCGATGGCACCTACACCAGCGCGGCCTATGACAGGTTCGGCAACGTCGTATGGGCGGAAAATGAGCTGCGCCAGCGGACGACCACCACGTATGATGACTACCAGCGTCCGGTCACGGTCACCGATCCACTCGGGCGGGTGACTTCCCACGATTACTCCGTCGGCGGCTTCAACTACGGTCACACGCAGACCACCCCCTCGATTACGACCCATCCAAGCCAGCGCAAGGAGGCGGTCACCTTCGACAATCAGTGGCGTGTGCTCACCCACACGCTCGGTTACGGCACCGCCGAAGCCGCCACCACGACCAACGACTATGACCCCGCGGGTAACCTCGAGAGTGTGACCGATCCCGACGGCCGCGTGACGACCTTCGCCTACGACAATCGCGATCGAAAGACCCACCAGTACGCGCCGCTCTCGCGCACTACGCAGTGGCAGTACGATGCCGCGGGCAACGTCACCAGGATCACCCATCCCGACGGCACCTTCACCCGCAAGGAGTACGACGTGATGAACCGTGTGATCCACGCGTATGATGAGCGCAACCAGCACACCGGCACGAGCTACCACGCCTCCGGTCAGGTGCATGTGATCACGGACCCACGCGGCCACACCTACACCCACGCCTACGATGCCGCCGACCGTCTGACCTCGCGCACTTATCCCGACTCGACCGCGGAGGCGTGGACCTACGATGCGTTTGGAAACAAGACCACCGAGACCACCCGCACCGGGCAGGTGTTGGAACTCTACTACGACAATCGCAACCGCGAGTATTGGCGCCAGTGGGCGAACAACGCCGCGCCCCACATCGGCACCCAGTACGACGCGGCCAGCCGTGTGACCAACAAATACAACTGGCACGGCTGGCTGACCTATACGTTCGATGCGGCCGGTCAGGTGACGAGTGAGAGGCAGAAGATCTACGGCCCGACCAGCACCGAGGATGGGCGCACCGAGACCGTGACCTTCGGCTACGATGCCGACGGCAACCGCACCTCGTTCGGCTCCACGCCGATCGGGTTGGGATACATCTATTCGGCCCGCAGCCAGCTCTCGACCATCCGCTACATGGGCGTGGACTGGGCCACCTACCAGTACACCGCCTCTGGCGCCCGTCGGTTCCGCACCCTCGTCAACGGCACGGTGGGTGACTACGCCTACGATGGAGCTGGTCGTCTCGGGTACCTGAATACGACACATGGCGGCACCGGCATCCTCCTCCAGCGCTTCGGCCACGATCTGCGCGACCGGCGTGTCTGGCAGCTGCGCGACGAGCAGTACGGCGACGTCTGGGAGTACTACGACGACAGCCAGCTCAAGCGACAGCGCTCGCACGTCTGGCGGCCCGACCAGAACATCAACGCTGCCGCCGCCTTCACCGACACCTTTGCGTACGACCCGGCCGGCAACCGCACGTCGTGGGATGAGAACGGTGCCATCACCAGCTACACGGCCGACTCGACCAACCGCTACACCACGATCACCGGCCTCGCCATCCAGCACGACGGACGTGGCAACGTCACCCAGCTCGGCGGCTGGTCCTTCGGTCAGAATCCGGAGAACCGCATGACCCGCGCCACCGGCCCAGGGCACGACTACCGCTTCCACTACGATGCGCAGGGCCGGCTCAGCAAGATCGTCGATTACTACAATAACCCGTCAGGAAACTTCGAATACCGCTTCTACGATGGCAGCCAGCAGTTCTGGCGCGTGCGCGGCGACGGCAGCTGGCTCGATCTGACCGTCTGGGGCCCGACACCCGACGAGGTCGTGTCGCGCTACGTGCCCGGCTCCGACTGGTGGAGCAACTGGCAGTTCTACCACCAGGACCCGCTCAACAGTGTGGTCGCCGTCACCAGCCACACCGGCGCCGTGCGCGAGCGCTACAAATACGACGCCTTCGGTGAAGTCGCGATCTACGACGCCTCATGGAACCCCCGCAGCACCTCCGCCATCGGCAACCGCTGGCTCTTCACCGGCCAGGAGTGGTTCGCCGAGATCGGCATCCACAATTACAAGGCCCGTTGGTACTGCAACCGCCTCGGGCGGTTTCTACAGAACGATCCGATCCGTTTCGATGCAGGGGATCTGAACTTGTATAGATACGTTTTCAATAGACCCTCGAGTCTTGTGGATCCACTCGGCAAAGAGTATAAGGATCCTCAGGAAGGCGACGATGTAGTCAGGTTTCCCGAAAGGCCGCCGATAGGAACGCCGATTCCCTATGGCAAGAAGCAGACCGAATCCGAGAGCACCCCAATCGATGATGAAATCGCGAAGCAGAAGCGCGAGCGGGATGCGAAGGCGCAGGCCATGGAGTTGGCGCGTCAAAAACAGGCTGCCGAGGCCCGAGACCGAGAGGGATATGATGCGGTCTATCAAGGGCAGGTTTCCGGGATCAATTCCGCCGCGCCCGACGGAACCTGGGTCGTCATTGACAATCCAACAGTTGTTAGCGGCAGCGCAGGAGCGCCCAATCCGCTTAACGGAAGTGTCTATGCTCCCTTGCCGGAAGGGTGGAGTCCGCCGATCCCAAGGAGCGTGATGATCGTTTTCGTTAGTCGGAAACCGGGCGATGGCTCCGTAGCCATTGGCATACTTTTGACCGATGACGAATCAGATGAAATGGTAGGGGGGAACTGAGCCATGCACTCGAATAAGTTCAGGTCCGAGCTTCTCAAGATAGTGATGATCGTGCTCCTTTCGTGTGCCGCTTCAATAGGGGCAAGCCACGCAAGAGAAATGGACTCCGCAGCTGACCTGAAAGAGCCTCCCGCTGGTCCCGACACTGCACTTCGAGGGAGATGGCGTTTTGGCGCGAAGGAATGCTCGCTTGAGATCGGCCCTTCGGGGGTCGATCATCGTCGATGGAGTATCTCCGTGTGCGATAGGACCGTAGCGGAGCTTTCCCGAGGTCAGTACGTCCGGAGCGTCGGATTCGACGCCGCCCAACGGTTCTGCGTCGCACACGTTCGATTTCTCGACTCGGACAGAGTCGGAATTTGGCACGAAGCGCTGCTTTTGATTGAGCGTCGGGCGGACGAGCAGGTGGTCGTTGCAAGGCAACTCGAGGATCAAACTCTCCGGCTCAACGCACCTCCCTACTACAGAATTATGGATGTGGGAAGTGTTGCAGACTACCCACTAGTTGACTTGTTTGTGGGGATTCAAGGCATCTCGCCGCAGCCAGCACTTGTGCATTATATGTGGGTCAGATGGGATCTCGAAAGCGGTAATCTTGTGGGTCCGATCGCCTCTCAAGAGGCCGAGGCGCGGTTAAGGACGGCTCGAACATCAAATCTTGCGTATCCGATTGGTCATGTCACTCCGTGATTTGGGGTCGAGCCAGCGGAGTAAGCGGCGAGCCGACGGGGCCAGGCGAGCCGACGGGGTCGGCGAGCCGACGGGGTCAGGGCGCTGTTTGTTGATTTCCAATTCTTCGTAGCGCGAGGACGACACCAACGAGTTGATGCTCAGCCTTTGAGGTGAGATTGCGATCGGTCCGGGGAGCGAGCGTATCGGACCGAGGGTGGGACGCGTGCGGTCGTGCGTGGCACCATTCCGATGGCTTGTGCTCAGGACTGATGCGCACACCAAGGCGGGCCGGACACTCTTGGGTCATTGTGCTCCGGGCGCGCGTGTCGTGCCGGCACTTCGCCGGACGAGCCAGGCGACGAGGCCCCACGCCACGATGGCGCCGAGCAGCACCTGCGCGGCGCGCCAGGCGGCGTGGTCGATGGTGCGCCGGGCCGAGGCCTCGCTCGCCGCGAGCGCTTCCGCCAGCGGCGACGCGCCTCCCGCTGCGGCCGGGGCCCATGTTGACTGAAGCGCCTCGACCAGCTTCAGGGCGACCTCGGCGGTCTGGCGCGCCTCGCGCAGGGACTCGAGCACCTGGTCCGGCGTGGCGCCGCCGACCGCGCTCGTCGCATGCGCCTGCTGGATCGCGGCGAGGATCTCGATCGTGCCGCGCACGTCTTGTGCGGTGGCTCGCGCGAGTTCGCTGATCGCGCGCGCATCGGTGGTCAGCGGCTGGGCTGCGGCGATCGCCGCGCGCGCGTCGGTCACGAGCGGACCGAGCTGGCCGGCCAGGTCGGTCGCGCCGGCGAGCAGCGCGCGGCGCTCCTCCGTGAGTTTCGCCGGCAGTTCGTCGAGCTGGCGCACGACGTCGGTGGCGGCGGCCGTCAGGGTGCCGACCGCGCCGAGCACCTCGCGCGCCTCGGGCATGGTCAACGCGCGGTAGGCGAGCGCTTCGGCCTGCCAGCGCGCGAGCAGGGGCAGGCGCACCGAAAGATACATCGCGCGCTCGCTCAACAGCCGCGCCTCGTCGATCGAACTCACCGCATCGCGCAACGGGCCGAGCATGCCGCGGCTGTTGCCTCGCATCACCTCGCCGAGCGCACCACCGGCGTTGGCGGCGTAGAAATCGTGGAAGTGCACGAGCGAGCTGAACTCGAGGTCGGCGTTCTGCGCGAACCACGTCTCGGCCAGGCGACTGAGCTCCGCCGCCTGCTCCTTCGAGACGTAACGCGCGGCCGCCGCCCAGACCTCCTGCTCGGCTGTGCGCGCGAACTCCACGAGCGGCCGCGCCTGCGCCGCGGCCGCGCCGAAACGCGCCTCGAGATTTTTCTCCAGCTGGAGGCGGCGCAGCGTGGCCAGCGCCATCATGTCGAGCAGCGCGGCCTCCGGACTGGGACCGGCCGCGAGCGAGTAGACGGCCGAGGCTGTATGCACTTTCTCGAGATGCGCGGTCAGGCGCAGCGCCGCCGGCGCGGTCTCGAGTTCCGCGAACTCCGTGAGCAGCTCGGCGTAGCCCTGCACGTAGCGATCGGCCAGGCCGAACACGAGAGACTGGAGCTCGGCCGCGGCGTCGGGCGCGGCCTTGGCGGGCGGCTTGGGCGCACCGAAGGCGGCCGCGGGTGCGAGGGCGAGCAAGACCGCGACGAGGAACCGCGCGGCGCGCGGGCGGGGGAGGGACGGGCGGGGCATGACGACGTGTTCTTGCCGTGCCGGGACGTCCCGCAAGCCCGTTGCGCAGGCGGAAGCGCGGGGCCGCTGTGGACTTGCCGGGCCGCCGGCCGACCGGAAGGCTGCGGGCATGTCGCGACTTCACCGGATCGGTCTCCTCTTCGTCGCAGGATTTCTTGCAGGGCACGGCGTCGGCGCCGGTCGGCTCGCGGCCGCGGTGGAAACGCCCACGCTGTTTCCCGCCGACGCGGCGCGCGAGGCCTGCACCGACACCCCGCTGCGGCTGACCTTCGCCGCGCCCGTCGTCGCGGGCGCGAAGGGGCGGATCCAGGTGCTGGATACAGCGAGCGGCGCCGTCGTCGATTCGATCGAGATCGGCGCCGGCCCGGCCACGCAGGCGATCGGCGGCATCGACGGTTTCCGCTACCATCCGGTCACGGTCGAAGGCGGCGAGGTGACGATCCACCTGCGGAACGGGGCGCTCCAGCGTGGCCGCGACTACGCCGTCACCATCGACCCGGGCGTGATCGTGGTCGGCGGCGCGCCCTTCGCGGGATTCGGGGCGGAGGCGCCGTGGCGCTTTGCCACGCGCACGGACGCACCGCCGGCGGACGCGCCGCGGCTGGTCGTCGCGGCCGACGGCTCGGGGGATTTCTGCACCGTGCAGGGCGCCTTCGATTTCCTTCCCGAGGACAGCAACCGGCCCGTCACGATCTTCGTGCGGCGCGGACGCTATACCGGTATCCTGTGTCTCTACCGCCGGCACGGCGTCACGCTCGTGGGCGAGGACCGCAAGGGCACCGTCCTCGCGTATCCAAACAATGCCAACTTCAACGGCTCCGGCGGCAACCCCTTCGCCGGCACTCCCGCGCCCGGGGCCGCCAACCCGCGCCAGGGCGGCGCCGTCTACCGCCGCGGCATGCTGCTCGTGCACCAGTGTGAGGACTTCACCCTCGCGAATCTCACCCTGCACAACACCACGCCGCAGGGCGGTTCGCAGGCGGAGGCCATCATCGTCAACGGCTCGACCACGACGCGCACGGTGATCCGCGACTGCGACTTCTTCAGCTTCCAGGACACGATCCAGATCAACAGCCAGGCATACATCACGCGCTGCCACGTCGAGGGCGACGTCGATTTTCTCTGGGGCACCGGCCCGGCGTTCTTCGAGGACTGCACCTTCCGCACGCTGCGCAGCGGCGCCTACTTCACCCAGGTGCGCAACCCGGGCACAAACCACGGCTTCGTCTTCCTGCGCTGCCGCTTCGAAGGTGCACCGGGCGTCAAGGACAACTACCTCACGCGGGTGGAGCCGCACCGCTTCCCCGACAGCGAGGTGGTCCTCGTCGATTGCGTGCTGGGCGACGTCGTCCATCCCGTTGGCTGGCAGCTGCAGCGCGCGCGGGACGCCACCGGCGATCCTGATCCGGGCCGCGTGCGTTTCTGGGAGCACAACAGCCGTACGCCCGCGGGCGAACCGGTGGACGACAGCCGGCGCCTGCCGGCCTCGCGCCGGCTGCGCGAACCCGCCGATGCCGCCGCGATCGAGCACTATCGCGACCCCGTCCGGGTGCTCGGCGGCTCGTGGGATCCGCGGCCCGCGGCGGTCTTACGGCCCGCTCCCGGGGCCGGGTGAACGAAGCGGCGGGAAAAAACGCGGCGCCGTTCGACGTCGTTTCCCTCGCGGGCATCGTTCGGCCATGCAGCTGACCGGTTTTCACCACGTCACCGCCGTCACGGCCGATGCCGTCGGAAACCACGCCTTCTACACGCAGGTGCTCGGCCTGCGCCTCGTGAAGAAGTCCGTGAACCAGGACGACGTCTCCGCCTACCATCTTTTCTACGCGGACGGGCAGGCCACGCCGGGGACGGACCTTACCTTCTTCGACTGGCCGGTGCCGCGTGCAAACCGCGGCACGCACAGCGTCGTGCGTACCGGGCTGCGCGTCCGCAGCGAGTCGAGCCTGCGCTGGTGGCAGCAGCGATTTGCGGGGCTGGGGGGTTCGCATCAGGCGATGGCGGAGCGCGATGGCCGGCCCGTGCTCGACTTCGAGGATCCCGAGGGCCAGCGGCTCAGCCTCGTCGTGGATGGCGCGGGCGGCCTCGGGCATCCGTGGGTGCGCAGCCCCGTGCCCGAGCCGCACCAGATCCTCGGGCTCGGGCCGGTCGTGCTGAGCGTGTCGCGGCTCGGCCCGACCGATCGCCTCCTCACCACCGTGTTGAATATGCATCGGCTTCGTGAATACGCGGCCGGCCCCGGCGGCCCGGCCGCGCCGGTCCAGGTCTACGGGATGGGGCAGGGCGGCCCCGCCGCCGAGCTGCATGTCATGGTCGAGCCGAAGATCCCGCCCGCCCATCCTGGCGCGGGTGGCGTGCACCACGTGGCCTTTCGCACGCCGGACGTCGGCACTTACGGCGCGTGGATCGACCGGTTGCACACCATGGGCGTGCCATCGAGCGGGCCGGTCGACCGTCACTATTTTCGCAGTCTGTACTTTCACGAACCCAACGGCATCCTCTTCGAGATCGCGACCGATGGCCCGGGCTTCACGACCGACGAGCCGCTCGAAACCCTCGGGGAACGCCTCGCCCTCCCGCCCTTCCTCGAGCCCCGCCGTGCCGAGATCGAGCGGGGCCTCAAGCCCCTGAAGACCGCGTAACGCCCGTCATGCTGCGCGTCGAGACTCGCCTCCGAGAGTAGGGCACGCGCTCCGCGCGCGCCGTCCCGCCGGCGCGGGATCGATGCGTCCTCGCGGCGGGTTCGGAGAACCCGCCCGACCGATGAAGGCGGGAGGATTGAGGCGCATGACAGGCTCCAGATCGCCCGGTCGCGCGCGAGAGTTTCGGCCGCGGCCCTCCCAGGCGTGCGCCGGGTCGCGGGGCCGCACCCGCCGATCATCGCCCGACGCAGGGCTTGACACCGCCTGAAGTTTCAGTCTTTTCAGAAATATGAAGCTGAAGCCACCGCTCGAGAAGTTCATCGTCCACTGGGGGGAGATGGGCACGAAGTGGGGCATCAATCGCTCGGTCGCGCAGATCCATGCGCTTCTCTTCGTGGCCGGCCGGCCGCTGCCGGCCGACGAGATCGCCGAGACGCTCGACATCGCTCGCTCCAACGTCAGCGGCGGGCTCAAGGAACTCCAGGGCTGGGGCCTCGTGCGCGTGACGCACGCGCTCGGCGACCGGCGCGACCATTTCGAGACGCTCGCCGACGTCTGGGAGACGTTTCGCCTCATCCTGCGCGAGCGCAAGCGCCGCGAGGTCGAGCCGACCGTCACCGTCCTGCGCGAGTGCACCGACCAGGCGCGCGCCGGCGACTCCGGCGTCGATCCGACCGCGGTCGCCCGCCTCGGCGACATGCTCACCTTCCTCGAACTGGCCAACTCGTGGGGTGACCGCGCCGGCTCGCTTTCGCCCAAGAACCTCAAGCGCCTGAGCCAGCTCGGCGATTCGATCTTCCGCCTCGTGGAGTAGTCTCTCTTTCCGACAAAGTTTCAGTTATGACTGAAAAAACGAAATAAACGCTATGAACACCGTCGTCACCTGCTACCTGATCTACCTCCTCGCGAGCGTGGCCCTCACCATCTGGGTCGCGCGCACGCTTCACCGCAACGGCCGCATCTTCCTCGTGCAGGCCTTCCGCGGCAACGAGGCCATGGCCGACTCGGTCAACCACCTTCTCGTCGTCGGCTTCTATCTCATCAACATCGGGTTCATCGCCTTCGCCCTGCGTTACGGTGAGAAGCCGGTCGATGCGCAGGGCGCGTTCGAGTTCGTCAGCACCAAGCTCGGCGTCGTGCTGCTCGTGCTCGGGGTCATGCACTTCTTCAATATGTTCAACTTCGACAAGATGCGTCGCAAGGGACTCGCCCCGCACCCGGCGACACCGCCGCCGGTTCCGACCATCGCGACCGCCGGTCCGAAGTATCCTCTCGGTCTCTGATCGCGAGTCGCTCGCGCAGACGCGTTCACCCGGCAACCATGAAGATCATCCTCCCAGGCGGCAGCGGCCAGGTCGGCCTCATGCTGGTGCGCGCGCTCACGGCGGCCGGGGAGCAGTGCGTTGTCTTGAGTCGCCGTCCCGACGCGGCCGGTGCGGCGCGCGCCGCCGGCGCCCGCGTGGTCGCGTGGGACGGCCGCAGTCCGGGCGCGTGGTGTCGCGAGATCGACGGAGCCGATGCGGTGATCAACCTCGCCGGCCGGACCGTCGACTGCCGCTACACCGAGGCGCACCTGCGCGAGATGATGGACTCGCGCGTCGCGTCGACCCGCGTGGTCGGCGAGGCCATCGCGAGCGCGCGCCAGCCGCCGCGTGTGTGGCTTCAGGCGGGCACGGCGACGATCTACGCGCACACCCACGGCCCCGCGCACGATGAGTGCACGGGCGTGCCGGGCGGCGCCGAGCCCGGCGTGCCCGCCCTCTGGGCCCGCAGCGTGGAGATCGCGCAGGCGTGGGAGCGGGCTCTCGAGGAGGCGGATACGTCGCGCACCCGCACGGTGGCGATGCGCTCGGCCATGGTGATGAGCCCCGACCCGGGCGGCGTATTCAGTGTGTTCGCACGCCTGTGCCGGCTCGGGATCGGGGCGCAGGGCGACGGCCGCCAGTTCGTCTCGTGGATTCACGAGCGCGATTTCGTGGCGGCCGTGCGCCTCCTCCTCGCGCGCGACGACCTCGCCGGCGCGGTCAACCTCGCCGCTCCCGGCCCGCTGCCCAATGCCGCCTTCATGCGCGCGATCCGCACGGCCCTGGGCCGGCGCTGGGCGGTCCCGGTGCCGCGCCTTGCGCTCGAGATCGGCGCGTTTTTCCTGCGCACGGAAACCGAACTCGTGCTCAAGAGCCGGCGCGTGGTGCCCGGCCGGCTGCTCGAGGCGGGCTTCACCTTCGCGTTTCCCGCCTGGCCCGAGGCCGCGGCGGATCTCGTCACGACGATGCGTCGTCGAACGTAGGCCGCCCCTCGCGGGCGCCCCGATCCGGGACCGGCCCTGCTCCGGGGGTGCCCGGGCGGGTTGACCGGTGAAAAATTGCGGCTGGCTTCGCCCGCGGCCGGACTTTTCTCTGGCGGGATGTCCGCGGCCACCGACCTCCAGCAACGCTTCGGCGGCATCGAGCGCCTCTATGGCGCCGGTGCGCTCGACCGGCTGGCGCGTGCGCATGTCGCGGTGGTCGGGCTGGGCGGGGTCGGCTCGTGGGCGGTCGAGGCGCTGGCGCGTTCGGGCGTCGGCGCGATCACGCTGGTCGATCTCGACGATGTCTGCGTCACCAACATCAATCGCCAGCTCCCCGCGCTCGACGACACCATCGGCCGGCCCAAGGCCGAGGTGCTGGCCGAGCGCGTGCGCGCGATCAATCCCGCGTGTCGCGTCACCGCACGCATCGAGTTTTTCACCGAGGGAACGGCCGGGCCGCTGCTCGCGGGCGAGCGGTTCGACTACGTGATCGACGCGATCGACGCGCTCAAGAACAAGGCCCTGCTCATCGCGCGTTGCCGCGCGGCGGACATCCGCGTGATCACCTGCGGCGGCGCGGGCGGCCGGCGCGATGCCACCGGCGTGCGCGTGGACGACCTCGCCTTCACCCATCGCGATCCGCTCCTGCGCTACGTGCGCAAGAAATTGCGCGCGCGGCACGGCTTCCCGCGCGACGTCGAGCAGCCGTTCGGCGTGCCCGCGGTCTACACCCAGGAGATGCCCCTTTACCCACAAGTTGACGGCACGGTCTGCGAAACTCCGGTCGTCGGCGAGGACACCGGCATCAACTGCGCGAGCGGCCTGGGCGCCGCGGCCTTCGTCACCGGGGCGTTTGGCTTCGCCGCGGCCGGCGTGGTCGTGGGCGCGCTCGTCGCGCCGCCTGCGCCGGCGGGTTGACGGACCGGCCCGGCGCGCGCGGGTCCGCCGCGGTTCGGACTTCTTTTCGACGTATACGCGCGTAGGCTCGTGCCGACCCGCCATGCTCAAACACGGCATCCTCAACCCGGCCCTGCTCGAACTGCTCGCGCGGTTCCGCCACACCAACACGCTGGTCATCGCCGACCGCGGTTTTCCCTTCTACCCGCAGCTTCCGACCGTCGACATCAGCCTGGTCGACAACATCCCGACCGTGCGCCAGGTGCTCGCGGCGTTGACCGCTGGATACGTCGTGGGTGCCGCGTGGATGGCGAAGGAGTCCCTCTCGCACAATCCCGCCGCCGTGATCGACGACTACCGCCGCCTGCTCGCGCCGGTGGAGATCCGCTTCGAGGGGCACTACACGGAGTTCAAGCCCCGCGTGCCCGGTGCGATCGGCATCATCCGCACCGGCGACACGACGCAGTTCGGCAACATCATCCTCGAATCGGCATGATCCCCGGGCGGCGCATGCGCGCTTGGGCGGTGGCGGCCGTCTTCCTCGCCGCGGCGGTGGTCGCGGGCGCCGCGGACTTTGCCCGGCCGGGCGCCTCGGCCGGTCCGACCGAGGTGAAGGTCTCGGTCTCCGTGCTCGACCTCACCGCCGTCAACGACACGGCCCAGACGATCGCGGCCAATGTCTTCGTGCGCGTCCGCTGGACGGATATGCGGCTCGTCCATGGTGGCGACGGGCCGGTCACGCGCGGCCTCGGCGAGGTCTGGCACCCGCGTATCCAGATTTTCAATGACGCCGGCACGCGCTCGACCCTGACCAACGATGTGGAGATCGCGCCCGATGGCACGGTCACCCAGCGCCTGCGGCTGGTGGGCGCGTTCAGCCAGGTGCTCGGGCTGGAGGACTTTCCCTTCGATGCGCAGACTTTTTCCGTGCACCTCGTCGCGACCGGCTTCGGCCGGGGCGAAGTCGTGCTCGTGCCGGACCCGGCGGCGCTCCCGACGGTCGCCGAACGGTGGTCGATCTCGAACTGGACGTTGCAGGACTCGACGTATCGCGAGGGCGAGGTCTTCGCCCCGGCGGGCGCGGCCGAGCCGGCCGGGCTGACCCTCGACTTCCGCATGAAGCGCAACACCGGCTATTTCATCTTCAAGGTGATCCTGCCGCTCATCCTCATCTCCGCGATGTCGTGGGTGGTGTTCTGGGTCGCGCCCGAGCAGGCGGCCACGAAGATCAGCGTATCCATCACCTCGATGCTCACGCTCATCGCCAACCGCTTCATGGTCGACGCGCTCGTGCCGCGCGTGTCCTACCTGACGCGGCTCGACCTCTTCATCCTCGGCGCGACGATCCTGGTCTTCGCCAACCTCATCCTCGCCGTGGCCGCGAGCGTGCTCGCCGCGCGCAAGGAGCCCGAGCGCGCCCGCGCCATCGACCTGCGCTGCCGCGTCGCGCTGCCGGTGATCTTCACCGGGTGGGCGATCTGGAGCCTCGCCCTGTAGCCGTCCCGGCGCGGGCGGCTGTGCCGGCCCGCACTTCGAATATTTCCCACCGACCCGACATCATGCTCACCCGCACACTCGGCCACACCGGCCTGAAGGTCTCCGCCCTCGCCCTCGGCGGCTCGTCGCTCGGCGGCGCGTTCCGCGAGGTCGACGAGAAGGAGGCGATCCGCGCCGTGCATGTCGCCTTCGACCACGGCATCAACCTCGTCGACACCGCCCCCTACTACGGCGCGACCCGCGCCGAGACCGTGCTCGGCAAGGCGCTCGCGACGGTGCCGCGCGAGAAATACGTCCTCGCCACCAAGGTCGCCCGGTACGGCCCGAACCTGGCGGATTTCGATTTCTCCGCCGCGCGCGTGACCGCGAGCGTCGACGAGAGCCTGCGCCGCCTTCAGGTCGACCACGTGGACTTCATCCAGGTGCACGACATGGAATTCGGCGACCTCGAGCAGATCGTGCACGAGACGATCCCGGCGCTGCGCGCGGTCGTGGCGGCCGGCAAGGCGCGCTTTGTCGGCATCTCCTGCCTGCCGGTGCGCCTCTTCCGCCACGTGCTCGACCGCACGCCGGTCGACCAGATCCAGAGCTACTGCCACTACTGCCTCAACGACACGGCGCTCGCCGACCTGCTGCCGTATTTGAAAACCAAGGGCGTGGGCATCTTCAACTCCGCGCCGCTGGCCATGCGCCTGCTCAGCGACGAGGGTCCGCCCGCGTGGCATCCCGCGCCGGCCGCGCTGCGCGCGAAGTGCGCCGAGGCCGCTGCGCTCTGCCGCGCCCGCGGCACGTCGATCGGCCGCCTTGCGCTCCAGTTCGCCATGGCCCATCCCGACATCCACACGCACATCGTCGGCACGGCCAGCCCCGCGCGTGTACTCGAGAACATCCGCGACGCGACCGCGCCGCTCGATCCGGAGTTGCTGCGCGACGTGCTCGCCGTGCTCCAGCCCGTGCACAACATGACCTGGCCCTCGGGCCGGCCGGAAAACAACTAGGGATTTTCGATTTTGGATTCTCGATTTTCGATTGCGAAGGACCGGCGGACTCAGGGCAGGTGGCGTCGACGGCGGGCCACCCGCGCACCCGACTGCCGTCGATCTTTCGGAAACGGATGACGCGCGACTCCACCCAATCGAAAATCGAGAATCGAAAATCGAAAATCCATGAAGTCTTTCGTCATCGACGCGCCGGGGAAATTCTCCTTCGGCGAAAAACCCGTTCCGACGCCCGCGCCCGGCGAGGTGCTGCTGCGCGTGAAGCGCCTCGGCTTCTGCGGCACCGACCTGAGCACGTTTCGGGGCGGCAACCCGCTCGTCACGTATCCGCGCGTGCCCGGCCACGAGATCGGCGCGGTGATCGAGGCCGTGACGCCCGGCGTACCGGCGCATCTTGGCGTCGGCACCGAGGTGACGGTCGTGCCCTACACGACCTGCGGCACGTGCAGCTCCTGCCGGAGCGGACGCGTCAACGCCTGCCGCTACAACCAGACGCTCGGCGTGCAGCAGGAGGGCGCGTTCACCGAATACATCACGGCCGCGTGGCCGAAGGCCGTGCCGGCGCGGCTGTCGCTGCGCGAGCTCGCGCTGGTCGAGCCGCTGGCCGTCGGTTTTCACGCCGCGGCGCGCGGTGAGGTGACGTCAGCCGACACCGTGCTGGTGTTCGGCTGCGGCATGATCGGCCTCGGGGCCATCGCGGCCTCCGGATTGTATCGGAAAGCCAACGTCATCGCGGTCGACATCGAGGACGCCAAGCTCGCGCTCGCGCGCCGGGCCGGGGCGACGCAAACGATCAACTCGCGCACGACGCCGCTCCACGACCGCCTGCTCGAGCTGACCGAGGGCCACGGCCCGGGCGTGGTGATCGAGGCGGTGGGCACACCGCAGACCTTCGTCTCCGCGGTGGAGGAGGTGTGTTTCGCGGGCCGGGTTGTCTATATCGGCTACGCCAAGGCGCCGGTCTCGTACGAGACGAAGTATTTCGTGATGAAGGAGCTCGATATCCGCGGCTCCCGCAATTCCACGGCCGACGACTTTCGCGCGGTCGTGGAGATGCTCGAGGCCGGCCGCTACCCGGTCGACGAGACGATCACGCGCACCGTCCCTTTCGCCGAGGCCGGCACCGCCCTCGCCGCGTGGGCCGACAACCCCGGCGCGGTCACCAAGATCCATGTCGAGGTTTGAACCACGAATGGACACGAACGAACACGAATGGAGCGTGAACACCCGCGTCCCCGCTGGATTCGTGTCCATTCGTGTTCATTCGTGGTTAATCCCGTCTTCCTGAACCATGCTGAAGATCGATTCCCACCATCACTTCTGGACATTCAACGAGTCCGACTACGGCTGGATCGAGCCATCGTGGACGGAGCTGCGGCGGGACTTCCTGCCGGCCGACCTCGAGGCCGAGATTCGGCGCGCGGGGATCGACGGTGTTGTCTCGGTCGAGGCGCACATGTCGGTCGGTGAGACCCGCCGGTTGCTCGCGTTCGCGGCGCAGCACGCCTTCATCCGCGGTGTCGTCGGCTGGGCGCCGCTCGTCGATCCGCGCGTCGGCGCCGTGCTCGACGAGTTTTCGGCGCAGCCGAAGTTGCGCGGCATCCGGCACGTGCTCCAGTGCGAGCCCGACGGCCACATGGCGCGCGACGACTTCAACCGCGGCATCTCCGAGGTCACGAAGCGCGGCCTCGTCTTCGACATCTGCGTCTTCGAGCGGCACCTCCCGGAGGTGATCGCGTTCGTCGACCGCCATCCGGAGCAGGTCTTCGTCCTCGACCACATCGCCAAGCCGCGCATCCGCGACGACGCGATGGAGCCGTGGCGAAAAAACATCCGCGAGCTGGCGCGGCGCCCGCACGTCTACTGCAAGGCCTCGGGCATGGTGACCGAGGCGGATCCGAAGAACTGGGACGAAGCGCGGCTCTGGCCCTACTTCGATACGGTCGTCGAGTGCTTCGGGGCGAAGCGCCTGATGTTCGGCACCGACTGGCCGGTGTGCCTGCTCGGCGCCGGGTATCGCCAGTGGTTCGAGACCGTCGTGACCTGGCTCGACGTCCTGCCGGCGGCGGATCAGGCCGAGATCCTCGGGGGCACGGCGATGCGGGTGTATGGGCTGAAATGAAATAGCTCGCGTCGGAGTGCGTCGTGCGTCGTCCGGCGCGGTTTCGATTCGTCATCGGACGGCGAAGCGGATTTTTTGCGCATGTTCGCGGCACGCTGAGCCGTGCGCGCGGTCATACGCTGAAACCCACTCGCTGACCCCATGAAATCCGGACTCGTCTGGATCCTCGCCCTGTCGCTGTGCGCCAACGGTGCCTTGCTCGCCGCGCGCTGGCTGTCCACGGAATCGCCGTCGCGCGCGGCCTCGATTCAGGAAAACCACCCGGGCTCCGGCCCGCCCGCGGCCGCGGGCATATCGGAGACCGCGTCGCGCTCCGAAGCGACGACCGGGACCGCGCCCGGCGCGGCGAGCCCGACCGCGGCGCTCTGGTCGACGCTGGATCTCTCCGACCTGCACGCCGTCGTCGCGGCCCTGCGGGCCTCCGGACTTCCGGAGGCCGACGTGCGCGTGATCGTCAAGGCCATGGTCGACGACCGCTACAAGGCCCGCCTCGAGGCGATCGACGTGCGTCAGCGGCAGCGGCCGTTCTGGCAGACGAATGCCCCTGGATCCGGATCCAGCTGGGCGAACCGGTATTCAGAAACCTATGCCATCTGGCGCGAGATCGAAGGCATCAAGCGCGAGTTGTTCGGGACGGAACCGCTTGATCCGATGGGGCGGCGCAGTTACCGCGAGCAGTACGGACCCTTGTCCGACGAGAAACTCCAGGCGCTGAGCCAGCTCGATCGCGACTACCAGGATCTCGCAATGCAGGCCCGTCCGTTTGGCGGCGGGCCTACGATGCCGTGGGAGAACGAACAGTACGCCTTCGTCGAGGCGGAGAAGCGGCGCGATATCGAGGCGCTGCTCACGCCGGAGGAGTTGTCCACCTACGACCTGCACGCGTCGCCCACCTCGCACAACCTGAGATTCCAGCTCGCGAGCTTTGAGCCGACCGAGGCGGAGTTTCGCGCGCTCTATGAATTGCAGACCCGGCACGC
>Ga0315910_10002168_pt1 | contig 17493 bp, 14 predicted proteins | sample EdamamesoilMG_FD_204470 | JGI IMG/M metagenome (GOLD analysis project Ga0315910, IMG submission 204470) | Garden soil microbial communities collected in Santa Monica, California, United States - Edamame soil | ecosystem: Environmental > Terrestrial > Soil > Garden | place: USA: California... | reverse complement strand
AGGTGTTCACGCGGACGGGCGTCAATCACCTGATGTCCATTTCCGGCCTGCACATCACCATGGTTGCCAGCATGGCGTTCGTGCTCGTGCTGTGGGGCTGGAAGCGCTGCCCGCCGCTGGTGACGCGGCTGCCCGCCCTGCGTGCAGCGGCCCTCGCCGGCCTGGCCACCGCGGCGGCCTATGCGGCGCTGGCCGGGTTCGCCATCCCGGCGCAGCGCACGGTCTGCATGCTCGCGGTCGTGGCCTGGGCCCTCTGGCTGGGCTGGACATTGCGACCGCTGGCGGTGCTGGCGCTGGCCGCCGCCGTCGCCACCGTGTTCGACCCCATGGCCGTGATCTCGCCGGGATTCTGGCTGTCCTTCGGCGCCGTCGCCGTGATCATGCTCGCGGGCGGCGGCAGGATCGGACGCGCGCACTGGATCCAGGCATGGATGCGCGCCCAGTGGGCGGTGACCCTCGCCCTGGTGCCTTTGTTGCTGGCCCTGTTCCAGCAGGTCTCGCTGGTATCGCCCCTCGCCAACGCCTTCGCCATTCCCCTGGTCAGTTTCATCGTCGTGCCGCTCTCGCTGCTGGCCGCCGTGCTTCCCGGAAACTGGATGGCCGTGTGCGCGCACGCGGCGATGTCGGCCTGCATGGCGGTGCTCGAATGGCTGAACGCCGTGCCGGAAGCGGTGTGGCAGCAGCATGCGCCGCCGGCCTGGGCCGTTCCGCTCGCGTTGGCCGGCGCCCTGTGGATGCTGCTGCCGCGGGGCTTTCCGGCGCGCTGGGTGGGGGCGGGGTTGCTGCTGCCGCTGTTCCTTTCCACGCCGAAAGCGCCGGCGCCGGGCGCGGCATGGATGACGGTGCTGGATGTCGGCCAGGGCCTCGCGGTCGTGGTCCGCACCCAAACCCATGCCCTGTTGTTCGATGCCGGGCCGTCGTTCTCGGATGACATCGACGCCGGCGACCGCATCGTGGTGCCGTACCTGCGGGCGACGGGCATCGCGCGCCTCGACGGCATGATCGTCAGCCACGACGACGCGGACCACAGCGGCGGCGCCTTGTCGGTGCTGCGCGCGGTGCCGGTGGCCTGGCTGGCGTCGTCGATGCCCCCCGGCCATCCGATCCCGATGGCGGCGAACGCGAGCCGGCTTTGCGTCGACGGCCAGGCGTGGGACTGGGACGGCGTCCGTTTCGAAATCCTGCATCCGCAGGCGGCTGGCTATAATGACGCCAGGCGAAAGGACAACGACCGGAGCTGCGTGCTCAGGATCGTCACGGCGCATGGCAGCGCCCTCCTGCCCGCGGACATCGAGCGCGCCGGTGAGGAGGAAATCGTGCGCGACCACGGCAAGGAACTCGCCGCGGACGTCCTGCTTGTTCCCCACCACGGCAGCCGCACTTCATCCGGCCAGGCCTTCGTCGATGCGGTGGGGCCGCGGCTTGCCATCTTCGCGGTCGGCTATCGCAACCGGTTCGGCCATCCACATTTCACCGTGGTGTCCCGCTACAGGGGGCGGGGCGCGGAAATGGCCCGCAGCGATGTCGCCGGGGCGGTGCTGGTCGAATTTGGAGCGAAGGGCCTGTCGTGGCAGGCCTGGCGCGAAACGGAAAGGCGCTATTGGCGCGGCCGCTGAAGCGGTCCGCCGGAAACGACGATGGTCAAGGTCAGGGACATCACTGCAAGCGCGGATGCGGCGGGCTGGCTCGACGCGCTCGCGGCGCGCCTGCCGCCCGCCGAGCAGCAACTGGTGGCGCGCGCGGGCGCCTGGGCCGAAGAGCGCTATGCCGGCAAGGCGCATCCCGACGGCGCCCCGTGGTGGGAGCACGCCCGCGGGGCCGCCGGCCTGCTGGCGGGACTGCGCATCGACGGCGAAGCGCTGGCCGCCTTGCTGCTGCTGGGCGCGCCGCTCGAATCGCGCTCCGAGCGCGAGAAATTCGCCGCGGAGTTCGGCCCCGCGGTGCTGGCGCTGGTGGACGGCGTCCGCAGCATGGCCCAGATCCAGGTGCTGCGCGGCGTCGTCGAACCGGCGCAGGGCCGGCGGGCCGATCGCGCGGCGCAGCTCGAATCCCTGCGCAAGATGCTGCTCGCCATGGTGCAGGACGTCCGCGTCGTGCTCATGAAGCTGGCCGACCAGGTGCAATGCCTGCGCGAGATCGCGGCGACCGGGGACGAGCGCACCCGCCGCGAGGCCGCGGACGACGCGCTCGAACTGTTCGCGCCGCTCGCCAACCGCCTCGGCGTCTGGCAGTTCAAGTGGGAGCTTGAAGACCTCGCGTTCCGCTGCCTCGATCCGCAGGCCTACAAGGACCTGGCGCGGCAGCTGGACGAGAAACGCATCGACCGGGAAACCTACCTCGCGCAAGTCATGGGCGTCCTCAGGGACGAACTCGCGCAGGCGGGCATCCGGGCGGAAGTGACCGGGCGGCCGAAACACATCTACAGCATCTGGCGCAAGATGCAGCGCAAGGGCGTCGGCATCGAAGACCTGTTCGACATCCGCGCCGTGCGCGTGCTGGTGGGCGACATCAAGGATTGCTATGCGGCGCTCGGGCTCGTGCACAACCTGTGGACGCCGATGCCGCGCGAGTTCGACGACTACATCGCCAAGCCCAAGGCCAACGACTACCGGTCGCTGCATACCGCGGTCGTGGGCCCCGGGAACAAGGTGCTGGAAGTGCAGATCCGCACGCAGGAGATGCACCAGCACGCGGAACTGGGCGTCGCGGCGCACTGGCGCTACAAGGAGGGCGTGCGCGGCGACGCGAGCTTCGACGACAAGGTCGCCTGGCTGCGGCGCGTGCTCGACTGGCGCGACGAGCTCGCCGATACCGGCGACCTCGCCGAATACTTCAAGACCGAACTGTTCGACGACAGCGTCTACGTGGTCACCCCGCAGGGCCGCGTGGTGGACCTGCCGCAGGGCTCGACGCCCGTCGACTTCGCCTACCACCTGCATTCGGAGCTCGGCCACCACTGCAGGGGCGCCAAGGTGAACGGCCAGATCGTGCCGCTGACCTATGCCCTGTCCAACGGCCAGCGGGTGGAGATCATCGCCGCGAAGGAGGGCGGACCCTCGCGCGACTGGCTGAATCCGGCGCTCGGGTTCATCAAGAGCAACCGCGCCCGGGCGAAGGTCCGCCAATGGTTCAACAGCCAGCAGCTCGCCGATGCGGTGGCGTCCGGCCGCGCCGTCCTGGAGAAGGAATTGCAGCGGCTGGGCAAGACCAGCCAGAACCTCGACGAACTGGCGGCGCGCATGGATTTCGGGAAAGTGGACGAACTGTTCGCCGCCCTGGGCCGCAGCGAAGTGACGCCGCGCCAGTTGCAGGTGGGGCTGGGGCTGGAGGAGCGCGCGGCCGGATCCGGGCGCGGCCAGGCCGACCCCACGCGCGCCCTGCCTGCGCAGGGCGGCGTCCTCATCGTCGGCGTCGACAAGCTCCTGACGATCCTCGCCCGCTGCTGCAAACCCGTTCCGCCGGACCCGATCGTCGGCTTCGTCACCCGCGGGCGCGGCGTGACGGTGCACCGCAAGGATTGCGGCAACGTCGGCCGCCTGCCCCCGGAACGGCTGATCGAGGCCGACTGGGGCAAGCGCGGGGAAGCCCGCTACCCGGTCGACGTGGAAGTGCTGGGCGGCGCCGACCCGGGCCTGCTGCGCGACATCGTCGACATCTTCACCCGCGAGAAGGTGCGGGTGGCGTCCAGCGTGTCCAGCAGCCGCGACCTCGACGCGCGCATGGCCTTCACCCTCGAGGTCGAGGACCAGGCGCAATTGCGCAGGCTGCTCGGCCTGGTGCGCGAGCTGCCCGGCGTCGAATCGGTGCGCAGGCGCTGAGCGGGGCGCGGCGTTTGAACCGTGCTGGCGTTTCCGCTAGAATCCGCCGTTCCGTAGGCGCGTAGCTCAGCTGGTTAGAGCATCACCTTGACATGGTGGGGGTCGTTGGTTCGAGTCCAATCGCGCCTACCAACGAACATGGAGCAGACGAGAATGGGGTTCCGAACTTGCACGACGGCGTGGCCGCTCCCAGCCTGAACCCCTTTCCCATCGTTTGAGAAAAAGTGCGGTTCGCCCGCACTTTTTTTTTGATTTCGAGACCATCCATGCTGAACATTCGATTGCCAGACGGATCCATCCGGACTTTCGACCAGCCGACTTCGGTGGCCGAGGTCGCCGCCTCGATCGGCGCCGGGCTCGCGAAAGCGGCGCTCGCGGGGAAGGTCGACGGCAAGCTGGTCGATACCTCCTTCGTCATCGACCACGACGCCGACCTGTCGGTGGTGACGGACAGGGATCCGGCGGGCCTCGACATCCTGCGGCATTCCACCGCGCACCTGCTCGCCCACGCGGTCAAGGAGCTCTACCCGGACGCCCAGGTCACCATCGGCCCGGTCATCGAGGACGGCTTCTACTACGATTTCGCCTACAAGCGCCCGTTCACCCCGGAAGACCTCGCCGCCATCGAGAAGCGCATGGGCGAGATTGCCAGGCGCGACATCAAGGTGCGGCGCGAGGTGATGGAGCGCGACAAGGCCGTCGACTATTTCCGCAAGCAGGGCGAGGAATACAAGGCGCAGATCATCGCCGCCATCCCGAGCAACGAACCGATTTCCCTCTACGCGCAGGACAACTTCACCGACCTCTGCCGCGGGCCGCATGTCCCGTCCACCGGCAAGCTCAAAGTGTTCAAGCTGCTCAAGGTCGCGGGCGCCTACTGGCGCGGCGATTCGAAGAACGAAATGCTGCAGCGGGTGTACGGCACCGCCTGGGCGAAGAAGGAAGACCTCGACGCCTACCTGTTCCGCATCGAAGAGGCGGAAAAGCGCGACCACCGCAAGCTGGGCAGGCAGCTCGACCTGTTCCACACCCAGGACGAGGCGCCCGGGATGGTGTTCTGGCACCCCAAGGGCTGGGCCATCTGGCAGCAGGTCGAGCAGTACATGCGCCGGACGCTCGACCGCCACGGCTACAACGAGGTGCGGACGCCGCAGGTGATGGACCGCGCCCTCTGGGAGCGTTCGGGCCACTGGGAGAACTACCGCGAACTGATGTTCACGACCGAGTCGGAAAAGCGCGACTACGCGGTGAAGCCGATGAACTGCCCGGGCCATGTCCAGATCTTCAACCAGGGCCTGAAGAGCTACCGCGACCTGCCGCTGCGGCTGGCCGAGTTCGGCGCCTGTCATCGCAACGAGCCGTCGGGGGCCCTGCACGGCATCATGCGGGTGCGCGCGTTTACCCAGGACGACGCCCATATTTTCTGCATGGAAGACCAGGTCCAGGGCGAGGCGGCCGCCTTCATCGACCTGCTGCAGAAGGTTTACGCCGATTTCGGGTTCACCGAGATCCTGATCAAGCTCTCGACCCGTCCGGCCAAGCGCATCGGCGCGGACGAGGTCTGGGACCGGGCCGAGGCCGCGCTGAAGAGCGCCCTGGATGCCAAGGGTTTGAACTGGGACATAAATCCGGGCGAGGGCGCCTTCTACGGCCCGAAAATCGAGTTTTCCCTGAAGGATTCGATCGGCCGGGTGTGGCAATGCGGGACCCTGCAGCTCGATTTCGCCCTTCCGGCCCGGCTCGGGGCGGAATTCATCGCCGAGGACAACAGCCGGCGGATCCCGGTCATGCTGCACCGGGCGATCCTGGGGTCCCTGGAGCGGTTCATCGGCATCCTGATCGAGAACTACGCCGGGGCGCTGCCGCTATGGCTGTCCCCGGAGCAGGTCGTCGTGCTGAATATCTCGGAACACCAGGCCGCCTATGCCGGCCAGGTGGCCGAAAAGCTGCGGGAGGCCGGGTTCCGGGCCTTCGCGGACTTGAGAAACGAGAAAATTACCTATAAAATCCGGGAACATAGTTTGCAGAAGCTGCCCTACCAGGTCATCGTCGGTGACAAGGAGGTCGCTGCAAACGCGATTGCCGTGCGGACCCGTGCGGGTGGCGATCTTGGACAGATGTCGTGCGAAGCATTCATCGAGCGACTGAAATCCGAGCTGCCCCATTCGGAAGGTGCGGCTTAATTTTTTGATGGAGGTCTGCTTATCGCTCAGGACAGGGATGTAAGGATCAACGGCGAGATCAATGCGCCGGAGGTCCGGCTCATCGGCATCAAGGGTGAGTCTCTGGGGGTCGTCAGCATTGCGCAAGCGAATGCAATGGCCGAGGAATTGGAGATCGATCTGGTCGAGATCGCGCCCACCGCCAAGCCCCCCGTGGCAAGGCTGATGGATTTCGGCAAGTTCAAGTACAGCGAGGCGAAGAAAAAGCACGAAGCCAAGCTGAAGCAGAAGCAGATCCAGGTAAAGGAAGTGAAGTTCCGCCCCGGCACGGACGAGGGCGATTACCAGATCAAGCTGCGCAACCTGATCCGGTTCCTGAGCGAAGGCGACAAGACCAAGGTGACGCTGCGGTTTCGCGGCCGCGAGATGGCGCACCAGGAATTCGGCGTGAAGCTGCTGGAACGCGTCAAGGCGGACCTCGGGGAGCACGGCGTCGTCGAGCAGTTCCCGAAGATGGAAGGGCGGCAGATGATCATGGTGCTGTCGCCGAAGAAGAAGCAGTAGAAGCGGCAAAAGCAGTAGCAACAGCGGTAAACGGCGCGGTCCGCGCCTGCGAATGCAGGCGATTGAGGCCCCCGCAAGAAGTGATTGCCAGGCCACCAAGTGCTCCGCCGGAGCCGCCTGCAGTCAGGCTAAAACGAAGGAGTATGCAATGCCCAAGCTCAAGTCGAAGAGCGGCGCGGCCAAGCGCTTCAAGGCGCTCGGCAGCGGCAAGTTCAAGCGATCGCAGGCCAACCTGCGCCACATCCTCACCAAGAAGTCCACCAAGCGCAAGCGCCACCTGCGCGGTGCCACCGCGGTGAATGCATCGGACCACGCGCACATCCGCGCGATGCTCCCGTACGCGTAAGGGGAGCGGACCATGCCAAGAGTCAAACGTGGAGTAACGGCGCACGCGCGCCACAAGAAGGTCCTCGACAAGGCGAAGGGCTATCGCGGCCGTCGCGGCAACGTCTACAGGATCGCCAAGCAGGCGGTGATGCGCGCCGGGCAGTACGCCTATCGCGACCGCCGCAACAAGAAACGGGATTTTCGCGCGTTGTGGATCGTGCGCATCAATGCGGCCGCCCGTGAATTCGGCATGACGTACAGCACGCTCATCAACGGCCTGAAGAAGGCGGCGATCGAGGTCGATCGCAAGGTGCTGGCCGACATCGCGGTGTTCGACAAGGCCGCTTTCGAGAAAATCGCGAGCCAGGCAAAAGCCAGCCTCGGCGCCTGAGGCCCGAACCCGGCGCAAAAGGAGGCTCGCGGGCCTCCTTTTTTTATCCCGGCACTGGACGAAAAGGGAACATGCAGGATCTCGAATCGATCGTCGATGAGGCGCGCAGCACCTTCGAAGGCGCGGCCGAACCGGCACAACTCGAGCAGGCCAAGGCGCGCTACCTGGGCAAGGCCGGGGTCCTGACGGAACTGCTCAAGGGCCTGGGCAAGCTGCCGCCGGACCAGCGCCCGGCGGAAGGCGCCCGCATCAACCAGGCCAAGGTCCGCATCGAAGAGGCGCTGGCGGCGCGGCGCGAAGCCATCGAGGCCGGCGCGCTCGACGCCCAGCTCGCGCAGGAAGCCCTCGATGTGACCCTGCCGGGCCGCGGCAGAGGGCGCGGCGGCATCCACCCCGTCATCCGCACCTGGCAACGGGTCGAGCAGATCTTCCATTCCATCGGATTCGACGTCGCGGACGGGCCGGAGATCGAAACCGACTGGTACAACTTCTCCGCGCTGAACCAGCCGGAAAACCATCCCGCGCGATCGATGCACGACACGTTCTACGTCGAGGGCGGATTGCTGCTGCGGACCCACACCAGCCCCATGCAGGTGCGCTATGCGCGCACCCACAAGCCGCCGATCAAGGTGATCGCGCCGGGACGCACCTATCGCGTGGACAGCGACGCGACGCATTCGCCGATGTTCCACCAGGTCGAAGGCCTGTGGGTCGACGAGGACATCAGCTTTGCCGACCTGAAGGGCGTCTACACCGACTTCCTGCGCCGGTTCTTCGAATCCGACAACCTGCAGGTCCGCTTCCGCCCGTCCTTCTTCCCCTTTACCGAGCCGTCCGCGGAAATCGACATGGCGTTCGACAGCGGCCCGCTCAAGGGCCGCTGGCTGGAAATCTCCGGCGCCGGCCAGGTGCATCCGAACGTGATGCGCAACTTCGGGCTCGACCCGGAGCGCTACATCGGCTTCGCCTTCGGCAGCGGCCTCGAGCGCCTGACGATGCTTCGCTACGGCATCGACGACCTGCGGCTGTTCTACGACGGCGACCTGCGCTTCCTGCGCCAGTTCAACTAGGGCCCGCGCATGCAATTCTCCGAAAAATGGCTGCGCGCGCTGGCGAACCCGCCCATCGGCACGGACAAGCTCGCCCACCTGCTCACGATGTCCGGCCTGGAAGTCGAACACGTCGCCGACGTGGCGCCGCCGCTCAAAGGGGTGGTGGCGGCCAAGGTCCTGAAGGCGGAGAAGCATCCCAATGCCGACCGCCTGAAGGTGTGCGAGGTCGATGCGGGGCAGGGCGCGAACCTCAGCATCGTCTGCGGGGCGCCGAACGTCGAAGTCGGCATGGTCGTGCCGTGCGCGCTGGTCGGCGCGATCCTGCCCGGCGAATCGCCGGACAAACCGCTCGAGATCCGGGCGGCCACCATGCGCGGCGTCGAAAGCCGCGGCATGCTGTGCTCGGCACGCGAACTCGGATTGTCGCAGGACCACAGCGGCCTGCTGGCGCTGCCGGCGGGCACCCTTCCGGGCGTCGATGTGAGCGAACTGCTGGCGCTCGACGACAAGTTGCTGACGCTCAAGCTCACGCCCAATCGCGCGGACTGCCTGTCCGTCCTCGGCGTAGCGCGCGAGGTGTCCGCCCTGACCGGCGTGGCGCTGCAGGCGCCGCCGGTGACGCCCGTCGCGAAACAATCGGATGCCCGCTTTCCCGTGAAGATTTCAGACGAGGCGGGCTGCGGCCGCTTCACGGGACGGGTGATCCGCAATGTCGACGCGAATGCGCCGACGCCGGACTGGATGAAGCAACGGCTCGAGCGGGCGGGGCAGCGGGCGATTTCCGCGCTCGTCGACGTCACCAACTACGTGATGCTGGAACTGGGGCGGCCGCTGCACGTCTACGACCTCGACAAGCTGAGCGGCGGCATCGACGTCCGCTTCGGGCGCAAGGGCGAGAAGCTGAAGCTGCTCAATGAGCAGGTCGTGGAACTGGACGCGTCGGTGCTGGCGATCACGGACGCCAGCGGACCGATCGGGCTGGCCGGGATCATGGGCGGCGACAGCACCAAGGCCGGCCTGGAGACCCGCAACATCTTCCTGGAAGCGGCCTTTTTCTTTCCGGACGCCATCGCCGGGCGCGCGCGCCGCTTCAACTTCACCAGCGACGCTTCGCACCGCTTCGAGCGCGGCGTCGACTTCGACAACAATGTCGCCGGCATCGAGCGCGCGACGCGGCTGATCCTGGACATCTGCGGCGGGGAGGCGGGCCCGGTCGACGACACCGTTGCCAAGCTTCCGGTGCGCAGCCCGGTTGCCATGCGCATCGCCCGCGCGCGCAAGGTGATCGGCGTGCCGTTGACGACCGAGGACATGGTGGGGATTTTCACGCGCCTCAAGCTGCCGCTCAGCCGCGAAGGGTCCGGCGCAGGAGAGCGCCTGGTCGTCACGCCGCCGTCCTATCGTTTCGACCTCGAGATCGAGGAAGACCTGATCGAGGAGGTCGCGCGGGTTTACGGCTTCGAGCGGATCCCGGCGAATCCGCCCCGCGCCCAGGCCAGCATGTCGGAGACCCGCGAGGCGCGTCGCAGCCTGCACGACCTGCGCGAGCGCCTGGCGGCCGCGGACTTCCAGGAGGTCGTGACCTACAGCTTCGTCGAAGAGGCGTGGGAAGCGGACCTCGCGGGCAACAGGGATCCCGTGCGGTTGCTGAATCCGATCGCAAGCCAGCTGGCCGTCATGCGCTCCACCCTGCTGGGCGGGCTGCTGGGCCACGCGCGCTACAACCTCAATCGCAAGATGGACCGGGTGCGGATCTTCGAAGTCGGACGGACGTTCCGCCGCGATCCGGCGGTCGCCGAAGGCAGCCAGGATGTCGCCGGCATCAGCCAGCCGGTGAGGGTGGCCGCCCTGGCTTATGGCGCCGCGGCCCCCGAGCAATGGGGCGAAGCCGCCCGGCCGGTGGACTTATTCGACGTCAAGAACGACCTCCTGAACCTGCTGTCTCCCCTGCAGGCCCGGTTCGAGCCGGCGGTCCACCCGGCGCTGCATCCGGGCCGCAGCGCCAGGGTCCTCGTGGCAGGCCGCGAAATCGGCTTCATCGGGGAGTTGCATCCGAAATGGCGCAGGAAGTATGAATTGCCCGGCGCGGCCGTCGCTTTCGAGGTGGACGCCGGCACGCTGCAGCAGATCGGCCTGCCGGGCTACGCCCCGGTCTCCAGGTTTCCGCCGGTGCGGCGGGACATTGCGGTGACGGTGGATGAGTCCACCCCGGTGCAGGCCCTGATCGACGGGCTGCTGCGTTCGAGTCCCGCAATCGTGAAGGAGATTACGGTGTTCGACGTGTACCGCGGGACCAAGATCGAGAGTGGAAAAAAAGGTCTTGCATTCCGTGTGTTATTGCAAGATACTCAAAAAACACTTACAGATGAAGAGGTAGATGCCGCGAAGGCGGTATTACTTAAGACTCTGGAGCAGGAATTTGGTGCAAGGCTCAGACAATAAAGGTGAATTTATGACATTGACCAAGGCGGACCTTGCGGATCTGTTGTTCGAGAAAGTCGGACTCAACAAGCGCGAAGCCAAGGACATGGTCGAGTCCTTTTTTGAGGAAGTCCGCATCGCCCTGGAAAGCGGGGATGGCGTGAAGCTGTCGGGTTTCGGCAATTTCCAGCTTCGCGACAAGCCGCAGCGCCCCGGCCGCAATCCCAAGACCGGGGAGGAAATACCCATCACCGCGCGGCGCGTCGTCACGTTCCACGCCAGCCAGAAACTGAAGGCCATGGTCGAGAAGAACTACGGTGGACAACAGCCACAACCCCAGCAGCAGTCCTAAGACCCAGCTGCCGCCGATCCCCGCCAAGCGGTACTTCACGATTGGCGAGGTGAGCGAGCTGTGCGGCGTCAAGCCGCACGTGCTGCGCTACTGGGAACAGGAGTTCACCCAGCTCAAGCCGGTCAAGCGGCGGGGCAACCGCCGCTATTACCAGCACCACGAGGTGCTGCTCATCCGCCGCATCCGCGAGCTGCTCTACGAGCAGGGATTCACGATCAGCGGCGCGCGCGCGCGGCTGGATGAATCGGCGGTGCAGTCCAAGCCCGTGTCCGTCAAGCTGACGCCCGCGGTCCTGCGGCGCGAACTGCAGAACGTCCTCGACCTCCTGCGCGCCTGATCGCGCGCCGCCGCTATTCCCGGATGCCCGGTGCTGCCAGATGCGCAGCGCTGCTATATAATCGCCATTCAAATCGGGGCGTAGCGCAGCCTGGTAGCGTACCTGCATGGGGTGCAGGTGGTCGGAGGTTCGAATCCTCTCGCCCCGACCAATTCCCCGGCAACCACACCTTCCCGGCACTCCCCGGGGTCGGCAAGAGCGCGAGAAGCATGAACGGACGGGAAGACCTAGTAGCCGCGCCTGCCAGCTCCCGCCCGCGCAATCCCTCCCAGCCTTGCGCATCCTCCTGAGCAACGACGACGGCTATTTCGCGCCCGGGCTCGCCGCCCTGGCCGAAGCCCTCGCTCCGCTGGCCGAGATCATCGTGGTCGCGCCCGAACGCGATCGCAGCGGCGCCAGCAATTCATTGACGCTCGACCGGCCGCTGCAGGTGCGGCGCTCCAGCAACGGCTTCTTCCATGTCAATGGCACGCCCACGGACTGCGTCCACCTCGGCGTGACCGGCATGCTCGAACATCTGCCCGACATGGTCGTCTCCGGCATCAATCACGGCGCCAACATGGGCGACGACACGATCTACTCCGGCACGGTCGCGGCGGCCACGGAAGGCTTCCTGCTCGGCATCCCCTCCATCGCGGTTTCCCTGGCAGGCAGGTCCGGCGCCAATTTCGCGACCGCCGCGCGGGTTGCGCGCGAACTGGTGGAGCGCTTCAGCGCCCGCGCGCTGGCCTCTCCCGTGCTGCTCAACGTCAATGTGCCGGATGTACCGTATGATCAACTGGCGGGGATGCAGATCGCCCGCCTGGGGCGGCGGCACAAAGCCGAGCCCGTCATCAAGCAGACCAATCCCAGGGGGGAGACGGTGTACTGGGTCGGCGCGGCGGGCGATGCGCAGGACGCCGGGGAGGGCACGGATTTCCATGCGGTGGCGAACCGCCGGGTCTCCGTGACGCCGCTGCAGATCGACCTGACCCAGTATGCCAAGCTGGACGCGGTGCGCGACTGGCTCGACCTGCCTGCGCAGAACTGAAATGGGCGCCGACACCATGAACAGCAGGATCAGCGGCATCGGAATGACGTCCCAGCGCACCCGCCTGCGCATGGTGGAGCGCGTGCGCGACCAGGGCGTCAAGGACGAGCTCGTGCTCGCGGCGATGTCCGAAATCCCCCGCCACATCTTCGTCGACGAGGCCCTGGCCAGCCGGGCTTACGACGACGTTTCGCTGCCGATCGGCTTCGGGCAGACGATATCGAATCCGTTCACGGTGGCGCGCATGGTCGAGCTCGCGCGCAACGGCAAGACCCTGGGCAAGGTCCTCGAAGTCGGCACCGGCTGCGGATACCAGGCCGCGGTGCTGTCGCGGGTGGCGCGCGGGGTGTATTCGATCGAACGCCTGGCGGGGCTGATTTCGAAGGCGCGGGTGAGGCTGCGCGAACTGGGCGTGCGCAACATCAAGCTCAAGCACGGCGACGGCCATGCCGGATTGCCGGAGGCGGGTCCGTTCGATGCGATTGTCATCGCGGCCGCGGCCACGCACCTTCCGGAACTGCTGGCCGGGCAACTTGCCGAAGGAGGGAGGCTGGTGCTGCCGCTGGGAACGCGGGAACAGCGCCTGGTCGTAGTCGAACGCGGCGCCGAGGGCTTCACGCAGTCGGTGCTCGACGAGGTGAAATTCGTGCCCATGCTGGCCGGCGTGTCCACATGATGATTTGCAGAATCGCCGCCGCGGCCCTGCTCGCGGCCCTTGCGTGCGCCGGCGCGGGATGCGGCTCGGCGCCCGTCGCGGCGCCGGTGTCGGATCGCTCGGTCAATGCGACACCGCCGCCGGCGCCCCGCCCGCAGGCGGCAAAGCCGCCCGCGCCTGCCCCGGTCGCCGCGGTGACGACCGCCAAACCCGTCGAGCCCGCGAAGGCCCCGGATCCCACCCCGGTCAGGAGCGCGGAACCCGGGCCCGTCGTCAAGGCGGGGCCGGCCGCGGAGCCGATCGTCGTGCATGCCATCGAGGAGCCGCCCGCCAAGCCCTATCGCGAGGGCGACTGGCGCCCGGAATTCCACGTGGTGAAAAAAGGCGAAACGCTCTACAGCATCGCGCTGGATTATGGACAGGAGTATCGCGAGCTGGCGGCCTGGAATCGCCTCGAGGATCCCGGCCTCATCAAGGTGGACCAGCGCCTGCGCCTGTTTCCGCCGGAAGGCGAGGCGGCGGCCCCGGTCGTCGCGGAAAGCCTGCCGGCCGTTGCGGCGGTGCCGGTCAAGAGCGAGCCCAAGGGTCGCAAGATGCCGTATTCGGAGCAGGCGCTGGCGCAACTCAAGATCCCGGCGGCGAAGCCTGCCGCATCGTTGCCGCCCGCCACTGTCGCGCCCCCGAAGCCGGCGCCGAAACCTCCCGTCACGACGGTGGCCGCGCGACCCAGCTCCGCCGACGGCAAGCTCACGTGGGAATGGCCGGCGAACGGCAAGGTGGGCTATGGCTTCGGCGAAGGCAGCAACCAGAAGGGCATCGCGATCGACGGCAAGCCGGGCGAAGCGGTGCTCGCGAGCGCGCCGGGCAAGGTGGTCTACAGCGGCAGCGGATTGCGCGGCTACGGAAAACTGGTCATCATCAAGCATAATGCTTCGTACCTGAGCGTTTACGCACACAACAGCCAGATCCTGGTCAAGGAAGGGCAGGCGGTCGCCAAGGGTCAGAAGATCGCGGAAATGGGAGACACCGACAGCAGCAAGGTCGGCCTGCACTTCGAGATCCGCCGCCTCGGGAAACCCGTCGATCCCCTGCAATACCTGCCCCAGCGGGCTTCATGAACGAAGACAACCTGTCGTCACCGGAAAGCGGCATCGACGAACCCGAATCCGCCGAGGAGGCCGGATCGGAAGACTACGTCGCGCCGGACATCCTGAGCGACGTCACCCAGCTCTATTTCAACGACATCGGCCAGAATCCCCTGCTGAGCGCGGAGGAGGAAGTGCGCTACGCGCGCCTGGTGAAGCAGGGGGATTTCCCCGCGCGCCAGAAGATGATCGAGCACAACCTGCGGCTCGTGGTGAATATCGCGAAGCACTACATCGGCCGCGGATTGCCGTTGCTGGACCTCATCGAGGAAGGCAACCTCGGCCTGATCCACGCGCTCGAGAAGTTCGACCCCGAACGCGGGTTCCGCTTCTCGACCTATGCCACCTGGTGGATCCGCCAGAGCATCGAGCGCGCGATCATGTACCAGTCGCGCACCATCCGGCTGCCCGTCCACGTGATCAAGGAACTGAACACGGTGCTGCGCGCCATGCGCCACCTGGAAACCCATTCGGAGCGCGAACCCAGCGCCGACGACGTGGCGCACCTGGTGGGCCTGCCGGTGCATGAAGTCCGCCGCCTGCTTTCCCTCAACGAGCGCATGACGTCGCTCGATGCGCCGCTGGACATCGATCCGCTGCTGTCGGTGGGGGAATCGATCGCGGACGAAAACACGCTGCCGCCCGACGTCCGCCTGGAAAACGCGGAAATCGAAAGCCGCGTGCAGGACTGGCTCGAGCAGCTCGGCGAGCGGCAGCGCAGCGTGATCGAGAGCCGCTACGGCCTGAACGGCTCGGAGATCCATACGCTCGAACAGCTGGCGCAGAGCCTGGACCTGACCCGCGAACGGGTGCGGCAGATCCAGATCGAAGCGCTGGCCTGCCTGCGCAAGATCCTCCGGCGCAACGGGATGTCCCGCGAAACACTGCTGTAGCCGGGCGTTTCAGCCGAAGCTTCGCACCGCGTCGCGGAATTCGCGCAGCAGCGCGGCGTCTCCCGCCTTCCCCCCGTAGCGCAGCGCCACGTACAGGGCGCCGACCCGTTGCGCGCTTTCCCGCAGGTCGGGGAACTGCAGCGAAACGCGCGCCGCGAAATCGACCGGACCTTCGCTGCCGCGGCGGGGGGCGCCGCGGCGGGCCATCCTCGCGCAATATTTTTCATACAGCCTTTGCACGGGCTCGCGCCGGCGCTTGGCGAGGCGCATGAGCAACAGGCCGGCCAGCGCCAGCACGATCGCTCCGCTGGCCGCCATCAGCGCGATCACCATGTTCTGCCAGGTCACCTCCTGCAGCCCCATCCGGGACAGGAAACGGACCTGGCGCTCCGGGTTGTAGCCCAGCACCCACTGGTTCCAGGAATTCGCCACGGCATCCCACGCGAATCGCATCTGCTTGAGCCAGTCCAGGCGGCCCGCCGCAAGGGCATTGCGCTCGGAAGCGGGCACCGCGGCCGATAATCCCCCCTCGACGCGCAGCGGCGAGACGGCGGCGGTCGGATCCACCCGGACCCAGCCTTCGCCGGCGAGCCACACCTCGGTCCAGGCATGCGCTTCGGATTGCCTGACGACCAGGTAGCCGTCCACCGGATTGACCTCTCCACCCAGGTACCCGGTCACCACCCGCGCGGGGATGCCGGCGGCGCGCATCAGGAACGTGAAGCTCGACGCGTAGTGCTCGCAGAAACCGCTGCGGGTCGTGAACAGGAATTCTTCCACCGGGTCGTCCCCGAGGGTCGGCGGCGCGAGGGTGTAGATGAAGGGCTGCTGCCGGAACATGTCCAGCGCGCGATCGACGATCTCGCGCGGACTGGCGCTTTCCTGCTTCCAGCGCTGCGCGAGTTCGCGGGCGCGGGGCGCGACGGAAGCTGGCAGGCGCGTGGCGCCATTGAGGTCGAAGGAGCGCTCGTTGACGCCGATGCGGTATTCCGGCACCGATTCGATCTCGTAGCGCATGCGTTCGCGCACCAGGCGGCGCGAGCGCAGCTGCATGTCGCTGGTCAGGAACCCTTCCGCGGGCGCGGCCCGCGGCACGTCGATCGCGAACATCCAGCGGCGGTCGTGCGGTTCCATCGTGACGGTGTAGCGCAAGGACGGGCCGAGGGCTTCGAACTCCAGCTCGTTCACCGTCAGGCTCAGGCCCGCGTGCCAGGTCTGGCCGTCGAACGTGCCGAGCACCGGGCCGCGCCAGTAGAGCTGCGAGGGCTTCGCGGGCGGATTCTCGAAGAGGACGCGGAACGCAACCTCGTCGGAAAGCCCCAGCACGCTGACATCGCCCGGCGACATCGTGTCGGACAACCCGGTCCGCGAGGCGGCGTTGATCTGGGGCAGGCCCCAGAGCGGTCCCTGCACGCGGGGAAACAGCACGAAGAACACGACCATGACCGGCACGGCCTGCAGGATCAGCGCGCCCGAATGCCGCAACGCCCGCGCGGGGGACGGCCGCGACGCGCGGTGCTGCAGCGTGATCATGGTCGCGGTGATGAACCACACCACCAGGAGCATGTAGAGCGCCGTGGGAATCGTCTGCGAGTAGAAGAAATTGGTGATGACGAGGAAATACGCCAGCAGCAGCACGACCATGGTGTCGCGGGCGGCCTTCATCTCCATGAGCTTGAGGCAAACCATCACCGTCAGCAGGGCGACGCCGACGTCGCGGCCATACAGGGTGCGGTAGGAAAACGCGATCCCCCCCACGCTCACCAGCGCGACGCCGAACAGCAGCCAGCGATTGGGAAGCGCCTTGCGCCGGTAGCCGAAGTAGAAGCGCGCCAGCAGCATGACGCCGGCGAACGCCGCAATCCAGGGCGGCAGGTGGGCGGCGTGCGGCGCCGCCACGAGCGCCAGCGACACCAGGATGGCGCCCAGGTTGAACGGCGTGAGGACCGATTGCGCGATCATCGCGGGGCCACCTGGTAGAGCGCCAGCGCCTGCAGGCAACGGTCCCGTTGCGCCGCGCCCGCTTCCGGCTCGAGTTCCACGCCCGGGAGGCGCAAGCCGAACTTCAGGCCCGCGGATTCGGATTCGATGACCCAGCGCGTCAGCCGCGAGAGGCGCGCTTCGGGGCCGAGGGACGCCGGCACGTCGTCGTAGTCCAGCCACAGTTCCGCGGCGGCGCTCCCCGAGAACTGCTTCGTGAGGAAAACCTGGCTGCGGGCGACGGCCTTCCAGGCGATGCGCCGCGGCGAATCGCCCGGGTGGTAGGTGCGCAGCCCCGCGAAGTCATCCTCTCCCGTCCCGCTGGCGCCGCCTTCGCCGCTGGCGGCCTGGGCCGGCGGCAAGGGC
>Ga0315910_10002167_pt1 | contig 17499 bp, 14 predicted proteins | sample EdamamesoilMG_FD_204470 | JGI IMG/M metagenome (GOLD analysis project Ga0315910, IMG submission 204470) | Garden soil microbial communities collected in Santa Monica, California, United States - Edamame soil | ecosystem: Environmental > Terrestrial > Soil > Garden | place: USA: California... | reverse complement strand
TGTCCGCGTGGCAGCGGTCGCAGGTGGCCGTCTCGTGGCAGGTGGCGCAGGTGGAGCGGTCGATGCTGGCCACGACGGCGTGGCCGCGCAGGCGGAAGAAGTTGTCGTGGTTCTCGGGCGGCTCGACGCGGTGGCACTGCTCGCAGGTCGAGGGCTCGTGACACAGGCGGCAGTCCTCGGCCGGCGGCGGATCCGTGCGCCGGCAGGCGCGCCCGTGCAGGCGCTTCCAGTCCAGGGCGTGGTTGGGCGGCTGCCAGGCGGGGGTGATCGCGCTGTGGCAGGTGCTGCACTCGTTGGCGAGCTTGCGCTCCTCGTGGCAGGCGCTGCACTCGCCCATGTCGACCACCAGGTCGTCGTCGATCCCGGTGGCCTCGGCGATGCCGCGGTGACAGGCGTCGCAGTCGCCGACCGCGCCCACGTGGGCGAGGTGGTCGAAACGCACCTCTTCGGCGAGCTCTCCGGCGTGCGCGGCGCGGAAGCCGTGCTCGTCGAACAGGTTGGCCACGGCGCGCTCGGGCGGGCGCTCCGGGTCGAGCTGTTCGTGGCACACGGCGCACGAATCGGCGCTGGGCATGCCGGGCGTGGCCTCGACCTCGGCGCTCTCGTGGCAGCTCACGCACTCCAGGCCTTCCTCCTGGACGTGCAGGCGGTGGCTGAAGACCAGCGCCTTCTCGCCCGAGCGGAAGGCGTCGACCAGCACGCAGCTGGCCGTGGCCAGGAAGACGGCCAGGCCCAGCGCGCGCGCGGAACGGAAGCGCCTCAGAAGCTCCACGCCCAGTCCAGCCTCACTTCCTGGTAGTCGTCGAAGTCGTTCGCCTCGAACGCATAGCGCAGGGTCCAGCGGCTCGCGGCCGCCTGCGTCCAGCGCAGATCGACGTAATAGGTGCGCACGTCCTGGCGCTCCTCGCCGGAGACGTCATCGTACTCGAAGAGCGCGTATTGGGAACCGACATCGGCCTCGAGGCCCTCCGGGAACTCGCGCGCGAGGCTCGCCCCCCACGTCCCGATGTCCGCGCCGGTCGCGTGCCACAGCTCGCCCGTGAGCGACACGACCACGGGCAGCGGCAGGCTCCCGGTCAGGAAGTAGCGCTCGAAGTCGCGGTTGAACTCGCCCACGTCGTCGTCGTGCGCCACGCGGCGCACGTCGGCGCCGCCGAGCAGCGACAGCAGCTCCCAGTCCTTGCTGCCCGAGAGCGCGAGCTGGTAGTAGGGGAAGAGCTCGAGCAGCGAGCTCGAGAACGGATCGAGCGGTGCCGCCAGCTCGTGCTGCGTGTGCAGCAGCTTGTACAGCGAGAACTGCAGCGAGTACTGCTGCTCGAGGTCGACGTGCTGGCCGAGCAGGCGCAGGTCGCGGCCGTCCGTGCCCAGGGTCGTGAAGCGCGCCTCCAGGCTCGAGCTCGTGCGCTGGTCGTAGCGGTCCTGGCGCAGGGCGAGGCCCAGGAGGTCGTCCTCGTGGTCGACGCCCAGGCGCAGGTCCTCGAGGTGCATCCAGTCGGCGCGCAGCGAGGCGCCCGTCCAGGGCGCCGTGCTGCCGAAGGCGCCCAGCACCGTGTCGCCGTCGGACGAGGACTCGTAGGGATGCTCGCCCACGCCGGCGTAGGCGCCCAGGCGCGAATGGGCCTCGCCCATGGGCGGAGTCTCGGCGCGCACGCCGTCGAGGAGCAGCGTGACCGGGGTCTCGTAGATCGGCTGGCGCCCGAGGCGCAGCAGGCCGAGCGGCGTCGTCTCGACGTCGACGTAGGCGTGGTAGAGCTGACCCTCGAGCGAGTGCTCGTAGGTGTCCATGAGCGAGAAGAAGTCGGCGTCCTCGGCGTCGTCGCGTCCGTCGAGGTCGAGCGCCGCGCCCGCCATCACGGTGGCGCTCCACACCCCCGGCTGTCGCACGGCGAGGTCGAGCGTCTGGTAGGCGTCGTGGTCGTCCTCGTTGCCCGCGAAGCGCCCGCGGTAGCGCGTGACGAGCTGCCCGGTGGCGGTCAGGGGCGTGGCGCCGGCGTCCGCGCCGCCGAGCGCGCTCGTCACGGCCGCGTCGGCGCCGTCGCCCGCCAGGGCGGGCAGCGCGGTCGGCGCGCGCGGACCGGCGGGACGGGGCGCGGCGCACGCGCCGGCCAGGAAGAGCGCCGTCCAGCCGAGTCCGTCAACCGTCGCTGGGCGTGAGCACCTCATCGAGGAACGTCAGCGCCGTGGTCGAGCGCGGATCGATGTGCGTACCCGTGAGGTGCACGCGCGCACCGCGCTTCTGGAACGCGAGCTCCAGCGAGCCGCCCACGGGCAGGTAGGCGCGCTCGTCGATGGTCTTCTCGAGGCGCTCGAGCACGGCGCCGCCCTCGTCCTGCAGCTCGGCCACGAGCTTCAGCTGCCGGCCGATGAGCCCGGGCACGCGGTGTCCGGCCTGGTTGCTCAGCACGACACGGCTCACCGCGCCGGACGAGTGCATCTCCGCGCCCAGCGCCAGGCGCAGGAAGGCGGGGTCGCGCGGCGTCTGCAGGGCATGGCTGCGGCCCGTGCGCGCGGGCGCGTCCGTGGCCCAGGCGCGCTCGACCGGCGCCATGTGGCAGCCCACGCACGAGAGGCCCTTGGCGGCGAGGCCGGCGGCGGCGAAGTCCTTGGCCACGCCCAGCACGGGCCCGATGTTCGTCGCGTGGCAGGCGCTGCAGAGCTCGTTCGAGCCGGGCGCGACGAGCTCGGGCGCGAGCTTCGAGGGGTGCGCGGGCGTGCTCGTGCCGCGCGGGCCGAGGACCGCGCCCTGGGCATCCTGGTGGCAGGTCTCGCAGGAGATGCCGCGCCCGCGCTCGTCGGCGCGCGGATCCGGGCGCGGGCTCAGCGGCCCGTGGAAGAGCGGCTCGGGCACGTGGCAGCCATGGCACAGCTCGGGGCGCTTCTTGTCCTTCAGCGCGGCCTGGAAGACCTCGTCCACCCAGGAGAGGCCGTGGGCCGAGGCCGCCCACTCGGCCGTCACCTCGGCATGGCACGACGCGCAGCCGTAGGACCCGAGCCCCGACACGCGTTCCGGGCGGAACGCGACCTGCGGTGCGGGCGCGTGCAGGCGGGCGGCGATCTCCTCTTGAGCGTGGGCGGCCGCCGTGAGGACGAGCGCGGCCAGCCACGCGCCGGGGGGAAACCGAGGCCGGGGGAACGGGGCTCGGGGGGACACCGGGCGCGGCGAGTATACAGCTGCTTCCACTGCGCGGGGGGCCGAGGTGACAGCCTGTGAGACCTTTGTCACGGCCAGGCTAAAGACGGCGCGCGCCTCGTCCGAAGAGGGCGCGTCTCGCCTCCGGGAACGGGCTTGCCCCCGCCGGGAGTGGGGCGACTCGCGACGATGCTCCGACTCCAACCTTGCCCCGGGCGAGGCCGTGACGGCTTCGCCCTGATCGACGTCTGCATCGCCCTGCTCGTCCTCGTGGTCGCCATGGGGGTGCTGCTGGGCAGCATCTTCTCCGCCATGCGCCTGGCGCAGGTGAACGAGTCGACAGCGGCCGCCAACCAGGCCCTGCGCGGCGTGCTCGAGACGCTGAACGCGCTGCCGATCGACCAGGCGCTGGCCGCCTGCCAGGACGGGAAGAAGCTCGCCATCGCGCCCGGGGTGCTGCGCGACGTGCACGGCGATCCGCTCGTGGCCGAGATCGTGCTGCCGCTCGCCAAGACGGGCGAGCTGCGCGAGGACCTGGACCTGCCCGAGCTCGGCATGCCGCGCGACCTCGACGAGGACGGCCAGATCGACGCCAAGGACCACGCGGGGAACTACAAGGTCCTGCCGCTCGCGCTGAAGCTCGCCTGGGACGGACCTTCCGGGCCGCAGACCGTCCAGCTCGCGACCGTGCTGAGGGCGCGCTGATGCTGCGTGCGATCTCGCCGCGCCGCGCGGGCTTCTCCCTGACGGAGGTCGTGCTGAGCCTGTTCCTGCTCACGAGCATGATGCTCGTGGCCGGCCTGGCGGTCGACCGCACGCTGAGCATGTTCCGCCAGCGCCGCGCCGAGCAGGACGTCTGCGCGCAGGCGAGCCGGCTCCTGCAGCGTATGGCCTCCGAGCTCGTCTTCGCCGGCCGCGACGGCATCGATCCGCCCGTCACCACGCCCGACGAGAGCGAGAGCCTGAGCTACCGCGTGTGCACCGGCGCACCCGAGGGCGCGCAGACCTGGGGCATCCGCCGGCGCATCGCGCTCGAGTACGAGCCGGGCGAGGACGACGACGGCCTCGACAACGACGGTGACGGCCTGGTCGACGAGGGCGTGGTCGTGTGGATCGAGGACGAGGGCCAGCCCGGCGAGCGGCGCGTGACGTGGACCCGTGGCGTGCGCGAGTTCCTGGCGGGCGAGGACGAGAACGGCGCCGACGACAACGGGAACGGCCTGATCGACGAGCGCGGCCTGTCCTTCACCCTCGCGGGCGACGTGCTCACGCTGCGCATCACCGTCCAGGGCGTCGGTCCAGGGGGGACCGTCGTCACCAAGAGCCTCGAGACATCGGTCTTCGTCAGGAACTGAACATGCAACGCATGCGCTCGCACCTCGCCGCGCCCCGGCGCCGCGGCAACGCCACCGTCGTGGCGCTCGTCACGCTGTTCGCCATCGGCAGCCTGGCCGGCGTGATCCTCACCGTCAGCTACCGGAGCAGCGGCGAGATCAGCGCCACGGTCGACCAGAACCGCGCCTTCTTCGCGGCCCAGGCCGGCGCCAACGAGGCGCTCAGCCACCTGGCCGGCGGCACGAGCGATCCGATCGGTTCGGCCCAGGCGCCGGCCCGGCAATCGGGCACGGACTACTGGGTCGAGGTCGAGCCCCAGGGTGACGACCTGTTCGCCATCCGCTCGCACGCGCGCGCCGGCCTGCAGAGCCGCGCCATCGAGGTCATGGTGCGCGTGACCGTGGGCGGCCCGTTCTACAACGCCTTGTTCGCCGGCAACAGCTCGGGCGATCCCGACTACGTGCTCGAGCTGGGCGGCACGGGCACGCAGGCCGACTACGTGGGCGGCAACGTGTACAGCGGCGGCGACGTGAAGCTCTCCGGCGAGGCCAAGGTCGACGGCTCGATCCGCGCCACGGGCGAGATCAGCGGCAAGACCGAGGACGTCTCGTCCGGCGACAGCGAGCCCATCCCCGACTTCACGGCCATGAACTACGCCGCCACGGCGGACGTGAAGGTGGCCGACCTCTTCTCCTCGGGCGCGAGCTACAAGAGCAACAGCGCCGGCGGCTCGGCCTGGCAGCTGCCCGAATCGAGCCCGGGCCACATCTTCCGCAAGAACCCGAGCGACCGCGCCGTCAACACGCTGGCCACGGCCAAGGACGACTTCTACCTCGAGGACCCCTACGAGAAGGTGCACACCGACAGCGCCATGGACGGCAAGGACGCCTACATGGTCACGCTCTCGGGTGTGGATGGCGAGCCGGGCGCGAGCTCGAACCAGAAGGTGTTCTACATCGACGGCAACCTGTGGATGCACAACCTGCACACCTACTCGATGAAGATCGCCAGCGCGGGCGCCGGCGTGCAGGTGACCTTCGTCGTCAAGGGCAACATCTACATCTCGGACAACCTGTTCTACAGCGACCCCAAGAAGGACGGCATCGCCTTCATCGCGCTGAAGGACTCCAAGGTCTCCGACAGCGGCAACATCTACTTCGGCGACCCCGACTTCGGGACGCTGAAGAAGATGAACGCCTTCATGTACGCCGAGAACAACTTCTACGACTACAACCTGGACGCGTCCGGCTCGAGCAACGTGCAGCTGTACGGCAACATGACGGCCGGCAACCAGGTCCTGGTGAACCGCGACTACAAGACCATCGTCAAGCTCAAGACGGTCATCCAGCACACGCAGCTCGTGGTCGACTTCGACGAGCGCATCGCGACCGGCGAGCTCGAGATGCCCGGCCTGCCCAAGGCCGATGTCGACGAGGACGGGGGCCTCGAGGTGCTCTCCTGGCGCGAGGTCACGCCCGACTGAGGCCATGACGCGCCGCCGTTCCTTGCACGGGCTCGCGCTCGTGCTCCTGGTCGCGTCGTCAGCGGCCCAGGCCCCGCCGGCCGCGGAGGGGCCGGCCCTGGACCTCGCGCCCGTGCGCGCCCTCTTGCGCCTGCGGCGCGACGACGCGCGCACGGCCGAGGACGTCGTGGCCGCCCTCGTGCGCCTGGGGCCGGCCGAGATCGACGCCCTCTACCGCATCGCGGCCGGCGACGGGCTGGAGCTCCTGTTCCCGCCCGAGGAGCCCTACGAGCTCGAGCGCTTCGTGTGCACGCCCGAGGAGGCCTGCGAGCTCGCCCTGGCGGCGCTCGAGCGCCAGCCGGTGCCGCTGGTCGTGACCTTCCTCGCGCGCGAGCTCGAGCCGCCGCCGGCCGAGCGAGGCCGCGCGACCGATGCCCCCGCGGCCCCCGCTGGAACGGAGGGGGAGTCCGTGCCCTGGGCTCCGACGGTCGAGACGCGCCAGGCCGTGCTGCGCGTGCTGGGCGCGCTCGGCTCGGCCGACGGGCTCGAGCTCGTGTGGCGCATCTCGGCCTCCTTCGGCGACCTCTCCCTGTCGTATCCCAGCGTCCGCAACGGCGTGCGCGGCGCGCTGACCGACATCCTGCGCGCCGATCCGCGCGCGTGGCGGCTCGTGGGAGAGCGGCGCGAGCGGCTCGAGCCCTTCGAGCGCGGCCTGGTGCTCGAGGCGTTGCAGGAGACGGAACGGGCCGAGGGCGCGGCCCTGGCCCTGGCCCTGCTCGGGCAGACGAGCCAGCCGGAGGACATGGTGCGGCTCGTGGGCGTGCTGGCGCGCCTCGAGGAGCTGCATCCGACCGAGCTGGCGGGCACGACCGTGCGCGAGCTCGCGCATTGCTGGCTGCGCCTGCCCGCGTCCGAGCGACGCACGGCGGCGGCGTGCCTCGCGCGCACGGCCGACCCCGAGGCGGTCGGCACGCTGCTCGAGCTCCTGGAGGAGAACGACGGCCGCGCGCGGCGCATCGCGCTCGCCGGACTGAGCGAGCTGTGCGGCCTGCGCGTGGGCGAGGACTCCGCGACCTGGCGCGCCTGGCTCGAGCGCGAGCGCGCCTGGTGGAACGAGCACGCCGAGGAGCTGTGCCTGCGCGTGGGCGAGGACGATCCCGCCGCCGCCAGCGACGCCCTGCGCGAGCTCGCGCGCCACCGGCTCTTCCGCCGCGATCTCGCGCAGCGCGTGGCCGCCGGCCTGACCGACCAGCCGACCGCGACCGCGCTGCAGTCCTGCCGCCTGCTCTCCACGCTGGACTCGCGCGCGGCCCTGGCGGGCCTCGTGCGCGTGCTCGACTCCGAGCCCTCGGCCGTCGTGGAGGCGGCGCTGCGCTCGCTGCGCGAGCTCACGGGCCACGACCTGGGCGAGGACGCGCGCGCCTGGCGCGAGCTCGCCGGCGGCTGAGCTTGAGCGCCTAGTCAAGAATGCCGGAGGCGCGCGAGCGCGCGCCGAGAAACGAGCGCGCGAGCGCGCTCCGGGGGGGAACGCGCTCGCGCGTCGAGGCCGACGGGCTAGTAGTGCACCACGCGCGCGCGGTCGCGCAGGCGCGTGTAGCCGCCCTCGGCGTAGCCGCTCACGTCGGCCACGGTGACCTGCACGATCAGGCGCTGCTCGGGCGCCTCGTGCGCGGCGGCGAACAGGAGCTGCTGGCCCGTGGCGAAGTAGCCGCTCGCCACGGAGAACCCGTGGGGGTCGTCCTCGTGCTCTTCGCCGTCCGGGAGCGGGTCGCGCACGGGCGGCTCCAGCGTCGACCACGCCGTGCCGGTCTTGCCGGAGAGGTGCAGGGCGACCGTGATCACGTCCTGACTCCCCAGGCCCTCGATGCGCGAGGCGTGGCGCGCCACGGTCTTGAGCACGTGCTCGGTCACGCGCTCGATCGAGGCGGGATCGATCTCGAGCTCGGGGCCCTCGCCCGTCTGGAGCTTGAAGAAGTCGCCCGACAGGCCGCCGCGCGTGTCGCCGCGCACCTCGCGGCGCATGCGCTCCCACTCGTCGTCCTTGTCCGCCGGCGTCGGCTGGGCCGGCTTGACCTCGCTCTTCTTGGCCACGACGGGCAGCGAGAGGTCGAGCTGGAAGAAGAGGCCCGAGCCGGGCACCTGGAAGGCGCGCGAGTGCGTGACGGTCTGCTCGCCGGCCCACAGCGTGGTCACGAGCCCCTGGTAGCCGTCGTTGGTGCGCAGCGAAAGGCGACGGTTCGTCTCGCGCCCGTCGTCGACGGGGCGGAAGGCCTGGTCCAGCGTCTCGGCCAGGATGCGGCGCAGGATCTCGACGCCCTCGGTCGCGCCGGGCGCGATGGTCGTGCCGGACGCGCCGGAGGACTGGGCCTGGGGCGGAGGCGGAGCGGGGGCCGCCGTGCCCAGCAGGGCCACGGCGGACAGGAGCGTGCGGGTCAGCATGGCGTTTCTCTCGGTTCAGCGGTTCGTTAGGGAGGCGGGGCGGATGTACGTGGCCAGGTCGTTGATGGCCTGGCGTTGCTCGAGGTCGCGCACGTCGGCGTCGCGCTTCCAGCTCGCGAGGCGCGTGTCGAGCGCGCGCTGGTTCTCGGCCAGGACCAGGTCGACCACCTGCGTCAGGCGCAGGATCTCCTGCGAGAGCTCTTCCTTGGTCATCAGCGAGCAGCGCTGCAGGAGCTCCTGCTGGTCGACGTGCATGTCGGCCGTGCGCTGCGTGACCTCCTGGGCCGCGATGGCGCGCATGCGCTGGTCGAGCTCGGCCGTCGACCACTGCGGAGCGTCGGCGGACGGACCCGAGCCCGGCAGGGCGAAGTCGAGCTGGAAGCGGCCGCCGGCGTAGCGCGCGCTCGCGCCCAGCACGCTGAGCGTGAAGAGCAGCGCCGCGGCCGCGCCGGCCAGCGTGGCCGACAGGCGCAGCAGGCGTCCGCGCCGCGGCGCGGGCGCGCGCTCGGCGCGCGCCTCGGCCGCGATCGAGCGCGCGAGCACGCGCGCGTCCTCGGCCACGACCGGGGTCTCCCAGCGGTCGAGCAGGCGCCGCGTGTCGCGCAGCGTCGCGAGCTCCTCGCGGCAGGGCACACAGCCCTCGAGGTGGCGTTCCAGCGCGGTGCGCGTGTCGGCCGCGAGCTCGCCGTATACGAAGCCGGGCAGCTCGGCGCGCGCGCGCTCGCAGTCGGTGGTCAGGAAGTCGTCGTTCATGTTCAGGTCTCCAGGGTCGCCAGGCGCGTGCGCAAGAGCTCGAGGCCGCGCGCCATGCGCGACTTCACGGTGGTCACGGGGGAGCCCAGCACCTCGGCGATGGCCGGGAAGGGCATGTCGTGGTAGTGGCGCAGGACGAGCACCTCGCGCTCGCTGGCGGGCAGCTCCAGCACGGCGCGCGCGACGATCTCGGCCAGCTCGCGGTCGCGCGCCCGGTGGAAGCCGGTCTCCTCCAGCACGTAGTCGGAGTCGCGCTCGCGCAGCGAGCCCTCGACCAGGCGCGTGCGCGCGGCCTCGCTGCGCTGCTTGTCGCGGCACAGGTTGAGCACGACGCGGTAGATCCAGGTCGAGAAGCGCGCGCGCCCCTCGAAGCGGGTCAGTCCTCGGTAGGTCTTGAGCAGAGCCATCTGGCGCACGTCCTTCGCCTCCTCGAGATCCCCGGTCAGGCGCGTGGCGAGCTGGAGGATGGGCTCGTTCCAGCGGGCGACCATGGCCTCGAAGGCGGACTCGTCACCGCCCTGGAAGCGGTGCACCAGTTCCTCGTCCGAGGGTTGCATGCGCCCGATCTCGCCCGATTGGACGGCGGGCGCGGGGGGACGGACGAGGGATTCCGGGCCGGGCAGGGGATCGGACATGGGGGCGCCCGCCCTACGCGGCCGCCCGGAGGGCGTTGGAAGGGCTTTTCGGGGGTCCCGGGACCCCCTGAGGAACGATCCGGAATATCGATCGGGTGGGCTTGTGCGATCGCAGTCGCGGAGGTGTACTCGGGGCGTTGCGCGTGACCCCGACTCAGGGGTCACCTAGGTCGTCGGCTTGTCGAGGGAGGCAGGGTCATGACGAAGGATCGGTTCCTGTTCGTCGGGCTGTTGGGCTCGCTGGTGCTCGCGTGGACCCCACCGGCCCACACGGCGCCGGGCTGATGAGGTGGACCCGCGATCGGAGGCGGTGCGCCTTCGAAGGATCCCGGTCCCCGTTCGGTCGGTCCGTCCGGCGGCGCGCCGGGCACGACCGCTCCCGGCGTCCGTCCCGCGACGACGCCTGGCCTGAGCGAGTACCTGAAGAAGAAGCGCGGCCCGACCACGCTGGACGAGCTGCGGATCGCATGGGAGTACCCCACGTACACCCAGGCCCTCGCGCCGAGCCCCGGCGGCACGGTCGCGCCCGTGGCGCGACGCGCGCTGGCCGAGGACGACGTCTTTGCCCAGCTGGCGAAGGAGGACCGCCGCCCGCTGCTCGTGCTGCGCGAGTGCATGCGCTGCAACGGCACGGACAACGCGCTCCTGCAGGCCCAGGCCGACAACGAGCGCACCCTGCTCATGACGCGCTGGTTCCACTGCGTGAAGCTGCCGCCCGACGTGCTGGCCGAGGACCATCCCTTTCACGCGCTGTTCGCGGACGAGAAGCCCGCGCACCTGTTCCTCGCCCGCTGGGACGGGAGCGAGCGCCAGGACCTCACCGGACAGCAATCGCGCACGGAGCTGTGGGAGCGGATGGAGGAGCGCCTCGCGCGCGAGTACGTCACCGGCCCGCAGGCGGCGCTCAAGGGTCTGCTCCCGCTGTGCGACGAGCTCGACCAGCTGGACGTCGACATCGACGAGGCCAAGCAACGGCTCGACAAGGCCCAGGTGGAGGACGGCCCCGAGTCGGCCAAGGCGAGCAAGTGGAAGAAGCGTCTGGCCGGCCTGAAGGACGAACGCAACCAGGCCCTGGCGCGCATGGAGGAGCTCTCGCGCATCGGGCTCAAGCCCGCGCCCGCGGAGGCTCCGACGAAGCCTTGACGCGGTGAGGACGGCACCGCTCTGGATCCTCGCCCTGGGCGCCGCGAGCGCGGCCGCCCAGGGCGAGGGCAAGGGCGAGATCAAGCCCTTCGCCGCCGTCGACCCGTACACGAAGAACGATCCCGCCCAGCTCGCGCGCGCGGGCTACGTCTCCTTCGGGCCCTTCCGGCTGGGCGACGACCACACCACGACCGACGTGGTCGAGCTCCTGGGCGGCGTGCCCGTGATCTTCGTCGAGACGGCGCACTTCAAGCTCGGCTCGGGCCTGCCGGAGATCGCGGCGGGCGACGACCAGCAGACGCGCGATCACCTGAAGAGCGAGCTCGAACGCCTGGCCGCCAGGCTCCCGGGCGTGAAGACGCGCCCGAAGAAGCTCGACCCCTGGCTGCGCCTGCACCTCTACGCCCAGCGCCTGGAGGAGGCCTACGCCGACTTCCAGGCGCACATCGGCACGACCGACGCCGACTGGCCGAGGAGCGCCCCCGACCCCAGGCAGCCGACCCGGCCCGACTACATGGGCGACGGGCCGTACCTGGGCATGCCCGGCAAGTACACCGTGCTCGTCTTCGGCAAGAAGAGCTCGCTCGTGCGCTACGGCACGCGCTACCTCGGGCACCCGACCGAGACGGCCCAGCGCTACGGCTTCCCCGTCACGGGGACGCTGCTCTACGCCACGGCGGCGGAGCTCCTGGAGGACGAGTACGCCAACGACTCGGCCCTGGCCGCGGGCACGCTGTGGGCCGTGGGCCAGAACCTCGGCGCCGGCTTCCGCGGCAACCGCACGGCGCTGCCGCTGTTCTTCTCCGAGGGCCTCGGGCACTGGTTCGCACGCCGCTTCGACGAGCGCTACCCGTTCTTCAGCGGCACGCCCACGCGCATCACCGGCAAGCAGCAGTGGGACTGGCCGCCGAGCGTGCGCCTGCGCGTGGAGAAGCAGGTCTACCCGGGCTGCGAAGCCATGCTGGGCTGGAGCGACCCGGCCCAGCTCGAATGGGCGGACCACCTGATCGCCTGGTCGCGCGTGGACTACCTCCTGTCGCGCCCGGACGGGGCGGCCGGGCGCTTCCTGCGCGCCCTCAAGGACCCGAGCTGGGCCGGGAGCGAGCTCGACCAGCCCTTGCCCAAGGGCAAGCGCGCGCTCGCCGCCATCGGCCTGGACGAGGCCGGGTTCGAGCAGGCCTGGTCGGCCTGGGTGCTGGAGACGTACCCGCGCCGATAGCCGGAGCGCGTTTGCCGAGCGGCGCGCGGGAATGGAAACTGCGCGGCATGCGCCTCCTCGCCTTCGTGCTCGTGCTGCTCTCGGGAGTCTCCGCCGCGCAGGCGGAGCGCAAGTCCTTCGACGTCATCGACCCCTACACCAAGGGCGACGACGACCGCATCGAGCGCGCCGGATACAAGTCGCTCGGCCCGTTCTCCCTGGGCGGCAACCTGGTCACCTCGCGCGTGGTCGAGATCATGAAGGGCGTGCCGCTCCTGTGGGTCGAGACGGCGCACTTCAAGATCGGCAGCGGCCTGCCGGAGTGCGGGGTGGACAAGGCCGACCGGGAGCGCGTGCTGTCCGAGCTCGAGCGCCTGGCCATGCTCCTGCCGGACGTGAAGCTGCGCCCGAAGAAGCTCGACCCCTGGCTGCGCCTGCACCTCTTCGCGCTGCGCCTCGAGGAGGCCTATGCCGAGTTCGAGCAGCTGTTCGGCCTCGAGGACACCGACTTCCCGCTCCAGCCGCCGCCCGCGGGCGCGCCGGCGGCCGACTACATGGGCGAGGGCCCGTACCTGGGCATGCCCGCCAAGTTCGAGGTGCTGCTGTTCGAGCGCAAGAGCGACCTCGCGCTCTACTCGCAGGCCGTGGAGGGCAAGGCGCGCTCGGCGCCCTACCAGCAGCTCTACCCGACCGTGGGCGCGCTGACCTACGTCACCGCGGCCGAGTTCCTGGAGGGCGAGTACGCCAACGACGCCGCCCTGACCTGCTTCGTGCGCCGCGCCGCGGCGCAGCTCTTCTCGACCGGCTTCCGCGGGCCGAAGGTGCCGCTCTCCTTCGCGTGGAGCGAAGGCCTCGGGCACTGGTTCTCGCGCCGCTACGACCCGCACTACCACTTCTTCAGCGGCAAGGATCCGGCCGCGAACAAGGTCACCGACGAGTGGAACTGGGCCGTGGGCGTGCGGGAGCGCGTGGAGCGCAAGGTCTTCCCCAGCACGTCCGAGCTGCTCGGCTGGCGCGCGGAGGACGAGCTCGACTGGGCCCAGCACGGCATCCTCTGGTCGCGCATCGACTTCCTGCTCACGCTGCCCGACCACAAGGCCGGCGCCGTGCTGCGCCTGCTGAAGCACTCGGCCGAGCCGGGCGAGCTCGACCTGCCCGAGGCGCAGATCGAGCGCGCGCGCAAGGCCTTCCAGGAGGGGACGGGCGTCGACCTGGCCGCGTTCGACGTGGCCTGGGCCGAGTGGGTGCAGCGCACCTATCCCGAGAAGTAGCCTCGGGAACTAGCCTGCAGGATCAGCGGGGCGGGCGCTCGAGCAGCAGGCGCATCTCGATCGGGCCCTCGTGCGTCGGGCCGATCTCGACGATGCGGTTGCCGCGCCCCGCGCTCGCGTGCGTGGCGAACAGGCGGTAGTCGCCGGCCGGCAGGAACCCGGCCTGTGCGCGGCCCTCGGCGTCGCTCTCGGCCGCGACGCGCCCGCCGCCCGAGCCCTGGCCCTCGATGCGCGCGCCGACCACGGGCGAGCCGACCTGGTCGACCACCGCGAACTCGACCTCGAAGAGCTCGGGCACCTCGAGCGTGAGGCGCGGCGTGTCGGGCCCGAGCTCCTGCGCCGTGCGCGCGATCGGACCGGCAGGATCGCCGAGCACGAGCTCGACCGGGCCCTCGAGCACGCCGCGGAAGGCGAAGTCGCCGGCGACCGCGCCCGTGCTCGCGCGCGTCTCGGCCACGGCGTCGCGGAAGAGCGTCAGCGGGAGGCCGTTCACCGGCCGGCCCGCGGCGTCGAGCACCTCGCCCGCCAGCGTGAGGCGCCGCAGCGGGACGAGCTCGAGCACGCGCCGCTCGCCCGCACCGAGCTCGAGGCGCCGCGCGCGCGCGCCCCAGTCGCGGGCCGCGCTCTCGGCGCCGAGCGCGTACGTGCCGGAGGGCACCGCGAGCACGAGCTCCGCGCCCGGCGCGAGCGCGCCCTCCGCGGCGACGACGCCGGCGTCGCTGGTGAGGCGCGCCGTCAGTTCGGGCACGAACACGCCCTCGGGCGCGGCGCGCGCGCGCAGGACGAGGGTCGCTTCCGGGAGGAGCACGTCCGCCGTGCCCGCCGTGTCATCTGGGAGCGGATCCCGGAGGAGCTCGAGGGCGGCCGGCTCCTCCGGCGCACCGCTGGAGGCGGGAGAGGGGGTGGACGCGGGGGGGGGCGCGGCCGGCAGGAGCTCCTCGCGCCCGCCGATGGCGCGCCAGAGCCAGACCAGGCCGCCGGCCGCCAGCGCGAGGCCGAGGGGCAGGACGAGACCGGGCCTGGCTCCGGAAGACCGGGGATTTCGGGGGGGGCTCGACAACCGTTTTGCGTTCGTTTGGCGTGCGCGTGCCGAGGAGACGACCATTCCACCACAAGCCTCGACCCTGCCGAGGCCACCCCTGACCTGGATCCGTCCGATGCACCTCCCTCGACCCCGGCGCGCCCGCGCCGCCCGTTTCGCCCCCCTGGCCCTGCTCCTCGCCGCCAGCTCGGCCTGCCACGACTCGAGCAGCGGCGGCGGGTCGGCGCAGACCTCGACCTTCGACGCCAGCACGGCCACCGCCTGGTTCGCCGAGCTGACCGCGGTCATCGACGTCGAGGGGCTGAACCCGCCCGAGGCCTCGCGCCGCATCGGCTACGCCTCGGTCGCCTTCTACGAGGCCCTGGTGCGCGGGATGCCCGACCACAACTCGCTCGTCGGGCAGCTGAACGGGCTCTCGGCGCTGCCCGAGCCGCCGGCCGGGCGCATCCACTGGCCGGAGGCCGCGAATGCGGCCGTGGCCGACGTCCTGGCCGGGCTGTTCGCCACGGCCTCGGCGCCCACGCTCACGGCCATCGCCGACCACGAGGCCCTGGTCGAGGCCTCGTTCACGGACATCGACGCGGCCACGATCGATCGCTCCAAGCAGTTCGGCGAGGACCTGGCCGTGGCCATCCTCGACTGGGCCGCCGACGACGGCTACGCCCAGTGGAACGACTGCGCCTTCACTCCGCCCACGGGCGACGGGTTGTGGGTGCCGACGCCGCCGGCCTTCGTCGCCAGCCCGCTCGAGCCCTGCTGGGGCAACCTGCGGCCCTTCGTGCTGCTCTTCGGCGCGGAGTGCGCGCCGCTCCCGCATCCGGCCTTCTCGCGCACGGCGGGCTCGGCCTTCGCCGTCGAGGCGCAGGAGGTGTACGACACGGTCAACAACCTGACCACCGAGCAGCAGGACATCGCGCTCTTCTGGGCCGACGGCGGCGGCTCGCTCACGCCGCCCGGCCACTGGGTGAGCATCACCGGCGAGGTCGTGACGGATCTCGACGTCGCCCTCGACGTCGCGGCCGAGGCCTACGCGCGCGTGGGCCTGGCCGTGGCCGACGCCTTCATCTCCTGCTGGGAGATCAAGTTCACCTACCACCTGCTGCGCCCGATCACCTACATCCGCGACGCGGCCGGCCCGATCAACGATCCGGCCTGGACGAGCTTCATCACGACGCCGCCCTTCGCCGAGTTCTCCTCGGGCCACTCGACGCAGTCGGGCGCGGCCGCCTTCGTGCTCACCGATCTCTTCGGCGCCGTCCCGTTCACGGACGACACGCATGCCGGGGCGGGCCTGGCCGCGCGCTCCTTCGACAGCTTCGACGAGGCCGCCGACGAGGCCGCCATCTCGCGCCTGTACGGCGGCATCCACTACCGCTCGGCCATCGAGCGCGGCCTGGAGCAGGGCCGCTGCATCGGCCAGGTCATCCTGCAGAACGTCGAGTTCCGGAAAGAGTGACGCCGGCGGCCCTGTCCGGGGCTCCTCGCCGCCGCGCGCCGGATTTCCTGCACAGGATCCGCGCGCGGCGGCATCGTTTCCGGCGTGACCCCCGACGGCGGCCTCTCCCATTCCGCCCTCCTCCAGGAGGTGAGCTGGATCCGCAAGCTCGCGCGCGAGCTCGTGGCCGACCGCGAGCTGGCCGAGGACCTGGTGCAGGAGACCTGCGTCGCGGCCCTCGAGCACGCGCCGCGCGAGCCCGGCAAGCTGCGCGCCTGGCTCGCCTCCGTGCTGCGCAACGCCCTGCGCCAGGAGGCGCGCGCCCACGGCCGGCGCGCGGCGCGCGAGCGCGACGGCGCGCGGCCCGAGGCGCTCGAGTCGACCGATCGGCTGGTCGAGCGCGTCGCGCTGCAGCGCCAGCTGGTCGGCGCCGTGCTCGAGCTCGACGAGCCCTATCGCTCGGCCGTCCTGCTGCGCTTCTTCGAGGACCTGCCACCGCGCGAGATCGCGCGCCGCACGGGCGTCGCGGTCGACACGGTGAACAGCCGCCTCCAGCGCGCCCTGGCGCGCCTGCGCGAGCGCCTCGACGGCGAGCAGCGCGCGTGGGCGCTCGTCTTCCTGCCCTGGATCCGCGGCCTCGAACCGGCCGCGAGCTCCGCCTCCCTCCTCCCGCTGCTCATGAACACCAAGCTCGTCCTCGGCCTCGCCGGCGCCGCCGCCGCGGGCGCCTTCCTGTGGTGGTCGACCTCGACGAGCTCGGCGGCGCGCGCGCCCTCCGCGCCCGCGCTGGCCGCGGCGCCGGGTGCGCTCGACCGCGCCGCTCCCATCGCACCCGGCGGCGCGACGCCGTCGCCCACCGAGGTCGAGGACGGCGCGCGCGAGCCCGTCGCCGCGCCGAGCGTGGCCGCGCCCGCGCCCGCCGCACCGGCTGCGGCGCCGTGGACGGTCGAGCTGCGCGTGCTCGACGCCGAGGCCCAGCCGCTGCCCGGAGTCGAGGTGTGCGCCGTCGACGGCGACGTGGTCCTGGGCACGAGCGGGCGCGGCGGCTGGTGCGTGTTCCCGAGCACGGTTTCGCGCCTCGCGCTCGCGGCCGCCGACCCGCGCTGGGTCACGATCCACGAGGGCCGCGCCGACCGCGGGGGCGCCTTCGCGCCCGTGCTCGTCGTGGCGCCGGCCATGCAGCTCGCGGGCCTCGTGACCGACGAGTCCGGCCAGCCGCTCACGGGGGCGAGGATCCGCTTCGAGCTGCCGGGGGGCTTCGACACGCGCTTCGCCGACGTGATGGAGGCCTCGAGCTCGCGCAGCTGGATCGTCTCCTCCGAGGATGGCGGACGCTTCGACCTCGGGCGCGTGCCGGCCGTGTCGGGCGCGGTCGTGCGCGCCTACCTGGCCGGCTACGAGCACGACGAGGTCGCCGCACCGCTCGTGTCCGACGACGGGCTCACGCTCGTGCTCTTCCGGCCGCAGCTGCCGCTCGCCGGCGTGCTGCGCGGCACGGTGCTCGACCAGAACGGCGCCTTCGTGCCCGGCGCACGCGTGGGCCTGGGGCTCCTCTCCGTGCTGAGCGACGAGCGCGGCGACTTCGAGCTCGAGCTCCGGCGCGCCGTCACGGCCGACGCGCTCACGGCCGTCAAGGCCGGCTTCCGCCCCGCGCGC
>Ga0315910_10002165_pt1 | contig 17508 bp, 13 predicted proteins | sample EdamamesoilMG_FD_204470 | JGI IMG/M metagenome (GOLD analysis project Ga0315910, IMG submission 204470) | Garden soil microbial communities collected in Santa Monica, California, United States - Edamame soil | ecosystem: Environmental > Terrestrial > Soil > Garden | place: USA: California... | reverse complement strand
ATTCAGCCTGGTGGTTCATCGCGCCGCGCTAGCCATGGCGTCGCCGGAAGCCAAGGACTCTATTCCTCAGGCGCCCAGGGCGTCTGGAAATCCGCAAGGTCGCCCCTCGGGATCGCCACCTCGACAGGTGTCGCCAGCTGCGGGATCCAGCCATAGGGCAAGCGATAGGCGCGATAGACCGCGGGCGAGGGGAACGGGCCGCCGGCGACCGGCGCCTGCATGTATTCCCAGACGATCTCGGGCCGCGCGCCGCCCGTGACTTCGAACACCCGCCCGGGCGCGCCTTCGGTGATCAGCGTGTTGCCATTGGCGAGCCGCTGCGCCCCGCTGATGTTGACGCTGTAGAAATTGGGCGCCGAGTAGGACCACACGACTCCGAGCGTCACCGGATCGATCTCGAGCACCCGCGAGCCGGCGCGCGCATGGATCGCATAGCCGGTGGGCGAGAGCGAATTGGGCGCGCCGTAACCGCTCGACCCGCCATTGTCGAAGACCAGGAGGTTCCCCGCGCCGGGTAGGCCCTTGGGAATGAGGTGCGCATGGTGCTGGCCGATAATCTGGCCGATCGCCTGCTCTCTGGGCGAGTCCGAATAGTCCGGCCCGATCTGCCAGACGATCGATCCGTCGCGCGCGACGATCGCGACGATCCCGGTCTGGCGGCTGGAGATGACGATGTTGTCGGGGTGGAAGCGCTGGTCGCCCGCGTCGAACCATTTGTTGGGGCCGAGCCAGGTCGCCGAGTTGATATGGAACCAGTCGAAATCGTCGCGCTGGGCGTTGCGACGGATCGCGGCGCGCTCGGCGACGGTGAATTCGAACTCGTCGATATGGTCCGCGGCGCGCCAATCCCACACGATCTTGCCTGCCGCATCGATTTCGTAGATCCGGTCGTCGTCGAGCACGACATCGGCCACCGCCTCGGCCTTGTGGCTGGTGTGGGCCAGCACCAGCGTGCGCCCGCCTTGCAGGCTTGGGCTGTATTCGGGCGAGAAATAGCCGGCCGGAAAATCGCTGCGTTGCCAATCGTGGTGCTGGCGCGCGCTCCACTGGATTTCTTCGGTGACTGTCTTGGCGTCACCCTCGCCGGTCTCGCGGCGGATGGTGATCTGCTCGGCGCGATCGAAGCGCCACAGCTCGTTCCCGTCGAAATCGCGCGCGATCAGCGCAGTGGTCTCGAGATGGCCGGGGAAACTGCCATTCGAAGCGACCACGATCCCGCCGGGCAGGATCCGCGCCGGTCCGCCGGCCGAGACGTTGAAATCCTCCCAGCGCTTCACCACCCGCCCGTTCATGTCGATCACCACCACTGCGCGAGTGCCCAGGATCGACAGCACGGTGAACCCGTTCTCGGCCTTCGCGGGGTCGTAGATCGTCGTGCCGGTCGGATAGACCGTCGGTGCGGCCCGCAGCGCTCCGCCCAAAAGCACCGCAAGTGCAAGCGCCGCCCCGGCGGCGAGCGCCCTGTTCTTTCCCTTGAGCATATTCGCCTTTCCCAGGCGCATCCGGGAGTGACCCTAGCGATTCGGAGCGGCCAGACCAGTCCCGCCGTAGCGTCCTTGCAGCTGCTGTGGCCACACACTAACCTTGGTGTGAATATAGAGGATGACGCCATGAGCTATACGCCCGCGAGCGCTGATCAACTGCTCGCAATCAAGGTCAATGCCGGAATTGCCGGGCTGGCCGCGCATGAACGCTATGCCGCGGCCGAACCCGAGCTGGTCGAGGCGATCGTCGAAGGCATCGGCGCGTTCGCCGCCGGTGAATGGGCACCGCTCAACCGCATCGGCGACACCGAGGGCGCCAGGCTCGAAAACGGCGTGGTCCGCCTGCCCGACGGCTTCGCCGAGGCCTACCGGGCCTATGTCGCGCAGGGATGGAACGCGATTGCGGGACCCGTGGAGCATGGCGGGCAGGGACTGCCCTTCGCGCTCGCCTGCGCCGTGCTCGAAAACCTCGGCACTGCGAACCTCGCCTTCTCGCTTTTGCCGATACTGACGGTGGGGGCGGTCGAAGCGCTTGAGCACCACGGCAGCGCAGGGCAGCAGGCAACCTACCTGTCGAGGCTCGTCAGCGGCGAATGGTCGGGGACGATGAACCTCACCGAACCGCAGGCCGGAAGCGATGTCGGCGCGCTGCGCACTACCGCCACGCCGATCGGGGAGGGCGAGCATTCGGGCAAATACCGCATCGCCGGGCAGAAGATCTTCATTACCTGGGGCGAGCACGAGCTCACCGCGAACATCGTCCACCTCGTCCTTGCCCGGACGCCCGGCTCGCCCGAGGGCAGCCGCGGCATCTCGCTGTTCCTGGTCCCGAAATTCCTGCCCGACGCGGACGGAACGCTTGGGCAGCGCAACGATTTGCGCGCAGTCAGCCTCGAGCACAAGCTCGGCATTCACGCCTCGCCGACCTGCGTGATGAGCTATGGCGATCACGGAAATTGTATCGGCGAGCTGGTCGGCCGCGAGAACGACGGCCTCAGGGCGATGTTCACGATGATGAACTCGGCACGGATCAATGTCGGAGCGCAAGGGGTGATGCTGGCTGAGCGCGCCATGCAGCAGGCCATCGCCTACGCTCAAGACCGCGTCCAGTCGCCGCGCGCCGGGTCGCCCGATCGCGCGCCGGTCGCGATCATCGAACACCCGGACGTGCGCCGCATGGTGCTGCGGATGAAGGCACTGACCGAGGGCGGGCGGGCACTGCTTTACTATACCGCCGGGCAAGTCGATCGCGGGACGCTGGGCGATGGTGACGCCAAGGCGCGCGCCGATCTGCTGGTGCCGTTGCTCAAGGCGTGGGGCTCCGATGTCGGCATGGAAGTGAGCTCGCTCGGTATCCAGGTCCATGGCGGGATGGGATTCATCGAGGAAAGTGGCGCGGCGCAACATTTCCGCGACGCCCGCATCCCGCCGATCTACGAAGGGACCAACGGGATCCAGGCGGCCGACCTCGTCACCCGCAAGCTGCCGCTGGACAACGGCGGCGTGTTCGCCGCACTGATGGCAGAAATGGAGCGCGATACAGCCGACGCACCCGCCCTTGCGGGGCTCGTCAAAGACTGCGCGGAAATCGGCGGCTGGATGCTCAGGGATGCGAGCCTCGATGATAGGCTGGCGGGCAGCGTTGCGTTCTGCACCATGTGCGCGGTGGCGGTGGCCGGATGGCAGTTGTTGCGCCAGGCGCGCGCGGTGGAGGCGGGCGAGGCTCCGGCGCTCGCGGAGACCAAGCCGGTCACCGTGCGCTTCTTCCTCGAACGCATTGTCCCCGAAGCCCGCGGCCTGCTTGCATCCGCGACCGGCGGCGCCGGACTGCTCTACCAGCTTGACGCCAAGGCGCTCGGCGGCTGAAACCCGCGCGATGAACGAACGGGATATCGATCTTGGCCGGATCGCCGAGGCGCTCGAACGGCTGGCGCCCGCACAACCGGAGGCGGCCGACTGGCTTGCCTTTCCCGCCTATGTCTGGTCCGGCGCCGGCGCACGCGGCGTCGAACGGCTCGAAGCGCCCGCGCTGCAGCTGTTGCGCGGGATCGACCAGCAGAAAGAGCGGGTCACCGAAAATGTGCAGCGGCTGGCGCAAGGCCATGCCGCGCACGATATGCTGCTGTGGGGCGCGCGCGGCATGGGCAAGTCCGCGCTGCTGCGCTCGGCGGTGATCGCCGCGCAAGACGAGCATCCCGGCGCGATCGCGCTGGTCCAGGTCGGGACCGATGCGCTCGATACACTTGCCGCGTTGTTCGCCGAACTCGGCGGGATCGCGCGCAACTTCCTGGTGTTCATCGACGATCTTGGTTTCGCGGACGGCGACAGCGTGGGTCCCCGCCATTTGCGCAGCTGGCTTGAAGGCGGGGTCGAACAGCGCCCTGCCAATGTGCGGCTTGCCGTCACTTCCAACCGGCGCGCGATCGTCAGCCGCCAGGCAAGCGAACAGGATGACCCGCTCAATCCGCGCGACGTGGTCGACGACCGGCTGGCGCTGGCCGACCGCTTCGGGCTTGCGCTCGGCTTCCACAATTGCAGCCAGGACGATTATCTCGAGATCGTCGGCCTTTATGCCGCTGAACACGAACTCGCGTGGGAAGCGGAGGATGCGCTCGAATGGGCGAAACGGCGCGGTGCGCGCTCCGGCCGTACCGCGTGGCAATACGTGACCGAGCTCGCCGGCCGCGCGGGGAAGGCGATTTAGCCTCCGCGCGGAGCGAACGGATCGCCGGTCAATTCGCGCTTGGGGGTGAGCGGCTCGCCGCGGGTCCGCACCGGCGCGGGATTGGGCTCGGCTCCCGGCGCCACCACCCGCCAGATGATGTTGCCGGTATCGTCGCTGACCAGCAATGCCCCGGTCCGGTCCCAGGCGACCCAGGTCGGCCGGCCCTTGGTGGTGCCGTCATCGTTGAGGAACCCGGTGAGGACCGGCATCGGCTTGCCCTGGGGATTGCCGCGCCCGTCGAAGGCGACGAACACCACGTCGTATCCCGCGAGTGGCTTGCGGTTCCACGAACCGTGACGCGCGACGAAAGCGCCCTGGCCGAGTTTCGCGCCCATGCGGTTGCCCTCGCCGGTGAACACCAGCCCGAGCGCAGCGACATGCGGGCCCATCGCGAATTCGGGAGTGCGGGTGTAATCGACCATGCCGCGCGGCATGGGGGCGTCCACGCGTTCGTCGAGTTCGTTGCCCCAATAGATCCACGGCCAGCCATACTGCACCCCGATCGGCACATTGGTGAGGTAATCCGGCACGAGATCCGAGCCGAGTTGGTCGCGCTCGTTGACCGTAGTCCACAATTCCTCGGTCCACGGGCTCCAGGCAAGGCCATTGGGATTGCGCAGCCCGACGCCGAACGGCTGGGACCGGCCGGTGGCAAGATCGATTTCGTGAATCATCGCCCGCCCGGCTTCGATGTCCATCCCGCCCTCGCCGATGTTCGAGGCCGAGCCGACCGCGACATAAAGCTTGGTCCCGTCGGGATTGAGGACAAGATTGCGCATCCAGTGATTGCCGGCCGGCGGCAGGTCCATGAGCTTTTTGGGCTCACCTGCCAGCGTCGTCGCGCCAAGCTGGTAATCGAATGCGAGCACCGCATCGTGATTGGCGATGTAGAGCTTGCCGTCATGGTAGCCGATCCCTGAAGGCGAGGCGAGATCGTCGCGCAGCACGGCGCGGGTTTCAGCCGCTCCGTCGCCGTCCGCGTCGCGCAGCAACACGACCTGGTCGGGCGACGGGACCGCCGCGCCGGCGGCACTGAAAAGGTAGCCCGCGACCATATTGGTGAACCAGTTGCCGCCGCCGATGATCCGTTCGGGCGCATTGGAAAGCGCAACCAGCACGTCTCCGTTAGGCAGCGCATAGACCACGCGCGGGTGCTCGATCCCTTCGGCGAAGCGGTTGACGGCAAGCCCCGCGGCCGGCACCGGCGCCTCGCCCACCTTCCACCCGACCGGGCGCGCGATCCCGACTGTGGGTACCGTCTGTTCGTTCGGCTCGGCCAGCTTGGGATCGGTCCCGGTGACATCCTCGACCGAATATTCGGCCGGGACGCCGCGCAGCAGCCACCAGCCGGTCGCGCCAAGGATGAGGACGATGGCCACGAGGCCGATGAGGATGTTGCGGAGGATCTTCATGGGATCAGGGGGATAAGGCCTTACGCGGCTTGCGGCAACCGGTCTTGGCGCGAGGGTTTGGGCGGCGAATGTGCGGCAGGAGACTCAGTCGGCCAGGGCCAGGTCTTGGCCGGAAGCCGCGGACGCGATTCCACCGGCCTTCAGCCTGATGATCCCGAACCGGCCGATCTCGTTGTCTTGCGAGATTTCGACCGCGCCCGCTATGCTCGGCTCGGCGCCCAGCGCTTCGGCGCTCTTGGCCGCAACGCGCAGCGTGTAGCGGCCATAGGGCACCGCATCGAACAGGAAGAAGCCGTCATATTCGCTGCGGACCGCCGCAACCACGCTGCCATTGCCATCGACCAGTTCGAGTTCGACCCCGCCCAGCGGCGATCCCGCAAGCCCGTAAATCGTGCCTTCGATTTCCCCGGTCGGCGCAAGCGGCAGCTCGATCGAGGCGATGACGCCCGGACGCGGTGTGACCACGATGCCCTTGCCGACCGGCTGGAGATAGGGATCGGGCAGGCTCCCGGTATCGATCGAGACGAGGATCGGAATATAGGGGCGCATCCCGTCGATCAGCGCCACGCCCTCGCCATTGGTGGGATCCTCGCTCGAATGGAAGCCGGCCTCGATCCCGACGCCTTCGACCGGTCCCTCGCCGGGTGAGCGCCGTCCGTCGCCATTATCGTCGCGGAACACGGTAACCGCGGCCTGGCCGGTCCGCGCCAGCCGTTCGTGGCTGAAGCGGATCCCGCCGCCGGCAGGATTCGGGCCGATGCTGGCGGCCAGCGATATCCCGAAGCCGACGCTCCCGTCGCTGCCGACTTCGCCATTGGCTTCGAGCGAGAAGCGCTTGAACTCCCTGGTATAGCCAAGCCTGAATTCCGTCTGGCCGGTTTCGCCGTAATGCTCGATTTCACCGCGCATGGTCGTATCCTCGGTGAGCGGGTATTCGCCCACCAATCTCGCGGATTCGAAGCCCTCGGAGGGACCGGACAGGCGGAAGCGCGTCTCACCACGCAGCGTGAACTTGCCGAAGCGCGTGTTAGCCAGGAGGTTGAGACTCAAGCCTTCTTGCTGCGAAGCCTCGGGGCTCGAGCCGCCGGAGGTCCACAAATTATGCAACGCGGCAGTCAGCGCAAACCTGGGGCGGATGATCGATGCATTGATTAACCATTCGTTAACCTTGGAACCGTCGCGCCAGCCCTCGCGGCGGAATTCGGCTTCCACCGGGATGTACATGCTGCCGAGCTTGAGCGAGGTATCGACCCCGAAAGTCGACTCGTTTGCGATATGCCGCTCGACGATGTCGCTTTCGTAGTCGCCTTGGGCCCACAAAGTCTGGAATTCGAAGTTCACCCGGCCCACTTCGCCGAGCCCCTGGACCTGCAACGCCGTACCCAGGCCGAACGCCTTCGCTGCCGAAAGCTCGAGGAGCATTGGCCCGATTGCGCGACGCACGTTCGCTTCCAGGTAATTGTTGCGGCGGCCCTCGATCACCAGGCTTTGCGCGGTGATCGCCGCCGAGGTTCGGTCGTCTATCCCGCGCTCGACCCCGACCCCCCAGCGCCAGCCGGTGAGCGGATCGACGATGTTCTGGCCGAAATTGAGCAGGTCCTTGCCCTGCTCGATCACCGCAGCCCAGTAATAGGTCTTCCCGGGCTCGATGTTCTCCATACCGACCGGAATGGAGGAGTATTCTCGACGTATTTGGCCTTGCGGTCCGTAGAGGACAACTTCGAAGTCGTTGTTCCCGAACAGCAGGTCGATGTCGATGAATTCATAGCGGCCATCGGTGCTGCCGCCCTGGAAGGCGATCAGCTGGCCGTTGCGGTATAGTTCAGCATCCCACCCCGTAGGCATGGTGCCCAGGATGGTGGTCTTGGAGAAGGACGACGGGCGAATGATCGGCTTGTTGCTGATCATCGCCCCCCGGCCATAACCGTTGCGGCCGGCAAGGCCGCCAGTGTCGGTTTCGACATCGCCGATCGCCACCTTGGTGGCATTGAGCGGGCCGAGCAGCTCGCCATCGGGATCGAAACGGAACAGGCGCAACCTCAGCGAACCGGGCTCGCCGTCCGTATTCGAAGCGAAACGCGCGTCGAAACTTGCGCTGGCGACCTCGCCGCTGGCGAAGATCTCGTAGCGCAGGTTCTTGTTGTTACCGTTAGGCCGCTTGTCGAATTCGAAATCGACCGACATGTCTACCGAAGGGTGGCGCCAGGTCTGATAGGGCATGTCCGCCTGCGGCAGGGCCGAGAGGTCGAATTGCTGCTTCTTGGCCGCAAGCTTGGCTGCGCGGTTCCGGCGCTCGATCGCCTGGAGGAACGGCAGCGACGGATCGCCCTCGAGCTTGAGCAGCTGGTTGTAGGGGTCGGCGGTGATTTCGATCCCGAACCACCGGGCCAGCGTTTTCGTGTCGGTACACCAGCCTTCCGGCGTGTCGTAGATTTCGCCGGGAGCGAGATCTTCCCGAATGTTCACGATTTGTACCGCATTGGAATCACGGTCGATGGTGATCGTCCGGTCCTCCGCGAACAGCCAGCCGGTCGCGCGGCGCGACTTCTTGTCGAGACGGATGGGAAGATCGAGGGACTGTATGACGTCGCCGAGGTCGACGCACACGCCGCGGTCGGTGCGATAACCGCGAACGTCCCCTTCGAGGATGTAGCGCCCGGCGCGCAATTCGAAGATCAGCGAATCGTCCTCGTGGGCCTGCCAGCCGTCGGCCGCCTGCGCGTCGAGGCCCGACCCCAGGACGGCAAATGCCGCCGCAAAGCTTGCGGCGGCGCTCTTCCTCGGGATCGGTTTGATTGGCATGGCGCGTTGCCGGCTGGAATGGGGCTCACCGCTGCCCTAGCCGACCACTCCCTCGGTCGAGGCCAACAGCGCCCCGCCGTTTTCGGTCAATTCACGATATTCGAAGCGCAAATTGCCCTTCAGGACCGCGGCCTGTTCCGGAGTGACCGGAAGCCGGAGTTCGCGATGATCGATTTCCGGATAGACTGCTATCCCGCGCACATAGAACACCGGATCGGCAACGCCCGGCTGGAAAGCCCTGATTTCACCGAACACCGAACCGTTGCCGGTACGCGTCATGTCGAGTTTGAGAAATTGGCCCGGCCCGTCGTCACGCTGTTCGAGCCGCGGATTGGCGATCGTTGCCGAAGCCTCGACATTGCCCTTGCGGACGATGATCGGGATCGAGATCGAATAGATCGGGATCAGGCGGATCGACAGGCCCTCGGCCGGCGCATCGGACCCCTGTGGCGCTACCGGCGCAACTTCCGGCAGACCATTGAACGACATGTGGATCCGGTATTCGCCGTCGGGCAGGTCGGCGGCCGGGCGGGCGCTCACCCGGATTGCTTGAGGCTGGCCCGGGGGCAGAACCACGCGTCGCGGCGTAAACCGCACCATTTCGAGTGATGCCTTCTCGGTCTCGTTCGCCAGGCCGTCTTCGACCACGACGAGTTCGCCCTGCGGCGTCATCCGGCGCAGTTCGGCGGAGATGCGATAGGTCGCTTCCTTGTCGCCGATATTGCTGAGGATGATCTGGGCGTTCCCGCGTTCGGCATTGTTCCCGCGCCCGTCGAGGATAAGCCGTGTCGGCGCGACCAGCAGGTCTCCCTGGGCCGCGGCGGGAGCTGCGGCGGCCAGGATCGCCGAGGCAATGCCGCCCGCAAGCGGTGCCACGAGGCGGCCTATCATCGATCGAAAGCAGATCATTTTCGGATCACTCCTGCCGGGGCCGCATGTGTTGCCGCGCCCATCCGTGTTTCTGCGTATGCGGTAGCCAGTCAGGGTTAATATCGCGCTAACGATCTCCACCCCTTCCCGGACGGCGAAAAGGCCGCACCCGGAAATCCGGATGCGGCCTTTGTCAGTCCCCCCCTCCAGGCAAGGCAAGCTTGCCGGAAGTTCAAGTACTTACTGATAGAGGACGGTGGCTACGAAGCTGCCGGTGTACCAGCCGGCAACCTGGCCCGCGTTCACCGTGAGCGTGCCGCCGACGTCGAACGAGCCGAGCCCGCCGGCATCGAGGGTGGTCGAAGCGCCCTCGCTCGAGGTCAGGAGGCTGAGCGTCATCGGAGCGCCCGGACCGGTGAGGTTGACGATGCTGCCGAGCGAGATGCTGACGTCCAGGTTGGCAGCGCCTTCGAGATCGAACGAAGCCGGCTGGTCGTTACCAGCGCAGACGAGGTTGACCGAGCAGGTCGCGCCGCTGCCGTCGGCGGCAACGACGACCGTGCCGGCGCCATTGACCGCGATATCGCCGAAATCGAGCGGCTCGGTGTTGGTGATCTGCAGTGCCTCGAGAATCAGCGCCTGTGCGTCACTGGACGCGGTGGCGGCATGGGCGGCACTCGACATGCCGAATGCGGTAGCAAGAGCGACGCCCGCGGCGCCAATACGGAACTTGGTAATCATCTTCGTGGTCCCTTCCAGGCGAAACTTTCCGCGGAGCACCCCTGTGTCCCCGCCGGACAGGCATTTATACCCATCTCGTAGCTGCCCTTCTAAGGACCGGGCGTTCAGTCTTTACTTGCGGATATGGTTAATGCGGAAAGAATTTTCCGTTAGGCATAACGTGCACTTGCGCCACGGCCAGGCCCGGCCGGAAGCCGGAAAAGCCCTAGATTCCTCCGCCTGTGAGCCGTTGGCAGATCAGGTCGAGCTGGTCGAGCGTGCGGTAGCGGATTGTCACCGCGCCCGATCGCGGATCGGCATCGGTATTAATCCTGACCGGCAGGCCGAGGAATTGTTCGAGGTGATTCTGCACCGCGGCAATATCGGCGTCGCCTGTCGATTCGCGCTGGCCCGGGGGATGCTCGCGCCCCTTGGTTTCGATCGGCGGCTGCTTGCGCGCCAGCCGCTCGATTTCGCGCACCGAGAGCCCACGCGCAACCGCCTCTTCGGCCAGTTCCCTCGCGCGCGGATGGCCCACCAGCGCGCGGGCATGGCCCATCGAGAGCTTCCCGGCCTCGAGCCAGGCGATCACTTCCGCCGGCAAACCCAACAGCCGCTGGAGATTGGCGACATGGCTGCGCGATTTCTCGACCAGCTTGGCGATTTCGGCCTGGGTCAGGCCCTCGCTGTCCGCCAGCCGCTGGTAGGCGCGGGCCTCCTCGATCGGATTGAGATCCTCGCGCTGGACATTCTCGATCAGCGCCAGTGCGGCCACGTCGCGATCCGACAATTCGCGGATAAGCGCCGGGATTTCGTGGAGTTGCGCCTTCTGGGCAGCGCGCCAGCGGCGCTCGCCCGCGACCAGCTGGTAGCCGCCTTCGATGGGACGGACGATGATCGGCTGGATCACCCCGCGCGACGCGATCGATCCGGCGAGCTCGTCGAGCGCGGCCTCGTCGAAATGGCTGCGCGGCTGGTTCGGATGCGGGCTGATTGCAGCAACCGCGACGTTGGCAAGCCCGCTCTCCGGCGCGGAAACCGGGGCCACGGGAGCCGCAGGCGCTTCGTCGGCACGCTGCCGGACGACCAGCGGCTCCTCGCGCCGCGCCTCGCCGAGCAGCGCACCAAGCCCCCGGCCCAGCTTGCGCCTTATCTCCGGCTTGCCTGACGCGGCAATCTTGGCCCCGTCGTCGTCGCTCACGCCGCCTTCCTCCGCTCGGGGAGCCGTCCGATCAGCTCGCGCGCGAGCGCCATATAGGCCCGGCTGCCGGTGCAGGAATGGTCGTAAACCAGCGCCGGCAGCCCGTGGCTGGGCGCCTCGGAAAGCCGCACATTGCGCGGAATCACCGAATCGAACACCAGATTGCCGAGGCAGTCGCGAACATCGTCGGCAACCTGATCGGTCAGGCGGTTGCGGCGGTCGAACATTGTCAGGGCAACGCCGATAATGCCCAACTCGGGATTGAACAGCTGCTGCACCCGCTCGACCGTCTGCAGCAGCTGCGACAGGCCTTCGAGCGCGAAAAACTCGCATTGCAGCGGTACCAGCAGCGTGTCGGCGGCCGAAAGTGCGTTGAGCGTCAGCAGGCCGAGCGACGGCGGACAGTCGATGAAGCAGACATCGTGGCCCGCATGGCCCGCCAACGCCTGGCGCAGGCGGCTGGTGCGCTCCGCTACATCGACCAGTTCGATCTCCGCGCCGCTCAAATCCACCGTTGCCGGCACGATATCGAGTCCCGGAATGCTGCTCTTGACCATCGCTTCGGAGAGGCTCGCCTCGCCCATCAGCACGTCGTAACTCGAGATTTCGCGCCTTTGCGCCTCGATTCCGAGCCCGGTCGAGGCATTTCCCTGCGGATCGAGGTCGATCAGCAGGGTTTTCCAGCCGGTTGCGGCCATGGCGGTGGCGATATTGATCGCCGTGGTGGTCTTGCCCACGCCGCCTTTCTGGTTTGCGATTGCTATCCGGATCACGCCCTGCGCCTCGCTTCCTGTTCCAGCCGGCCCACGATGATACCGGCTTCCGGATCGGTTTGCGAGTGCTCCACGTGAAACATTCCGCGCTGCGATTCGGGCAATGAAGCCAATTCCTGCGCCGCCGAACGGCCCTTGGGCAACAGCCAGATGGTGTCCGATGTGGAAAAGCGTGCGGATAGTTCGAGCAAACGTGGCAGCGGAGCGAAGGCCCGTGCCGAAATGACACTGGCCGCGAAGCTTTTCGCTGCCTCCAGCCGCGATCCGATCACGCTGCAGCGCGCCAGCCCCATCGCTATGCGCGTCGATTCGAGCCATTCGGCCCGCTTGCGGCGCGATTCGACCAATCTCACATCCCATTCCGGCCTGAGCGCGGCGATGACGAGGCCGGGAAAGCCCGCCCCAGTGCCGAGATCTAGCCAAATCCCCGGCATATTTTCGGGAATATGGCCAAGCAGTTGTGCGCTGTCGGCAATATGGCGCTGCCAGATCGCCGGAAGCGTCGGCTTCGCAACCAGGTTCTGCCGTTCGTTTTCCTGGAGAAGCAGGCCGATCAGTCGATCGATCCGCTCGAGCGCAGCCGAATCGCCGAGGCGCACGACGAAATCGCGCGCCTGTGCCTCACTGGCGATCATGCAGCGGCGTCCAGGCGCTTGCGTGCATGGACCAGCAGGGCGGCAAGCGCGGCGGGCGTAATTCCGGGAATCCGCCCTGCGGCTGAGAGATTCGCCGGCTTGGCCGCCGCAAGCCGCTCGACCATTTCATTGGACAGGCCGGGAACAGCGCCAAACGGGAACTGGTCGCCAAGCGACACGGCCTCGCTCGCCCGCAATTCGCGCAATTCCGCGTCCTGGCGCGTGAGATAGGGGGCGTAGGCGGCGTCTTCGGCCAGTTCCTGCGCTATCGCGCTATCCGGATCGAGCTCAGCAGGCAACCAATCGGCGAGCCCGGCCAGCTCGACTCCGCCGAAACGCAGCCATTCGCGAAGGCTGCGCTTCACTCCGTCGTCGCGCACCGGATGGCTGGCCGCCACCAATTCGCCCGCAGAAACCTCGGTTTCGAGCGCCCCCGACCATTTGGCGCGACTTTCTTCGCGTCGTTCGAACCAGTCGCGCCGTTCCTCCCCGACGCAGCCCGCCTCGATCGCCAGCGGAGTGAGCCGGGTCGTCGCATTGTTGGCGCGCAACCGTAGGCGGTATTCCGCGCGCGCGGTGAGCATGCGGTAAGGCTCGGAAACGCCATGCAAGGTGAGGTCGTCGATCATCACCGCAAGATAGGAATTGGCGCGATCGAGCGCCGGCGGCTCGCGGCCGAGCACTTGCGCCGCGGCATTCATCCCGGCGACCAGGCCCTGCGCGGCAGCTTCCTCGTAGCCGGTGGTGCCGTTGATCTGTCCGGCGCAAAACAGCCCGGGAATCGCCCGCAATTCAAAATTCGGGGCCAATGCGCGCGGGTCGATATGGTCATATTCGACCGCATAGCCGGGCACTTCCATCGTCACCTGTTCGAGCCCTTCCATCGTCCGCAGCATCGCGAGCTGGACATCGGCCGGGAGCGAAGTGCTGATCCCGTTGGGATAGACGAGATGCGTATCGAGCCCCTCGGGCTCGAGGAAAACCTGGTGCCCGTCGCGATCGGCGAAGCGGTGGATCTTGTCCTCGATCGAGGGGCAATAACGCGGCCCGCGCGCATCGATCGCGCCCGAAAACAGCGGCGAGCGGTCAAGATTGGCACGAATGACGTCATGGCTATGCTCGTTCGTGCGCGTGATCGCGCAGGACAATTGAGGATTTGCGCGGCCTGCGGTGAGCGCAGACATGCACCACTGTTCTTCGTCCGACGGCTGTTCGTCCAGTCGCGCCCAGTCGATCGTCCGCCCGTCGAGCCGCGGCGGGGTCCCGGTCTTGAGCCGCGCCATCGGCAGCTTCGCCTCGCGCAACTGCGCCGCAAGGCGCTGCGCCGAAGCCTCGCCGATGCGCCCGCCAACGAACCGTTCCTCGCCGCGAAACAGGGTTCCGCCGAGGAAAGTGCCCGTGCAGAGAACGACAGCCTGCGCCCTAAGCCGCGTCCCATCGCCCAAAACCAGCCCAGCCACCCCGCCCCGTTCGAGGATCAGCTCGGCCACTTCGCCTTCGACCAGCTCGAGATTGGCCTGGTCGGCGATCATCCGCTGCACCGCCGCCTTGAACAGCTTGCGGTCGGCCTGCACCCGCGGTCCCCACACCGCGCTGCCCTTCGAGCGGTTGAGCATGCGATAATGGATCGCCGCGGCATCGGCGGCGCGGGCGATAAGCCCGTCGAATGAGTCGACCTCGCGAACCAAATGCCCCTTGCCGAGCCCGCCGATCGCAGGATTGCAGCTCATCGCCCCGATCGCGGCGAGGTCGAAGCTGACCAGCGCCGTGCGCGCGCCTATCCGCGCCGCGACCGAAGCCGCCTCGCAGCCGGCATGGCCGCCGCCGACAACCAGAATGTCGAATTCACGCACGCTCATGGCCGCGCCCGATACAGAAACGCACGATTCCGGTCAAAGCCTAGAAGCATCGCGCGAAAAAGTGGGAACCGGTTTTTCGCACCAGCGATGCGACCGAGAAGGGCTTCGGTGTTCCACGTGGAACATACTACTTCCCGATGCAGAAGCGCCCGAACAGTGCGTCGAGCATGTCCTCTGTCGCCGCGCGGCCGGTCAACCGGTCGAAGGCGACGCGAGCAAGGCGCAATTGCTCGGCGACCAGCAGCAGGTCATCCTGCCCGGCAATCCCGCGCAAGGCTTCTGCAGCATCGGCGAGCAGCCCGCGCTGGCGGAAATTGAGCGCGGCTTCGCCCGGCTTGGGCATGGCTCGGCTGGCATGTTTAACGAGTGCGCGTTTGAGATCAGCGATTCCCTCGCCCGTCAAAGCCGATACGCGATGCTCTGGATAGTGCTTGGCCAGGTGTCCGGGACTGTCAATTTGGGGTTCGATCTCCCAGCACCCGGTGGGGCCCTCGCCCTCAAGCCCGAGCCACAGTACGAGGTCGGCCCGTTCGATCTCCTCGCGCGCCCGCGAGATACCGATCCGCTCGACCTCGTTGACCACGAATTCGTGCAGGCCGGCGGTGTCGACAAAGCTGAACGGGATGCCCTCGATCGCCACCGGCCTGACCAGCACGTCCCGCGTGGTTCCGGCGATTGGCGTCGTAATCGCCGCCTCCCTCTCAATCAAAGCATTGAAAAGAGTTGATTTTCCGGTATTTGGCGGACCCGCGAGCACCACCCTGAAGCCTTCACGCAGGGTTTCGACCTCTGGCACATCCAGCTTGTCGCGAATATCGGCCGCCAGATCGTCGCTTTCGTCATGGAATTCTTCGGTCAGCCGGCCGATGTCGCCCTCGTCCTCGAAATCGAGCGCTGCCTCGACTTGGGCGGACAGCACTAACAGCCGATCCAGCCATCCGGCTACGTTACGCGAAAGCGCACCCCCCGCCATGTCGAGCGCGGCGCGGCGCTGGAATTCGGTCTCAGCGGCGAGCAGGTCGGCGAGGCCCTCTGCTTCCGCCAGATCGATACGTCCGTTGAGAAAGGCACGGCGGGTAAATTCGCCCGCTTCGGCGCTACGCAGCCCCGGAATCGCCCCAAGCGCAACCTCGACCGAAGCCACCACCGCCCTCCCCCCATGCAGGTGGAATTCGGCCAGATCCTCGCCGGTCGCGGTTTCAGGGCCAGGGAGCCACAGCACCAGAGCCCGGTCGAGCAACGCCCCGTCGCCATCACGCAGCGCGCGCAAGCCTGCATGGCGCGGCTCAGGCAGCCTGCCCGCCAACGCCTTAAGCGCCGCGCCTGCCTGCGGCCCGCTCACCCGCAATACGGCGATCGCGGCGGGCGCAGGCCCGCTCGACAAGGCGAAGATGGTATCCATCGGGAAAAGCGCTAGCGCATCGCGCGCGCGGCGTCAGGCAGGTTTATGCGTCGTCATCGTCATCGGTATAGCGCGGGCGCTTGTCGCGCGCACCATCGGCGAAGGCCTGGCTGTTTTCCATGAAGCTCTGGAACATCTTGAGCCCCATCTGGCCCATCGGCGCGAGCTGCTTGGCGAATTCCTGCAACTGTTCGGTGTTGGAGGCGCCCTTCATCGCCCTGGCGATGCCGTCGACATAGGCCTCGTTGGCCTTCTCGACATCTGGCAGGCCCATGAAGCGCCGCGCTTCCTCGGGCGAACAATCGATCTCGACATGGACCTTCATTGGGCGAAACTCCCGCTCTTGTGCCGTCCCTTGAAGGAATTGGGCACGAAAGCGCGCGGTTGCAAGCCTTTAGGCCCGCCCCGCGCGCAATCTGCGGAAACCGCCCTACTGATTCATCGTCGCAAAGAAATCCTCGTTGGTCTTGGAATCCTTCATCTTGTCCAAGAGGAACTCCATCGCGTCGACCGTGCCCATCTGCATCAGGATGCGGCGCAGCACCCACATCTTGGAGAGCTTGTCCTTCTCGACCAGCAGCTCTTCCTTGCGGGTGCCGGACTTGCCGACATCGAGCGAGGGGAAGATGCGCTTGTCGGAAACCTTGCGGTCGAGCACGATCTCGGAATTGCCGGTGCCTTTGAACTCTTCGAAGATGACCTCGTCCATGCGGCTGCCGGTATCGATCAGCGCGGTGGCGATGATCGACAGCGAACCGCCTTCCTCGATATTGCGCGCGGCGCCGAAGAAGCGTTTGGGCCGCTGCAGCGCGTTGGCGTCGACGCCGCCGGTGAGCACCTTGCCCGAGCTCGGCACCACGGTGTTGTAAGCGCGGCCGAGGCGGGTGATCGAATCGAGCAGGATCACCACGTCCTTCTTGTGCTCGACCAGACGCTTGGCCTTCTCGATCACCATCTCGGCGACCTGGACGTGGCGGCTGGCAGGCTCGTCGAAAGTCGAGGAAATGACCTCGCCCTTGACGCTGCGCTGCATGTCGGTGACTTCCTCGGGCCGCTCGTCGACCAGCAGCACGATCAGGAACACTTCGGGGTGGTTGTCGGTGATCGCCTTGGCGATGTTCTGCAGCAGCACGGTCTTGCCGGTGCGCGGCGGGGCGACGATGAGCGCGCGCTGGCCCTTGCCCTGCGGGCTGATCAGGTCGATCACCCGGGCGCTCTTGTCCTTCACCGTCGGGTCGGCGGTGTCGAGCACCAGCCGCTCGTCGGGATAGAGCGGTGTGAGGTTATCGAAATTGGTGCGGTGCCGGACTGCCTCGGGATCGTCGTAATTGACCGTGATCAGCTTGGTCAGCGCGAAATAGCGTTCGCCGTCCTTGGGCGCGCGGATCTCGCCTTCGACCGTGTCGCCGGTGCGCAGGCCCCATTTGCGGACCTGGTTGGGCGAGACGTAGATATCATCGGGCCCGGCAAGGTAGTTGGCCTCGGGGCTGCGGAGGAAGCCGAAGCCGTCCTGGAGCACCTCGATCGTGCCCTGGCCGACGATTTCCTCGCCGTCCTCGGCCACTTCCTTCAAGATCGCGAACATCAGGTCCTGGCGGCGCATGGTCGATGCGCCTTCGATCTCG
>Ga0315910_10002164_pt1 | contig 17514 bp, 14 predicted proteins | sample EdamamesoilMG_FD_204470 | JGI IMG/M metagenome (GOLD analysis project Ga0315910, IMG submission 204470) | Garden soil microbial communities collected in Santa Monica, California, United States - Edamame soil | ecosystem: Environmental > Terrestrial > Soil > Garden | place: USA: California... | reverse complement strand
TTACATTGTATCTGTCGGCGCTGCGCCGGGCCCAGGGTGTCGCACCCTCCCGCCCCATCCCCACTCCCGTGGGGCCTCCGAGCGCGCCCCACCGCGCTTTGCCCCACCCCGGCGTAGGCGCCGACACTTTTTGTTTGTGACGTCGTGACCGCTTCGCGCGTGCGATCGACACTCGTAAATACAGCTAGAGCACGCGACTCCGATTGTTTCGGATGAGTCGTGCCGTCGTGGCGTGCGCGCATGGCAAGTGCACATGACTCGCGTGGGGTGGGCTGCGTGCGCTGAAGAGCATTCGTCATCATGAGTGTCGCCACTCGGCGTTCTCCATTTTTGGAAACGGTACCACTGGTCGATTTTGGGATGCTCGCGGAAAATTCCTGATTCCTGCGCGCCGGGCGCTGACGGGTACGCACGCCTGACCGCGATCATCGACTGCTAACAGGCTTACTGCCGCGGCCTACTCGAAAGGCGGACCTTGCACCTCGCCACCTTCGCGCAGGTCGGTGGCATTGCGCTCTTGGGCGACCACATCGGATGCACGCGTCAGGATGTCGGGGTTGATGGCGATGTGGGATTCGAGCCCGGTGACCGATCCGTGGCAGCCACCGCACAGCCCGTTGAAGAACTCGCGTCGGAAGGACTGATGCGCGTATTCACCCGGGTAAAACTGCATCGCTTCTCGCTGAAAATGCAGGCGAGGGGACATGTCGGTGGCAAGCTCGGTGGTCACGGCCAGTGTGATGGGGGACCCGCCGTTGATCAAAATCCGCGCTGAGCCGTCGTCATACACTTGGGGCACGCCCAGCCGCCGCCGCCGCAGGTAGTACTGACCGAAGGTGTCGCTATCCACGAACTCGCCGCCGTCGTCGTAGCTGTGCACGCCCGGTTCGGGCGGCAGGTTCTCCCAAACTTCGATCAGCCCGGGCTCGGGGATCAAACGTCGAGAGCGCGTGTTCTGAAACAACAGGCTGGCGAGCAGCGGAAGATCGAGGAAGGTGACCTGTGCGCGATCGCGGCGCTCGTCGTCGGTGTACACGCGGGTGTTGCCGTTGGCCTCGTCGGGTCGCGACTCGAAGATGCCATGGTTCCCCTTCGTGTACACGGCGACCGGCCATGCCAGATCTTGGTCGGAGCTGATCAGTGGAGTTCGGGCAGCTGTCGCTGGATCGACGACGACGATTTCGAAGTTCTCGTCGAGTGCAGCGAGATCGGTGGCGCCCCCCGCGTAGCCGACCAGCAGACGCCCGTCCGGCAGCGGGCTCGGGTGTCGATAGGCGCCGTCGGTTCCGCCGAGCTTTCCCGTCGCATCGGGGTCGAGGATGCGGATCGATTTCTGGTAGAACTCCGGGTTGGGCCACGTCATGGCGTCTTCGTCGGTCAGGTAATCGGCGGGGTTGTCGCTGCCCTGATCGACACCGATGCTGCGATTCACGATGGCGAGCGTGCCCGCCCCGCGCTGAGCTCCGCGATCGCTGAAGATGGCCGCCAGGTTCTTGTCGGTGAGCTCGACCACATCGGTGAACTGATTGAATCCAATCGTGCTTCGTTGTCCGAACAATGGATGATAGTCGCCGCCATCCAGATTCATGCGCCTGCCGGCGAGCTGATAGAAATTGGTGGCTCGCTTCTCGGCGACCATGATCACGCGACCGTCGCTCATGAACGACGGCGTCAGTTCCTGGTCGAGCAAGAAGGTGAGCTGACGCACCGTCTCGCCTTCGGTCACGTACAGGTTCGCATTGAGGCGTGAGGGATCGGCGGGGGTTCGCGTCGGGCCGCTGTAGCCGATGCGGTCCACGTTCATCACGTTGCCGCGCGTGGACGTGAATACGACGCGCCCGTCGGGCGCGAAGGCCGGGTCGAAGTTGTGGATCAACTCGCCGCCGGCCGAGTAGGCGTCGCCGTTGTCGAGCGTCGGAGGCGCGTCGATGACGGGCTCGACGTTGCAGCTGCCGTCCGGCTCGACCACGTAGATGCGGTACGGCGCGTCGTCGGACACGCGCGCAGAGAAAGCGATGCGGGCGCCGTCCCAGGAGACGGCGGGTCGCCGTGCCTGACTCGAGGCCGGGTCGAGACCGCAGGCTGCCGACAGGCTCGTCTCTGCCCCGAGCGTGATGGCGCCCGCCGCATCCAGCGTCGCCGCGACGGAGACGGCTTCGGCTCCCGGCTCGAAGCGCTCGAAGTCTTGTGGAATGCCGGGCGCGCTCGTGGAACTCTGACGCACGAAGGCGATCGCGCGCAGCCCTTGGCCCTCAGGCATGCGTTCGGCCTTCTCGAGCTCGAACCAGGCGTTGATCACGCAGTAAGGATCCTGCTCGTCGATCGGGCCGCTCGCAGCAGCTGTCGCATCGCACGCCCCTGGGTCACCTCCCGAAGCCAACAACGAGCCACCCCGGTGCAGCATGCCGCCGCGTTCGAGGAGCAGGTTCTTGCGCACCAGGCGGCTGCTGTTCACGGTCGGCCCTTCCAGCGCCAGTTGCTCGAGCGACAGGTCGTAGTTCGTGCGGGTCGCGGGCAAGCCGAAGTGGCCACCGCTGCCACCGCGCAAGCGATAGTCGTGGAACATGGCTGGCGCGTGACACCCGAGCATCATGCAGCCACGTTTGACCAGCATCGGCTGAACCCGGCTGGCGAAGAAGAAGAAGCCCTCGTTCGTGGGAACGTTCGTGGGCCCGCCTTTCAACTCGGCCCAGCTTTCGATCGCGCGATGGTCGGGGTCGTCGAGCGACGTGAAAATCGTGCCGCCCTCGTGATAGGTTCCGCCCTGGCTCGGGGCCAAGCCGCGGCGCAAGATTTCGCTGTCCTGCGTGTTCGTGGATACGTAGTCGCCCGCCGCGAAGTAGTTCCAGCGGATCTGTTCTTCGCTTTCGCCGCAGGTGAGGTAGAGCGAATTGGCGGGCGACCCGTGGCAATTGCCCGCCGCGCAGGTCGAGCGTAGCACCGGGTTCACCTCGCTCTTGAACTGATCGAAGTCCGGCGTAGTAGGATCGACGCTCGGATCGAACAGCGAGTCGCGGCCGATCGCGGTCGAGCACGCGGCGAACTCGTAGGCGGGTGCGTCGGGCGGGGCGTTGTTTTCGGTGGCGCCGCCCTCGATCCAACGGGTGAGTGTGGCGTACGACTGCGCTTCGAACTCGATCGGTGAGCGGCCTGCGTGGGCGATATCGGTGGTGATGAAGACGGGCTCGGACCCGTCCCACGAGGTCAGCCGCAGTTGAAATGGCGGCAACGCCTTGAGCAAGATCCCCGCGACGCCATAGGGCCCGTAGTTGACCAAGAGGTCGCGCCGCAGGTTGAGCGTATCGTAGCTTTCGAGATTGAGATTCCCCAAAGCATTGCCGCGGTCGTCGGCAGCGCCATGGCAAGTCGACTGGCTCGAGCTCGGTGCACAAGAGCGCTCGAGCACGGTGGCGATCTGCCGTTCGTAGAAGGTGCTGCGCTCTGGCTTCTCGTCCCGCGTGCAGCCGAGCGAGCCCGCGAAGAGCCCGCACGTCGAAATCAGCAAGCATGCTTGCCCTGCGCGTCGCATTAGCTGAACCTTAGCACTCCGTGTTAGCAAGCGAGAGCTTGCTTTTTGGCGAGTCCTTCCCAAAAGGGCGAGCCGCTCGTGCTGGAGTCAGCGACGTACACGCGCGCAGAACCTCAGCACTTGTAGTAACGCTCGGGCCGCTGAGCGGCCCGGCTCTCAGCTTTCAGCGCTCAGCCCAGAGCCGCTTGCCACATTGGGGTTGGCGCATCCCGACAGCGTGGCTGGCGCAACTCCGCCCGCGTGGCTGATAGCTGAAGGCCAAGCCGACGAAGTCGGCGTGGGGCTGTTAGAGCTGGCGCAGCGCGATGCGCGCCGCATCTCTCACGTACTGATCGGGGTCTTCTTCAGCCGCGATCACGCTCGGCCGGGCCGTATTGTCGGCTATTCGGCCGAGCGCAGTCACGGCGGCGGCGCGCACGCTGGCATCGGGTTCCGTGTCCGGTGAGGTGAGCAGGACCAGACCCATGACTGCGTCGCTCGCGCCCATGGCGCCCAGGGTACGTGCGGCTTTGCGTCGCACCATTGCCGACGGATCGTCGATGAGCGCCACGACCTGATCGACCCCCGAGAACACGTGCACCCGCAACGCGCCGTGCAGCGCAGCCAAGCGTACGTCTTCTTCCTTGTCGCCGAGCGCGATTCCGAGTTCGCCGTTCGGCCCCTCGTTGTTTAGGCGTGTCAGCGCCTTGAGCGCGCTCACACGCACTCGTGCCGAATCGTCTTCGACCGCAGCCTGCGCCACGTGCGGCACGCCCGAGGAAACGAGAAACTCGCCCACTGCCTCCGCCGCGTAGGCACGCAAACGGTCGTCGTCGGACTCGTGCAACGTCGTGAGCACCTGCTCGTAGACTTGGCCCGGGCCGAAGACTCCGAAAATGCGGCGTCGCAGCCACCAGGCGGAGATCTCGCGCGTGCGGGAGTCGTTCTCCCAGAGCAGCTCTTTGACGCGCGGGATGCAGTCGAGGCATTCCACGCGTTCCCCGTGCTCGAGTACCTTCCAGATCTGCATGGGCGCGACATTGCCCATCGTCACTGCCTTGATCTCCGTGGGCGTGCTCACGTCTTCGAGCGATACCGGATCGAGGTTCTTGTAAACGCCGGATCGCCCGTCGTGAACGTTCAGGGAGCCTTCGTCGGCGGCGACGAGCGAGCCGTGGAGCGCAACCGCCCCGAGGGTGAGGGCCAAGGTCGCGAACTTCTTGAATGTGGTTCTCATGACGCTAGTTCCTTTTCCGCGTGGCTCACCGGCTGAGGGGGTCGAGTGCGTAGGCTTGGAAGGCGGAGTTCTGTCGAGCGTAGTACTGCCCGCCCATGTCGATGGCGCGGATCAGCTTCAGCAATTCTTCGCGTGGCAGTCCGACTTCGGTAGCGTGATCGGTGCGGGTGCCCGGCAAGCCCTCGTGGCTGAACGCTTCGCCCAAAGCCCAAGCGTGCTCTTCCGGATCTTTCGAGGAGGTGACGTTGAGCTTCTCGATCAGGGCGCTGCCGCGCGCGTCGCTCGGGATACCCCATTTCGGTGGGATTTCTCCGGTGACCATCAGATCGTCCATCTCCATCTCCATCGCCGCTGGGTAGAAGATGGATACGTACGAGGCGGGCCACGCTTCCGTGTTGTTGTCGTAAGTGACGGTGATCGGGCGGCTCGACAGATCCAAGCGCGGAATTTCGTAGCTGGTGGTCGTCTCGCCCTCCGTCATCGAGACGGTGTAGAAGGTTTGCGCGCCATCGCCGTTGGTCGTTTCGTTGTGACAACTGACGCAGTAGGCGTCGAGCAGTTGCTGGATCTGGTTGGTGTTCCCAGAATCCGTAGCGTTTGCCCAGGGGTACTCGGTGCGATCCGCCACTGGGATCATGAAGTTCTCGGCGCCTGCTGCCACGGCATCCGGCAGCTGTTGGCGCGGAATGTCGAAGGGCTCGGTGCGATCTTCGTGGCAACCACCGCACTGCCGGTCTTCGCCGGGCATGCCCTGAACCCAGGTGGTTTGGTTGCGGATCGCCAGGTCGAACTCGTCGACCGCCTGCAAGTGCACCGGGATGAACGGCGGGATTTCGGCGCTCCACGAGCCGTCGCCGTACACCGGCGCTTCGCCGATGAGCGCGGCGCCTTCGGCCATGGTCAGGCCGAACATGGTGGTGCCAGGCGCCGATTCACTCGAGAAGCCTTCGATGATGCGCACCTTGACCGCGTGTGCCAGCGCCTCGTCCATCGGCGTGTCCTCGAATTGGGCGCCGCTCACCGTCTCGCCGTGCAAGCTGTACAGCGACGTCTGCTTCACGTCGGCCGAACCAAAGGTAGTTGGCAGCGTGGAGTCCTGGCTGTTCTGGATCGACGGGATCACCGGTGGCTCGTCGCGCACGACCACGGGCTTGGCGTACAGCTCCCAGGTCTCGGCATGGTTTATGATGTATTGGTTCTGCCGAGCCGCCAGGTCGTACAGGTAGATGCCGAAGTCGGGCGCCGTGAGGGTGAACTCGTTGTACTCGTTGACGTCGCCGTCGGCCCACGACGTGAGGATGCGACCATCGGGCAGGTAGGTCGGACTTCGATAGCGTCCGACGGGCGAGCGTTCTTCGTCGCGGGGTACGGAGGGTGTCAAGACCTCCATCGCGGCCGTCTCTTCGTTCGGGCGCGACTCGTCACCGCGCGCGTCGATGTACACCAACGTGCCCGCTTGAATCGTGTTTTCGCGCGACGTACCTACCGCGATGAACGTGTTGGGGTCCGGTCCTTCCGCGACCTGCACCAGCGAATTCGAGGGCTTGCTGTGTTGCCCCGCGATCGCCGTCATTTGCGTGCAGTCCGGGTTCATCGCGAACATCTTCACGTCGTTGACGTTCTCGAGATGCTCCCAGCGCGAGAAGCCGACGCGCCCATCGGAGAGGGCGAACAGGTTGATTGTGTGCGAAAGGTTCTGCGAGCACAGTTTGACGTCGGCGTCACCGCCATCGAGCGTGGTAGTCGAAACCTGCGTCACGATCGCCGCGTGATTGTACTCGTCAGCGCGCGTACCCATCTCGGTGTAGGGCACATCGCTGATGAAGGCGATGCGATCTCCGGGCAGCCAGATCGCATGCAGCTGGTCGAAGTCGCCGTTGGTGAGCTGATGGACTTCGAACTTGCCAGCCTCGTTGGGCTTCAGATTCGCCCAGTACAGATTGTAGCTATCGCTCTCGTCGCGCTTCATCGAGAACAGGACTTTGGTAGCGTCGTAGCTCACGTCGACGCTGGCGATGTCGGCCGTCTTCTCGTCTTCGATGATGTTCTGGATGTCGCCCGTCGTCAGATCCAAGAGCTCGAGACGCCCGCCCGGCACGAAACGCTTGTAGTCCATGACCTGGCCCATGCCGCCCGAGACGTTCACCTCGACGTTGTCGCCGTCTGCGACCGTGTGCTGCCGCACGGCATAGACGATCTGGCTGACACTCGTGCTTTCGGGTTCTTCTTTGCTTTCTCCGCAGCCCAGCTGCGGCGCTACCAGCACTCCGAGCAGCGCGAACCCCCAGGCGCTGAGCGAGCTATGGTGTCCGAACCTTCGAGCCATGGTCATTCCTCCGATGTGCGCCGCGTAGACTCAGCGAAAAGACTGAGCCGAGCTGATCTTTCCGTAAAGCATGATCCGAGCCAGCCTTTAATCCTTGAAATTTTAGCCATTTAGGGGTGGTGTTCAGAGGGTCTAGGCCCCCACGGCCGGACTTCTCTGGGGGAATTGGCCCCCGGGTAGAATTTTTAGCTCCGTGTGGGTGCGTGTGCTCGAACTCGCGCGAAAAAACGCGGTAGGGTCCCCCACATCTTGTCGAACCTGAAGTTTGATGACCAGGGCCTCATCGTTGCCATCGCGCAAGACCATCTGACGGGGGAAGTGCGCATGGTGGCTTGGATGTCGCGCGAAGCGCTCGATCAGACGCTGGAAACGGGCTACGCGACCTTCTTCAGTCGATCGCGCGGACGCTTGTGGGTGAAGGGCGAGTCGAGCGGTCATCGACTGCGCGTGCATTCGGTCACCGCAGACTGCGACGGGGATACGCTGTTGCTCGGCGTGAGCGCGGAAGGCCCATCGTGCCATACGGGAGCGCAGAACTGCTTTTTCAATCCGGTGGTCCGGTCGACGGAGCCCCTAGCGGCTGGGTCGCCGGTAGCACCTCTGCTCACCTTGCTCGAGCAGACCATCGAAGCCCGTGGCCAAAGCACGAGTGAGAAAAGCTACACCAAAGCGCTACTAGACGGGGGGCCTACGCGGGTGGGCGGTAAAATTCGCGAAGAAGCGGGGGAGCTGGCCGATGCCCTCGTGGCCGAATCCGACGAGCGCGTGGCTGCCGAAGCCGCAGATCTGCTGTTTCACCTACTTGTAGGCCTGAGGGCACGCAGCGTGGGGCTCTCCCAGGTTATTGAAGTTCTGCGCGGGCGTATGGGTGTGAGTGGGCACGTCGAGAAGGCGCAGCGAACACGAGTCGGCGATTGAAGTCACAGCGGGTTTGACCGCGCTGCAAGTGCTCGATATCGTGGATACCTATCTGGCCTATCACCGTAGCGAGTACTAGCCGAAAATGACCACACAGGTCTTGGTTTTTGAGAGCGACGCGGCCTTTGCCCAAGAGTTGGAAGTTGGCCTTGCGGCGTACGATTGCCAAACCACGGTCGTCGATGACGCTAACGCAGGGCTAGCGGCAGCAGCCAACGACAAGCCCGATTTGATCCTGTTGTCGATCGAGCTGCCCCGCATGAACGGCTTCTCGGTTTGCAACAAGCTCAAGCGAGACGCAGCGTTGAAAGACGTGCCGCTCATCATCATGAGCAGCGACTCGACCGAAGAAACCTTCGAGCAGCACCGGCGGCTGCGGACACGCGCCGAAGATTACGTTCACAAGCCGATCACGGTGGGCGATCTGGTGACACATATTCAGGAGCTGTTGCCCCTGCAGTCTGCCACCGAAGGTGACGAATCGATCATCATCGACGACGACGTCGAGATCGAAGACGCCGAGGCCCTCAGCGAGATCGACGACGACATCGAGATCGAGGAAGCCGAGGTGGTCCCGTCGGGCCGGGACGCACCCGTCGATCAAGAGGTCGACGACTTCACCGAGCAGGCCTTCGGTGCATTGATGGGCGACGGTCCAGTGCCGTCCCAGCCCGAGGTCGTGGAGGCCGCACCGCCACCGCCCCAGTTCGTGCCGGAGGCGCTGGCCCTCGACGAAGAGGTAGAGATCGCCTCACTCTCGGAGCCACCCCTGCAGGTGGTCGACGAAAGCGCCGCCGAGGCCAAGGTCGACGACCTGCTGCTGTCGCCGGCTGCGCTGCCCGATCCGGCGTCGTTCCCGCCGCCCGTGGCCGAGGCGCCGCGGCGGCCATCGACACCTCCTCCGTCGATGCCTCCCAGCATTCCCCCGGCCTTGCTCGAAGCCGAAAAGCGCAAGGTGGGCGAGCTGACGGAAGAGCTGGAAGGCGCTCAGAAACGCATCGCCATTCTCGAGACGGAGGCGCTCGCCACGAAGCGCGCAGACGCCGAGGTAGCCCGCCTCGAAAAAGAGGTCGAAGAGCTGCGCCAGAAGTTGGCGTCGGGTAAGGGCGGCGGTTCCGCACGCGAGTTTCTCGACCTGCGCGAGCAGCTCAACTCCAAAGACAAAGAAATCCTCGACCTGCGCGATCAGCTCAACCATCGCGAGAAAGAGCTGCTCGGGCTGCGTGACGGTTCGCTCAAGCTCGAGCGCGAGAAGGCAGATCTCGACGACAAGAACATGGATCTCGGTCGCCAGCTCCACGACCTCCAGCGCACCAGCGACGCGCTGCGCGACGACAAAGAGCAAGCCAGCAAACGCGCGGACGACTTCAAGCGCAAGGCCGACAAGCTCAAGAGCGAGCTCGACGCCAAGGCCCAGACCGTCGAAGAGCTCGCCAACCAGCACAGCGCCCAGCTGGCTGAGGTCGAAGCGGCCCGCCTCGCGCTGGTCGAAGAACATCGGGAAGCGTCCGAGAACGCTCAGCGAGAAGCCGAAGCTCGCCTGAATTCAGCGGTAGAAAGCGCCACCCAGAGCGGACGACAAGCGGGCATCGAGGCGGCCGAGCGAGAAGCCCAGGTCAAGCTGGCGGAAGCGCTGTCGGCTCGCGAAGCCGCGCTGAAGAGCGAGCACGACGCTAAGATGGCCGCGCTGCATCGGGCCAACGAAGAGTCATTGGCGAAGCTCCGCGCAGAGCAAGAGCAGGCGATGAAGGAAGCGACCGACGAGGCCGCCCAGCGGCTCGCCGCCCGCGAGCGTGAGCTCGGCGCAGCGCTCGACTCCAAGGTGGCCGAGCTGACCGGCCAGCGCGAAGCCTCGGAAGCCGCGCGAGACGCGCGCATCGCAGCCCTCGAAAGCGACCTGTCGGCGCGCACGGGTGAGCGCGATCGAGCAGAGACGCGTGCCTCCGAGCAGGAACAACGGGCTCAGTCACTGCAGGCGAGTCTCACCGAGGTGCAGCGGCAGCACGAGAGCGCGCAGGCGACCGCCAACGAGCAACGCACGCGCATCGAAGCGCTCGACGCCGCCCTGTCCGAGCAGATGGACGAGTTCTCCGAATTGCAGAGCAAGCTCACGCAGCGCGACAACGCGGTGGCGGCGCTCGAAGCGGACCTGGCAGCAACGCGCCAGCACCTCAGCGAAGCGACGTCTGCCACGGATCGTGAAAAAGAGAAGGTGCAGCGGGCCCGGCAAAAGTGGCACGACGACCAAGCGTCGCTCGAGCGGGCGAAAGATGCGCTGGCAGCCGCCCTGGCGCAGCTGGAAGAAACCGAGACTCGCCCGCTGGATTGAGTCAGGACTCGAAGCGGACCCAGCGACCCTTGAGCAAGCGTTCGTGGGGGACGAAGCGTGCCTTGTAGAGCATGCGATCGCAGTCGGCGATGTACAGCCCCAAGTATAGGTGCCTGAGTCCCCAGCTCTTGCAGAGCTCGAGCTGCTTCAGGATCGAATAACTGCCGATGCTGTAGTTCGAATAGCGCGGATCGAAGCAACAGTAGACGGCCGAGATCGAACGTGCGCCGCGGTCAGAGATGGCCACGCCGATCAGTTTGCCGCCGAGGGCGAAGCGCAGCTCGAAGCTGTCGCAACAGGTGCTCACCAGGAAATCGCGATAGCCTTCTTGATCGATGGGTGGCTGGCCGTCGTCGAGCCCGCGACCTTGCTTGTGCAGGTTGTACAGATCGACCCGCCGCTGGTCCACGGTGGGTGGCCCGATCGTTACCCTGAGCTCGGCGTCGCCGCGTCTGAGCACGCGCCGGTGACTGCGGCTGAACTGGAAGTCGAGCGCGTCGAGTCGGATCGGTTCGCACGCTTCACAGCTAGGGCAGGCGGTGCGGTACAGCACGAAGCCCTGGCGGCGATCTCCTGCAGCCAGACGCGCGTCGAGTTCTTCACGATCGAGGGGACGCGACGGCAATCGCAGAGGCATGCGAGCGGTTCGATGACTCAGGTACGGGCAGCGCTGCGCCTTGTCGTAGACGATCAGCTCCGGAGGAGTACCTGGAAGCAGTCGAGGAACGCTCACTGACTCCAGAATAACCGTAGGACGAGCTTTGCGCACTCACGACGTCGCAGAGCCATAAAAATGGGCTCTATGCAGGCTCGCGTAGGATGAGTCCGCACCAGTGTGACAAGAACCGGCTGAAACGTTCTTGTACCTCTTCAGCTGCGGCCTGGACCTCGGCGTGGCTGAGCTCGCTACCCGAGAGCCCCGCGGCGAGGTTGCTGATCAAACTCACCCCAGCGACTCGCACCCCTATTTGTCTGAGAGCGATCGTTTCAAGAACCGTGCTCATGCCGACGGCATCCGCCCCAAGGCTGCGCAGCATGCGGATCTCCGCCGGAGTTTCGTAGCTGGGACCGAGCACCCCGGCGTAGACTCCCTGTTGCAGCGCCACGCCGAGCTCTGCGGCGGCCCGCAGTGCCAGTGCTCTGAGACCGGGGTCGTAGGCGAATGTCATGTCGCTGAAGCGCGGCCCGGTCTCGGGAGGGGGACCCACGAGTGGATTGACCCCCGTGAGGTTCAGGTGGTCATTCACGAGCATGAGATCGCCGCGCGAGAACCCGGCTCCGAGCCCGCCGGCCGCATTCGTGAGCAGCATGGTGCCCACCCCCGCTGCAGCAAGCAGCCGCACGCCATACACGACGTCGCTGGGGGGATGCCCCTCGTACAGATGACAGCGTCCCTGCAGGCAAGCGACTGCGTGACCGTCGAGCCTTCCCACCCACAGCTTGCCCGCGTGGCCGCCGACACTCACGCCAGGCATCCCTGGGATCTGGCGGTAGTCGAGCGCGCGCGGCTCGGCGAGCTCCTCGACGAACGCCCCCAGCCCCGACCCGAGCACTACCCCCAGCTTCGGTCTGGCCCCGTGTTCAGTGAATAGGCGATCGATTGCGTCGGATGCAGCACTCACGGTGCAGCCATTCTGCAGGTGCTCCCGTCGGACGGCAAGCTGCCCGGAGCGGCGAACGGACTCGGAATTGACGCGGGATTCAGGGTTGCTATGGTCGGCGCCCCAATGGTTCGGTGGGCGCCCGGCTCCGGCAGCGCCTTCGATCGACAAGTAGCCCAGAGCTGCTCAAAAGAGGACACATGGCTAGCAAGTTTTCCCAGTATCTCACTGACAACAAGATCGACCCTCGCCGAATCATCGCGGCTTCCAAAGAGATCGAAGCCCTGCGTCCGGAAGACCGTCGCGCCAAGGCGGCTAAGCGAAGTGCCGCGGCGAGCGACAAGCCCGCGGCCGCCGACGCCCCGAAGCCCGCGAAGCCGCGCAGCGGTCGACCGGTAAACGCCGTGCTGCTGCGTCGTCTAGAGGCGGGCGGCAAGGTGAGCGGTCCGGCGAAGCAACGGCTCGTGCGTGCGCTGAATCACATCCTCGCCGGCCGCAAGAAAGACGCCGTCGAAGTGCGCGCGCTTTTCTGAGAGCCAATGGGGGGCGCGGCCCCTCGGCGGTTGTCGGCACCTCGCCCACGCGCACCGACATCCACGAAGGCGTCGCGCATACACGCCTCGGGGGTGAGGCTTGAATGCCACCCGCGCCCCAAGCACCCAACGCCTAGGTGCTCGAAGATCACGTTCCTGGTGTGAACCACGCGGCCGTCGAGGTGGCTCGAAGGTCCTCGTTCCCCCCCGCCGTTTGTCCGACTGCCGTTCGTCCGACCCTGCGCGCGACGTTGCCACGCTCGCAGCTGCGGTCACCACTGGCTGTATCGCACGAGCCCAAGGCGTCGGAGCGCGCTAAACTCGGCAGCGTGGACGACGACGAGGAACTCGTTCGGCGCTGCAGAGAGGGCGATCGCACTGCGTTCATGCAGCTGTTTCGTCGGCACCGCGACGACGTGGTGCGTTTGGTCCATCGCATGCTCGGGCCAAGCGCCGACCTGGAAGACATGGTGCAAGAGGTCTTCTTGCAAGTTCACCGGAGCGTGGCCGCGTTCAGGGGCTCCGCGCGTTTCTCGACCTGGCTCTACCGCGTCACGGTCAACGTCGTGCTCATGTATCGCCGCACGGCGCGCAGTCGTCCCAAGTTTGCGCTCGAGACCGAGGCTCCGACGTTGGTCGACGGCACGCCGCTGCCGGACGAGCTCGTGGTGCGCGACGCCCGGGTGCGCGCCTTCTATCACCTGCTCGAGCGCTTGAGCGAAAAGAAGCGTACCGTGTTCGTGCTGCACGAGATCGAAGGGCTGGCGCCCTCCGAGATTGCGCAGTTGGTGGGGGCACCTGTGCTGACGGTACGCACCAGGCTGTTCTATGCGCGCCGAGAGGTGCAGCAATTCCTCGCCGACGAACCCGACCTTGCGAATCTTTCGTACGAGGTCGAAGAGCGCCTTTCCGCACAGATCTCTCGGAGGTCTATATGAGTCGCAAGCCGACTTCTGGTGGAGACAGCGCCTACGAGCGAACGCTGGCCGAAGCGCGGCGAAGCCGTCCGGAAGAACTCGATTGGAAGCGCGTGGAATCCCGGCTCTTGGCTCGTCTCGACCGCGAGCCAGCGCACACCCCGCCGCGACACGCTCGTTGGCTCGGTGTCGGTGTGGCCGCGGGCGTCGCTCTGGCCGCCTCCGTGATGGTGCTGGTGATGAGCTTGCGAGACACTCCCGAGCCCACCGCCGAAACCCCCGTGCTCCCGGTGGATTCTGCGAACCTCGTCAGCGCCACCAAGGTCGAAAGCCACACGCTCACCGAAGGCCGGCGCTTCGTGGCGGGCGTGGGTGGAACCAAGGTCAAGCAGCCGGGCCTCGCGGACTGGTGGCTCACTCCCGGTAGCAGCGCCGAGGTGAAGGCGCTGCAGCCGGCGGTCGTGATTCAGCTCCAGGCGGGCACCCTATACGCCCAGGTGGTTCCCAGCGCGGCTCCCGAGAGTTTCGTGGTCGAGGTGGGTGGGCTCCGGGTGGCCGTGCACGGTACCGCGTTCTCCGTCACTCGCGAAGGCGACGACGCGCTCGTGCGCGTGACAGAGGGCGTCGTTTCCGTCGGCAAGCTGGGCCAGGTTCCCACCACCGTGCTGCGGGCGCCTGCGTCCGCGCGTTTTGCAGCGACCGGTGCGCGCGCCGGCGTGCACCGGCAGCGTCGAGGGAATGTCTCCGTGGTGGAGCCGGAGGCGCCCCCCGCAGCCGCTTCGGCGCTGCAATCCGACGATGCCAGTACGGATCGTCCGTTGCCGAACGAGCCGACCTTCGAGAGCGTCGAGCTCGGCCTGGCAGTGACAGAAGCCGGCTTGCGCGACTGTCTGCGCGAGCACGCGGCGCACGCAGGTTCGGTCAAGCTCTCGCTGCATACTCGGGTGACCCAGAAGGTCGATGCCGACGGTTCCCTCGCCGAGCATCGCTTCGTTCCACCGCTGGCTCCCGCGCTGCAGAGTTGCGTCGACCGCAGGTTCCACGACGTGCGCTTCTCGGCGTCGGAGGTCGGGGCGCTCGTGATTCGCGACCTCGTGATCGAGCCCTGAGTAACTTACTGGCGCCGCATCACGACCGAGCGGTTGTCGTCGAGCATCCAGCGTAAGCTGCGCTCGTCGTCCAGGATGATGCGCAGGTCTTCTTTCTTACCGTTGGCTCGGGCCACGCCGAGTCGCACGCTCTTCTGGTGAACGCTGACGACATCGTAGTGCGCAGTGCGCGGTTCCTCGGCGGGGATAGCAACCGTGAGCTCGCTCCCCGCGAACTCCAGGCTCGTGCCGCGAGCCCAACCGTTGGCCGCAGCGACGACTTCGTCGTCGAAGTTCTCGACCGATTCGCCCATCCAGCGGCCCTCGAGCGTGCGCTGGACCGGGTGGTTGCAGCCCGAGACCCCAAGCCCGCTCGTGAGGACGAGCGCCCCTTGAACGATGGAGATGGCAAGCAGCGGGGGGAAGATGCGTTGGAGGCGAGAGCCAGTCACGGGAGAAATTGTAGGTTGAGCGCCTACTCTTGCCTACATTTTGACTGTCATTTTGCTGCCTCGAAATTGTACTCGGGTCAGAAACCCCGTGCGCACTTCGTTAAGTCCTCAATCAGCGCAGCAACGCGTGCCCAGGCTGTAGTCGAAATACTCGGCTGGGTGCGACTGGATCGCCGCGTCGCAGCCTTCCTTCGTGGCCCGCGAGAAGAATCCGCCGACGAACGTGCCCTCGGGGTCGTCGACCCATTCATCGAGGTTGCCGACCATGTCATAGACAGCGTCGCTGCCCCACTCGCTGCGGCATTCGGAGGTCTCGCCCGTCCGGCGCAGCAGGGGTCGCCCGTGATCTTGGGTGAGGTTCAGCCGGGGGTCGAGATGGTTGATGCTGGCATCCCCATGCAAGAGCGCAGCGGGGTGCGCCTCACGGAACACGTTGCAGCGCCCGGCCACGTACTCGTCGCCGTAGGGGAATTTGCGCGCTCGTTCGCCGCGGCAGGCGAGCACCCATTCGTCGCGCGTGCACAGTCGTTTGCCGGCGTTCTTACAGGCACGTGCCGCCCGCTCGAGATTCAGATAACCGTTGGGCGTGACACCGCGCTCGGAAGTCGCGCGGATGTCGAAGGCCCCTTCGAGCTGGTACGCGGGGGGCTCGGGTACTGCGAGCGAGCGCCCCAAGCGCGTCGACGATCCGTCAGCCGCTGCCAGCCAGCGCCGCCGGGTCGCGGCGAGCTGCGCGTGCTCCGGGTGATAGTAGGGTGAGATGGTTCGCTGCTGCGCCGTGTCGCGCAGCGAGCTTTCGTAGCGATCGATGCAAAAGCGATGGTTGATCTCCACCATGTCCGCGGGGCAGCGCCCGAGCACGGGCGCCTTGGGCATCAACTCCTCGAACGGCGCCTCGGGAGGCGCCAAGTCCCCGGCGTCAGGCAGGAAAAGCAGCCGCGGTGTGTCGTAAGGCAACGTGCTTGCCCTCGGAGCTGCCGCAACTGGTGTCGCTGACGCTGCCGCGGGCTTATCGCCCGGCTTCGAGCCATCCGCTTCGTCGCGCTCACACGCGGCTAGCGTGACGAAGCCGCCGAACAACGCCAGCGCAGCGCCCATCGGCGCGAGTCCACAGCCGAACAGCCTCGCCCCCACGCCGTTCAGCCCGGGAGAACTGCCCCTATTTTCCGCGGTAGACGATGAGCCCGTGCGTGAGATCGTAGGGCGAAACGGCAACCCGCACGCGATCTCCTGGCAAAACCCGGATGTGGTGTCGGCGCATGCGCCCGGACAGCTGGGCTCGCACGATGGCGCCACCTTGGTCGACCCTGATGTTGTACTGGCCGCCGCCGAGAGCGTCTTGAATGACACCCTCCATTTCCAAAAGGTCGCCTTTACTCATACGTAGTTACACCTGTCCTCGAGCCAGGCGGAAGCTGACATAAGGAGTCACGAAGCGCAAGGCCGTCGGGGTCCCGGCCGACCCGGCGGAAGCGTATCGGTAATCGGTCCGGAACCCTCCCATAACATCGCATATTTACAGAATTTATCGCCATGCTGCCGGCAGCACTCGCAGCAGCGCCGCGGCCGAGTCGTGGTATGTGGCAGCCCACGACGACCCGCCCGCAGCCGCGGGACACGCTTTTCGGAAGCAAGAGAGACCGATGTCCTTCACAGCTACCCTCTTCGACTACAACGGAGTTCTCGTCGACGACGAGTCGGTTCACCTCGAGGCCTTCCGCGACGCGCTCAGGCCATTGGGCATCGCGGTCGCGGATGCCGACTACTGGGATCGCTACATCGGTTTCGACGATCGCGAGGGGTTCGCGGCGATCCTCCAAGATGCCGGACGAGCGGCGCCTGCGGAACTCGTCGAAGAGCTGATTCGCCAGAAGGGCCCGCACTACTTGGCGCGAGCCACGCGTGAGCTGAAGAGCTTTGCCGGGGCTGCCGCGCTGGTGCGAGCACGAGCAGCTCTCGGACCGGTGCTGGTGGTGTCCGGGGCTTTGCGCGACGAGATCCAGCTTGGTCTCCAGCACCTCCAAGTTGCGGATTGCGTCGGCCACATCGTCGCGGCCGAAGACACTTCGGCGAGCAAGCCCGACCCCCAGGGGTACCAGCTGGCGCTCGCCTGGCTCGCGCAGCACGGTCACCCGGATGCCCAGCGTCGAGCCGTCGTCATCGAAGACTCCCTCGCAGGCATCGCCGCGGCAAAAGCCGCCGGCCTCTGCTGCATCGCGGTGGGGCACAGCTATCCGCTCGACAAGCTCGAAGCGTCTGGCGCCGACCTGGTCGTGCCGCAGCTGAAGCACATCGACCAGGCCATGCTCGCGAAGTTGTATGCTGAAACTCGCTGAGACCGCCGCGCTGCTCTTGGCGGCTGTCGTCGTGATTGGCGCGGGCTCGGCGAGGGCGGCGAGTTTGTCGCTCGGCCCAGGTCCGGAGGCTTGGCGCGACGCCGATCTGGGCACGGTGCGAGGACTCACTGTGGGGCCGATCGAGAGCGTGTTCCACCCCGATCGCGGTTATGGCTCGGAGATCTGCGGCTTGGCCATGCAGGACGCGCGAGAGTTCGGTGCGAACTGGGTCAGCATCACGCCGTTCGGAAGGGTCTATGACCTCGCGC
>Ga0315910_10002163_pt1 | contig 17522 bp, 12 predicted proteins | sample EdamamesoilMG_FD_204470 | JGI IMG/M metagenome (GOLD analysis project Ga0315910, IMG submission 204470) | Garden soil microbial communities collected in Santa Monica, California, United States - Edamame soil | ecosystem: Environmental > Terrestrial > Soil > Garden | place: USA: California... | reverse complement strand
CCGTCGATCGCGACCCCTTCCCATTCCATGTCCACCAGCACCGGCACGAGCGGCATCTCGAGCTCGCGCAGCAGCCGCTCACCGTCGATCTCGGCGAGCTTCGGCGCGAAGAACTCCCGCAGTGCCAGCACCGTGGCGCTGTCGTGCCCGCAATATGCCGCGGCCACCGGGATCGGGACCTCCGCGAAGGGGATCTGGGCCTTCCCCTTCCCGGTGAGGTCCTCGTAGCTCCGCATCGGGACGCCGAGGTGCTCGAGGGAGAGGACATCGATGGCGTGGGAGCGGCGGCCGCTGTCGAGGCAGGCGCTCGCGAGCATCGAGTCGTACACCGCCCCCTGGATCTCGATCCCGGCGCGGCGGAGCACCTGCCAGTCGTACTTGAGGTGGTGCGCCCCCTTCGGGACCTTCGGGTCGGTGAGCAGCTCCACGATCGGCGCGCACGCCGGGTCGAGGATCGGCGGGAGGTTCTTCACCGGCGTCGGGGCCGCGAGTTCACCCCCGGGCGGGCGATGGCCGAACGGCAGGTACCAGACGTCGGTCGGGCTCGCGGCGAGGGAGAGGCCGATGAGGTCGGCGCTCCGCGGGTGGAGCGAGGTGGTCTCGGTGTCGAACGCGACGAGCGGCGCCTTCCGGAGGCGGGCGGCGAGCGCCGGGAGCTCGGACGGATCATCGACGACGGTGACCGTCGGGGCCGCGTACGTCGTCGTGGGTCGTGGGTCATGGGTCGTGGGACCATCGCCCGATGCTGCGTCGAACCCGCGATCCGCGACCCGTGACCCGCGGCCCGTGACCTCCAGCGGCATATTCTCCGCCGCCGTCTTGGTCGCACCGGCCTGGCGCAGCAGCGTGGTGAACTCGAGCTCGGCATAGAGCTTCACCAGCGCATCGGTGTCGGGGGTCTTCCGCTTCCACTCGTCGATGCGCAGCGTGACCGGGACATCGCGCTGGATGGTGGCGAGCTGCCTGGAGAGCCGTGCCTCGGCGGCATACTGCTGCAGCCCCTCGCGGTACCGCTTGTTCTTCACCTCATCGGCGTGCGCGAGGATCGACTCGAGGTCGCCGTAGGTCTTGAGGAGCTCCGCGGCGCCTTTCTCGCCGATCCCCTTCACGCCCGGGATGTTGTCGGCGGTGTCGCCGACCATCGCGAGGTAGTCGACCACCTGGGTCGGGGGGACGCCGAGGCGCTCGGCGGCGTTGTTGCCGTCGACCCAGATCGGATCCACCGCGCCGGGGCCGCTGCGTCCGGGGTTGAGGATGGCGACCCCCGGGCGGATGAGCTGATACAGGTCCTTGTCACCGGAGACGATCACCGCCTCCCACCCGGCGGCCACCGCCTGGTCGGCGAGGGTGCCGATCACGTCATCGGCCTCGTAGCCGTCGACGGCGACGAGGGGGATGCGGAAGCCGGCGAGGAGTTGCTCCACGCGGTCCACGCCCTGGTCGAACTCCTGCTGCTCCGCCTCCTCCATCGCCTCGCGATTGGCCTTGTAGGCCGGGAAGAGCTCCTTGCGCCCCGAGTTGCCGGCGTCGTTCACCCAGACGACGGCGTCGGGGGCGTAGGTCTCGGCGAGCTTGGTGAGGAAGGCGACGACCCCGCGGGGAATGGAGGTGTTCTCGCCGCGGGCGCTGCGGAGGGGGCGGTCGCCGAACGCGTGATGCGCGCGGAAGATCAGCGCGTACCCGTCGATCAGGTAGAGCCGGGGCGGGGTCAGTTGGCGGTCCCCCGCCAGACGCGCGCACGCACGCGCTCGAAGTCACCGCGCGACTGCGCCGTGAGCCGGTAGCGGCCGAACCCGGTCTCGTCCATGAAGAAGAGGACGACGCGGTAGTCGTTGTAGGTCCAGCGGATCACCCGTCCCTGGTTCGCCGCGCTGGCGTCGAGCACTTCGTCGGGTTCGCCGAGCACGACGTAGACCTCACCCCGTTCGGTGCGCCACCCCGGCTGACCCTCGTCGTTGAAGCGCTGGTCGGCGATGGCAAGCCGCCCGAAGTAGGCGTCGAGCGCCTCGTTCTCCGGGGTGGCCGGGTTGGGGTCGGTGTTGTGGTAGAAGTCGCGCCACAGCCGGGGGCGGTCGCGGGCGGGGGCGCCCCGCAGCGCCGAGAGGGCGTCCTCGTGCCCGAAATGGCGGAGGAGTGCGACCATCTCGTCGTAGTTCGAGACGATCCAGCTGGAGGAGAGCGAGACCAGCGCGGAACTCACCTGGCGCGGCTCGTCGCCGAGCACGAAGCGGAGGACGCCCAAGGGGGCGCTGTCGGGACGGAAGCGGAGGAGCTGCGACTCCACCCCGCGCTCGCCGGTGAAGCGGATCTGCTGCTCGAAGATCACGCTGTCGCGCGCGTCGACGATCCGGAGCGGGACCTCCTTCCCCGCGGACATCCGGTAGCCCTCGACCAGCACGGTGAGGGTGTCGCCGCCGTAGCCGATGGCGCCGCGGGGATTGAGGAAGCCGCGGAACGGGTCGCCCGGTTCCCCGCGCGCGGTGAGCTCGTAGAGGAAGATCGGCGCCGTGGTGCTCCCGGGGGCGAAGGCCTCCACCACCAGCGGCTGCTCGGCGCGGCTCTGCTGGTCGCTGCGGCGATCGCGCACGGTCACCGAGAGCTGGTAGCGACCGGGGGCGAGCGTGATCGGCTCCTGGAAGAGGACGCTCTCGTCGTTCCGCATCGTCTCCTGGAACGTGGTGACGCGCACCAGCTCATCCCGCCCGATGGTGATCGGCGGGCGCCCCTCGGCGCGGAGTGCGATGTCCACCCGGTAGCGGGCGATGAACCCCTGGGTCCCCTGGCGCTCGAAGCCGAGGGCCCGGTTCTCGAGCGAGAGCGCGAGCACCGCGAGCACCGAGTCCGCGGGCCCGGGCAGGAGGGCGACCGCGCCGATGAACGGCACCGGGGCGCCCCCGGCCATCCGGCCGATCCGCCGGAAGACGGCGGCCTCGTCCAGCACCGAGGTGAGGCTCTGGGAGGGGGCCGGCTCATCCTGGGTCCCGGCCCGGGTCCAGCTGCCGCAGGCGGTGGTCAGGATGGCGAGGGAAGCGAGGACCCCGAGGAGCCTCGCGGAGGGGGGCATCAGCATGGGAAAACTCCTGTCAGGCCGTAGGTTAGCCCCGCACCCCGCACGCGACAAGGCACAGCTTGTGGTGGTACTTTCCGCACGGTACTTTCCCCCATCCAATGCGCCAAGAAAGCCTCGTCGGCCGGACCATCGCGGGTTACCGCCTCCTCGACCACGTCGGCGAGGGCGGGACGGCGGAGGTCTACAAGGCCGAGCACCCCGACCATGGCCTGAGCGCCGTGAAGATCCTGCGCGCACGCCTCGCCCAGGATCCCACGGCGGTGAAGCGCTTCCTGCGCGAATCGGAGTTCGGGCGGCGGATCCAGCACCCGAACATCGTGCAGACGCGGGACTTCGGGCAGACCGACGAGCTCTTCTACCTCGCCCTCGAATGGGCGGCCGGGGAGCCCCTCGCCAACTTCGCCGCCCGCGCCGGCACGCTGGCGCCCGCGGTCGTGGCCACCATCGTGGAGCAGCTCTGCGCCGCCCTCGCGGAGGCGCACCGGCAGGGGATCATCCACCGCGACCTGAAGCCGGCGAACATCATGTACGACCCGGCCACCCAGGTGGCCAAGCTCCTCGACTTCGGGATCGCCCGGGACGAAAAGGCGGCCCCCGAGGAGCGCCTCACCCGCGCCGGCTTCTTCGTGGGGACGCTCCAGTACGTCGCTCCAGAGACACTTTCGGGGGCGCTGGTCGATGAGCGGGCCGACATCTACAGCCTGGCGACCATCACGTACTACCTCCTCACCGGGGTCCTCCCCTACCCGGGGAAGAGCCCGCGCGAACTGTTCCAGCAGCTCCTGCAGGAGCCACCGACCCCGCTCAACGCCGCGGTGAAGGGGCTCAAGTTCACCCCCGCGATCGAGGCCGCGGTGATGCGCGGCCTGGAGCGGGACGCCGCCAAGCGGTACCAGACCGTCGGCGATTTCGGGGCGGAGTTCTGCGCCGCCGCGCGCGAGACCCAGCCGAAGAAGGGCGGCTTCCTCGCGGGGCTCTTCCGCCGCGACGAGTCGTGACCGACACCGAGGCCCTCGCCGAGCTCCTGCAGCGCCGCTCCATCCGCCACGGCGATTTCGTCCTCGCCTCCGGCGCCCGCTCCACCTACTACATCGATTGCCGGCCGAGCACCATGAGCGGCGAAGGGCAGGCGCTCATCGGCCGGATGGGGCTCGCCGCGATCCGCGCCGCGGGGTGGCGGACCTCGCTGGTCGGCGGGCTCACGATGGGCGCCGACCCGGTCGCCTACGCCATCGCGCGGGCCAGCGTGGAGGCGGGCCCGGCGATCGACGCGTTCTCGGTGCGGAAGCAGGCCAAGGAGCACGGCACCGGGAAACGGGTGGAGGGGAATTTCAGCGCCGGCGCCCAGGTCGTGGTGATCGAGGACGTGATCACCTCGGGCGGGTCGGCGCTGCAGGCGATCGACGCGATCGTCGCCGAGGGGGGGACGGTGCTCGGCGTCCTCGCGGTGGTGGACCGGGAGCAGGGGGGACGGGAGACGCTCGAGGCCGCGGGCCACGCGGTCCGGACGCTGACCTCCGCCACCGCGCTCGGACTCAAGCGCTGAATCCGCGATGGTCTCCGCGGTGGTGACCCCGTCGATCGTCCGCCGCGCGGCGCGCCGCCGCTGGTGGCTCCTCGCCGCGGGCGCCACCGGACTCCTCCTGTTCGACCAGGCCTCCGCCGACGGGATGCGGTGGGACTTCTTCGCCGAATACGTGGGGCTCGGCAGCGCCGCCACACTGGGGGCGACCGGGCTCGCGCGCCGCGGGATCAAGGGGACCGGGATCGCCGTGGCGAGCGCGCTCCTGGACCTCATCCTCGCGCTGGCGCCGATCGCCCTCATCGGCACCGCGGGACTCGGCGTCCTCCCCCTGCTGGCGATGACGCAGTACGCGGAGAGCGAGGACGGGGTGTTCGGTGCGGCGGCGGCGGCGGCGGCCGGACTCGGCCTCCTGCTCACGCACGCCTGGTTCGACACGCGGAGTGGGTGGCCCTCCGGACCGGCGGTGGCCGAGTCGCTCTTCATCCTGGTGCTCGCCTTCGGGATCCGCGCGAGCGACCGGCGGCGCGGCCGGCGGATCGAGGCGCTCCGGAACGCCGCCGACCGCGCGGCGCGGGGCGACCTTGGCGCCCGGCTCGACACCGGCGCGCTCGACGCGCTGGGTGAGGTGGAGCGCGGGTTCGACCACTTGGCGACCCGCACCGGACGGGCCAACGACACCCTGTCGCGCGAGGCGAACGAAGTGGCCGCCCTGGCCGAGGAGCTGGCCGCCTCGGTCGAGCACCTCGAAGAGGCCGCCGGCGACCTGAGTGGCGCTGCCGGACGGCTGGCGCAGGACCTCCAGGCCCAGCGCGCGCTCGCGGAGGAGAGCCGGCGGCAGACCGACGGCGCCGCGCAGGAGGCCGGGGCCCAGCGGCAGCGGGCGCTGGTGCTCGCCGACGACGCCTCCCGCCTGGTCACGGTCGCCGACCGCGCCCGCCAGAGCGTGGCCCGCGCGAGCGACGCGCTCGTCGCGGTCGGCGCCGACGTCTCCACCAGCGCCAAGGTGGTGCACGAGCTCACCGTGATGTCGGCGCGGATCGGCACCTTCACCCAGACCATCGCGGCGATCGCGCGACAGACGCACCTCCTCTCCCTGAATGCCGCCATCGAAGCGGCGCGGGCCGAGGGGGAGGGCCAGGGGTTCGGCGTGGTGGCCGAAGAGGTGCGCACCCTCGCCGCCCAGGCCGGCCGCTCGGCGCGCGAAGTCTCGGAGCTCGTCACCGAGCTGCAGGAAGGGATCGGCGGGGCGGCGCGGGCGATGACCTCCGGCCAGCAACAGGTGGAGGATGTGGCCAAGGTGGCGCGCGAGGCCGACGACTCCCTCCGCGAGCTCGCTGAGGGAGTGCGCCGCTCCTCGGAGCGGGTCGGCGCGCTCGCCGGCGGATCCCGCAATCAGGCGGAGCACCTGCAGTCGCTTCGGGGCGCCCTCGAGCAGGTGAGCCGCACATCGAAGGGGGCGGCGACGAACTCCGACGGCGCCGCCCGCGCCGCGACCCTGCAGTCGCAGGCAGTGCAGGAACTCGCCCGGACGGCGCAGCAGCTGGCGGGGCTCGCGGAGCGGCTCCGGGTGGCGGTTCGCAGGTAGACAGGCGGACAGGCGGACAGGCGGACAGGCGGACAGGCGGACAGGCGGACAGGCGGACAGGCGGCCGAAGCTCGGTGCCTGTCTTTTTCTGTCAACCTGTCCAACTGGCTACCTGTCCGACCGCCCCGGCGCCCGGACCGCGCCGAGGGCCACGTCCGCACCGATCAGTGTCCGCTGTCCAGGCCCCCAGACAGTAGGGGATGGAAGGTACGGAACGCGGCCCGGTACGGCGCGATCATCAGCGCGATGAAGCGGTCGAGCGCCACCGGGAAGGGGAGCCGCCGCCGGAATTCGGTGGCGGTGACGCCGAGCATCGCGCGCACGTGGCGCCCGAAGCTCTGGGGCGAGGAGTACTCGAGGCGGTGCGCCACATCGGCCACCGAGCGTCCTTTGTCCTCGAGGAGGAGCGCCGCGTGCAGGAGCCGGAGCGCGGCCAGGTAGCTCTTGGGGCTGGGCAGCCCCGCCCGCTGGAAGCGGGAGAGCAGGGTGCTCGCCGGGAGGTGAAGGGTGCGGGCGAGCTGGCGCACCGTGACGTGGTGCGGCGCGCAGCGGATGAGCGCCTCGAAGAAGAGCTTCGCGTCGGGGGGCGCGTCCTGGAGCGCGGTGAGGATGGGCCCCTGCAGCCGCGCGCTCGCGGGGGTGCCGGGACCCTCCACCAGGGCACGGAGCCGGCGCCACCCCTCGGGGGCGTTCATGTCGATCACCTGGCGGATCCCGCGGGCGCCGAGGCGCAGCAGGACATCCGAGTGCCCGGGCCCCGACATCACCGCCACCGTCGGGACGGCGGGGAACCCCTGCACCAGCCGGTCGACCTCGGGGAGCTGCTCATCCTGGCAGCGGGTGACCGAGAGGAGCACCGCGGCCACCGGGCGTTCGCGGACCACCCGGATGGCGTCGGGGATCGACTCCTGCAGCAGCACGGCGATCCCATCCCCCATCGCCGCCTCCACCCGGGCGCGCTCCCCGGGGCCCAGCACCGCCGCGATCGCGGGGTTCGTCATCGTGGCCTCCTGCCGACGTTCCCGGGGAGGCTATCGGACCCGCCACAACGCTCCATCAACCCACCCTCGGCACCTCCCGGAGCGGGTCGGACCCGACCGCAACCATTGGGGACCGCGGTGCGTCAGATGGTGTATCTTCGGGGGACCCCGTGACCATCGACCACGCACAGCTCAGGGACCGGCTCCAGGCCGCCCTCGGGTCCCACTACCGGATCGAACGGTCGTTGGGGCAGGGGGGGATGGGGGTCGTCTTCCTGGCGCGCGACCTGACCCTCGACCGCCAGGTCGCGGTCAAGGTGGTCCACCCCGAACTCGCCGTCCACGTCTCCATCGCGCAGCGCTTCCTTGCCGAAGCGCGCGTCATCGCCCGGCTCCGCCACCCCAACATCGTCGCCGTCCACGCCGCGGGAGAGACCAGCGGCCTCTTCTGGTACGTGATGGACTACGTGCCGGGGGAGACGCTGCGCGACCGGCTCAACCGCGAGGGGACCCTGACCCCGCCCGTGGCACGGCGCATCATCGCGGAGATCGCCGCCGCGCTGGACGCCGCCGGGCGGCAGGGGGTGGTGCACCGCGACGTGAAGCCGGAGAACATCCTGCTCGACGCCGACGGCGACCGCGCCCTCCTCGCCGACTTCGGCGTGGCGCGGGTACTGCAGGCGGTGGGCGATCCCGCCGCGCCGATCACGGGACAGGGGGTCGCGGTCGGGACCCCGACCTACATGAGCCCGGAGCAGGCCTCCGGGGACACCGTCGACCACCGGAGCGACCTCTACGCGCTGGGGATCGTCGGGTACGAGATCCTCACCGGGTCGCCGCCGTTCCGGGGATCGCCGGCCCAGGTGGCGGCGCAGCAGATCAAGGCGACCCCGGCTCCATTGCCGCGGATCATCCCCGGCCTCCCCGAAGGACTCGCCGGGGCCATCATGCGCGCCCTGGCGAAGGACCCGGTGGAACGGTGGCAATCGGGCGGCGCGTTCCACGACGCGCTGGTGGGGGACCGCCCGATCCCCATCACGACCCGCCATCCCCGCCGCTGGGTGGCGTGGGCCGCGGTGATCGTGGTCGCGGTGCTCGGCATCGGGTCGGCGGTGCTCGCGAGCCTGGGGAATGGACCACCCCGCGGTGTCGATCCCCGCCACTCGATCGTGATCCTTCCGTTCGACAACCTGCGCGGTGACACCACGCTCCACTGGCTGGAGCAGGGGTCGGTCTCGATGCTCGGGCTCGACCTGGCGCAGTGGAAGGACATGACCGTCGTGGACCAGGAGCGGGTGCACGACCTTCTCACCAAGCGGGGGCTCGAACCGGGCGCGCCGATCGGCCTCGACGCCGCGCGCGACATCGCCCGCGAAGCGGGGGTCTGGTCGCTGGTGGTGGGGGACTTCGTCCGCACCGGCGACTCCCTGCACCTCACCGCGCGGCTCATCGACGTCACCACCGGGGTGCGGGTCGACCTGGCGCAGGCCGACGCCCTCGTGATGGGGGATGTGCGGGTCGCCTTCGACCAGCTGGCGGCCCAGCTCCTCAACGTCTCGGGCGCCCCCGGGGGGCTCCGGCCCGGCCTGGCGCAGGCCACGACCGGGTCGGTCGACGCCTATCGCGACTACCTCGCCGGGATCGACCGGCTGAACCAGTGGGACCTGTACGCCGCCGACTCCGTGCTCAAGTCGGCGGTCCGGCGCGACCCCACCTTCGCGCTCGCCTGGTACAAGCTTTCACTGGCCCGTGGCTGGATCTCGGGGGACGCCGACACCACCGGCCGGCGGGCGATCGAACAGGCGGGACGCCACGTGGAACGGCTCCCGGTCCGCGAGCAGACCCTGGTGCGGGCCTATCGCGCCTTCCTTGACGGAGACCACCCCCGCGCGGCCGAGCTCTACATGTCGCTGGTGGCGAAGGACTCGACCGACACCGACGCCTGGTACGGGCTCGGCGACGCCTGGTTCCACCGTCCGGCCCAGACCGCGGCCGGTCGCGCGCAGGCGATGACCGCCTCGCTCCGGGCCTTCCGGCGGGCGCTCGCGATCGACCCGACCTACGCCCTCGCGTACGATCACGTGGCGCAGATGCTGCAGCAGAGCGCGCGTGGGCGTCCCCCATTCGCGCTGGTGGGGGTCGATTCCTTCGCGCCGACCGCCACGGTGGATGCGCGGACCCTCGCCGTCGCGGTGGGCCGAGCGCGCCAGCAGGGGATCGCGACGGGGCGCGAATGGGTCGCGAACCAGCCGGAGACGCCGCGCGCGCACCGCGCCCTGGTCGACGCCTACACCGCCGCCGGTTCCGCGCTCGACGCCGAACGGGAGCTGAGCCGCCTCGTCGCGATGGGGACCCCGAAGGAACCGGTGCTGGCGCGGGTGATGGAAGGACGGATCCGCTTCAGCGTCGGAGAGGTCGCCGCCGCGGTGGACGACCTCCGCCCCACCTACGACTCGGTGCTCCGCGACCGTCCCCGCCTCGCGCGCGCGGTGGGCGAGGATTACCTCACCTTCATCTCCGGCGTGAACGCACTGGCCTACGTCGGCGACGTGACGCGGGCGGCGGCGATCTTCGCGGGGGCGCACCGCGCCCGGGGGGAGATCCCGCGCGGGAGCGATGCCACGGTGGACCCGCGGATGTCGGCGGAGCTCCAGATCGGCGCGCTCTATGCCTCCACCGGCGGCGCCGTCGACCCGCTGCGCGAGATCTGGCGCACCGTGAGCGAGGCGGCGCGGCGGGCCGCGGTGAACGACCGGGCCGCGATCGCGCGCGCGGGGACCGCGGCGGCCGTGGGCCTCCTGATCGGTCCCGCGCACGACGCCACTCCGCTCCGTGAGCTCCGCACCCTGACGGGGCAGGAACATCCGCGCGATGTCCGCGCGCTCCTCGCCCTCGCGAGCGGCGACAGCGCGACGGCCCGCTCCCTCCTGATCGGCGCGCCGGAGGACTGGACCGACGAGAACCGGAGCGGCCTCACCGCGTGGGCCACCACCGCGTGGCCGCTCCGCGCCTACGCCCTCCTCCTGGTGCACGAGCCGCGGCGGGCCCTCGACCTGCTCGAAGGGTACGACCTCGAGAACCTCGACCCGCGGGCCTACTCGAGTGCGTACGGCGCGATCGGGATGGTGCGGATGCTCCGCGGGATGGCGTATGAGGCGCTCGACCGGCGCACCGACGCGGCGCGCGAGTACCGCGCGGTGATGGCCCAGTGGGAGGGCGCCGATCCGGAACAGGTGCCGTTCCTGAACGAGGTGCGGCGGGCGCTGGGGAGGGTGACCGGGACAGGTTGACGCGGGACAGACGCTCGGACGCTCAGGAGGCCCCAGAAATGAGGCTTTCTGAGCGTCTGAGCGTCCGTCGACCTATATTCCGGGGGAGGTCCCGCGTGATGGTCGCGGTGGGAGCGATCCCATCGAGGAAAGTCCGAGCTCCACAGGGCAGATCGCCAGGTAACGCCTGGGCGCCGCAAGGCGACGGACAGGGCAACAGAGAGAAGACCGCCGATGGCCCTCACGGGCACAGGCAAGGGTGAAACGGTGGGGTAAGAGCCCACCGCGCTGGCGGCAACGTCAGTGGCACGGCAACCCCCGGTCGGAGCAAGGCCAAATAAGTGGCGAGGTGCGGCCCGCACCACGTTCTCACGAACTAAGCCACGGGTAGGCTGCTCGAGGCGTCCGGCGACGGGCGTCCCAGACAGATGACCATCCCCCCCGCAAGGGGGGAACAGAACTCGGCTTACGGCGGGGCCTCACAGGTGATGCGCACAGACGCTCAGGCGCTCAGGAGATGCCAAGTTGGCACCATCTGGGCGTCTGAGCGGCTGTTGTCGGTCGTTGCCAAAGCCTTACCGCGCCACAACTTGCACCCCCCCTCACCGGGGGGTACTTTTTGGTGTTGGTCCCACCCCTGGAGACCGCGCGATTGACCTCACCGGCCAAACCATCGCCTGAGGATCGCCCCTATCCCGAGCATTGGGAGAAGGTGGCGGAGCTGCGTGTGTTCCGTGCCCCGCACGCCTCCTGGGAACGGCTGATCGCCTGGCGCAACGACATGCGGAAGTTGGGGTGGCGGCTGCTCCGGGTGACCAGCGACAACAACGAACTGGTCGCCGTGTTCGGGAAGACCAAGTCCGAGATCGCCTCCAAGGGGCCTTGAGCCCCGTCGTCCTCCTTTTCCGCCGAGTGTCCTGAATGCAGGTCCGCTCCGTCCTCGCCGCCGCCGGGCTGGTCGCCGGCCTCGCCGCGTTCTCCGCCCCCCTCGCCCCGCCCGTGACCCAGCGCTACAAGGTGACGGAAACGGCCCACTCGGTGGTCGACCTCTCCGCTGTCGGGCAGCCGGAGCAGGTGACGCACCTTGTCACCTCGTACTGGATCACCGTGACCGCGGCCGACTCGGCCGGCGGCCGCACCCTGAAGCTGGTGATCGACTCCGCCCGCGGCGACTCCATCGTCTCGGCCCAGCCGGTCCCGCCGGAGGTCTTCGACAGCGCCCGCGGGATCACCGCGACCGGGTGGCTCTCCGGCGCCGGTGTGCTCGAGAACCCCACCGGCATCGGCGAGCGTGGGATCCAGGCGGTGAACCTGCTCAAGGCCCTCTACCCCAAGGTCAAGCCGCAGGCGAAGAACGGCGACAAGTGGACCGACACCACTGAGTCCACCGGGCTCGACGGCGGGATGTTCGGCAACGTCCAGGTCCGCCGCGTGACCAACTGGGCGGTGAACGGCGAAGAGACCATCAACGGCGCCAAGGCCCGCAAGGTCGACGCCGCCTTCAGCCAGTCGATCTCCGGCCAGACCGAGTCGGGTCAGGGGACGATGTCGGTGGATGGCACCGGGACCGGGACCGCCTCCTACGCCCTCGCGGCCGACGGGCGCCCGCTCCGCGCCACGGTGGTGCTCAACCTGCAGCTCGCCGTGGTCGTGCCCCAGGTGCCGGAGCCGATCCCGGTGAACACCGCGACCAACACGGTCTTCACCTCGATCCGGTGACGCGCCGCTCTCCCGCGCTCCTCAGCCTCGCCCTCGCCGCGGCCTGCGGCGGGGGCGCGGCCGTCTCCGGGCCGGACGCCGCCGCCCCCCGCGCCCGCGCGGCGACGGCCCCGGCGGCGTACCGCGCCGGAGCACCTTTGCACTACCGCTTCGAGCGGGCCGATACGGTGATCTCGATCCTCCCCAACGGGGGACGGCAGCAGCTCGTCATCGAGCGGCGGCTCCAGCTCGCCTGGCAACTGCAGGCGACCGCGACCGGGCTCGAACTGGTCGTGACGATCGATTCGGCGCGCGTGATCGGCGCCCCAGGGGGCGGACGCACCATGGAGGACAGCGCCCGCGGCACGGTCATCCGGGCCGTCCTCTCGCCCGAAGGGCGGATGTCGCAGGTCACTTCCTCGTCGGACAACGGGGTGGCCCACGCGTTCCGCGCCGAGCTCCCGTGGCTGGTCCCGGTCCTGGCCCGCGAGGGGACCCCGGTGACCGACACCCTCGACACCACCGTCCGGTTCAACGTGGTGGACGTGCTGGAGCGCGCCATCCGGACCACCGTCGCCGACACCGCGTTCACCGTCACCGGGAGCCTCTCCCGGGACGGCGTGAGCCCGCAGCTCTCGCTCGAGGGGAGCGGGACCCGCCAGGCGGTCGGGAAGGTGCGTCCCGATGGCCAGGTCGACCGGATCGCCGGCCGCGACTCGGTCTCGATGACCGTTACCGTGACCCAGGTGGGCCAGTCGATCGAGATCCTCCAGTTCGGCGGGTTCGCGCTGACGCCGATCCCCTGATGGGGCGGTACCTCACGATCGCCGGCAAGGCCGTCCTCCTCGGGGGCGGCCTTTTCGTGCTCTGGCTCTTCGCGGTGTGGCCGCCGCCGGTCTGGTACCGGACCCATTGGCCGGCGGAGACGGCGTTCCAGGCGATGCGGGGGCGGTCAGGCGGTCGGGCGGTCGGGCGGTCGGAAGGCGAGGTAAGACGTCGGATCAGCGCAGCCACCACGTGGGGCGACACCCTTCGCTACTCTGACGAACCCGAACTCCGCCTCTATCACCCCATCCCCCTCGACTCGATCTCGAAGTGGGTCCCGGTGGCGGTGATGACGGGGGAGGATCAGCGCTTCCGGGAGCACGGGGGGATCGACTGGGTCAACCTCCGCCGCGCCCTCGGCTATCCACGCGACCGTTTCTCCTGGGGGGTCGGCCGGGACCGCAGCGACCTCGTTCGGGCGCTGGGACGGGCGTATGAGCGACGGGATGCCCTGCGTGGGGCGAGCACGCTGACCCAGCAGCTCGCCAAGAACCTCTATCTCTCCCCGTCCCGGAATCCGCTCCGGAAGGTGAAGGAGGCGGTCACCACCTACCGGCTCGAGTCGGCACTGGGGAAGGACCGGATCCTGGAGCTCTACCTGAACGTGGCGGAGATGGGGGAGGAGGTCTGGGGGGTGGAAGCGGCGAGCCGTTACTACTTCGACCGGTCGGCGGCCTCCCTCACCCTTGACCAGGCGGCGGCGATCGCCGGGATGCTCCCCTTCCCGCTCCGCTCCAACCCCGGGTACCGGCCGGGGCGGATGCAGTCGCGCCAGCGGCTCATCCTCCGGGTGATCCGGGGCGAGGAGGTCGAAGTCCCGCCGGTCCCCGAGGAAGAGGCGCTGCCGATCCCGGTGGAGAGCCTCCCGCCCTTGCCGGTGGACACCGGGGCGGTCCCGATCGACAGCACGGCCCTGCCGCTCCCTGAGAGTCTGCCCCCGATGGAGAGCCTGCCGTCCCCTGTTCCGGACAGTTCAGTGCCGTTCACTCCTTAAGCACGGGAACCCCGAAAGCCTCCACATCTCCCCAACGAGTCCGAATCGACGTGGCGGGGAGATGGTCGGGAGCAGGAACCCTGGAGGCCCTGGAACCCAGGAACCTGCGCCCCGATGGTGAGCGGTCACCGGGAAAGCGGGGAGATCTCGAGGCTCGTTGTGTTGCAAGGCCAGATCGTTGCATCAGCAGAACAAGAACTCGTGGAACACTTTGCCTCAGGGTGGATCGCCCACGAGGCCGATATCCACGCCTCCTGGGTTCCAGGGATTCTTGGGTTCTTGCTCCCGACCATCCGGCCCTATCCTCCAAGCCCGCGCGCAGGTGTCCGGGGTTTCGGGGTTCCCGCGCCCAATGCAAGAACAGAGGGGACGGCCACGATCGCCGTCCCCCCTGTCCACCTGTGCTGCTATCGACCTGACTACTGCCGGCAGGGCTGCCGCGGATCCTGCTTCGGCCCGTCGACGACGTACTTCTGCATCCGGTCGGCCGAGGCGATCACGATATCGCGGACGAAGTTGCCGACCTTGGCGGAGTGGTCGTAGTCGATGTACTGCGGCTCGTCGCTCACCATGTGGTAGTCGGGCGAGTAGCCGAGGGAGAAGTAGGTGATCGGGATGCCGTAGCGGGCGTACATGAAGTGGTCGCTGCGGCAGTACCGGTTGAGCGGGTGGCCCGCGGCGTCGTAGGAGTAGTCGATCGCGAGGGAGTCGCGGCCGTAGCTCCCGTTGATGGAGTCGATGGTGGCGCCGAGCTGGGTGGAGAGCCGGCGGCTCCCGATCAGCTGCACGAAGTACGGCACCCCCGGCGCCCAGTCCTTCATCCGGTTGCCGGCCGGCATGTCCATGTTGAACGCGGCGACGATGGAGTCGCGCGGCACGGTGGTGTGGTCGGTGAACCACTGCGACCCGAGGAGCCCCTTCTCCTCCGCGGTGTGCGACACGAAGAGCACCGAGCGCTTCGGGTGCGGGCGGGCGGCCAGGTACTCGGCGATCTCGAGGAGGATGACCGTCCCCGAGCCGTCGTCGATGGCGCCGTTGTAGATCGAGTCGCGCCGGATGGCCCCGCCGCGCGCGGCGCGGGCCGCGGCGAGGAGCTGCTGGATCTGGGCCGCCTCGGTGGGGTTGGGCTGGCGGATCCCGGTATTCGCGCCGATGGGCCGAAGGATCATGTTGGCGGCGCGGAGCGAGTCGTGGTCCAGCGCCTGGGTGCCGATCCCGTCGTGGTCGTTGTGGGCGCCGACGACGACATACTCATTCCGGAGCACCGGGTCGCTCCCGGGGAGGATCGCGATGACGTTCCGGGCCGGCGCACCGGTGGGGCGGTAGCTGTAGCGGTGGGTCGCGGTGAGCGGGGCGCCCATCGTGCCGGGGGCCACCGAGTCGATCGGCTGCGGGAAGAGCGACCCCTTCACCGTCGAGTCGAGGACGATGAACGCCGCCGGCCCGGTGCCGGGGTTCTCCGGCCGCATCCCTTCCCGCGGCTGGCGGAAGTTGTTGGCGATGGCGTTGACCTGCGGCCGCGCCGCGACGACCACCACGCCGGCGATCCCGCCGTTCATCCGGAGCGCGTCGATGCGCGCGTCCCGCACGTTCCAGAAGGCGGTGATGACCGCCCCGGCCGGATTGAGCGGGGCGCGGGCGACCAGGATCGCTCCCTTCGCCTTGGCGGGGTCGATCGCGACGGTGGTGTCCCCCCAGCGACCGATGTAGAGGGTCGGGACGTTGCTCTGGGAGAAGGCCGGGGCGAAGTCGGCGCGGCCGATCGGCGCGAGCGGCGCGAAGTCCTGCCACGCCACCAATCCCTGGGCGCCGAAGGAGAGGGTCGGCGTCCCCTCGAAGCTCCCGGTCATGTACGGGATGGTCTGGAACCAGCCGCCGCTGTCGCCGGCCGGGGTGAGCCCCAGGCGCTGGAACTCGGCGGCGATGTAGTTGGTGACCATCACGTTGCCGATGTCCCCCGATTCGCGGCCGCGCATCGAGTCGTCGGCGATGATGAAGAGCCGGGTGGCGAGGTCGCCGGCGGTGATGGCGGCGACCGTCGGCTTCGGCGGGTGTTCCCGCGGGAGCTCGAAGGGCCAGGCCCCGTTAGCGAGAGGGGCCGGGGCGGAGCCGGCGGAGGAGCCGCCGCCGCAGGCGGCGGTCAGGAGCAGGAAAGGGAGGAGTTTGCGCATAGGTCAGTCCGGACGGGGCCGGGATCGTCTCGGTTTCGGGTCCATCGGGAACAGGAAGCCTGGAAACCCATGAACCCAGGAGAACATCACCCGCAGTTCTTCCTGGGTTCCAGCGATTCTTGGGTTCCTGCTCCCGACCAGTTCGACGGGAACTTCGAAGCTCCGGTCAGTCGACCAGGCGGAGCGGCATCACGAGCGTCAGGTAGCTCGCGGGGTCATCCCACCCCACCGGCTCGCAGGTGGCGGCGCGCTCGGGGCCCTTGAAGGTCAGCCGCACCTCGTCGGTGGGCATGAACTTGAGGATCTCGAGGAGATAGGCGGCATTGAAGCCGATGTCGAGCGCCTCGCCCTCGTAGGTCACCGAGAGCTCTTCCTGCGCCTCACCCAGATCGGGGGTCTGCACCGAGAGCTTGCAGGCGCCGCTGGAGATCGACATCCGGATGCGGTGGGTCTGGTCGCTCGCCACGATGCTCATGCGACGGAGGGCGGCGGTGAGGGCGGCGCGGTCGCAGGTGGCGAGCTTGTCGTTCTCGCGCGGGATCACCTGCTCGTAGTTCGGGTACGGCCCTTCGATGAGCCGGGTGAAGATCTGGGTCCCCGCGGTGCGGAAGCCGAGGTGGTTCTCGCTCTTGCCGATCTCGACCTCATCCTCGGTGGCGAAGAGGCGGCGGATCTGGTCCAGGGCCTTGGGGGGGACGATGAGCTTGGCCTCGTCGGAGACCCCGGTCTTCAGCGGGATGTCCATCTTGGCGAGCCGGTGCCCGTTGGTGGCCACCATCCGCATGCGGTCGCTCTTGAGCTCCCAGTGCACGCCGTTGAGGATCGGACGGCTCTCCTCGGTGCTCGCGGCGAAGGCCACGTGGGCGATGAGCTTCTGCAGCTCGCCGGCGGTGCACTTCCAGCCGCCATCGAACTTGACCGCCGGGAAGGCGGGATACTCCTCCCGCGGGAGGCCCAGGAGCTTGAACTTGGCGCGGTTGGCCTCGATCGAGACCCGCTGCTCCCCGGAGCTGGTGACCCGGATCGAGCCGCTCGGCAGCTCGCGGACGATCTCGACCAGCTTCTTGGCCGGGAGGGTGATGGCCCCTTCCTGGTCCACGGAGGCGGGGATCGTCGTGCTCACGCTGATGTCGAGGTCGGTGCCCGACAGCCGGAGCCCATCCTTCGTCGCCTCGACGAGGATGTTGGAGAGGACCGGCAGGGTCGTCTTGGCCGGGACGCTGGCGGCCACGGCGACGAGGCCCTGCTGGAGCTGGTCTCGCGTGATCGTGAACTTCATTCCGGATCGCCGTTCGTGGGAGGCTTAAAAGAACTACTTCTAACCTATATAACTATCTAGTAGCAGTAGTAGAGGGTGTGGAGCTGTGGACGAGCGCCGTAACCCCTGTGGCCGTCAGGTTGTACG
>Ga0315910_10002162_pt1 | contig 17523 bp, 18 predicted proteins | sample EdamamesoilMG_FD_204470 | JGI IMG/M metagenome (GOLD analysis project Ga0315910, IMG submission 204470) | Garden soil microbial communities collected in Santa Monica, California, United States - Edamame soil | ecosystem: Environmental > Terrestrial > Soil > Garden | place: USA: California... | reverse complement strand
CGATCACGACGCCGGCGACGAAGCACCAGCCCACGCGATTCATGAACGGGTAGTTCGGCAGCCAGACGTAGAACGCGCCGGCCATCAGTACCGTGACCAGCGCCGCGGTCATGGCCGCCGTGGCCGTGGTGCGCGCCCAGAACAGGCCGAGCAGGAAGATCACGCAAATGCCCGGCGTGACGAAGCCGGTGAAGTCCTGGATGAACTGGAAGCCCTGCTTGAAGTTGCTCAGGAACGGCCGGGTGATGACGATCGCGATGAGGATCGCGACGATCGCGACGATGCGGCCGACGGTGACGAGCTTCTTCTGCTCGGTGTTCGGCCTGGCCGCGCGATACAGGTCCATCGTGAAGATCGTGGCGATCGAATTGATCTTCGATCCGGTCGAGGCGACGATGGCCGCGACCAGCGCCGCGAACACCAGGCCCTTGATGCCGACGGGCAACATGGCCATGAGGCTCGGATACGCCTGGTCCGTCTTCTCGAGCCCGGGCGACAACACCAGCGCCGCGATGCCGGGCAGCACGATGATGGCCGGCATGATCAGCTTGAGGAACGCGGCGAGCACGATGCCCTTCTGCGCTTCGTTGACGCTCTTGGCCGCGAGCCCGCGCTGGATGATGTACTGGTTGAAGCCCCAGTAGCTGACATTCATCATCCACATGCCGCCTAACAACACGGCGAGGCCGGGCAACTCCTTGTAGTTCGGGTTGTCGGGCGACAGGATCATGTCGAACTTCTCGGGGAAACGCGTGGTGAGCTCCCGGAAGCCCGCGATCACGCCCTCGCCGCCGCCGACCTTGTCGAGCGACATGTACGTGATGATGATGCCGCCGGCCACCAGCAGCGACACCTGCACGATGTCCGTGAGCGCGACGGCCTTCAGGCCGCCGTACAGCGCATAGGCCAGCGCGAACAGCGCCAGCGCCGTGATCGCGATCTGGATGTCGAGACCGGTGATGGCGTTCACCGCGAGCGCGCCGAGCCACAGGATCGAAGTCAGGTTCACGAACACGTACAGCGCGAGCCAGAAGATGGCCATGAGCGTGCGCACCCCGGGGCTGTACCGCCTCTCGAGGAACTCCGGCATGGTGTAGATGCCGTTCTTGAGGAACACCGGCAGGATCCACTTGCCGACGATGATCAGCGTGAGCGCCGCCATCCACTCGTACGAGGCGATGGCCATGCCCATCACGTAGCCGGAACCGGACATGCCGACGATCTGTTCGGCGGAGATGTTGGCCGCGATCAGCGAGGTGCCGATGGCCCACCACGGCAGCGCGCGACTCGCGAGGAAGTAGTCCTGCGCGTCCTTCTGGTGCGTGCCCTTCTCGCGCGACACCCATTGCGCGAGCACGAAAATTCCAATCGCGTAGATCACCAGGATGGTGATGTCCAGTGTCGACAGATTCACGTCAGACCCCCTCGCGCTGCGGCGTCGCGTGACGCCTTCTGTTCATGTTGTGGCTGCGCGCAGTGCTTCGTTGAGTGCCTGCGCGCGCTTCGTCAGCTCCGCGAGTGTATACGCGGGCGTGAACAGTTCGCTGCCGAAACCGAATCCATCGGCGCCTGACTCGAGCCACGGCGCGATGTCCTGCGAGCCAATGCCACCGACCGGATAAACCTTCACGTGTTTCGGCAGCACGGATTTCAGCGCCTTCAGATGACGCGGTCCGTACGTCGCCGCGGGAAACAGCTTGAGCTCGGTCGCGCCGGCCTCGAGCGCGGCGAACGCTTCGGTCGCGGTAGCGATACCAGGCATGACACGCATGCCGAGATCGAGCGCACGTCGGATCACCCGCGCATCGCAGTTCGGCGCGACCACGAGTCGACCGCCCGCGGCGTGCACCGCCTCGACCTCGGCGACGGTGAGCACGGTGCCCGCGCCGACCAGGCACTCGCCGTGTGCCCGTGCGAGTAGTTTGATCGACTCGAGCGGCTGCGGTGAGTTCAGCGGCACCTCGATGATACGAAACCCGGCGGCGACCAGCGCGGCGCCGGTCTCGGGCGCGCGTTGCGGCGTGAGCCCGCGCAGGATGGCCACCAGCGGTTTGAGTTCGGCGCTCATGCGTTCGACGACTCCAGTGCGCGGTACACGAACGCCTGGCCCCGCAGCGCCGCCGCGTTGCCGTCGATGCTCACCGGGATGCGGCCGCGGCGTGCCAGCGCGAGGGAATAGTTCGCGCACAGCGGCGGCGCCCCGACCAGGTATACGGGCGTGGCCGCGCCGTGCTGCTCGAACAGCGGCAGCGCTCCAGCCACATCCGTGCCTGTCAGCAGGCCCGAAACCCATGAGGCCGCGCCTTCGGCCGACAGCTGCTGATCGAGACGCAGACTGCGGCTCTGGAACAGCCGGTGCAGCAGCGGCACTTCGGGATGCCGCGCGCTCTCGGCGAGACCGCGCTCGAACTCGGCGCCGCGGTGCTGGATCGGCGTCGCCGCATCGCGCACCAGCACGCTGTGATTGCACAGCAGCGAGAAGATTTCTCCCGTCGGCACGGTGAGGAATTCCTGCACGATGCCGTCGCGCATCGAAACCCACTTGGTGTGGGTACCCGGCATGCAGACCAGGTGCCGCCCTTCGGCGAGCGCGGGTTCGAGCTCGAGCGCGCCGAGCAGTTGGGTCTCCTCGCCGCGCATCACGTCCGGCGCGCCCAGCGGGTTGCTGCATCGCATGCCCGGCACGATGAACACTCCCGCGCGCGGCGACACCGGCTGGTCGGCGAGCTCGGCGAGCTCCGCGGGGCAGGGTAGATAGGCAGCCTCGCGCCAGCCGAAACTCGAGCCGGCCATGCCGCTGAGGATCGCCGGCAACGCGCCATGCTGGCGGCGCCACTCGCCGGTATGCGTGTCGAATACTTCCGCGAAGCGCCCGCGTGAATCGGCGGCGCCCGGTCCGGAACCCGTGGCGAGCACCGTGCCCCGCGCGTCGCACAACGAGAGACGCAGGTTGCTGGTGCCCCAGTCAGCGCCGATGAATGCTGCCTTGTCCGCCGGGGCCGGGCTCATGGCATGTACATGCCGCCGTTGACGTGCACGATGTTGCCGGTGATGTAACCCGACAACTCGTTCGACGCGAGGAACAGGAAGGCGCCCACGCAATCCTGCGCCTCGCCGATACGCCCCATGGGAGCGGCATTACGCATGGCGTCGAGGCGTTCCTTCGGAGTGCGCGCATGGAATGGCGTCGCGATGGCGCCCGGCGCCACGGTGTTCACGCGGATGTTCTTCTTCGCGAGATCGCGCGCCGTGTGGCGCGAGAGGTTGTGCACCGCCGCCTTGGCCGAGGAGTACACGCTCGCCCCCGCGCCACCGCCGTCGATGCCGGCGATCGAACCCACGTTGATGATGTTGCCGCCGCCGCGTTTCTCGAAATGCGGAATCGCCGCCTGGGTGGCCGCGAGCACGGTGCGCACGTTGAGGTCATACACGAAGTCGAACAACGCGTCGTCGACCTCGCCGATCGGCCTGCGCTCTCCGAGGCCACCCGCGTTGTTGATCAGCACGTCGAGTCCCCCGAGTTCGGCCGCGGCTTCGTTCACCACGCGGCGCGCTTCCCCGCGTTTCGACAAATCGCCGCGCACCAGCGCGGGCGAGCCGCCGATTTCGCCCGCCAGCGCGCGGACCTCGGACTCGTGGGAATTGAAATGCAGCGCGAGGCGTGCGCCCTGCGCCGCGAAAGCGCGGGCCAGGGCGGCGCCGATGCCGGTGCTGGCTCCGGTGATCAGCACCGCTATTCCCTTGAGGTCGTCTATCTGGCTCATGCGGGGGATGTTACGGGGCGGCGGGCGAACGCTCCATCGCCACCGGGGCGGCGGTCCGCGGCGCGCGGTTCAGACCTGGTGCGGCGCCACCACGATGCGCTCGCCGACCAGGAATGCATCGGCCACCAGCTGGAACGGCCGCAGGTCCACGTCGGATTCGCCGCGCGCGCACAGTTCGGCGAAGCGCTGGTAGAGGCGCGGGTATTCGCCGGCGAGCCCGGCTTCCTGCGACACGGTGCGCCCGTCGATCTCCAGGCTGGCGCCGCCATTGGACAGCTTCAGCATGCCGGTGGTGGTGGCGAGGCTGATGTCCCAGCTCTGTTCGCCTTCCTGGCGGAAGTCGAACTCCGCATCGATGTCGACGCCCTTGGTGGTGCGCAGGCGCAGCTGCGCCGCGATCGGCGCCTGCTGGTTCTGCGGGAATTCCAGTACCGCCTCGCTGACGCACACTTCCGAGGTCAACACGCGGGTCAGCACGGACAGTGCGTTGATGCCGGGGTCGAACACGCCGAAGCCGCCGGGCTCCCAGATCCACTGCTGGCCGGGATGCCAGGCGTGCACGTCTTCCTTCCACGCGATGTGTCCGCGCACCAGCGTGCGGTCGTGCATCCATGACCTGGCCTGATCGACCGCGGCCGCGTAACGCGAGTGCCATGACTGGAACAGCGTGCGATGGCGGCGCACGGCTTCTTCCGCCAGCAGCTGGATCTGGCGCACGGTGGCCGCCGGGGGTTTTTCCAGCATCACGTGTTTGCCGGCGCGCAGCGCCATGAGCGCGGCGTCGAAATGCGCCTGCGGCGGCGTGCAGATGGAAATGCAGTCGAGCTGCGGCACGGCGGCCAGCATGGACTCCAGGTCGGTGAAATTGGCGACACCGCCCACCCGGGCGCTGCGGCTCGCGCACGCGAGCAGCTCGAACTGCGGGTTGGCCACCAGCGCGGGGATGTGCTGGTCTCGCGCGATCTTGCCGATACCGACCAGTCCGATTCGCAGGGGCATGAGAACTCCGGGCGTCGCTCAGGCCCGAAGTCTAACAACTTATGCCGGAATGCATGCTCCGGCACCGTCCCGTCTCAAACCAGGGTGACGCCCAGTTCCTTGAGGATGGCGACCCGTAGCGCCTGGCACTCGGGTGAAGAGACGCGGCGCGGATGCGGCAGTGTCACGTCGAACGAGGCCTGGATGCGCGCCGGGCGCGGCGACAGCACCAGCACGCGATCCGCCAGGTGGATGGCTTCTTCCACGTCGTGCGTGATGAGCATGACGGTGTGGCGCTCCTTCGCGAGGATGCGCAGCAGCTCGTTCTGCATGCGCAGGCTCATCAACGCGTCCAGCGCCGAGAACGGCTCGTCCATGTAGAGGATCTCGGGTTTGACCACCAGCGCGCGCGCGATCTCCGCGCGTTTCAGCATGCCGCCCGAGAGTTCATGCGGATAGTTGTTCTCGAAACCCTGGAGCCCGACGAGCTCGGCGTATTCCTTCGCCAGCGCCTCGCGTTCGGGCAGGTCCTCGGCGAGTCCGAACAGCAGGTTCTGGCGCACCGTGAGCCACGGGAATACCGAGCCCTGCTGCGTGATCATGATGCCCTTGCTGTTCGGGCCGTTGCGCACGACCCCGTCGACGTGCACGCCGCCGGAGTCCGCCGCGAGAAATCCCGCGATGATGTTCATCAGCGTGGTCTTGCCGCAGCCGGACGGACCCACAATGGCGACGAATTCCCCGTCGCCCACCTTGAAGTCCAGGTCCTGGATGACCTCGAGCCGGCTGCCGTTGGTGCCGAAACCCTTGTGGACATTCTGTACGTGGATCTTGGTCTTAATGAACATAGCGCCACCGCACGTTCTTCATGTTCTCCAGCAGCCGCATGAATCCGTCGAGCGCCAGGCCGATGAGCCCGATGATGATCATGCCGGCGATCACCAGGTCGTAGCGGTTACCCGCGTTGCGCGAATCGATGATCATGTAGCCCAGGCCCGAGCGCAGCGCGATCATTTCCGCGGCCACCACCACCAGCCATGCGACACCGAGCCCGATGCGCATGCCGACGATGATCTGCGGCAGCGACGCCGGGAACACCACCTGGCGGAACAGCTTCTGGCGCGGCACGCCGAAATTTTCCGCGGCGCGCAGGAAGCGCTTCTCGATGGTGTGCACGCCGGCCGTGGTCTGCACGATCATCGGGAACACCGAGGCGATGAAGATCAGGTAGATAGGCGAGGCGTTGCCGACGCCGAACCACAGGATGGCGATCGGGATCCACGCGATGGGCGAGATCGGCCGCAGGATCTGGAACAGCGGGTTCAGCGTGAGGAAGGCGCCATGGACGCGGCCCATCCACAGGCCCAGCGGGATCGCCACCAGCACCGCGAGGCCGAAACCCGCGCCGACGCGGAACAACGACGCGCCGATGTGTTCCCACAGGGTGCCATCGCGCGCCAGCTCCAGCGTGCCGGTGACCACCTGCCACGGCGTCGGAAAGATCACGCTCTTCGTGGCGGCGACCGCCGCCCACCAGATCGCGACCACGGCCGAGAGCACCAGGATGGATGGCAACGCGTGAGTCTTCTTCCCTTTCATGCCTTGCTCTTCTCCAGCCACCCGCGCACACGCCAGCGGATCTTCTGCCACGGCCAGACCGGCTCCGGCTCCACGATCACGGTCAGCTGTCCGCTCGCATGCGCGGTGCAGACGAACTGGTTCTCCGACTCGACCTCGAACGGCAGGCGCAGGCTCTGTCCCGGCATCATGATCGACGGCCCGAACGTCTGCGGCACGTCGTCCAGGTTTCTCAACAGCAGCACGTCCTGCACGCCCAGCGTCAGCCGGATCTCGGAAGGCAGGATTTCCACCTTGTCACCCGCCATGCGACGCGCGTATGTGCCCTTGGGGATTTCGAACACCCATTCGCGCGCGGGTAGTTTGATGGGAGCGAAGCCCATCCACAGCAGCGCCGCGAGCGCCAGCACGAGCGGCGTGAGCCGCATCCATCGAAGACGACTCATTCTCAACCACGCAGCAGGATCTTGAGGTCATGCACGAAGTCGTCGACCGGGTGGCCGTAGGGCATGACGGCGCACAACCGGCCCGCGCGATCGATGATGTAGATGGACGAGGAATGGCCGATGCTGTAGCTGCCGTCGGCGTGCACCTTCTTCGAGGACGAGATGCCGTAGTTTTTCTGCGCGGCATCGATCGCGGCGCGCGTGCCCACGCCGCCCACGAAGGCCTGGTCGAAGGCGCCGAGGAATTTGCGCATCTGCGCCGCGTCGTCGCGTTCCGGGTCCACGGTGACGTACACCACCTGGACGTCGGCGGAGTCGGCACCGAGCTTCTTGCGCGCGCCGGCGAGCGTCGCCAGCGTGATCGGGCAAACCTCGCCGCAGTTGCTGAAGCCGAACGCCAGCAACACGACCTTGCCGCGGTAGTGCGCGAGATCCAGCGGCTTGCCGTCGGTTCCCGCGAGCCCGAGCGCCGGCGCGGGCATGGCCGGGCTGAGCGTGCCCGCCTTGAGTTGCGGCGCGTCCGCGTGCGCGGCCAGCGACGTGGCCAACAGGATGCTGAGGACGAGCCGGAACATCACAGCGGAATCGTGGCAGCCTTCGATGCGCGCGCGAACCGTTCGTCCATGTAGGTTTCGTACGCGATCGGGTGCTTGATGGTGCCCGCCTCGATCGACAGCTGCATGAGCTCCTCGAATTCCTCGCGGATCATGCGCAGGTCGCCATAGGTCACGCGGTCCGTCGGATTCTCCATGACGAACTGCAGGATCTTCGGATCCTGGTTGAAGAAGCCCTTGCCCGCGGCGATCTTCACGGCCTTGTCGCGATTGGCCGCCTGTTGATCGAGCCATTGGCCCGCGCCCTGCACCTGGTTCACCAGGTCCTGGATCATTGCCGGGTTCTCGTTGATCAGTTCCTCGCGGACGGTGAGGCAGCAGCAGATGTAGTTGCGCCATTCGTCGCGGGTCATGCGCAGCACGCGCGCGTAACCCGCGCTCTGCGCCGCCGCGCCGAAGGGCTCGCCGGTGCAGTAGGCATCCACCGCGTTCGCGTACAGCGCCGCCGGCATGTCGGGCGGCGGCATCTCCACGATCTCGATGTCCTTGGGCGTCATGTCCTCGCGCTTGAGCATCTTGCGCAGGAACAGGAAGTCGACGGCGAAACGGCTCGGGATGGCGATGCGCTTGCCGCGCAGCTGCGCGAAGTGCTCGTAGGGCGAGTCCTGGCGCACCATGATCACGGCGCCGGAACGATGCCCCAGCGAGACGATCTTCACCGGGATCTTCTTGTCGGCGAGATCCATCACCAGCGGCGCCAGCATGTAGCCCGCCTGGATGCGGCCGGCCATCAGCGATTCCTTGATCTCGGGCCAGCCGCTGTACTTGCTGTATTCGAACGTGAAGCCATTGGCCGCGCTGCCGGCCTTGATCGCGGCATCCTTGCCGACGCAGGCCACGGGCAGCGTGAGATTGCAGGTCACCGGCAAACCGCCGACCACCAGGTGATCGGACTTCTTCTCGCCCGACGCGCAACCCGCAATGGCGAACGGCAGCGCCGCGGCCGCGGCACCGCGCAGGAAGTCACGTCGGCCAGAAAACAATGCGCTCATGCAGGCGTCGGGACCGGTGGTTCCGGCTCGAAGAATGTTGGCCGGGGAGCCTATAGGAGGCTCGCATAGCCTGCGACTATGACTCGGCGCGGCAGCGTCACTAGAATGCCGCGATGGCACACATCTCCAGCACCCAGGCCGACCAGAATACATATGACGTAATCGTGGTCGGGTCCGGCGCCGCGGGTGGCCAGACGGCCTACACGCTGGCCATGGAAGGCGCCCGGGTGCTGATGCTCGAGGCCGGCCGGCGCTACGAGCCCGCGGCCGAAACCCCGATGATGCAGACCAACGACCAGGCGCCGCTGCGCGGTGTCAGCACGCCGGACAAGCCCTTCGGCTTCTGGGATGCGACCGTCGACGGCGGCTGGAACGTGCCCGGTGAGCCGTACACCAGCGCTTCCGACGATCCGGCGCGGCAGTTCCAGTGGTGGCGCGCCAGGATGTTAGGCGGCCGCACCAACCACTGGGGCCGCATCTCGCTGCGCAACGGACCCTACGACTTCAAGCCGCACAGCCGCGACGGCCTGGGTTTCGACTGGCCCATGAGCTACGAGGATCTCGCGCCCTACTACGACAAGGTGGAGATGCTCATCGGCGTGTACGGCTCGAATGAAGGCATGGAGAACACGCCGGATTCGTCGGCCGGCGTCCTGCTGCCCGCGCCCAAGCCGCGCGTCAGCGACCTGCTGGTCCAGCAACGCGCGCGCAAGCTCGGAATCCCGGTCATTCCCATGCATCGCGCGGTGATGACGAAGCGCCTCGATCACCAGCGCCTTCCCGGGCTGCTGCATCCCGGCAACGCGAAAGCGCAGGCCATCCTCGCCGCCGACATGCAGAAGCGCAACGCCTGCATCTTCGCCACGCCCTGCGGCCGCGGCTGCAGCATTCGAGCTAACTATCAGAGTACGACGGTGCACCTGCCGCCGGCACTCGACACCGGCAATCTCGACATCGTCACCGACGCCATGGTGCGCACGGTCACCCGGCGCAAGGACGGCCGGGCCGAGGGCGTGGTCTACATCGACCGCAAGAGCGGCGCCGAACATCGCGTCAAGGCGCGCATCGTGGTGCTGGCCGCGAGCGCGCTCGAGTCGGTGCGCATCCTGCTGAACTCCGGCGTGGCGAACTCCAGCGGCAAGGTCGGCAAGTACATCATGGACACCGTCGGCGCCGGCATTGGCGGCCAGGTCCCGCTGCTGGAAAGCCTGCCGCTGCACAACGAGGACGGCGTCGACTTCGGTCACATGTACGTGCCGTGGTGGCTGTACAAGGAGCAGCTCGCCGGCAAGCTGGGTTTCGCGCGCGGCTACCACTTCGAGTTCGGCGGGGGCCGCATGATGCCCAACCTCGGCACCACCTCGGGGCTCGAGTGGCTGAACGGCGGCACCTATGGCCGCAAGTTCAAGGAGGACGCGCGCCGCTACTACGGCTCGTTCGTGTACTTCTCCGGGCGCGGCGAGATGATTCCCAACGAAGACTGTTACGCCGAGCTCGATCCCGCGGTGAAGGACAAGTTCGGAATTCCGGTGCTGCGCTTCCACTGGAAATGGTCGCCCCACGAGATCGGCCAGGCCGCGCACGTCGAGAAAACCGCGATCGACATCATCGAGGCGATGGGCGGCCGGTATTCGCGGCCGCCGCAAAGCGGCGAGAAGGCCATCAAGCAGGGCGGCGTGATCATCCACGAAGTCGGCGGCGCCATGATGGGCTCCGACCCGAAGAAGTCCGTGACCAACAGCTACGGCCAATGCTGGGACATGAAGAACCTGTTCATCACCGACGGCGCGACGCTGTGTTCCAACGCCGACAAGAATCCGACGCTGACCATCATGGCGCTCGCGTGGCGCGCGTCCGATCACATGCTGTCGCTCATGAAGAGGAAGGAGCTGTGATGGACCGACGAACTTCCATCAAGTGGATGATGTCCGCGGCGGCCGCGATGCAGTCGCTGCAGCTGCAGGCCGGCGAGGCCGCGGCGCGCGACGTCGCGCCGAACCAGTCCGGTTACGGCACCGACCCGGACCTGGTGAAGGAGTGGAAGGCGGGCGGTCCCTGGCCGCTGACGCTGACCGACAACGCCCGGCTAACTACCGCGGCGCTGTGCGACCTGATCATCCCCGCGGACGAACATTCCCCGGCCGCTTCGAAGGTCGGCGTGGTCGACTTCATCGACGAATGGATCAGCGCCCCCTATCCGCAGCAACGCGGCGATCGCGAGGTCATCCTGCCGGGACTGCTGTGGATCGAGGCCGAGGCACAGAAGCGCTTCGGCAGGGCCTTCCCCGCGTTGAGCGGCGCGCAGCAGGGCGCCATCGCCGATGACATCTGCTCGGCCGCGAAGGCGAAACCGGAGTTCTCGACCGCCGCGAGATTCTTCGCGAGGTTCCGCGACCTGACCGCCGGCGGTTTCTACACCACGCCCGTGGGCATGAAGGACATCGGTTACACCGGCAACGTGCCGCTCGACCGGTTCGACGGGCCGCCACTCGAAGTGCTCAAGAGGGCCGGCCTGGCCTGAGCGACTCGCGCCACCGCCCAGGTGTCGACGCGTTGCACGCCGGCGGCGAGCAACACCGCACGCAATTCCGCCAGGGTGCTGCCCGTGGTCATGACGTCGTCGACCACGGCGACGTGCCGCGCTTCCACCAGCCGACGTGAGCTGGCCGAAACCGCGAACGCGCCGCTGACGTTGCGATGCCTTTGCTCCACGCCCAGCGAGGTCTGCGTCGGCGTGTCGCGGATGCGGCGCACGGCCGCGCCCAGCACCGGGATCTCCAGCATGCGGCCGGCGTAGCGCGCGAGCGCCGTCGCCTGGTTGAAGCCGCGCTCCTGCAGGCGCGCCGGATGCAGGGGCACCGGGACCAACAACCTTGGCAGCATTGCGACGCGCTCGCGCGCCGCCTCGGCCAGCAGCACCCCGAGCATGCGCGCGTGTGCGATGCGGCCCTGGTATTTCAGGTCGCGGATCATCTGGTCCACGGGATGCTCGTAACGCAAGGCGACCAGCCCGTCCGCGCGGGCTTCACTCTCCCAGGGAAGATCCGCGCGGCAGAAGTCGCAGAGGTCGAGATCCAGCGACGCGCCCGGAAAGCCGCACAGGCAGCAGTGCGGCGGAAACAGCGAGGCGGCCAGCATCCGCGCGAGGCCGCGCGCGCCCGTCAACCTCCAACGGGTCCATTGGTTGACAAGGCGCCGCCGGCTCCCGAACATGCCCCGCAGGTTGCAGCCGCGGGCGCCCGGGCGCCAGCTGAAAAACTCATGAGAATCAATTATTAAGGGAGTTGAATGAACACGCCAGCCGTGCGCCATGACTGGAGCGTCGAGGAAGTCGAAGCACTGTTCGCGCTGCCCTTCATGGAGCTGATGTTCCGCGCGCAGGAGATCCACCGCGCCCATCAACCCGCCAACGCCGTGCAGATGAGCACGCTGCTCTCGATCAAGACCGGCGCCTGTCCCGAGGACTGTGCCTACTGCCCGCAGAGCGTTCGCTACGACACCGGGGTCGAGCGCGAGAAGCTGGTGCCGCTCGAGGAAGTCCGCACGCGCGCGCAGGCGGCGAAGGACGCGGGCGCGACACGCTTCTGCATGGGCGCCGCGTGGCGTTCGCCGAAGAAGAAAGACGTGGAAGCGGTGGCCGCGATGATCCGCGAGGTGCGCGCGCTCGGCATGGAGACCTGCGCGACGCTCGGCATGCTCACGCCCGAACAGGCGCGCGAACTCAAGGACGCGGGCCTCGACTACTACAACCACAACGTCGACACCTCGCCCGAGTTCTACGGCGAAATCATCACCACGCGCACCTACCAGGATCGGCTCGACACCTTGTCCGCGGTGCGCGACGCGGGACTCAATGTCTGCTGCGGCGGCATCGTCGGCATGGGCGAGACCCCGCGCGACCGCGCGTCCATGCTCGCGACTCTCGCGAACCTGCCGCAGCATCCGGAGAGCGTGCCGATCAACCAGCTGGTGCGCGTGCCGGGCACGCCGCTCGCCGGCCAGAAGGACATCGATCCGTTCGACTTCGTGCGCACCATTGCCGTCGCGCGCGTCGTCATGCCCATGGCATCCGTGCGCCTGTCCGCCGGTCGCGAAGTCATGAGCGATGAATTGCAGTCGCTGTGTTTCCTCGCCGGCGCGAACTCGATCTTCTACGGCGAGAAGCTGCTGACCACGGGCAATCCCGACGTGGCGCGCGATCGTGCGTTGATGGCGCGGCTCGGCATCGAGCCGCTCGTGCCGCCGGGGCTCGCCGCGAACGGCGCGCAAGGACACGCGCACGAGGAAGGCCACGTGCACGGCCCGGGCTGCTCGCATTCGCACGCGCCGAGCCGCCCGGGAGCCGCATGCAACGCAACCCGGCAACGCTGAGGGCGACGCTCTCCGAACTCGAGCGCGGAAAGCTGTGGCGGTCGCGCCGCGTGCCGGCGCGCGGCACCGCGAACTTCTGCTCCAACGACTACCTCGGCCTGTCGAAACATGTCGACGTCGTAGATGCCTTCCGCCAGGCGGTCGACCAGTTCGGCGTCGGCAGCGGCGCTTCTCACCTGGTCACCGGACATTCCCTCGCGCACGAAGCGCTGGAGGAAGTCCTGGCCGGGATCCTGGGGCGCGAGCGTGCGCTGGTTTACTCCACCGGCTACATGGCCAATATGGGCGTTATTGGAACGCTGGCGGACCAAAATGCCGCAATAGTGGCAGACAAGCTCAACCATGCGTCACTGATAGACGGCTGCCGGCTCACGAAAGCGGAGCTTTCGCGCTATCGCCATGGCGATGCAGGCCACGCCGCCGAGTTGCTCGCGGGCATCGATGCGGCCGTTTCCACGCGCCTGCTGATCACCGACGGCGTGTTCAGCATGGACGGCGACCTGGCGCCTTTGCCCGAGCTGGCGCGCGCTGCACGCGACGCGCAGGCCTGGCTGGTCGTCGACGATGCCCATGGACTCGGCGTGGTCGGCGCAAAGGGGCACGGCACGGTCGAGCACTTTGGTCTCGACGCCGACGACGTGCCCGTCCTGGTCGGCACCTTCGGCAAGGCCTTCGGCACTTTCGGCGCGTTCGTCGCCGGCGACGCCGATCTCATCGAATACCTGGTGCAGAAATCGCGCACCTACATCTACACCACGGCGTTGCCGTCCGCGGTGGCCGCGGCCACCTGCGCCGCCCTGCTGGTGAGCGAGCGCGAACCGTGGCGTCGCGAGAAAGTCATGCAGCACGCGCGCCGCGTGCACACGGCGTTGAAGCTGCCCGGCGAGGCGCAGAGTCCCATCATCCCCATCGTCCTGGGCGATGAAGCGCGCGCGCTGGCCGCGAGCCGCGCGCTCGAGGAACGTTCGCTGCTGGTGACGGCGATCCGTCCGCCCACGGTGCCGGCGGGCACCGCGCGATTGCGTGTGACGCTGTCGGCCGCGCATCGCGACGCGGAAGTCAGCGCGCTCATCGACGCGCTGCAGGAAGTCCTCGCCGCATGAACCAGCGCGATCCGCGGCACGTCTTCGGACTCGACCGCCAGGCAGTGGCACTGGCCTTCGACAAGGCCAGCGCGAGCTACGACGCCGCCGCGGCATTGCAGGAGCGGGTGCGCAACGAACTGCTCACGCGGCTCGACGAACTCAAGGTCTCGCCCGCGGCCATCCTCGATCTCGGCGCCGGCACCGGCCATGCCTCGCGCGCGCTCAAGCGGCGTTTTCCGAGTGCCAGCGTGGTGGCCGTGGACATCGCGCCCGGCATGCTGGAACGCGCGCGCCTGCAATCACGCTGGCTGCGGCGCTTTCACCGGGTGCGCGCCGACGCCTACGCGCTGCCGTTCGCCGACGGCGCCTTCGACCTGGTGTTCAGCAACCTGATGCTGCAGTGGTGCGACGATCTCGACGCGGTGTTCGTCGAGATCGCGCGCGTGCTCAAGCCCGGCGGGTTGCTGCTGTTCAGCACCTTTGGCCCTGGCACGCTGGCCGAACTGCGCGACTCCTGGGCCGCGAGCGACGATGCGCGCAACCACGTGAATCATTTCTTCGATCCGCATGCGCTCGGCACAGCGCTCATGCACGCCTCGCTCGGCGAGCCGGTGCTCGACGTCGATCGCATCGTCACGGGATATCGGGACGTCGTCGACCTGATGCGCGAACTCAAGGCCATCGGCGCCCACAACGTCACCGCGGGACGCGCGCGCGGGCTCACCGGCCGGCGGCGGCTCGGCGCGATGACGCGCGCCTACGAGACGCTGCGGCGCGACGGAAAGTTGCCCGCCACGTGGGAAGTGATCCACGCCAGCGCCTGGGGCAGTGAGCGCCGCGAGCCTGAAAACATGGGGTTTCCGCGCGAAACCGTGATTTCGCCCAGCGCCATCCGCAGACGCGGGTCATGAACGGGTTCTTCGTCACCGGCACCGACACCGGCGTCGGCAAGACGCTGGTCGCCGTTGCGTTGACCCGCGCGCTGGTCGCACGGGGACTGCGCGTTGCGGTCATGAAACCGGTCGCGGCTGGAACCGTGAGCACAGCGCGGGGTGAATTCAACGACGACGCGCTCGAGTTGTTAGCCGCGAGCAACGTGAAGTCACCGTACGAGGACGTGAATCCCTGGCTGCTGAAGACGCCCGCTTCGCCGCACCTCGCGGCGCGCGCCGATGGCGTGACGATCGGTCACGAACGCATCGCAGGCGCGTTCACGCGGCTGAGTGCCGCCTCGGACCTGGTGCTGGTGGAAGGCGCGGGTGGCTGGCACGCGCCGATTTCCGCCACCGAAACCATGGCCGACATCGCACAGCGCCTCGATTTGCCGGTGATCCTCGTCGTGGGCATGCGTCTCGGCTGTCTCAACCACGCCCTGTTGACGCGTGATGCCCTGCGCGCGCGCGGCATGCGCTTCGCCGGTTGGTTCGCGAACAAATTGGCCACCGAAATGCCGCTGGCCGACGCCAACATCGACACCCTGGCCAGTGGATTCGGGGTTTCTCCGCTCGGAATCGTGCCCGCCGGAATACCGGGGACAGACCCTAGGTCGGCCCCCCCGCCAACGTGGGCAGACGAGGCCGCCAAAAAGCTCGTAAGTGCTTGAGTAAGCCTGCAAATTGACTGGTATAGTCGCGCCCCGTGCAAGCGACCGCGACCCAATTCGACCTGGCTCCGAATTGCTCCCTGAGCCCGCGCGGCGCGTGGACTTTCTTCGGGATGGTGTGCGCTTCGACTCTGGGCATCGCGGGTGTCGCCACCTTGTTGGGCTACTGGCCCGTTCTGCCGTTCGCGGGCGCCGAAATGCTGCTGCTCGGCTGGGCGCTGCACGCGAATATGCAAAGGCGCTTCGAACACGAGCACATCGACATTTCCGAGCGCGAAGTCGCAATCGAGTACTCGCGCGGAAATCCGCGGCGCGTCGTGTTCCCGCGCCACTGGGCACAGGTTAAAATCCGCCGCCCGAAATCGCCCCTCCACCGCAGCCATCTCGTCATCGAGTCGCACGGCCGGGCATACGAGATCGGCAAGTTTCTGACAGAGGAGGAGCGCCAGCACCTGGCCGCCGAATTGCGGCGCCTGATTGGCAGCATGAACCAGTCGCCGGCCCTGCCTGCGGCCTAGGTTCCCGGACAAGTTTTCTTTGAGGTCATCGATGAGTTTTCACATGAAGAACGCCAAAGCGCGCCGTGGATTACAGGCGGCCGTCGCAACCCTTTTCGCCGTCCTGGCTTCCAGCGCGTACGCCGGCTGGGACGGGCTCAACATGCCGGAGGGTGTCACCATCCTCAGCAAGGAGATCTACGGGCTGCACATGAAGATCTTCTGGTGGTGCGTGGGCATCGCCGTCGTGGTGTTCGGCGCGATGATCTACTCGATGATCAAGTTCCGCCGCTCGGCCGGCGCCGAGGCGGACAAGACACTGGTCCACAGCACCAAGGTGGAAATCGTCTGGACCGTGATCCCGATCGCCATCCTGGTCGCGATCGCCGTGCCGATCACCAAGACGCTCATCCAGATCGAGGACATGGGCAAGGTCGACGTCAACATCAAGGTGACGGGCTACCAGTGGAAGTGGGAATACGAGTACCTCGGCCAGAACGTCAGCTTCTTCTCGACGCTCAAGCGCGACAGCGACGCCGCGCGCCAGCTCGGTTCGGGCGTCGACCCGAACACGGTTCCTAACTACCTGCTCGACGTCGACAACGTGCTGGTGATCCCGGCGGGCCAGAAGGTGCGTTTCCTGCTGACCGCGCAGGACGTGATCCACGCCTGGTGGGTGCCGGACTTCGGCATGAAGAAGGACGCCATCCCGGGGTACGTGAACGAGATCTGGGTGCAGGTGGACGCCGACAAGACCGGCGTGTACCGCGGCCAGTGCGCCGAGCTCTGCGGCCGCGACCACGGCTTCATGCCGATCGTGGTCGAGGTGAAGTCGCCGGCCGACTACGACGCGTGGCTGCGCGCCAAGCAGGCCGAGCAGAAACTCGCCGGCGTCGCGCCGGATGCGCCCGCCGTCACGGCTTCGGCCGCGCCCGCCGCGATGGCTCAGTAAGAGCCCGCACAGTAAGCAACAGATTCAGACGAGAAGTTAGACATGGCATACGAACACACAGCCGATCACGACCACACCGAACACGACCATCACGGCCCGGCCCACGGCTGGCGCCGCTGGGTCTTCGCGACGAATCACAAGGACATCGGCACGATGTACCTGGTGTTCGCCTGCATCATGTTCTTCGTGGGCGGACTGATGGCGATGATCATCCGCGCGGAGCTCTTCAAGCCGGGTCTGCAGCTGGTCGAGCCGCAGTTCTTCAACTCGATGACCACCATGCACGCGCTGATCATGATCTTCGGCGCCGTGATGCCGGCCTGGACCGGCCTCGCGAACTGGATGATCCCGATGCAGGTGGGCGCTCCGGACATGGCGCTGCCGCGTCTCAACAACTTCAGCTTCTGGATCCTGCCGTTCGCCTTCACGCTGCTGCTGGGCACGCTGTTCGTGCCGGGCGGCGCGCCGGCCGGCGGCTGGACGCTGTATCCGCCGCTGTCGCTGCAGGGCGGTGACGGCTTCCCGATGGCCATCTTCGCCATCCACCTGATGGGCGCGAGCTCGATCCTCGGCTCCATCAACGTGGTGGTGACCATCATGAACATGCGCGCGCCGGGCGTCGGCCTGCTCAACATGCCGCTGT
>Ga0315910_10002161_pt1 | contig 17523 bp, 13 predicted proteins | sample EdamamesoilMG_FD_204470 | JGI IMG/M metagenome (GOLD analysis project Ga0315910, IMG submission 204470) | Garden soil microbial communities collected in Santa Monica, California, United States - Edamame soil | ecosystem: Environmental > Terrestrial > Soil > Garden | place: USA: California... | reverse complement strand
GACCAGATCCTGGCCCAGGTGCGCGCGGCCTGGGCCGAGTCGCAGCGGCTCGGCCTGGCGGGCGCGATCCTGACGCCGCTCTTCGAGCAGGCCATCCAGGTCGGCAAGCGCGTGCGCTCGGCCACCGCCCTCTCGCGCCATCCGGTCTCGGTCGTGTCCCTGGGCGTGGCCTTCCTGGCCCAGCGCCTGCGCGCGCGCGAGCCGCGCATCGCCGTGCTCGGCGCGGGCGCGACCGGCGCGCACGCGGCGCGCGCGCTGCGCGCGGCCGGCCTCCCCGTGAGCGTGATCGCCAACCGCACCCTCGAGCGCGCCCGGGCCCTGGCAGCCGAGGTGGGCGCGCGCGCCGTGACGCTGGCGGCCTTCCAGCAGGGGCGCGAGCCTGTCGACGCCCTCGTGACGGCCACGAGCGCGCCCGAGCCGATCCTGGACGCGGCCGCGCTGCGCGCCCTGGCCGAGCGCACGCCCTCGGGCGCGCCGCTCGTGGCCGTGGACCTCGCCATCCCCCGCGACCTGGCCCCGCTCGTGCACGAGCGCCTGGAGCGCATCGACCTCGAGAGCCTGCGCGCCGAGGCCGAGGCCAACCGCGCGCGCCGCTCGCGGGCCGCGCTCGAGGCCGAGCTCCTGGTCGAGGAGCAGCTGGTCGGCCTGCAGCGCGAGCGCGCCGCCGGCGCCGCGAGCAGCACGCTGGCCGCCGTGCTGGCCGAGACGCGCGAGCGCTTCGAGCTCGAGCTCGCCCGCCTCGAGGAGGGACGGCTCGCACACCTGGACGAGCGCGACCGCGAGGCCGTTCGCCGCTGGGCCACCGCCGCCTTCGGGCGCCTCGCGCACGCGCCGCTCGCGGCCCTGAAGCGCCTGGCGCGCACGGGCCGCGGCGACGAGAACGGCGTCGAATGGGAGGGCCACGAGTGAAGGTGCGCATCGGCACGCGCGGCTCGGACCTCGCGCTGTGGCAGGCCCGACACGTGAAGGCGCGCCTCGAGCGCGCGGGTGCGGCGGTCGAGATCGTCGTGCTCGAGACGCGCGGCGACCGCATCGACGACGTGCCGCTGCAGACCCTCGAGGGCAAGGGCTTCTTCACCAAGGAGATCGAGCAGGCCCTGCTGGACGGCGCGGTCGACCTGGCCGTGCACAGCCACAAGGATCTGCCCTGCGCCGACACGCCCGGGCTGGCGCTCGCGGCCGTGCCGGAGCGAGCGGGCACGGGCGAGCGCCTGCTCCTCGCCCCGGCCGCGCACGCGCCCTCGGCCCTGTTCCTGCCGCTCGCGCCCGGCGCACGCGTGGGCACGAGCGCGCCGCGGCGCGGCGAGCAGCTGCTCGCCCTGCGCCCCGACCTCGAGCTGCTCGCCCTGCGCGGCAACGTCCCCACGCGCGTGCGCCGCCTCCGTGAGGGCCGCTACGACGCCATCCTGCTGGCCGAGGCCGGGCTCGAGCGCCTCGCCCTCGACCTCTCCGACCTGGTCGTGGTCGACCTCGATCCGCGGCGCGTCGTGCCGGCGCCGGCCCAGGGCGCGCTCGCGATCCAGATCCGCGCCGGCGACGCGGCCGTGCGCGAGCTCGTCGCGCGCGCCCTCGACGACCGCGCCGCGCGCGAGCGCGTCGCGGCCGAGCGCACCGTGCTCGTCGCCCTGGGCGGCGGCTGCAACCTGCCCCTGGGCGTGACGCTCGTCGACGAGGGCGGCGCCGTGCGCGCGCACGCCTTCCTCGGCGCCGGCCATCCGACCCCGTCGCACCGCGCGCGCTGGTGCTCGGCCGTGGGCGCGACGCCGCTCGCGGCCGCGCGCGCCCTGGCGCTGCGGCTCGAGGAGCGCGCGCCGACGGGCGAGGGCCCGCTCGGGGGCCTCGCGGTCGCGCTGGCCGGCTCGGAGCACGCGGGCGACGCGCTCGCGGCGCGCCTCGAGCTGCTCGGCGCGCGCGTCCTGCGCGAGACCGTGCTCGAGGTCGAGGACGTCGACGGCTCCGCGCTCGCGCCCGCCCTGGCGCGCCTCTCGGCCGGCGACGCGCTCGCGCTGACGAGCGCCAACGCGGCCCGGCGCCTGGCCGGCCAGCGCGTGCCCGAGGGCGTGCGCGTGGCGGCCGTCGGGCCGGGCACGGCGCGCGCGCTGGCCGCGGCCGGCGTGCGCGTCGACGTCGTCGGCCAGGCCGGAGCGCGCGAGCTCGCGCGCGAGCTCGCCCTGTCCCCGGGCGCGCGCGTGCTCTTCCCGTGCGGCGAGCACGCGCTGGCCGACCTGGCGGACGAGCTCGCCCGGCGCGCCGTGCCGGTCGAGCGCGTCGTGCTGTACCGCACCCGCGCCCGGGCCGACGTGGCGCTCGCGGGCGGGGCCGATGCGCGCGTCTACCTCAGCCCCTCGGCCGTCGACGCCTGCCGCGCCTGGGAGCGCGCGCACGCGCCGCGCGCCGCGCGCGTGGCCCTGGGCGCGGCCACGGCCGAGCGCCTGGCCGCCCACGGCCTCCCCCACCACCGCAGCGCGAGCCCGGGCGTCGAGGACGCCGTGGCCGTCCTGGCGACGCTCGTCCCCGAGGAAGACCCGTCATGAGGATCCGACCGCGCCGCCTGCGGCGCACCCCGCTCCTGCGCGAGGCCCTGGCCGAGACGCGCTTCGCCCCGGCGCGCCTCGTGCAGCCGCACTTCCTGCTGCCCGATGACAACGCGCGCAGCGCGATCGCGTCCATGCCGGGCATCGAGCGCATGGGCCTCGAGCCCCTGCTCGCGCGCGTGGAGGCCGACCTCGCGCTCGGCCTCGCGAGCGTGCTGCTCTTCGGCCTGTACGAGCACAAGGACGCGCACGCCTCGGCCGCGCGCGATCCCGAGGGCGTCGTGCCGCGCGCCGTGCGCGAGCTCAAGCGGCGCTTCGGGGACGACCTGGTCGTCGCCACCGACGTGTGCCTGTGCGCCTCCACCGACCACGGCCACTGCGGCGTGCTCGAGCAGGGCTACGTGCAGAACGATCCCTCGCTGCCGCTGCTGGCCGAGATGGCGCTGGCCCACGCGCGCGCCGGGGCCGACATCGTCGCGCCCAGCGACATGATGGACGGGCGCGTGGCCGTCCTGCGCGACGCGCTCGAGCGCGAGGGCCTGCACGAGACGGCGCTGCTCTCCTACTCGACCAAGTTCGCCTCGGGCTTCTACGGACCCTTCCGCGAGGCGGCCGACTCGGCGCCCAAGTCGGGCGACCGCCGCTCCTACCAGCTCGACCCGCGCAACGCGCGCGCGGCGCGGCGCGAGAGCGAGCTCGACGAGGCCGAGGGCGCGGACATGCTCATGGTCAAGCCCGCCCTCGCCTACCTGGACGTGATCGCGGCCGTGCGCGCGGCGACGTCGCTGCCGCTGGTGGCCTACAACGTCTCGGGCGAGTACAGCATGGTCAAGGCCGCGGCCGAGCGCGGCTGGATCGACGAGGCCGCGGTCGTGCGCGAGATCCTGCTGGGCATGACGCGCGCGGGCGCCGACCTGGTCATCAGCTACCATGGGCGCGAGGCGCTGGAGAAAGGCTGGCTGACGTGAGCTCGACCCTGTGGCAGCGCGCCTGCGCGGTGATGCCAGGCGGCGTGTCGAGCCCCGTGCGCGCGTTCCGCGCCGTGGGCGGAGCGCCGCCCATCGTGCGCAGCGCCGCGGGCGCCGAGCTCACCGACGCCGACGGCAAGCGCTACGTCGACCTGGTCGGCTCCTGGGGGCCGCTGATCCTGGGCCACGCGCACCCGGCCGTGATCGAGGCCGTCACGCGCGCCGCGCGCGAGGGCCTGAGCTTCGGCGCCACCTGCGAGCGCGAGATCGAGCTGGCCGAGCGCGTGCGCGCGCGCTTCCCCTTCGCCGACATGGTGCGCTTCGTCTCCAGCGGCACCGAGGCCGTGATGAGCGCCGTGCGCCTGGCGCGCGGCGCCACGGGACGCGCGCGCATCGTCAAGTTCGAGGGCTGCTACCACGGCCACTCCGACAGCCTGCTGGTGCGCGCCGGATCCGGCCTGGCCACCTTCGGCACGGCCGACTCGGCCGGCGTGCCCGAGGAGCTCGCGCGCCTCACCGACGTGCTGCCGCTCGACGACGAGGCCGCGGCCGAGCGCCTGTTCGCCGAGCGCGGGCGCGAGATCGCGGCCGTGGTGATCGAGCCCCTGCCCGCCAACGCCGGCCTGCTCGTCCAGCGCCAGGCGTTCCTCGAGCGCCTGCGCGCCCTGACGCGCGCGGCCGGCGCGCTGCTCGTGTTCGACGAGGTCATCAGCGGCTTCCGCGTGGCGCCGGGCGGCATGACCCAGCTCACCGGGATCACGCCCGACCTCGTGACGCTGGGCAAGATCCTGGGCGGCGGCATGCCGGCCGCGGCCTACGCCGGCCCGGCCGCGCTGATGAAGCAGCTCGCGCCCGACGGGCCCGTGTACCAGGCCGGGACGCTCTCGGGCAACCCGGTGGCCATGGCGGCCGGGATCGCGACGCTGGACGTGCTGGCCGAGCCGGACGCGTACCCGCGCCTGGAAGCGCTGGGCGCCGAGCTCGAGCGCGTCCTCGCGCGCGAGCTCGCGCGCGCCGGCGCGCCCGGGACGATCGTGCGCGTGGGCTCGATCCTGTGGCTCTCCCTGCAGGCCGGGGCGGCGCCGCGCGCGTGGGGTGCGGTCGAGCGCGCCGGCGCGGAGCGCTACGCGCTCCTGCACCGCGCGCTGCTGGCCGAGGGGATCTGGCTCGCGCCCTCGGCCTTCGAGGTGGCCTTCCTCTCGCTCGCCCACGACGAGCAGCACATCGAGCGCGTGCGGCTCGCCTTCGGGCGCGCCCTGCGGGCGAGCGCGCGTTGAAACCGCGCAGCACGCTGCTCCTCTACGGCCTGGTGACGGGCGTGTTCGCCCTGATCCTGGCCTGGTGGCTGGTGTTCTTCCTGCGCCAGGGCGAGCTGCTCGTGTCGCGCGCCGACCGCGCGGGCGCGGGGCTCAGCCCCGGGCAGGCCGAGGCCGTGCGCGCGGCCGCGCACCAGAGCCTGCGCATGTTCCTGTTCGAGGGCGGCTTCCTGCTGCTCGCCTTCGGCGCGGGCGTCGTTCTCGTGCTGCGCTCGCTGCGGCGCGAGATCGTGCTGGCGCGCCAGCAGCGCGAGTTCCTGTCGGCCGTCACGCACGAGCTGCGCACGCCGCTCGCCTCGGCGCGCCTGGCGCTGCAGAGCCTGCGCCTCGGTCGCGTGCCGCCCGAGAAGACGCAGGCCTACCTGGACAACACGCAGGCCGACCTGGAGCGCCTGACCGAGCTGGTCGAGCGCGTGCTCGAGTCCGCGCGCGTCACGCGCCATCCGGGGCGCGTGCCGCTCGAGCTCGTGACCATGGACCTGGCCGAGTTCAGCGGACGCACCGCGCACGAGCTGGTCGGGCGCACCGCGCCCGGACTCGCGCTCGAGCTCGCGGCCGACGCGCCCGTCCCCGTGGCGGCCGATCCCTCCGCGCTCGAGACCATCCTGCGCAACCTGATCGCCAACGCCGCCAAGTACGCCGGCACGCCCGGGCGCCTGCGCATCGACGTGCGCCGCGACGCGCGCGAGGGCGTGCTGCGCGTGCGCGACTTCGGGCCGGGCGTGCGCGGCGACGCGAAGAAGCTGTTCGAGCCCTTCGCGCGCGGCGACGGGCCCCTGGTGAAGAGCCAGCCGGGCGTGGGCCTGGGGCTGTTCCTCGTGGCCGAGCTGGCGCGCGGCCTGGGCGGGCGCGTCTCCGCGCGTAACGCCGATGAAGGCGGATTCGAGGTCGAGCTGCGCCTGCCGCTGGTCGAAGGCCCCGCGTAGCGCTGGCCACGCGTACACGCGTAGCGCTGGAAGGCGCGCGCGCCGGTCGCCAGACTCGTCGGCATGGGCGAGCGGCTGCTGGTGGTCGAGGACGAGGTGCATCTGGCGCAGGTGATCGCCGACAACCTGGTGCTGGAGGGCTACGAGGTCGAGGTGGTGGGCGACGGGCTCGCCGCGCTCGAGCGGGCGCAGCGCGAGCCGCCGGCGCTCGTGCTCCTGGACGTGATGCTGCCCGGGCTGGACGGGTTCGCCGTGTGCGAGCGGCTGAGGAAGGAGGGCAGCGAGGTGCCGGTGCTGTTCCTGACGGCCCGGAACGAGCAGGACGACCGCCTGCGCGGGCTCGAGCTCGGCGGTGACGACTACCTCGGGAAGCCGTTCGATCTGCGCGAGCTCATCCTGAGGGTGCGCGCGATCCTGAAGCGGAGCACGTGGGCGCGCGAGCCCTCGAGCGCGGGGGAGGTGCTCGTGCTGGGCGAGGCGCGCGTGGACTTCAAGTCGTTCACGGCGCGGGTCGGGGGACGCGAGACGCGCCTCTCGACGAAGGAGACGCTGATCCTGCGCTACCTGGCCGAGCGCAAGGGCGAGGTCGTGTCGCGCTCCGAGATCCTCGACCGCGTGTGGGGCTACGATGCCTTCCCGACGACGAGGACGATCGACAACTTCGTCGTGCGGCTACGGCGCGTGCTCGAGCCGGATCCGGCCAACCCGCGCTACCTCCACACGATCCGCGGAACGGGGTATCGGCTGACGCCGTGAGGGTCAGCCCCCGTCGGGCTCGTCGGGGGACTCGTCGGGGGGCGTTGGCACCGGCACGCCTGGCTCGGTCGGGACGGGCAGGGGCGGGGGCTGGGGGGGCGCGGGGGCGAGGGCGTTCCTCGGGCCCTGGAGCCTTCCGAGGTCGGTGGTCACGCCGCCGTCGTCCACCGTCGCGCGCAGGTCGTACTGGTCGCGCGTGAGGTCGAGGGTGCCGGCGACCGAGAGGTGGCCTTGCTCGAGGGGAAGCGCGAGGTCGGAGAAGGCGGCCATGCCCTTCTCGAGGTGCAGGAGCTGGCTCAGCTCGCCGGGCCGGGGCAAGGCGTTGCGGCGGTCGAGGCGCTCGACGAAGGAGGGCTCGAGCTCGAAGCCGTCGAAGGCCAGGGCGAGGGTGAGCTCGCCGCTGAGCTCGGAGACGGGCGCGCCGAGCGGCCAGCGGAAGTCCTCGAGGCGCAGCAGGGCCTGCTCGCGCGTCGGGTCGGGCAGGAGCGCGTGCAGGGGCGGGAGCAGGGGCACGATCAGGCCGTCGATCCAGGGCTCGCGCACGGGCACGCGCAGCTCGGCGAAGTGTTCCGCGCTGCCGCGCAGCACGTGCTCTCCGTCCAGGGCCTCGGCCACGAGGGCGAGCTGTGCGCCCTCGTCCTCGAGCGCGAGCGCGACCCCGCCCTCGGGCTCGGACCAGCGCAGGCCGTCGATGCGCGAGCCGCAGAAGCGCTCGAGCACCGCGCCGTTCCCGCACAGGAGCGAGACCAGGCGCGTGGGCGCGTGCGTCACCGACCAGCGCAGCGACCAGGGTCCGGGCGCGCGGCCCTCGCTGCGCGCCAGGGCGAGCTCGACCGCGAGCGGCTCGGGCGCGCGCTGGTCCTCGCCGCCGGCGAGCTCGAGGCGCGTCTCGTCCGGGCCCCAGGACAGGGTGCCGGAGAGCGCCAGGTTGTCGAGCACGCCCTCGTGCCCGTTGCCGTCCGAGTAGCGCAGGCGCTCGATCACGAGCGTGAGCGCGACCTCGAGGTCTTGATCGGTCTGGAACCCCTGACGCGCCCCGCGGCGACGCGGCTCCTCGGGCTCGGGCGGCCCGGTCGTACGAGGGGCGGTCGCGCGCGGGGCGAGCGCGCGCGCCAGGTTGGTGACGCCGTCCCGGCCCTCGACCAGGTCGAGGCTCTCCACGCGCACCTCCACCGGCCCGTAGCGGCCGTCGAAGAGCTGGCTCAGGCTGGGCGCGCGCAGCTCGGCGCGCAGAACCTCGTCGCCGGCGGGATCGCGCAGGATCAGGCTCTCGATGTGCTGGGGTCCGTAGACCGAACCCAGCCAGGCGTCGCCCAGCTCGAGCTTGCCCTGGTAGTTCTCGCCGAACCACTCCACGAGACCGCGGTCGACCAGGCGCCCGCCCACGGGCGGCAGGAAGAGCACGGTCACCACCCCCGCCCCGAGCACGAAGGCGAGGCAACCGAGGGGCCCCTTGACCAGGCAAGAGAGGAAGCGCGGGACCGTGCGGGGCTTCTCCTCGGGCGGCATCGGGGCGGCAGCCTACGCGATCGAGTCCCGTCGATTCCGCTCTCAGTTCCAGCTCACGTCGGGCGGCTGCTGCTCGAGGTCGGTGCCCACGCGCCCGATCGAGCGCACCACCCGGCGCCAGGTGGCCTCGCCCGCCTCGCCGAAGATGGCCGTGAGCGCGGGCGGCGCCGGCAGCCACGAGCCCGTGCCGAGCTCGGTCTCGAGCTGGCCCGCGCTCCAGCCCGAGTAGCCCAGGAACAGGCGCACGCGTCGGGCCGCGGCGCGCGGGCTGTCGGACAGGTACTTGCCCAGCGCGTCGAGGTCGCCGCCCAGCCACAGCTTGCCGTCGATCGAGACGCCGCCCGGGATGGCGTCGGGCACGACGTGCACGAACTGCAGCGTGGTGTGGTCGACCGGTCCGCCCAGGTACACGGGGAAGCCCGACTGGCCGAGCGTGGGGTGGTCGGGCAGGAGCTCCTTGACGACGAACTTCGTGCGCCGGTTGGTCACGACGCCGTAGGCGCCCTGATCGGAGTGCTGGCACACGAGCACGACCGTGTGCATGAAGTTCGGGTCGAGCATGTCCGGGTACGCCGCGAGCAGCGTGCCGGCCTCGACGCGGAGTTCGCGCGCCATCCGAGGAAGGTAGCGCGCCTTCCCGGCCCTGGCCAGTTGCGCGGTGCTCAGCGCAGCTCGAGCACGAGCGGCTCCACACCCGGCGCGACCGTCAGCGGCGCCTCGGCGCGCGTCCCCTGCGGGCCGCGGCACTCCACGGCGTACGTCCCCGGCGCGAGCGCGAGCTCGCACCGGAAGCGGCCGCCCTCGGGCCAGAGCTCCTGGTCGACGCAGCGCACGCCGGCCGCGTCGCGGATCACGAGACGCGGCGGCTGGCGCGCGTCGAGCCCGGCGCCGCGCACCTCGACCACGCTGGCGAGGCCGAGCGCAGGCGTGAGCGTGAGACGCGTCGTCTCGTTCGAGCGGATCTCGAAGGGGACGAGCGCGGCCGCGACGCCCGCGCCGCGCAGGGCGAGCTCGTAGCGACCCGGCGCGAGCGCGGCCAGGCGCCACAGGCCGTCCGCGAGCTCGAGCCGACCGCGCGAGTCCAGGCCGAGCACGTGCAGCCGCAGCGTGCTCCCCGGCGGCGCCGGCGCGCTCACCTCCAGCGCGCCGCCCGGCAGGAGCTGGATCGCGCCGCACTCCCAGGTCTCGCCGGGACCGAGCTCGCGCGGGCCGAGGTGCAGGCCGGGGCAATCGGGGAGCTCGGCCGCCTCGACGTGCAGCCACCACGTGCCCGGCGGATAGGGCCCGAGCGCGAAGCTCCCGTCCGCGGCCGTGCCCGCGACCGGCGAGTTGAAGGCCCCGGCGCGCGTCGGCGTGAGGCGCGCGCCCGCCAGCGCCCGTCCGTCCGGGCCCAGGACCGAGCCGCGCAGGTGCGCCGAGGGCAGGAGCGACGGATCGACGTGGAGCACGAGCTCCTCGCGCTCCGGCCACACGTCCGACGCGCCGGCGCTCGCGAAGAAGCTCTCCGGAGCGAACGCCTCGACGCGGTGCGCCCGTTCGTGCAGACCCTCGAGCAGGAAGCGCCCCTCGGCGTCGGTGAGCGCGCTGCCGTAGTCCGGCTCGGCCTCGACCCAGGGCTCGTCCTCGACCGAGACGCCCCAGCCCGCGAGCGGCGCGCCGCTCCCGTCGAGCACGCGCCCGCGCAGGACGCTGCCCGGGGCGAGCACGGGCTCCCACACGAGCTCCTCGCCCGCGACGCCGACGAGCTCGGCCCGGGCGCGCCCCCGCTCGCCCTCGGCGAACGCGACGAATGCGCCCGGCTCGAGGTCGTCGAGCCGGAAGGTCCCGTCGGCGGCGCACAGGGTGCTCGTCTCCAGGAGGCCGATCTCGTCGCCCGCGCTCACCCGGGCGCGCACGGGCTCGCCGGCGGAGTCGCTCACGAGCCCCACGAGGTCGACGCCGGGTGCCAGCACGACGTCGAAGGTGCGGCTCTGGTGCTCGACGACGTCGACGTCGCCGCGCGCGATGGCGAAGCCCGCCGCGCGCACGGCCACGGGCTGCAGGCCGGGCGCCAGGCCGGCGATGCGATAGCGGCCCTGCTCGTCGGTGCGCGCCTCGATGGCCTTGGCCGGCGAGCCGCGCAGCGCCGTCGTGCCGCCGACGGGCGTCACGCTCACGTGACGCATGGCCGGCATGCGGTCCCCCACCAGCACGAACGCGTCCGCGACGGGCTGGCCGAGCTCGTCCTGGACCGTGCCCGTCACCTCGCCGCCCGGCCCGAGCAGCACGAGCTCGAGCGCGACCTCGGCCCCCTCCGCGGCGCGCACGAGCTGGATCAGCGAGGGCGCGAAGCCCGCCGCGCGTGCGCCCAGCGCCTTGCCGGAGCACGAGCGGATGCGGAAACGGCCGTCGGATCCGCTGTGCGCGACCACCAGGCCGTCGCAGGTGTACATCAGGTTGGCGAAGATCTCGGCGCCCGCCACCGGGTGGCCGAAGGGATCGAGCACCACGCCCGCGACGTCGAAGCCGCGCGACAGGGTGAGCTCGTGCGTGGTCTCCTCGCCCGCGCGCACCTCGGCCGTCTCCATCTGGTCGTCCGAGAGCACGAGCAGGACCCGGCCGGGGTCGAGGTCGGCCACACGGAACTCGCCGTGCTCGTCGGTGCGCGTCAAGCGACCGCGCAGCGAGTGGTAGCTCGTCTCCTCGTCGGGCTCGACGCGGGCGGGCACGTCCGGGGCGGGCGTGCCGTCGTGGTAGAGCACGCGCACGCGCAGGGAGCCCGTGCTCGCGGCCTCGAGCGCCGCCTCGGCCGCCCCGCCCTTCGCCGCGACCGACAGCGGCGCCCGCTCGTCCGCCGGCGCCGTGAGCGGAGCTGCGGCCGGCGCCGGCGCCGCGCGCTCGGAGACGGCCGCGGCCGGGGCGACGTCCGGGTCCGAGGGCGCGAGCGCGCCCGCCTCGCGCCGGTTCCACAGGAAGAGGCCGGCCACGAGCAACGCGGAGGCACCGAGGGCGAGCTTGAGCGCGGTAGGCATGGCGAGCACCGTCAGGGACGCGGAGGCGAGCGGGAGCGGAGCGAGCGGCACGCGCGCCAGCGGCAGGAGCAGCGCGGCCCAGCTCGCGCGCGCGCCGTGCTCGCCGTCGAGGCGCGCGCGCAGCTCGGCCAGGGCGCGCTTCTCGCGCGTGCGCACGGTCTCGACCGGCACGCCCAGGCGCCGCGCGATCGCGCGCGGCGGCAGGCCCTCGAAGTAGCGCAGGAGCAGCGTGGTCCGGTAGGGCTCCGCCAGCGCCAGCACGGCGCGCACGACGGCGGCGCGCACGGACTCGCGCGCGAGCACCTCGGCCGTCGAGGGCAGGGCCTCGGCCCGCGCCGCCTCGCGCTCGCGCCGCGCCCGGCGCGCCTCGGCGCGGGCCCTCTGGGCGGCCAGGTTGCGCGTCACGCGCGCGAGCCAGGCGCGCAGCGCGGAGAGCGCGCGCGGCGGCTGCTCGAGGCCGCGCACGAGCGCCTCCTGGGCCACGTCGTCGGCCGCGCCCGGATCCGCGAGCAGGCGCCGCGCCAGGGCGCGCACGAAGTCGGCCTGCCCCAGGAGGAGCTCGGGCGAGACGGCCGGGTCGGGTGTGCGCCGGTTCATGCCTGCGCCACGAAGATGCCGCCCGGCGCGGAAGCGGGTCACGGAGGAGCCGGATTCTCCCGGCCGCTACCCCGTCGGCCGCCCTCTGGCCCCGCTCCGGACACTAGACTTCCCGCCATGCGCACGACCCTCGGCCTCGCCCTGCTCGCCTTCTCCGCCGCCGCCTGCTCCGAGAGCGAGGCGCGTGGACCACGCGCCGACCCCGCGCTCGGGGCCGAGGCCGCGGCCTTCCTGGCCGACTACGGCAAGACGTTCCGCGAGCTCTCGACCGCCTCGAGCGAGGCCCAGTGGGCCTCGAACACGCACATCGTCGAGGGCGACGAGGAGAACGCCAAGCGCACCCAGGCGGCCGACGAGGCGCTGGCCGCCTTCACCGGCAGCGCGGCCAACATCGAGAGCGCGCGCCGCTTCCTCGAGCGCAAGCGCGAGCTCCCCGACCTCGCCGTGCGCCAGCTCGAGCGCGTGCTGTTCCTGGCCGGGGACAACCCGCAGACCGTGCCCGAGGTCGTCAAGGCGCGCATCGCGGCCGAGACGGCGCAGACCGAGGCCCTGTACGGCTACACCTTCACGCTGGACGGCAAGGAGATCACGCCCAACGCCATCGACGAGGGGCTGCGCGACGAGACGGACCTCGCCAGGCGGCGCGCGATCTGGGAGTCCTCGAAGGAGGTCGGCAAGGGCCTGAAGCCCGGCCTGATCGAGCTCCGGCGCCTGCGCAACGAGAGCGTGCGCGCCCTCGGCTACCCCGACTTCTTCTCGTACATGGCCTCGGAGTACGGCATGACGACGGCCGAGCTCGCGGCCGAGATCGAGCAGGTGAACCGCGAGCTGCGCCCGCTGTTCCGCGAGCTGCACACCTGGACGCGCCACGAGCTCGCGCGCCGCTACGGGAAGGACGTGCCCGACCTGATCCCGGCCGACTGGCTGCCCAACCGCTGGGGCCAGGACTGGAGCAACCTGGTCGACGTGGCGGGTTTCGACCTCAGCGCCGGCCTCGCGCCGAAGCCGCCCGAGTGGCTGGTGCAGCAGGCCGAGCGCTTCTACGTGAGCCTGGGCTTCCCGGCCCTGCCCGCCAGCTTCTGGGAGAAGTCCTCGCTCTACCCGCTCGCGCCCGACGCCGGCTTCAAGAAGAACACGCACGCCTCGGCCTGGCACATCGACCTCGAGCACGACGTGCGCTCGCTGATGAGCGTCGAGTCCAACCCCGAGTGGTACGAGACCACGCACCACGAGCTCGGGCACATCTACTACTACCTCTGCTACACGAACCCCGACGTGCCCGTGCTGCTGCGCGAGGGCGCCAACCGCGCCTACCACGAGGCCGTGGGCTCGCTCATGGGCCTGGCGGCCATGCAGCCGCGCTTCGTGGCCGGCGTGGGCCTCTCCGGCGAGGGCAAGCCCGACCCGATCCAGGTGCTGCTCAAGGAGGCCCTGAACTACGCCGTGTTCATCCCCTGGTCGGCGGGCACGATGTTCACCTTCGAGAAGGAGCTCTACGCCGACGAGCTGCCGCCCGAGCGCTGGAACAAGCGCTGGTGGGAGCTCGTCGCGCGCTACCAGGGCATCGCGCCGCCGACCGCGCGCGGCGAGGAGTTCTGCGACGCGGCCACGAAGACGCACATCAACGACGACCCGGCCGGCTACTACGACTACGCGCTCTCCTACGTGCTGCTCTTCCAGCTGCACGACCACATCGCGCGCGAGATCCTGCACCAGGATCCGCACGACACGAACTACTTCGGCCAGAAGCCCGTGGGCGACTTCCTGCGCTCGATCCTGACGCCGGGCATGAGCGTCGACTGGCGCGCGCTCCTGAAGGAGAAGACCGGCCACGAGCTCACGGCCGAGCCCATGCTGCGCTACTTCGCGCCGCTGATGACCTGGCTGAAGGAGCAGAACCAGGGCCGCAAGTCCACCCTGGCCGATATCTGAGCGCCGCGCGTCCGCGCTACCACGTGTCGCCGCCGCGCGGCGGCGGCCAGGCGTCGAGCTGGCGGCGCAGCTGCACGATCTGGCCCAGGTGGTAGCTGTTGTGGCTGGCGATCATGAGCAGCTCCTCGCGCGCGCTCGTGCCGCGGTCGGGCTGCACGGGGCGCTCGAGGTCGATCTCGCGCTCGAGCACGAGCGCCTCGAACGCACGCAGGCCCTCCGCCAGGCTCGCCACCGCGGCTTCCCAGTCGCTGGCGTCCTCGGGCGCGGCCGGCGCGGCCCAGCCGAGGTCGGCGCTGCCGGGGCGCGGCGGACGCTCGCCGCGCAGGCGCGCCAGCGCGATGTCCTGCCAGTAGATCATGTGGTGCAGGATCTGGAAGATCGTGTGCGAGCCGGGCGCGACGCGCGCGCCGGCCTGCTCGGGCGCGAGGCCCTCGAGCGCGTGCACGACGTGCAGGTGGCTGTTCGTTCCGTAGAGCTGGGCGACGAGGGCGCGGCGTTCGTTCACGTGAGATCCTCCGGGTGGATGAGGGGTCCGGGTCGGCAGCGCTCGCGCCGGCGCGCGAAGCGCGCGTGCAACGCGGCGAGAAAGGACGGCGGGGCCAGGAAGCGGTCGAGCGCGGCGCCGAGGGCGTCCATGTCGCGGTGGCGGCGCGCGGGCTCCTTCGCGAGGCAGGCCTGCACGATGCGCTCGAGCGCGGCCGGCACCTGCGGCGCGAGGGCGCGCGGCGCGGGCGGCTCCTCGTGCTGGATGGCGTGCAACACGTCGGCCACCGTGCGGCGCGCGAACGGCCAGCGGCCGGTGAGCTGGCGGTAGAGCGTCACGCCCAGCGAGAACACGTCGCTCGCCGGCCCGACCGGCTCGCCGCGCGCCTGCTCGGGCGACATCGTGAGCGGCGTGCCCCCCACCGGCGCGCCGCGCTGGCACACGCCGCTCGCCATGCCGAAGTCGCACAGGAAGGCGCGCCCGCGCCGGTCGAGCAGCACGTTCTCGGGCTTGACGTCGCGGTGCACGATGCCGAGGCGGTGCGCGTGCGCGAGCGCGTCGACCACTCCGCGGAGGGCGCGCACGAGCGCGCGCGGCTCGAGCCGCGCGCGCGCCAGGCTGCCGCCGTCGACGTAGTCCATGGCCAGGTACGGGCGCCCCTCGCACACGTCGAACTCGTGCACGGCCACGATCGCGGGATGGGCCAGGCGCGCCAGGCGCCGCGCCTCGGTGCGGAAGTGCTCGAAGGACCAGCTCGCGGCCGCGCCGCCCTCGCGCAGGAACTTCAGCGCCACCAGGCGCCCGAGGTTGCGGTCGCGCGCCAGCACGACCGTGCCCGTCCCGCCCGAGCCCAGCACGCGCAGCGGCTCGTACTTGGCCGGCGCGGCCAAGGAGAGGCCGGGAGCGAGGCGCGCGCGGCCCGCGCTGGAAACCTCTGAAACGCGATTCACAGGTTACAGCTTGCCACGCCTCGCTAACCTGTCAAGATCCTCTTGGATGGTTACTAGCGCCCTGTACGATTCATCCGGCGGCCACCCGGCCCTCGACTTCCTGAACAGCGTGGACCGCAGCGTGGGGAAGCCCTGGGTCGAGCGCCTGGTCGACCCGCAGGCCTACCTCGAGTGGTGCCGCCTGGCGGGCCTGCTCGAGGCCGGCGCGGCGCGCGCGCTCGCGCGCCGGGCGCGCGCGCAGCCGGCCGAGGCCGCGCGGGCGCTCGCGCGCGCGCGGGCGCTGCGCGAGGCGCTCTACGGCGTGTTCCTGGGCGCGGTGGGCGAGCCGACGCCGGCGTCGCCGGCCGACCTCGAGCTCGTCAACGCCGAGCTCGCGCGCGCTTTCGCCCACGCGCGCCTCGTGCCCACGGAGCGCGGCCTCCGCTGGGGCTGGGCCGAGGCGCAGGGCTTCGAGCTCCCGCTGTGGAAGCTCGCGCGCGCGGCGGCGGAGCTCCTGACGTCGGACGAGCTCGCGCTCGTCAAGCGCTGCGCGAGCTCGACCTGCCTGTGGTTGTTCCTCGACCGCACCAAGAACCACGCGCGGCGCTGGTGCGACATGAAGGTGTGCGGCAACCGCGACAAGGTGCAACGGCACCGCGACAGGGCGCGGCGGCACCGCCTGCGCTCGCGCGCCTGAGCCTCAGGAGCGCTCGAGCGCGAACACGCACTCGACGTGCGGCGTGTGCGGGAACAGGTCGACCGGCTGGACGCGCGTGAGCGCGTAGCCGTCGGCGAGCAGCGGCCCGAGGTCGCGCACGGCCGAGCCGGCGTTGCACGACACGTAGACGATGCGCCGCGGCGCGAGCCCGCGCAGCGCGCCCAGCACGCGCTCGTGCAGCCCGGCCCGCGGCGGGTCGACCACGCACACGGACGGACGTCCGATCCCCAGGCGCGCCAGCTCCTCGGGCGCGAGCGTGCGCGCGAGGTCGCCGGCCACGAAGCGCACGCCCGCGAGCCCGTTGCGCCCGGCGTTGGCGCGCGCGTCGGCCACGGCCGCCTCGACGAGCTCGAAGCCGACCACGTGCTCCGGTCCGGCCGCGCGCGCCAGGGCCAGTGCGAACACGCCGCAGCCGCAGTACAGGTCGAACACGCCCTCGCCCGCGCGCACGCCGGCGAACTCGCGCACCAGGCGCACGAGCTCCTCGGCCTGGGGCGTGTTGGTCTGGAAGAAGCTGTGGGCCGAGATCTCGAAGGCGAGCCCGTCCAGGCGCTCCTCGATCACGCCCGTGCCGCGGAAGGTGCGCGCGTGCGCGCCGGTCGCGACCAGGGCCACGCCCGGGTTGACGTGCTGCACGAGGGTCGTGAGCTCGGGATGACGCGCGAGCACGGCCTCGGCCAGGGCCGAGAGCTCGGCCGGCGCCTCCGCGCTCGTCACCAGGTCGGCCAGGATCGCGCCCGAGGCCCAGCTCTTGCGCAGCACGAGGTGACGCAGCAATCCGGCGTGGGCGCGCACGTCCCAGGGCTCCAGCGCGAGCTGGCGCGCAGCGGCGCGCACGCTGGCCAGGATGGGCGCCGCCTCGGCGAAGGCGATGTCGCAGGTGCGCACGTCGAGCACCTTGTGGAAGTGGCCGCGCGCGTGCAGGCCGAGCGCGAAGCCGGTGGGCGCGCCCTCGGGCTCGCCCGGCTCGATCCAGCGCGAGCGGCCGAAGGTGAAGTCCATCTTGTTGCGGTAGTTCCAGGGCGAGGCGGCACCCGTGACCGGCGCCAGGCGCGCCAGGGCCGCGGGCCCGAGCGCGGCCAGGATGCGCGCCAGCTGGCGCTCCTTGGCCGCGAGCTGGGCCGGGTAGTCGAGCTCCTGGAAGCTGCAGCCGCCGCAGCTCGCCACGTGCGGGCAGCGCGCGGGCGTGGCGTGGGGCGAGGGCACGAGCACGCCCTCGAGCGCGGCCTCGACGTCGTTCTTGCGCCGGCGCTGGACGCGCACGCGCACGCGCGCGCCGGGCACGCCGCCGCGCACGGCCACGGTGAACTCGGCCGCGCGCCCCAGGGCACGCCCGCGCTCGTCGATCTCCGCCAGATCGAGCTCGAGCACGTCGCCGCGCGCGGGCTTGCGCCCCGCCGGCGCGGCGCCGCTCACGCCTCGGGCCCCCGGCGCGCGACCGCGGCCGGGCGCACGTCCTCGTCGGCGCGCGCGTCGGGCGCGTAGCCGCCGTCGTTGTCGGGCAGCGGCACGCCCGCGCGCACGAGCGCGGTGTAGGTCGCGAGCGCGACCGCGTTGGCGAGGTTCAGGCTGCGCACGCAGGGCCGGATGGGGATGTACACGCGCCGCGCGGGGTGGGCCGCGAGCAGCTCGGGCGCGAGCCCGCTCGATTCGGCGCCGAAGACCAGGACGTCGTCGGGCGCGAAGGCGGTCTCGAACAGGGACGTGCCGCCGCGCGCCGTGAAGAGCCGCAGGCGCTCGGCGAAGGGCCGCGCCGACTCGCGCCCGAGGGCGCGCGCGGCGGCGGCCCAGTCGCGGTGCACGACCAGCTCGACCGCCGGCCAGTAGTCGAGCCCGGCGCGCT
>Ga0315910_10002160_pt1 | contig 17528 bp, 10 predicted proteins | sample EdamamesoilMG_FD_204470 | JGI IMG/M metagenome (GOLD analysis project Ga0315910, IMG submission 204470) | Garden soil microbial communities collected in Santa Monica, California, United States - Edamame soil | ecosystem: Environmental > Terrestrial > Soil > Garden | place: USA: California... | reverse complement strand
ATGGACGGCGTGGGCGGCCTGACGCAGGCCGCCATCGCGCCGGGCGAGACCTTCCGCTACGAGTTCACCCTGCGCCAGCACGGGACGTTCCTGTACCACTCGCACCACGACGAGATGACGCAGATGGCCCTGGGGCTCATGGGCCTGATCGTCGTGCACCCGCGCGTTCCCGAGGGCGCGCCGCCCGAGCGCGACTACGCCTACCTGCTCTCGGAGTGGAAGCTCGTGCCCGGCACGCGCCGCCCGGATCCGAACGAGATGACCGACTTCAACGTGCTCACGCTCAACGCGCGCGTGTTCCCGGGCACCGCGCCGATCGTGGCGCGCCTGGGCGAGCGCGTGCGCATCCGCATCGGCAACCTGAGCGCGATGGACCACCACCCGATCCACCTGCACGGCCACCGCTTCCTCCTGACCGAGACCGACGGCGGGCCGCTGCCCGAGGCCGGGCGCTGGCCGGAGACGAGCGTGCTCGTGCCGGTGGGCAGCACGCGCACGATCGAGTTCACGGCCGACGCCGCCGGCGACTGGCCGCTGCACTGCCACATGACGCACCACGTCATGAACCAGATGGGCCACGGCATCCCGAACACCCTCGGGGCCGCGACGGCCGACCTCGACGCGCGCGTGCAGCGCTTGCTCCCGCAGTACATGGGCATGGGCCAGCACGGCATGGGCGACATGCACGAGATGGGCATGCGCGTGCCGCCGAACTCGCTGCCCATGGTGGGCGGCAAGGGGCCCTTCGGCGGGATCACGATGGGCGGCATGTTCACGCTGCTCAAGGTGCGCGAGGAGCTCGACGGCGAGGGCGACCCGGGCTGGTACGCGCACCCGGCGGGAACGGTGGCGACCAACGCCACGGCCGAGGAGCTCGCGCGCGACGGCATCCGCGTCGACGGCGGCCACGCTCCGCCCGCCGGCGGGCACGCGCACGGAGGTTGAACGCGGCGCCGGCGCGGGGCGCGCGCGCCGCCGGCTAGGATGCGCGCATGAAGCTCGCTCGACCCGCGGCGCTGCTGCTCGCGCTCGCCCCTGCCTTCACGGCTCAATCAACCGGGGCGCCCGGGGCAACCGGGGCGCCCGGGGCGACGGGCACGAGCGCGCCCGACTTCGCCGCGCGGCTCGAGGCGCTGCGCGCCGAGGCCGGGCTCCCGGCCCTGGGGGCGGCGCTGGTGACGACGGAGAAGCTCGAGGGCGTGTGGGTGGCGGGCACGCGCCGCGCGGGCGGGCCGGAGAAGGTCACGACCGACGACATCTGGCACCTGGGCTCGTGCACGAAGTCGATGACGGCCACCCTGATCGCGCTGCTCGTCGCGCGCGGCGACCTCTCCTGGGACACCGAGCTCGGCCAGCTCCTCGGCGAGCAGGCGACCGAGGTCGAGCCCGACTACCTCGACGTGACCCTGACCGAGCTCTGCACGCACCGCTCGGGCCTCCCGGGCGCGCCCGACTGGAAGCTCTTCGGCGAGCTGCGCTCGAGCTCGGCCCCGCTCATGGAGCAGCGCGAGACGTACCTGTTCGCCGCGCTCCAGCACGCGCCGGCCTACCCGCCGCGCCAGGGCTTCCAGTACGCGAACGACGGCTTCGTGGTCGCCGGCCACCTGGCCGAGCGCGCCACGAAGACGCCCTGGGAGACGCTGATGCGCGAGCTCCTGTTCAAGCCCCTGGGCATGACGAGCGCCGGCTTCGGTCCGCCCGGCACGCCCGAGACCTGCGACCAGCCGCGCGGCCACACGCCCGCCGGCCAGCCGCTCGAGCCCGGGCCCGAGGCCGACAACCCGGCCGTCATCGGGCCGGCCGGCACCGTGCACGCCTCGCTCGCCGACTGGGCGAAGTACGTCGCGCTCCACCTGCGCGGCGAGAAGGGCGACGTGAAGGTGGGCGAGATCACGCTCCCGCGCGAGGCCTTCCGGCGCCTGCACACGCCCTACGCGGGTCCGGGCCAGAAGTACGCCTGCGGCTGGGTGGTCGAGTCGCGCCCGTGGGCCGGCGGCGACGGCACGGCGCTGTGGCACAACGGCAGCAACACCATGTGGTACTGCGTCACCTGGCTCGGGCCCGGCAGCGGCGTGGCCGCGCTGGTCACGACCAACCAGGCCTCGCCCGCGGCCGCGCCGACGTGCGACAAGGTCGCCGCGCTGCTGCTCGAGGAGCGCGCGCGCGCGGCCGTGCCCGGGAAGTAGGGCTAGCGAGCCGAGGCGCGCGCGACGGCCACCTGCACGTTCGTTCCGAGGGGTAGGCCGAAGGCGTTGGTCTGGTCCACGACCAGCTCGATCATGCGCACCTCGATGCTGTTCTGGCCGCGGATCTCGCGCCTCAGCCACAGCGTCCCCAGGCCCGCCAGCGCCACGTGCGTGTTGGGCGCGACCTGGTCGCCGATCTGCGGAAAGCCGCTCACGGACAAGTTCACGAACGAGGAGCCCTGGCCGTCGAAGGTGGACACGCTGCCGTCGGTGAAGGCGTGCGCCTCGGCGTGCACGACGTCGGCGGTCACGAGCGCGGACAGGACATCGGCCGCCGCGACCGTCGAGCTGGTCGTGCCCGAGGCCGAGAGCGTGTCGACCACGCCGCTGGCCGTGTCGGTCACGACGCCCGTCAGGAGCTGGGGCGGGAAGACGACGCCGGCGACCGACTCGGTGCGCACACCGCCGCCGGTCCCCAAGCACCCCAGGTGCACGGGCGCCGACTGCCCCGAGAGGACGGCGCGCCCCACGCGCGCGAACGTGCCGTAGGCGAAGCCGCCCAGCGTGCCGGCCGCGTCGCTCAGCTCGAGGCGGCTGCGCGCGTGCCCGACGACGAGGTCCGTGCCCACCGGGACGAACGGGTTCGGCAGGGTGACCGAGACGTGGATCATGTTCACCGTGAGCGCGGCGGCGGTGGAGCTCGTCTCGCGCGTCTGCTCGTTCAGGACGACGGTGCCGATGCCGGGCAAGGCGAGGCGCGTGTTGGGTCCGGGAGCGAGGAAGATCGGGACGCCGGCCACGACCAGGTCGACGAGGCCCGAGCCCGCCGGGCTCGTGTGGAAGCCGGCGTCGTCGCGGCTCGTGGCGCTGACGGCCACGACCTGGCGCGCGCGCACCATTCCGGAGAACAGGTTCACCGACGAGACGGAGCTCCGCGACCGGGACGTGCGCGTGCGCCCCGCCTCGGCCGCCGAGACGCTGGTGGCCACGTTGCCGAGCGCCGCGAGCGGCAGCGCGTTCACGGCCGCGACGGTGCTCGCGTCCGTGAACGGAGCGTGGAGCGTGCCGCACGTCCCCAGCGTGACCAGCGCGCTCTTGCCGACCAGGACGGTGTCGGCCACGTTGGCCGACGAGCCGTACGCCTCGGCGATGTACTGCACCCCGCCGGTCGAGGCCGGCGCCGGGCTGCCCGAGAGCGACAGGCACAGGAGGCTCGTCGAGAGGAGCGCGATCGAGGAGGGACGCATCGCTGACCACCTTTGCATCGGGGGACGGCGGCGCGGGAGCACGGTGCCCGCGGCCGCGGAGAGCCGGACCTCTGCCGATGCTTCTATGGCCGGGCGCGCGGGCGCGGGCTTAAGAGGCCGTAGTGGTGCGTCCCGGCGGCCGCGGCTCCTCCGGACCTCTTCGTGGGCTCCCTCCCGCCGGCGGTGCTACGCTTTGCCTGGTGAGGCGGGCGTGACGAGGGGTAGCGACGGCGACGATCCCTGGCAACGGGCCGAGATCTTCCGCTCGTTCGTCGATCAAAACGACGACCTGATGCTGGTCGTCGATCCGGCGGGCATCGTCGTGTACGTCAACCTGGCCGGCGAGCGCTACCTCGGCGTGGCGCGCGAGGAGAGCCTGGGGCGCTCGCTCTTCGACTTCGTCCACCCCGACGATCGCGAGCGCCTGCGCTCGGCCTTCGAGCGCTGGGGCCCGGGCGACGCGCAGAGCTCGCTCACCTGCGAGAATCGCCTGCGGAGCTGGGGCGGGGCGGAGCGGCACGTGCTGTGGACCGTGACGCCCTGCCGGCGCGCGGACGGCAGCCTGCGCAGCCTGGCGCTGTGCGGGCGCGACGTGGACGCCTTCTGGCGCCTGGAGGGCGAGCGCGAGCGGCTCGCGGTGCGCCACCGCGCGCTCCTGGCCGGCATGCTCGACCCGGTCGTGATCATCGACCCGATCGGGGCGATCCAGTACGCCAACGACTCGGTGACGAGCGTCTTCGGCTACGCGCCCGGCGAGCTCGTCGGCCAGAACGTGCGCGTGCTCATGCCCGAGCCGCACCGCGGCGCGCACGACGGCTACCTCGAGCGCTACCGGCGCACCGGCCAGACGGGCATCCTCAACCGCACGCGCGAGTTCCAGGTCGTGCACCGGAACGGCTCGCTGCTCGTGTGCGAGCTGTCGGTCTCGCGCGTGGACGTGCCCGGCGACGGTGCGCCCCTGTTCATCGGCAGCTTCCGCGACGTGAGCGCGCGCAAGCGCGCCGAGCAGGAGCTGGCGCGCAGCGAGCAGCGCTTCCGCGCCATCTTCGACCAGGAGTTCCAGTTCGTCGGCCTGCTGTCCGTGGACGGCACGCTGATCGAGATCAACCGCACGGCGCTCGAGGCGGCCGGCCTCGCGCGCGCGGACGTCGTCGGCCGGCCGTTCTGGGAGACGGCCTGGTGGGCCGACGCGCCCGAGGGCGCGCCGCGCCTGCGCCAGGCCATCCGCGCCGCGGCGGGCGGCGAGTTCGTGCGCTTCGACGCGCGCATGCGCAACGCGAGCGGGGCCGAGGTCGAGCTCGACTTCTCGCTGAAGCCCATCCGCGACGAGCGCGGAGAGGTCGTGCTGCTCCTGCCCGAGGGACGCGACATCACCGCGCTGCACGAGGCCCAGCGGCGCGAGACGGCCATGCTGCGCGCCCTGGCCACGATCGGCGAGTCGGCTTCGCTGCTGGCGCACGAGATCAAGAACCCGATCACGGGCATCCACCTGGCGCTGCGCGCCGTGGCCGACCGGCTGGGGGAGGAGCACCAGGCGCTGCTGAACGACCTGGCCGAGCGCCTGCAGAAGCTCGAGCGCACCATGCGCCGGACGCTCTCCTTCGCGCGTCCGCTGGAGCTCCGGCGCGCGCCCGCGAGCGCGCGCGCCCTGCTCGAGGACGCGGCGCGCGCGGCCCGGCCGGAGCTCGAGCGCGCCGGCATCGCCCTCGAGCTCGCGTGCGAGGAGGGGCTGCCCGAGCTCGAGCTCGACGCCGCCCTGCTCGAGGAAGCCCTCGGCAACCTGCTCAAGAACGCGCTCGAGGCCCTGCCGCGCGGCGGGCGCGTGCGCCTCTCGGCCGCGCGCGAGGGCGCGCGCGCGCTCGGGCTCGTGGTCGAGGACGACGGGCCGGGCATCTCGCCCTCGCTCGCGCCCGAGCTCTTCAAGCCCTTCGTCACCGACAAGTCGGGCGGCACGGGCCTGGGCCTGGCGCTGTGCAAGCGCATCGTCGAGGAGCACGGCGGGACCATCGAGGCCGGGCGCGGCGCCCTGGGCGGCGCGCGCTTCGCCCTGCACCTGCCCCTCTCCCGGCGGCGCACGCGCGGGGCCGGCCTACGACCACGCGCGTAGGCCGGCGGGAACGAGGGCGCAGGAGCCCGGCGCACCCCCCGGCCGGCGCGGAATCGCCCGTAGAATCGCGGCATGAGCAGCGAGCGAGGGGAGCGCGAGCGTCGCATCCGCATCTACCTGGTCGACGATCAGGCCATGATCCGCGCCGCGCTGCGGAGCTTCCTCGGCCAGCGCCCCGAGATGGAGGTGGTGGGCGCGTGCGGCGACGCGCGCCGCGCCCTGGGCGAGATCGAGAGCCTGCGCCCGGACGTGGTCGTGCTCGACATCACCATGCCCGGCCTCTCGGGCCTGGACGCACTGCCGCAGCTCCGGAAGCGAGCGCCGCGCACGCGCATCGTCATGCTCTCGCACCACGAGGGCGACAGCTTCGTGCAGCAGGCGCTGGGCGCGGGCGCCGACGGGTATCTCTCCAAGGACTCCGACCCGGCCGAGCTCGCCCTCGCGATCGCGGCCGTGCACGCGGGCCGGCCCTTCGTGTCGCCGCGCGTGGCCGCCGGCCTGGTCGGCAACCTGCGCAACGGCGCCGGCGCGCCCGAGGCGCACAAGTGCGGGCTCGCCGGGCTGACCCCGCGCGAGCGCGAGATCTTCCAGCTCCTGGCGCTGGGCAAGAGCAACAAGGAAGTGGCCGCGCTGCTCGACGTCAGCCTGGGCACGGCCAAGAAGCACCGCGAGAACCTGCAGCGCAAGCTCGGCTGCAGCTCGCCAGCCGAGCTCGCGCGCCTGGCCATCCGCGAGGGGCTGCTCGAGTCCTGAAGTCCGGCGTGCCGAGCGGGCCGCGTCGCCGCGGTGAGAACGGGTCGCCCAGCGACGGGTCAGGGTCGGTCGAAGGCGGGCGAGCAGGCCACGTCGCCGAACTCGTCGCGCGCGCCCGTGACGGGGTTGGCGTCGAACGGGCTCGCGCTCAGGAAGGTGGGCAGTAGCCCGCCGCCGGGCCGGCCGTCCTTGCCTACGGCCGGGATCTCGAGCGCGATGTCCGTGCCGTCGGGAAACGAGCCGTGCGGCACGACCAGCCCCGGGTGGTCGAAGGGCGCCGCCTCGCGCCGCACGCGCGGGTCGGTGAGGGCGAGCAGGAAGGCCACGAGCTGCGATTTCTCCTGCGCGCCGAGGCCGATCGGGGCGACGTCGGGGTCGAGGTCGGCCCGGTTGATCCGGCAGAAGTTGCCGCCGCGGTCGTAGAAATCGACCACCTCCATGAGCGTGGCCATCGAGCCGTCGTGGAAGTACGGCCCGGTGAGCTGCACGTTGCGCAGCCCGGGTGCCTTGAAGGCGCCGTCCACGGCCACCCGCCGCAGCACGAAGTCGTCGCCCGGACCGCAGCGCCCATCGCCGTCGAGGTCGCGGCACACGGGCAGGAACGCGCCCGTGCCCTCGTCCACGCGTCCGAGCAGCGCTGCGTCGCCGCCGCCGTGCACGAGCTCGCCCAGCGGCGCGCCCAGGAGGGCGAAGGGCATGGGCTCGAGCCCCAGCGCCTCGAACAGGAGCTGACGCGAGAAGGCCAGCGGCCGGCCGGCGGGATCGGAGCCGCCGCGCCCGAGGTCGGCGCTGGTGGGCGCGACGCCGACGTTGTAGAAGCCGTCGTCGTACAGCGCGCCGCGGCCGTCCCCCATCCGCATCGGCTCGATCACGTCCGCGCCGTCGCGCGCGCCACGCACCGAGGCGTTGGTGAACTCGGCTCCGCCGTGGCAGTTGACGCAACGGCCCTTGCCGACGAACAGGTTCAGGCCGGCCAGCTCGCCCGCGCCGAAGCCGCTCACGAAGCGCCCGTCGCCCTCCATCCAGCGGTCGAAGGGCGCTCGGTCGGAGACGAGCGTGCTCTCGTAGGCCTGCACCGCCAGCCCGAAGAGCAGCGCGAAGTTGGCCTCCATGAGCGTGAAGGTGCGCGCCGGGTCCGTCCCCTGCCCGGGATCGACCGCGCGCGGCTCGCCGGTCGGCGGGAAGTAGACGAGCTTGGTCGAGCTCCAGTAGGCGGGGACGAAGGCGGCGCGCACGAACTCGGCGTAGCTCCTGGTCAGGCCGCGTCCGGCCGGATGGCGCAGGCCGGCGAGCAGGCTGTCGTCGCTGGCCACGCCCTGCATGGCGAGCGCCTGCATGGGGAGGAGCTTCTTCCCGAGCTCGCGGAACGTGCGCGCGTTGGATGCGCCGTCGCCGAAGGACATCTCGAACGCGCTCAGCGGCGGGCCTACGGCCTGCGAGGCCAGGCTGGAATGGTCGAGCGCGATCGGCACGCGCACGATCCCGCTGCCCTCGGCCTTGAAGACGCGCGCGCCCGTGTCTTGCCGCCCGAACGGGCTCACGCCGTTGAAGAACGGGTTGGCGCGCCCGTCCCAGAAGTTCGCGAAGTTGAGCACGGCGTTGATCACCGTGGGCGAGTTGCGCGGCTCGACGCGCCGGACGGTGCGGCCGTTCACCTGGAACACGGGGTCGAGGCGCGCCACGCCCTGGTCGACGCGCGCGCCCGCGGCCGTGGCCACGAAATCGGTCAGCGCGATGCCCTGCGACGAGCACACGTCGTTCGAGTTGCCCGGCGCCGGCCGGAGGACGCCGGCCGCCTCCACGACGTTGGCGCCATCGCCGATGTCGCGCACGAAGGGGAAGTCCTGGCGCACGACGGCCTGGTTGGGTCCGACCTGCTCGAAGGCCGTGTCGGGCGCGCCGGCCGCGTGCGCGAAACCGAGCACGTCGCCCTGGCGCTCGTCGCGCACGCGCGTCAGGCCCGGGCTGATCTGGTTCCTGGTGCGGCTGTCGGCGCCGGCGTGGAAGTGGCACGTGGCGCAGGCCTGCACGCCGTCGCTGCCCACGGCCATCTCGTAGAACAAGGCCTTGCCGAGCTGCTGCGCCACGCGCTCGTTGCGCACGAAGTCGCCCAGGCGGCTCGGGCGCGGCACGCCCTCGGTCGCGAGCAGCGTGTGCAGCGACTCCAGGCCGTGCGAGCGCGCGTCCGCGGGCGTCACGATCCGGGTCGGAGGTTCTTGGGCGGAATGCGCCGACGGCGCGAGGGGTGCGAGCGCGAGCAGCGCTGCGGAGACGGATCGGAACATGGGAGCCTCTTGGGGACTCGAGCCCGGCCCGGCGTACCGCCGGCCGACCCGGCCGACGACGCCCACCGGACGCGCGCTTCCCATCGTGAGACGCGGTGTTTTCACCCGCCATCCGTAGAAGTGCGCAATTGCCCGGCAGCGAGGGCGTAGGCCGGCGGGAAAGGCCGCTCAGTACACGCGCGGGAGCACCTGCACGAGGAGCTGCTCGAGCCACGCGTTCCACTCGGCCGCCTGCTCGGCCGTGGCGACGCCGCCGTCGGCGCTCACCGTGAGGCGCGCGGGCGCGCCGGCGGCCTCGGCCTCGCGCCGCACGCGGAACAGCACGTCGGGCCGGCGGCGTTCGGCGCCGCGCAGGCCGAGGTGCCAGCGCTCGAGGGGCGAGGACGGCTCCGCGTAGGCCAGCACGAGCGCGGGGTCGGTGCGCGCGCCCGGCTCACCCTCCGTGACGTAGGCGCGCACGCGCGTCGCGTAGCCCGCGTCGGCCAGGCAACCCGGGAGGGTCTGCAGCGCCGCGGCGAGGCTGGGCGAGCGCGTCTCGACGGCGGCCGACACCTGCGCGACGGGCGCGCGGTCGAAGGCCACGGTCAGCGCCTGGTAGAGCGCGAGCGGGGCGAGGCAGCAGGCGCTCGCGGCGGCGGCCGCGGCCCACGCGCGCGCGCGGCTCACGCGCGGCCCGGCGCCGGCGAGCGCGCCCGCGAGCACGAGCAGCGCGGCGCCAGCGAGGAGCAGACCCGGCTGCTCGAGGAGGCCGGTGCCGAGCTCCTCGAAGCGCACGCGCTCGGGATCGAGCCCCGCGCCGGCGCCCTCCGAGCGGAGCAGCGCCGGGTAGTCGGCCTGCAGCGCGCGCCCGAGATGCGTCAGGCCGTCGGGCGGCCCGGCGTAGCCCGGGCTGGTCGTCTCCCACAGGCCGATCATCCCGAGCGCGAGGCACGCGAGCGCCGCCAGCGCGAGCGCGAAGCCGAGGCCCCTCCCCGCGCCGCCGCGCTCCGCCTTCGCGCCGCGCCGCCGGTGCGCGAGCGCGACTCCGAAGAACCAGCCGCCCTCCGCGCGCCACTCGGGCTTCGCTCCTGACAAGACGCGCGCCGCGCTGTCGAACAGGAGCGCGAGGAACAGCCCGGCCGGCACGAGCCAGCCCCAGCCGCCGTCGAAGGCCCAGCCGAAGAGCGCCCAGGCGAAGGCGAACACCGCCGTCCAGCCGACGAGCTCGCGCGGCCAGGAGAGCGGGCGCGGAGGAGCGGCCGGGGCGGACGCTGGAGCGCTCGCCGCGGCCGTCCCGGACGCGGCGGCCGGCGCGGCCGCCGCGGCCTGCACCTCGCCCTTCATCTCGAGCGCGTGCTGGTAGCGGCGCTCGGGCTCGTGCTCGAGCGACTTCAGCACGATCTCGTCCACGCGCACGTCGACCTCGACGCGGCGCGAGGGCGCGTCGAACTTCCCGCGCGGCAGCGTTCCCGTCAGGAGCTCGTAGAAGACGACGCCCAGGGCGTAGATGTCGGCGCGGTGGTCGACCTCGCGCGGGCGCTCGAGCTGCTCGGGCGCCATGTAGTGCGGCGTGCCCACGGTCTCGCCGGCGCGCGTCAGCGCGAGCCCGCCCTCGGGCTCGCCCGTCAGGCGCGCCAGGCCGAAATCGGCCACCTTCACGCGTCCCTCGCGCGTGAGCAGGATGTTCTCGGGCTTGATGTCGCGGTGCACGACGCCCTCGTCGTGCGCGTACTGCAGCGCGTCGCAGATCTGGGGCACGAGCCGCAGCGCCTCGCGCGGCGCCAGGCCGCCCGCGCGCAGGCGCTGGCGCAGGTTCTGGCCGTCGACGTACTCCATCACGAGATACGGATAGCCCTGGGCCTCGCCGTGGTCGTGCACGCGCACGATGTTCGGGTGGTCGAGCTGCGCCAGGGCGCGCGCCTCGCGCGCGAAGCGCTCGACGAAGGCCGCGTCCTGCGAGGCCTCGCGCGGCAGGATCTTGAGCGCGACCAGGCGCCCGAGCTGGCGCTGGCGCGCCTTGTAGACGACGCCCATGCCGCCCTGGCCGAGGAGCTCGTAGAGCTCGAGCTGCGGGAAGAGCGGCGCCAGCTCGGCCAGGCCCGGCGCCGGTCCCGGCGTGCGGGGCGCCGCGCTCGGGCGCGGGTCGGAGGCGGGCTCGGGCTCGGACGAAGGGAAGCCCAGGGCGAAGAGGCAGCGCGGGCAGGCGCTCGCGCCCGGCGGCAGCGTGGCGCCGCAGCGTCGGCAGGTGGTGCTCATGGGTGGAGGGAGGGCGGCGGAGCGTCCTCACCCTCCTGTGAAGGAAGGGCCGCTCGAGGTTACGGGGAATCCGGCGCCGGCCCGGCCAGGGCGAGATGCAGGCGCGCGAGCTCGTCCTCGAGCTCGCGCGGGTCGTCCAGGGTCTGCAGCACCTCGTCGCGCACGAGCTCCCCCAGGCGCTTGCGCAAGCGGTGCACGGCCACCTTGACGGCGTTCTCGGTCAGGCCGAGCTCCATGCCGAGCTCGAGGTAGCTGCGGGCCTGCTCCTCGCCGGCCAGGACCGGGACGAGGAGGTCGTACACGGGCTCGCGCCCGATGCGCGCCTGCTCGGCGCGCAGGCGCGCGCTGGCGCGCTCGAGCACGGAGAGCGCCCAGGCCCGCTCGTACACGCGCTCGGGCGACTCGTCGGCGCGCGGCTCGAGCGCGCCCAGCTCCGCCTCGGCCGCGTAGACCTCGAAGGAGAGGTGCACGCGCCCGCCGCCGCGCTTCCCGGCCGCGGCGCGCTCGCGCTCGTTGGACTGGTAGTGCACGAACGAGGCCAGCAGGAAGGCGCGGAAGCGCCCGCGCTCGGGCGTGGCCACGGCAAGCTCGTTCTTCTCCAGCAGGCGCGCGAAGAAACCCTGCACCAGGTCCTCGGCCGCGGCCGCGCGCTGCCCGCGCCGCCGGGCGAAGGCGTACAGGGGCTTCCAGTACGCGCCGCACAGCGCCTCGAGCGCGGCCCGCCGCTGCGCCGGCGCGGGGCTCGCGCCCGCGGCGCACACCAGGCTCCAGCGCGTGGTCGCGAAGTGGGCCGGCGCGCTGGGTCGAGGGCGGGGGTCCTGGTCCACGACGATGCGTCCGGCGCCAGACTAGCGGCGCGGGGCGCGGGGTGCGCCGCGGATCCGCGGCTCCGGCCGCGGGGGCCGGGGCGGAGGGCGGCGCGCCGGGACGGTATGCTGTGGTGCTTGGACCCCAAGCTCATCCGCAATTTCTCGATCATCGCGCACATCGACCACGGCAAGTCGACCCTGGCCGACCGGCTGCTGGAGGCGTGCGGGGCGGTGGAGAAGCGCGAGATGCACGCGCAGCACCTCGACTCGATGGAGCTCGAGCGCGAGCGCGGCATCACGATCAAGGCCAAGGCCGTGACCATCTGGCACGAGCAGGACGGCCGGCGCTACCAGCTCAACCTGATCGACACGCCCGGGCACGTCGACTTCAACTACGAGGTGCAGAAGTCGCTGCAGGCCTGCGAGGGCGCGCTGCTCCTGGTGGACGCCTCCCAGGGCGTCGAGGCCCAGAGCGTCGCCAACGCCTACCTCGCGGTCGAGGCCGGCCTCGCGATCGTGCCCGTGCTGAACAAGATCGACCTCGCGCACGCGCGCCCGGACGAGATCACCGAGGAGATCGAGTCGGCCATCGGCATCGACGCCACCGACGCCCTGCGCGTCTCGGCCAAGACCGGCCAGGGCGTGCCCGACGTCCTGCGCGCGATCGTCGAGAAGATCCCGGCGCCCGTGTGCAGCCCGGACGACCCGCTGCGCGCGCTGATCGTGGACGCGGTCTACGACGAATACCGCGGGATCATCGTCTACCTGCGCGTGTTCGACGGCACCCTGCGCGTGGGCGACAAGGCCGAGATGCTGGGCTCGGGCAAGGTGTTCGAGGCCATCGAGCTCGGGCGCTTCACGCCCAAGATGGTCAAGAGCGAGGAGCTGGGCGCGGGCGAGGTCGGCTACTTCATCTCCAACATCAAGCGCCTGGGCGACGTGAAGATCGGCGACACGCTGGCGCTGCACAAGGGCGCCAAGGTCGAGATGCTGCCCGGCTACCGCCCGCCGCAGCCGATGGTGTACGCCGACTTCTATCCCACGAACAACGGCGACTTCGAGAAGCTGCGCACCTCGCTCGAGACGCTCTCGCTGACCGACGCCTCCTTCACCTACGAGCCGGTGACCTCGGACGCGCTCGGCTTCGGCTTCCGCTGCGGCTTCCTGGGCCTCCTGCACATGGAGATCATCCAGGAGCGCCTGGAGCGCGAGTTCGACCTGGACATGATCCAGACCGCGCCCACCGTGACCTACCGCATCGTCAAGCACGACGGCGCGAGCGAGGACATCCACTCCGCCGGCCAGCTGCCGAGCCCCGACCACTACGAGAAGCTGCTGGAGCCGATCGCGCGCGTCTCGATCCTGATCCCGGCCGAGTTCATCGGGCCGATGATGCAGATCTGCGCCGACCACCGCGGCGTGTTCATCCGCCAGGAGTACCTGTCGCAGACGCGCGTGCAGCTGGTCTACGACCTGCCGCTGGCCGAGATCATCTACGACTTCTACGACAAGCTGAAGTCGGCCACGCACGGCTACGGCACGCTCAACTACGAGGTCACGGGCTTCCACGAGAACGATCTCGTCAAGCTGCGCATCCTCGTGAACAACGAGGAGGTCGACGCGCTCTCGACCATCTGCCACAAGGACCAGGCCGAGTACCGCGGGCGTGCCACGATCAAGAAGCTGCGCAAGGAGATCTCGCGCCACCTGTTCGAGATCCCGATCCAGGCCGCGATCGGCGGGCGCATCATCGCGCGCGAGACCATCTCCGCCCTGCGCAAGGACGTGCTCGCCAAGTGCTACGGCGGCGACGTGTCGCGCAAGCGCAAGCTGCTCGAGAAGCAGAAGGAAGGCAAGCGCCGCATGCGCCAGGTCGGCAACGTCGACATCCCGCAGAAGGCCTTCCTGGCGGTGCTCGGCGACCGCGAGGGCGGGGACAGCGAGACGTGAGCGCGCCCGCCGCGGCCGACGCGGCCGACCGGCCCGTTCCCCCGGCTGCGGTTGCGCGGCCGCGCCGCGCGCCCTGGCGCGACAACCTCGAGGCGCTGCTCATGGCCGTGGTCATGGCGCTGTTCCTCAAGCACTTCGTCGTCGAGGCTTACAAGATCCCGACCGGCTCGATGCAGCCGACGCTGATGGGCGACGAGCGCGCCGACGTGCGCGACCGCATCCTGGTCGACAAGCTCTCCTACGTCGCGCGCGCGCCGCGGCGCTGGGAGGTGGCGGTGTTCCGCTACCCGCTCGACCGCTCGAAGAGCTTCGTCAAGCGCATCGCCGGCGTGGGCCCGGAGGAGCTGAAGATCGAGCACGGCGACGTGTGGCGCCGCGCCGAGGGCGAGGCCTGGTCGGTCGCGCGCCGCCCGCCTAGCGTGCAGAGGGAGGCCTGGAAGCGCCTGGACCGGATGGACGCCGAGGAATCGCACTGGGTCGAGCGCGACCTCGCCCTGAGCTCGCGCTGGACGATGACCGGGCGCGCCATCGTCGCGCGCGGGCCGGGCACGGCCGCCTTCCGCGGCGGACGCGAGGCCATCGTCGACGGCTACTTCGACGGCTACCCCGAGGAGATCGTGCCCTGGATGCCGGCCGCGGAGGGCGAGTCGGGCAACAACCCGGTCGGCGACCTGCGCCTGGAGGGCACGCTGCGCGCGCTGCCCGGCTGCGAGAGCGTCACGGTCGTCCTGCGCGAGGGCGCGCGCCACTACCGCTTCGAGCTCCCCGGCCCGGCCGCGCCGGCGGGCGCGGTGGCGCGCATCGACGCCGGGCCGTACGCGCTCGCGGCCGCGGGCGACGATCTCCCGGCCGAGCTCCCCTACCGCCTGCCGGCCGGCGAGCGCGTGCGCTTCGCGGCCGAGAACCTGGACGACCGCCTGGCGCTCGAGCTCGACGGCGAGCCCGTGCTCGCCTGCGCGGTGCAGCCGGCCGAGGACCAGAACTCGGCCCTGTTCGTGACGCTGGCGGGCGAGGGCGCGGACCTGGAGGAGCTCATGCCCTACCGCGACATCTACTACACCGCGCGCACCTCGGAGCCCGTGCACGTGCCCGCCGGGAGCTACTTCATGCTGGGCGACAACACCCAGGACTCGAGCGACAGCCGCGAGTGGACCTACGCCGTGTTCGAGCTCCACGGACCGACGCCGGAGGCCGCCGACGCGCGCGTGCAGGGCAACTGGCGCGAGCGCGAGAACCCGCGCTCGGTCGCGCACGGCGACGCCCAGGGCCCGCTGACCTACTTCGTGGACGAATGGGGCGAGCCGCACTGGTTCCGCCAGGACCAGGCCGTCCGGGCCGCGCCCCGGCCGGCGCCCTTCGTGCCGCGCGCGATGATCCTGGGCAAGGCCCTGGCCGTGTTCTGGCCCCTGGATCCGGGGCGCGACATCTGGAGGTTGAAGTGGGTGCATTGAGGCAGGCGGCGCGCGCGCGGCCCGGTAGACTCCGCCCCCTTCCGACGGCATGAGCTCCCCGACCTCCTCCCCCCATCGCTGGCGCGAGAACATCGAGGCGCTCACGATGGCCATCGCCGTCGCGCTGCTCTTCAAGTACTTCGTGCTGGAGATCAGCAAGATCCCCAGCGGCTCGATGCAGCCCACGCTGATGGGCAACCCGGAGACGGGCGTCTTCGACCGCACGATCGTGGACAAGCTCTCGTTCCACTTCCGCGATCCCGAGCGCTGGGAGATCGTGGTGTTCAAGCACCCGCTCGAGCACTCGCGCATCATGGTCAAGCGCCTGGTGGGCATGCCCAACGAGGAGCTGAAGATCGAGCGCGGCGACCTGTGGACGCGCGCGCTGGGCACGGAGGCGTGGACGATCCTGCGCCGGCCTCCGGCCGTCCAGCGCGAGGCCTGGCGCTCGCTCGAGACGCGCGAGCGCAAGGGCGCCGCCTGGAGCGTCGTGCGCGGCGGCAAGGAATGGCGCGTGTCCGGGCACGAGGTCCACGTGCGCGGCGAGGGCGCGGTGCGCTACCTCGCGGGCGCGGGGCCGATCACGGACGAGTACCTCGACGGCTATCCGCCCTCGCTCGTCAGCCAGATCGGCATGCGCGATCCCTCGTGGGGCCGCAATCCCGTGGGCGACCTGCGCCTGGAGGGCGAGCTCACGGCCGAGGCCGGCACCGAGGCCGTCACCTTCGAGTTCACCGAGGGCCAGCGCGCCTACGAGTTCCGCCTGCCCGGGCCGGCCGCGGCCGCGGACGCGACCGTGGAGCTGAAGGTGCGCGACTCGGTCGCCTCGAGCGAGCGCTACGAGCGCGGTGCCGCCTACCGCCTGCCGGCCGGCGCGCGCGTCACGTTCGGCGTCGAGAACCTCGACGACCGCCTGGCGCTCGAGGTCGACGGCGAGACGCTGGTCGCGCTCGACATCGAGTCGAGCGAGCGCCAGGAGGCCTCGCTGACCCTGGGCGTCGTGGGCAGCGGCGCGGACGCGGCCCTGGCCGAGCTCGAGGTCTTCCGCGACATCTACTACCTGACCCCGCCCAAGCGCTCGAGCTGGAGCGTCGAGATCCCGGCCGGGAGCTACGTCATGCTCGGGGACAACACCCAGGACTCGGCCGACAGCCGCCTCTGGGAGGCGAAGTCCTACGAGATCCGCTCGGGCGACGGGGCCCCCCGGACGGTTCGGGGCAACTACCGGGGGGGGAACGAGAACCCCTCCGAGGGCCTGCTCGCGAGCGGCCGGCGCGGGCTGCGCTTCCGCGACCAGTGGGGCGAGGTGCACTGGTTCTCGGAGGCGGAGGGGAAGCCCCTCACCTTCCAGGGCAACGCCCCCCTGGTCACGCGCGACCTCGTCGTCGGCCGGGCGCTGGCCGTCTTCTGGCCGATCAAGCCCTTCCAGGGGCTGTGGCGCGTGGGCTGGTTGCGCTGAGGCGGACCCTTCCGGTCTGAAAGGTCCCGATTTCGTTTTCCACGCGTTGCTCAGGAACGCGACCTGGGGGTGCGGTCAAGCCTCGAGTGCGGCATGCCGGGTCGGGTTGCCCTTCGATCAAGGGTTAGCAATGCCCCCAATCCCTGTCGCCGCTGGCGGTTAGGCCGATCATTCGGGATCGGAAACCCTCCCGTCCCGCGCGTCGGACGGCCGCGCGCGAAATCTCCCGCCGCAGGGCAGGGAGAGCGTTTTCCACAGGTTGCTCACAAGCACGGATCGGCCCTCTCGAGCCCGCCCGGGCCGCTCGCGCAGGGGAACCGCGCTTCCTCGATCCCTACACTGGCCGCATGCCGTCCGGGAGCGTCGGGACCAGCGTCCTGCTCGAGGCCAAGAACCTCGTCAAGGCCTACCGCGGGCGGCGGGTGGTCAACGGGGTCTCCTTCCACGTCGAGCGGGGCGAGATCGTCGGCCTGCTCGGGCCCAACGGGGCCGGCAAGACCACGAGCTTCCGCATGACCGTGGGCCTGACCCAGCCCGACGCCGGGGAGGTCTGGCTGGACGGGCGCGAGTGCTCGCGCCTCCCCATGTTCAAGCGCGCCCGCCTGGGGATGGGGTACCTGCCCCAGGAGGCCTCGATCTTCCGGCGCATGCGCGTCCGCAACAACCTCCTGGCGGTGCTGGAGGCCATGCCCCTCGGGCGGGCCGAGCGCCGGGCCCGGGCGGACGAGCTCCTGGCCGAGCTCGACCTCTCCCACCTGGCCGAGAACGTGGCCGAGACCCTCTCCGGCGGCGAGCGCCGGCGCCTCGAGATCGCCCGGGCCCTGGCCTGCGAGCCCTCGATCCTGCTCCTCGACGAGCCCTTCGCCGGGGTCGACCCCATCGCCGTCGAGGAGATCCAGACCCTGATCCTGCGCCTGCGGGGCCGCGAGATCGGGATCCTCATCACCGACCACAACGTGCGCGAGACGCTGCAGTCGACCGACCGCGCCTACATCATCCACCAGGGCCGCATCCTGCGCGAAGGCACCGCCGCCCAGCTGGTCGAG
>Ga0315910_10002159_pt1 | contig 17534 bp, 13 predicted proteins | sample EdamamesoilMG_FD_204470 | JGI IMG/M metagenome (GOLD analysis project Ga0315910, IMG submission 204470) | Garden soil microbial communities collected in Santa Monica, California, United States - Edamame soil | ecosystem: Environmental > Terrestrial > Soil > Garden | place: USA: California... | reverse complement strand
CTGTTGAAGGTGATTGGAGTCGAATATCGCGACCACGACATCGGGCTCAATAGTCCCCAATGTTGATCGCCGTCAGGTTTGTATCGAATAATTCCGACGCTCGTATCAACCGTTTCATAGGCATCTGACCCAGCTGCGCTGCCTGCTTTGTTGAGCCCGTTGTGGCTCATCGTTATTGCGGTGCTGGACTTGATGTAGACCACTTTTCGATCCGAAACCAACTTGTCGAAGTAGAGGTACTCCTCCATGTAGTCGACGCCCTTTGTGCCCCCCCAAGTCAGGCTGATGCCCGATTTGTAGTTGGTCAGTTCGTCGTCCTGGGCTTGGAGGGAGGCGACAAGTATGGCGCCGACTAGAGCAAGAAAGAAATTGCGTTTCATGGGTGAATACCGAGGGTGGCTTCGGTGTCGTCCGGGATCTCTTGAGATGCCTCCAAGTGTTGACCGGTGTTTAGAACCCGTTTCGCAATCGCCTACAGTGTTTCCAAGAGTTCTCGGTCTCTTTGTCGTATGGGGAATTGTGTAAGGGATTTCTCTACCAGCGAGCATCTGGCGCCATTCAGCCCGACAAGCGACCGGAATCGTAGTCGGACTTCAGACGCGAAGTTACCTCGGCGAGCTGGGCCAGGCGTGTGTCGCGGGTTCTGTCGCTACTCAGACAGGGAGTTGATTGGCTGATGTTTGCCAGTGTCTTGGCCAGCTTCGATTGATGGCGTTCGTTCCAAGCGCTCAGGGGGTAGATGTTTCGCGCAACCTTGCACGACTGGACTGCAACGCGACGCGCATTGCGTAAGTTTCTCTTCAACCTTATCTTGTAGCTATAGAGCGGACCTGGCTCCTTCATTCCGTCTTCGGCTTTTGATGCTGCGGGTGACGCGGCGAAGGAGTACTCTGTGGGATCGTAGTTTATGTTCTTTCGAGAGACACCGCAGTAAAGGTATTCAAACATGTCGGAAAGGGGTAGGTTCCGCATCTTCGGCTCCAGTTCGACCGATTGGAACCAGTCAGCCCACTTGAAGGGGAGAAACTTCGGCGAAATACAAACAGGTATCCAAGGCGTCCGAAAGAGGTCGGCAAGGATTGCTCCGTGCAATGATTCGGTAACTACCAGTTCGCTCGTGGCGAGCGAGTTCAGGACGCCCGACAACTCCCCCATGGGATCTACATATTTGAAACCGGCGCGGGCGCAAACCTGTTGCCAGTTGCCAGAGTCTGCCGTCGTCCAATGCGGAATAAAGGCAATGCCGGACTTTTCAGTCGGGGGACGCGAATATTCAGGGAGGAGCCCGATCAGCCATGCTCCGTCGACAATTGCCTTTTCGTCGGAAAGTTGAAATGACCCCGCAGTGAGAGGTCCGCGTACAAAATAGAAGAGCCAGTCTTGATACACTTTTGGGCTGGGAATCGCTCCGTAGCCGCTACCGGTTCCGAAAATGACTTTGCGACCCTGTACGAAATTCAATGTGTCCTTGAGCAACGACCCGATCCCGACAAGTCGCACTTGGCTGTCGCTCGAAATACGATTGCCGAGTAGTCGTGGCCAGAGCCAACTATTCAAGTAGTCGCCGAAATTTGTTGTACCGGCCCAGTAGAATGGTTTCATTGACGCTGTGTGTATTGTGGAGTCTTAAAAGTATGCTTCTAGACGGCTTCCTGGTAGTAATCGGCCAGCCTGTCGAGTCGCCGTTCCCAAGATGCGACTTCATCAACCCGCTGCAGTGCGGCACCGGACATTTCCGCAACCAGCGGGCGGTTGGTTGCCAAGCGTACGATTGCTTCCGCCAGGCCTGATGCGAAAGCCTCAGGCGAGTCGGGGGCCACACGAATGCCGCAGTCGGGTGTTATAACGTGTCCAGGACCGCCGATAGTGCTGGTTATGAGTGGGAGGCCGAATCCCATGGATTCGAAAACCACTGTGCCGCTCGGCTCGCGAAAGCTTGGAAAGAGGAATACATCGGACTTTTCATACCAACTGAAAACGCTTTCGCGCGGAATTCTTCCGTGCAGCGTGACAATATCCGACACCCCAAGTTTGGCTGCTTCTAGGCGGCATTCGTCCATCATATCGCCTGTGCCGATGATATCGAAGGTGATGTTGCAGCTCTTTCGAGCGATCGCGACAGCTCGAATACCGTCGATCACTCCTTTGGTTCTGATGACACGTCCGACAAAGAGGAGTCGAAGTGGCTGGTTCTCGGGCGACGGAGTCTTCGGTTTGTTCACGATCTCTTTTGGGCCCGTCTCGGCCATCAACTCGAAACGCTTGATCTTGGCTGGCGCGAGGATGTCGCGCATGTAGGGAGCCACGCCAAGTACGAGTGCCGCTTCTGCGAACGATCGTCTTAGCAGCGGATCGTGAGCGATCCGCCATTGGTCGATATTCCGAAGTTTTCGATACCATTGTTGATCTCTGCATTCCTCTCGAAACCCTGAAGGGGTCGCAATGCTCCCTGCGTGGGGGCCAAGGATGTATTTCAATCCGAGTCCGGCTGCCGGCGACGGGTAGCGAACGGCGACAGGATTTATCTGATGCACGAGATCAAAGGGAAAACCGGTGGTTATCTTTTGTTTAATCCAGCGTCGCGCCCGGAGGTAGAACGTCACGTATTGCGGTTTGAGTTCATGTTGTAGACGAGCGAAGACGCCTGGCAGTAGCTTGTATTCCCAGTTCACCACCTGCTTTGCGGCTACACCGGTATCGGTAGCATCCCACCCTTTGGGATGTGTGGTCAGTACAGTTGTCTCAAAGCGTTTGCTTATCCCTTCTACCCACTTGAACGTACACCAACTTTCGCCGGCTACGTTTCGGTCAAAATTGGGAGCAATGAGCAGGATGCGCAGCTTTTTGATCGGTTCGATTCTCTCGGAAGGCACGGCGGTTGCAACGGGTTCAGGAGGTTTTCCGGCGACGATGGGCGGAACTTGATGAGAGGAAAGAGATTCGGCGGTCGGGCAGACGCGGAAGTGCTGGTTTGGATTGTGGATGGTAGGCAACCGTCACGTTCGCTGTCTATGCCGATGGGGATTGCGACAGCCCGGGCTGGGTGTTTTCAGTGTTTGGATACATGCCACTCCGGAACAGGGCGATGCGCGACCAGGTGGCAGCGAGTATGGGGCGTCGCGTTCTCATGCGCTCACGGCCCAAACTGCGTGCAGAGCCCAGAGCTCGGAAGAAGTTGCGGACATGTCCGTGCCGGATCGCCTGCAGCAGGCCGAAGGCGAGTCTTGGGGCAAGATAGGCGACGGCGCGTGGCCAGGAAAAGCAGGCGACGGCGAGCAGGATCTGATTCCGGTTCTTGTAGAACGTCTTTATCTCGGTGCGTCGGGATATCTTGCCTTCGTGGTGCACGACCGGAATGTCCGGGCAGTAGAGGATCGAACCGCCGTTGTCGAGGATCCGGTAGGCCAGTTCGACCTCCTCGTAGTGCATGTAAAGAATTTCAGGATACATTCCGGCATCGATCACCTCGCGCCGGCGAAAGGCGTAGCCCGTGCCGCTGAAATAGTGGGTGTAGAAGTGGCGGCCGGCATTTTCGCTGATCGGAAGCGGATGCCACCAGCGGGGCGTGTCCTCGCTCACGCCGTCCGGCGCCAGAAGCCGGAAGGCCAGTCCGGTCGCCTCCGGATGGCGCTGGAAGGTCTCCACGGTCTTCCGCAGCACCTGCCGATCCGGCACGGTCACGTCGCTGTCGAAGCCGACGATGAACTCACCCTTCGCGGCCAGAATACCCCGATTGCGCGTCACGCACGGCCCGCCGTTCTGCTCGTTGCGCAAGATCGTCGCCTGCGGGTACGCTGCTTGGAACGCCTCGAACGAGTCGTCGGGTGAGCAGTCATCGACCACGATGACTTCGAAGTCCACACCCTCCTGCGCGTAGACATCGCGAAGGAGAGCGAGCACCCCCTCCTTGCGGCGATAGGACGGGATGATGACGGAGATTTTCGGAGGCATGTCAGAGGACAGAGGTCAGAGGGCAGAGGACCGAGGACGGAGGTCAGAGGACCGAGGACGGAGGTCAGAGGACAGAGGACGGAGGTCAGAGGACAGAGGACGGAGGACAGGGGGCGGAGGACTGAGGACAGAGGTCAGAGGGCAGAGGACAGGTGTTGGATTCGCTGCATTCTCTGATCTCTGACTTCTGACCGTTGACCGCTGGTGTTACGAGGGCGGAGGATCCCGCAGCCGGAGGACAAAGGGCAGAGGACAGAGAGCTGATCTCTGAATTCTGACTTTTGACCTCTGGTTTCACCGTCAGCCTGACCTCTGATTTCTGACCTCTGATCTCTGACCCGGCGCTTGCGTCGCAAGCGCCGGATACCCCGCCTGCCATTCGCGGCGACGCTGCCAGAGGCCGCGCCAGGCGGCGGCTTCGCCCGATCGGCCGCGGACGCATTCGCCGGCGGCCCGGATCCACACACCGAGAGTGAGCATGCCGAGCCCCAGCGTCCGATGCAGGCCGGTCCAGTGGCTGCGCACATAGCAGGCCTTGCCCTTGTAGAGCAGCATCGCCTTCGCCAGGCGCGTGGCCGAGGACTTGCCCACCTCGTGCATGAACTTCGCATCAGGGCAGATCACGGGGCTGTATCCAAGTTTCCAGGCTCGCTTGGAGAGATCGGCGTCCTCGCCATACATGAAGTAGCGCAGGTCGAAACCGCCGAGCTGATCCCAGACCTTCCGCGAGGCGAGAAGGAAACACCCGGTGATCACGCCGACCGTGCGCACGGTGTCGCGCTGCCAGCCGCCGAGTGACTCGGGGTCGAAGAAGGCGTTGTGACGGAAGACGCTGCTCAGGCCGAAGGCGAAAGTGGTGAAACTCCAGAGCGTGGGCGCGCCCCAGCACGAGGACCGCTCGAGCGAGCCGTCGGGGCGGAATCCGCGCCCGCCATACATCCCGTAATTCGGATGCGCGCGGGCGAACTCGACCACGACGTCGATGCCGTGCTCGAGCACCTCCGTGTCGGGATTGAGCAGGAGAATGAACTCCGCATCCGCCCGGCTGGCGCCGAGATTGCACCCGGCGGCGAAACCCAGGTTCTTGCCCGGATCGATGACCAGGACCTCCGGAAACTTCTCGCGCACGAGTGCGGCCGTGCCGTCGGTGGACATGTTGTCCACGACGATGACCTGCTGGGTCACGGAGCGTCGCTGCGCGAACACACTGCGCAGGCACGCCTCGATTTCTCCCGAGGAGTTGTAGGTGACGATGATGATGGCGACGTCGTGCATTTCGAGCGGCCTGCGGCCGCGAAGATTGAAGATGGAAGTTCGGAGATGGGCTGCGAGGCGCGGGACGCGCCGGAAGATTGAGATCGTAGTCTGGAGATGGGCGGCGCGCTACGCGTGCCGGAGATTGGAGTTCGGAGGTCGAAGGTGGGGTGGCCCGCCCCAATCTCCCAACTCCCAGCTTCGATCTCCAACCTTCGGCCATATCCTGGCTCGGTCGCTAGAAGAAGCTGAGGAGAAGACCGAGGATACCCGAGCGCTTCCGCTTTTCGGTGGAGCGAACCAGCCCGCTGACAAGTTGACCTACAGCATTTGACTCTCCTCGGAGGCGCACGGCGGTATCGCGCGAATCGGGATAGTTGTCTTCAATCACATACAGGAGAGACCGCACTTCTGCCGAGGATCCGCGGGCAACGTTGTAGAACTGCAGCTTCTCCTGGATGTGCGAGCGCTCGAAACCTTCCGCAGTGTTGGACATGATCGATACAGCAGCCCGGCGAACTTGATCGACCAATCCGAAGTCGCGCGCAAGGGCCGGATCATCACGAGTCATCGCGTAAGTTTCTTTCACCAGCTGACGAGCCGTTTTCCAAACGTCCAGGTTTTCGAAGGTCATGGTCTGGGGGCGCGCGGTGCGCGCCGGGAGAAAAAGGATTGGAGTTCGGAGATGGGAGAGGGCGGCTTCGCCGACGGAGTTTGAAGTCGGAGGATGGGAGATTGGAGCGGCTTCGCCCCGGAAGATGGAAGATCGCAGTTTGAAGATAGGCGCGGGCGGCTTCGCCGCGGTAGATGGAAGATTGGAGTTGGGATATGGTATCGAACCCCATCTTCCAACTCCCAGCTACCATCTTCATCCCTGCGAAGGTTGTCGCTTTGCGACAACCTTCGCAGGAACCCCGACCGCGATCGAGTCCGGCGGGAGGTCCTTGGTGACGACGGCGCCGGCGCCGACGATGCAGCCGTCGCCGATGGTCACGCCGGCTGTCACCACGACGCGGGTACCCAGCCACACGTCGTTGCCGATGATGATGTCCTTCTCGTTCTTGGGCTGCTGGCGGAAGGGAATGCCCTTGGTGAAGCGATAGTCCGAGGCGGTGACGAAGACTTCGGGAGCGAAGGAGACGAAATCGCCGATGATGATGCGGCCCGTGGAGTCGCCCGCCCAGAGGTAGGAGCGCTCTCCGATATGGCAGTGGCGGCCGATCTGGATACGCTCTCCGTTGCGCAGTGAGACATTGGGCGCGAGGCTCGAACCCTCGCCGAGCGCCATCCGGCGCTTCGGCCCGACGTGGCTGTAGCGCACATAGTGCACCATCCGGAACAGATGAAACCAGGCACCCGGATCGAGCAGCGAGCGAAGAAAACCGGTGGCTTTGGAGGACATGGGGGGCGCGCTGCGCGCGCGGAAGATGGGAGTTGGGAGTTGGGAGAAAGGGCGGCGAAGCCGCCGGAGATCGGCGCATGGGGCGCGCTGCGCGCGCGGGAGATCGGAGTTGGAAGTTGGGAGAGGGGGCGGCGAAGCCGCTTCCCGCGCCGCGGGCGCGCCGGTCCGAACTCCGAACTTCGAACTCCGATCTTCAAACTTCCCGCGCCGCAGGCGCGACGCCTACTGCCCACCGGTGACTGACGCGCCGGACGGTGCAGCCGGCACGGTGGCGATGCCGAACTCGTAGGCGCCGAGATCCCAGGCCGCGGTGCCGTCGCCGTTTCCGTCGATCGGACGGGCGGACTGCAGGATGTCGACAGTCGGGGCGGTCGTGCCGACTCCGGCATCGATCGCCGGACTCGTGGCCGCAAGTCGCAGGTCGAGGGCCGACCAGTTCACAAAGTGGCGGGCATAGTCGGTTGACTCGAGATTGTGATCCACCGTGGCCATGCCGGCGTCGATCCGCAGGTCGCTGGTCAGGTTGTTGCGCACGAGGTTGCCCGTGCTTGCCGTGCCGTCCTTGTGCGCGGTGATCTTGATCCACGGGACGCCGCCGGCGCTATCCCGATCGATCACGGTGTTGTTGACGATGCGACAATTGCGCGCGCCGTAGAAGGCGATGCCGTGCCAGGCATTGGTGATGATCACATTGTTTTCGACGACCCAGTCCTCGAAAAAGCCATCGAAGCATCCGATGCCCTGGAGGCTTCCACGCATCGGTTGGTTGGAATCTTCGTAGACCACGAATCGATTGCCGCGCACGACGACCCCGCGGACGACACCCGTACCCGGTCCGCTGGACCCGGTACTCCAGGACTGGAACGCGTCATCGTGGTTTGTGTTCACCTTGTAGCAGTTCTTCACCTCGTTGTATTCGAACACGCAGTAGTCACCGAGGCCGCGGAGGCCGTCGCCGGAAAAATTCTCAACCACGTTGTGGGCAATCACGCACTCCCGTGCTGTATTTCCGGCGTCGATACCGAAGTTGACGTTGAGGAGGTGATTTCGGCGGACGATGTTTCGCGTGCCGGAAACATTGACGCCGTTGCACGCCTTGGTGTCCCAATCCGTGGCGGTCCAGGCCGAGGCATCTGCGATGGTGAACAGACGGCAATCCTCGAGCACGTTGTCCGATCCGCCGGCGATCGAGACCATGCCGAGACGTTCGAACGTCGGTGCGAACGAAGGCGAGATCTCGAGGCCGCGAATGGTCCAGCGCGTGGCGTTTTGCAGGACCAGCCGTTTGAGCGTCGGACGGGCCCCGGTGTCCGGGCGAATCGTGACTGTGCCGGAGTTCTGACCCCGGATGGTCGGGCTGCCATGGTAGCCGCTGCGAAGGATCAGCGTGTCTCCCGGTGAGAACGTCCGCCCGGAGGCAGCGACCGACTCGAGGGAGCCGAAAGGTGCTGCACTTGTGCCTGGGTTCCCGGACTGGCCGTTGACGGGGTCCAGATAGTAATCGGCGGCTGGGGCCGATATGGCAGCCGCGAAAAGTAGGAAGAGAGAACCGAGGACAATGGTCAATGGACGGGTCTGCATGGGTGTCTACCTCGACTTGAGGATCGACCAGTCGACCCCCGTGGCAACGATCGCGTTCCCTGATGTCCGTTTTGCCAACGAATTAGCGGTTCGGGCACGTGTCGGACATACGCTCCTGCTCAAGATCCAAGACTTGGCCGTAGGTCCTTCGCTTGCGGCGCGCCGGGGAAACTAGCTGATGGTCGAACTCGCAGGCAGGGCACCCTCACGGTCGACCCGTGACGCACGGCTGAACCGCTGACGATCGTCGGCTGGTCCCTACCGCGCGGGTATCTTCCCGTCCTGAATGAACTGATGGATGGCCTGGGTCAGGCGCGGCTCGGCGAAAGCGCCGGTGCGGGCGCGGACATCGAGTTCGTCCAGTCGATCGAGGCGCTCGATGAGTTCATGCTCGTCGAAGGCGACGACGATCTTGCCCATCTCGTTGAGGTGCCGGGCGGTCGCGAGCTGATGCTCGTTGCGTTGCTCACCGAGACTGGCGCGGCGCGGCATGACCAGCAGCGGTTTTCCATACCGGAGAGCCGACAGGATCGTGCCCATCCCGGCGTGGGCGATGATGACCGAGGCCTGCTGAAAATAGCGCGTGAAGTCGGCCGGTTCGAGGAACGATCGATAGGCGACATGGCCCGGCTTGAGGCGCGATTCGCCGATCTGCGCGAAGACATCGGTGCGGCCATTCCGGCCGGCCCACGCATCGATCGCCGCGATGAGCCGGTCGAAGGGGCCGTCGCTGCCGACTGTGACAAAGATACCGCAGCGCGACACCACGCCGGTTTCGGCCGCGGCCGAAGCGGCCGGGGAGGCGGCGTGTTCATGTGTCAGTTCGGATTGTGGCATCGGGGGGATGCGCGGAGCGCGGAGAGATCGAAATGGGAAGTTGGGAGAGGGAAGTTGGGAGAGCTAAAGGTCTGGAAGATTGAAAGAGGTGGACGGCGGATTGGTTCCAACTTCGAGCTTCGATCTTCAAACTTCCAGAGTCGTCCGCGACGACTCTAGAGCACACTGCCGAAATGGTGTGGGCCGTCGGGCTGGGCCAGGTGCTGCCACTGGGTGAGCCAGAGGTCGGCGTGGCGGCCGGCCTTCTGCCCGGAGAGGGAAAGCTCCTCGGCGTTGGCGACGCTGTCGACCCAGATGGTCCGGATCCCCAGCTTCTTCGCGATGAACACGGCGAGGAAGCCCGGCAGCGCACCCGTGGAGATGATCACGTCGGGCCGTATCCGGAGCAGCAGCACAAGGACCGAGAGGGCACAGGCCACGGTCTGGAGGCGACGGTCGCGATTGCAGTCCGGGATCACCCGGAAGGCGGATCCGGGCTCAAGGTCGGCGGCGAAGCCCGGGCGCGTCGTCACGTAGGTGACCTCGCACTCCGCGAAGGCCGGGCGCAGCCGGAGCAGCTGCACCCAGTGGCCGCCGCCGGAGGAGAGGGCGACCACTTTCTTCGGGGCGTTCGAGGCGGGCATGGCTGGGAGGCGGACGGACGATGAAGCGGGGCGCACTCAGGCAGTGAGCGCTTCCGGATCGAGCATGGCCGGGACGTGCTTGCGTGCCTTGTTCAGCACGACGCCGACCGTGGCGCCGGCGTCGGCGAGCATCGCGCCGGCACGCTTGACCGCGTCGCGATTGGTCTTCTCCGCTTCCACCACCATCAGCACCTGGTCCATGTAGCGGGCGAGCTGCGGCGTGGCGCTGATCTGGCTGACCGGCGGCATGTCGAAGATGATGTAGTCGAAGTCGCTCGCCTTCATTTTCGGAATCATCTGGGCGAACTTCTTCGGCATGATCCAGGAGAGGCGGTCCTCGGCGGTCTGCTGCGAGACCATGTAGAGATTCTCGCCGACCATGGCGTCGTCGCGCGTCTCCTGGGCCAGCACGTCGTCGAGGCCGATCTTGAGGTCGCCCTTGCGGAAGTACTGCGGGGTCTTCCGGTCCGGGTTCATGTCGACGAGCAGGACATTGCCATCGCCCGTTTCCGAGAGCGAGGCGGCGAGTCCGGCGGCGACGGTGCTCACGCCCGAGTCGGCACCGCAGCTGGTCACGGCCACGAGCTTGGGTTTGCGGGTGATGCCGCGCATTTCGAAATTGTAGATCAGGCGATCACGGAGCGCATCGAAGTAGGTGCGAAGCTCGTGGTCGCTGGACCAGGTTGTAAGGGAGGCGCCTTTGTCGTCTCCGGCGGCGCTGTCTGCCTTGCCGGACTTGAGCAGCCCTGCGTTTTTCCCCGGGAGCGCGCCGGCGCTGCGACGCGCCTGGGGAATGGTCATGGCCAGCGGCAGTCCCAGGTTGCCCTCGATCTCAGCCGGGCGCTTGACCGACTGGTCGAGGAAGAGCTCGATGGCAAAGGCGAGGGCGAGTCCGAAGAGTAGACCGGATGCGGCGCATCCCAGGGTGATCAACTGGACCTGCTTCATGTCGCGGCCGGGAGGAGACGGCGACTGCAGTTCCGAGATATTGGATACGCGTCCCGGCCCGAGGGCCTCGTCCACCTTGGTCCGCTCCAGGTTGGTCGAAAGGTAGCGGTATTGCTGCTCCTGGAGTTCCTTGGAGCGCTGCAACTCAGTCACGGTGGATTCGAGGGCAGCGAGTTTGGCCGCTTCGGCCCGAACCCGGTTGAGTTGTTCGTTGAGCACGCGGCGTCGGGCCTCGAGAGCGTCGATCTGGGCGTTTTCCGAGGCCAGGTCGAAGCCGGAGGCGGTGCCGGGCGCGACCGCGAGGTTCGGAGCGGCTACGACTGTGCCAGCCTGGGCCACAAGCTGCGGGTACTCCTGCTCGAGGCGCTTGCGCAGTGTCTCCTTCTCCTCGATCTGCGTCCGCAACCCGCGAACCATCGGGGTCTCCGGGGTGAACTGGGTGAGAAGATTCTGTTCACGTGAGTAGAGCAGAGGAAGTTGGGATACGGTTTGCCGGTAGGTGCCGAGAATGTCCGCGGGGATTTCGCGCGGCTTTGTATCCACCGGGGCCTCCACCTCGGGGATCGTCTCGGGAACCTTCTGACCCGTGAACGCCGCGATGCGGGCGCGGGCCTCGGCGAGCTGTGCCTCGTTGGCGAGAAGATCCTCCTGGATACGCGCGATGCGCGCGCCGTGGGTGGCACGAGCGTCGACCAGGTCGACGACGCCGGCCTGCTCCAGCACCTTGCGCAGTTCCTCCTCGATCTGGAGCAGACGTGAGCGTCGTTGATCCGTCTCCTGGACGAGGGTCGCATCGAAGTTTCCGATGTTACGATGCACCTCCGCGTGGCGCTTCAGGTAGGTGTCGATGATTTGGCGGAGGACTGGTTGCACCAGTTCTCTGTCCGGGTGCGAGTAGACGAGCCGCATCACCGCGCTCGTACGCGAACTCTCGACTTCGAGGCCGGAACTCACCACCCCAGCGGCCGCGCGCAGATCGGCTGCTTCGTCACCCGATGACCAACCGAGTACGAACTCCGGCTTGAGCTCGCGGGCCACGTCCATCGCCAGGTCATAGCTGGTGAGGATGTCGACTTCCGTGCGGATGATCGACTCACCACCCCGGCCTCCGGGCGAGACAGTCCGGGTGCCGTCCTCGCCGATCGTCGGCCGATTCTCCTCGACGTAGCGAATCAACAGCCGAGCGCTGGATTGGAAGGGTGGATGGATGACCTGTTTCACCGCGGCCGCGGCGGCGAGACCGAGCAGGGTCAGCACGACGATCTTCCACTTGTGCCGGAAGAGGACAAAATAGACGAGGCCGAGCGAGATCGCCGGCATGCCCGAGGCGGGCTTGGCTGCGTCAGGTGTTCGCGCGTCACCGGCATCGCGGTCGGCAAAGGATCCGATCGTGGTCTACATCTGCGTGGACTGCATATGCGGGTGCTGGAAAGTCTAGGCGACGTGGCTGTAGAGCAGCCGTCCGGCCACTCGGGAAAGCGAAAGGGGAAGCCGACGGAAGATCCGATTCTGCCAGCCTTGGAGAAGGCTGGGCTCGGTCACGAATCGTCCGGCGGCAAAATCGAACTGCGTGTAGTGAAGGTGTGCTTCGACCGTGCCCCACGAGAGCTTGAATCGGCGCAGCGACTCGTGAAACACGGCGTTGCGGCCGAAGTGGAGCCGGGTGCACCCGTGATCATGGACCTTCTGGATCGCCGACCACAGGGCGAGGTTGACCGGACGGAGCGCCTGATAGGCGAGATCCGAGGCCCCGAACTTGAAGAGAGCCTGCGTGCCGCGGTAAAAAAACACCGCCCCCGCGATCGGGACGCCGCCCCGGCGGACGAGCACGAGAAACCCCAGTCCGGCCTCGAGCACGTGCCGGCGGATCGCATCGAAGAACGCGAACGGCTGGGGCGGCAGGCCGTGGCGGCGCCGCGTGAATTCGTGGAGCCGGAAGTAGTCACGCATGGACCCTTCCGCATGGGAGAACTCGACCGTGAGGTCCGACTTCTCCGCCTTGCGGATCGCCCGCCGGACGGCCGGGTCGAAGCGCGCGAACAGGTCCGCTTTCGGGACGGTCAGGTCGAGGTGATGCGTGAAGTAGGTGCTCGACGGCGTCGATCCCGCGAGATGCTCGGCCCCGCACCGCAGCTCGACATAGCGCCACCGGCGCCGTGTGCCTTCGCGCCGCAGCCCGTCGAAAACCCGGCCCAGCAGCGCCGGGTCGCCCAGGGCGGGGCATTCGTCGGAGAAGGGCAGGGAGATACCCCGGCGACCGGTCAACCAGGAGTTCACCTCGAAAAGCGGCAGCAGGACCTCGCGGCCCTGCGTGTCGCTCGCCTGCACGTAGCGCGGTTCAAAACGGTAGGTTTCCTTCAGAACCCGCGCCCAGGCGGAGGTGTGAAAGATTTCGGCGTCAGCGTAGCGACCGACCCAGGCGTCCCAGCGGGAATCGCAGGTCGGGTCGATCAACTGAAGCGGGGTGTCGACAGTCTCGGGGTGGTCGCAGGTCGGGGATTTCAGAGGCACGATTGCCCTCCCGCGCGTGCGACGGAGGGTGCTCTCCTTATCGGTTTCGGTGATCACGGAGTAAACTGGGGAAGGGGTCTGGAGCGACCCGAATGGACACGTGGCGGTGCGCGGAAAGCGGGGGCGCGCCCCGAAACACGAGTCCAGGATGGATAAACCCAGAAAAGGCAGTCGGAGGTAACACGGAGGTCACAGCGATGGCAGCGGAGCTTCACGGAGTGACCTTTCGGAGAGTTCAATGCACCAAATACTCGTTTCCCAGCGCGGTGTGACCAAGGACCGCACGAAAGCGACGAAACTCTCTGTGACCTTTGTGTTCACTCCGTGCGCTCTGTGGTTCTAAGGCTCTGTCCGAGGTAAACCCTCCCGATGCGATTGTCGAATTCCGGACGAGGGCGGATGTCCGGCGCATGCCGGCTTCACAGCCGACCTGCCGCACCGCGAGGCGGAACGGTGACTCGGACTGAAGTCGTCGTCTTGACCTCGGCCGTGTGGTCATTCCCGGGCCGCACTGCCCTCGGTCGTGAAGCGGAACCGGACCAGTTCGCGCCGGGCATTGCGGTGGATGATCTCGGCGCCAGCCGCTGAGATCGTCGGGGTGGGCGCGGGAGCCGGGGCGATGCCCTGCTTCCTCTCCCGGCGGGCTTCGAGGACCTGTCCCACGAGCGTCGGGATGGTCATGACGATGATACGGATGTCCTCAAAGAACGACAGGCTGTTCGCGTAGCGGATATCCAGCCGGATCATCTGGTCGAACGAGAGCTTGTTCTTGCCCGAGACCTGCCAGAGGCCGGTGATGCCGGGCATCGCGCGAAAGCGCTCCTTCTGCCATTCCTCGTAGGCCTCGAACTCATACGGGATGCACGGGCGCGGGCCGACCAGGCTCATGTCGCCGAGGAGCACGTTGAACGCCTGCGGCAGCTCATCGAGGCCGGTCGCGCGGAGGATGCGCCCGAACGGGATCAACCGGGCGTCGCCCTTGTTGTCCATCTTGGTCATCGGGCGGTTGTTCTTGATGAAGTCGATCGCATGGGCCTGGTGCGTCGAGACGCTGGCGCCGGCCTTCATCGTGCGGAACTTGAAGATCGTGAATTTCTGGCCGCCGAGTCCGACGCGCTCCTGACGAAAAAAGACCGGACCGGGAGCCCTGGTGCGTGTTACGAGCAGCATGACCAGGGCCATGGGAACCAGCAGGGGCAGGGCGGCGAGGCTGCCGAGGATGTCGATGCCGCGCTTCCACCAGGGAAGGGCGCGCGATCGAAGCATCGAAATCGTGGCAGTGATGTCCGGCTGTGGTGAATCGGGCATGAGAGGGAAGGGAATCAAGGTTGGCGAAGTGTCGGCCTGAATACTCGGGCCCGTCGGCCGGTGGGCGGAGCGCGCCGGCCCGGCGGCATGAAGGTTCGAGCTTTCGGAATGCGAGTCGGACGGAAAAGGTTCGCAGGGGGCCATGTGCAGGAAAGGTGCCGTCAGGCGGTGCGCTCGAGTTGCGAGCGATCGATGATCGCGCGCGCGCTGAAGTTGAGGGCGGTGAGAAGGACGGCGACGCGCTCGCTGTCGCGCATGCCGTGGAGGATGACGGCCTGGAGGCCGCGCATCGGGCCGGCGACGATCTCCACGTGGTCGCCCGGCTGGAGGCCGGGACGGATCGTCACCACGTCGAGGCTCTCGCCGGCCCAGCGGCGCAGTTCCTCGACGAGGTCGTCGCCCACGATCGTCGGCGTGCCGCCGAAACTGACCACACCGAGCACGTCCGGGGCGTATCGCACGGCACGATACGAGTCCGCTGCATCGAAGCGGCAGAACAGGTAGCGGGGAAAGAGCGGCGAGGTGACCTCGCGACGCACCCGGCGGATGCGCTTCGTCTCGCGCAGCTTCGGGAAGTACGTCTCCAGACCCAGCGTCTCGCCGAGGTAACGCTGCGAGAGCGTCTCCTTCAGGGGCTTGGTGTGGATGCAGTACCAGTTCATGGGTGGACGGTGATCAGTGGACAGAGGTCAGAGGGCAGAGGTCAGAGGACAGAGGGCAGAGGGCAGAGGACAGAGGGCAGAGGGCTGAGACTTAAACTTTACCCTTCAACTTTGAACGCTCGCTGTGCCGGTGCCTCCGGCGCAGTGAAGCTGCCGCCATCCCGGTGCATGGCTGGATTCCGACGTGGCGGAAGCGGAAGGCACCGGACATAGGTTGGAGGATTCTGCTGGGCGTCATGGCGAGGGCCACACGCTGTGGTTGTAAAACGACGCGACCTTACGGAAATGAACCGAGAGATGCGCCGGGAGGTGAGAAAGTGGTGGTGGTGACAGCCCGACCTTCGCGGTGAAGGTCGGACGGGTGCGCAGAATGCGCGACGAGTGCAGTCAGGCAGTCACACCGACGCGTCGCGGGCGATCGCGAGCTGATCGGGTGGCAGGCGCGGGCAGTCCTGCGGTGTGAAGCGGCCGTGTGCACGGTGCCAGTCACAGACCGAATCGACGATCGATTCAATGAATTTGACACTCGTCGGCCCTCAATCAGGTCGACCCTGACATCGCGAGTGCCGCAATCCTCTACCCAGCCTGGAGGAAGCACCTCCCGGGCGAATCGGGCACACGCACTCCGGGTGTGCAACTCGCTTGTGGAAAGTTGTTAACGCGATTCTTGATGACCTCATCCAATCGGTCGGGGTGGCCGCTTCCGGCATCGGGGATGCCCCTCGGGGCCGGGCTCCGGACGGGGTGTTCGTACCTTCGTCGGGCCGACATCGCGCGCGCCGGCACCGAATCGTGTCGGATCTTGTGACAGTTGAATCGACCGCCTGCCCTAGCCGCCAAGCGGCTTGAGACGAGCGTGTTGCGTAATCCGCGTGGTTGTGAGTGTAAAATTATCCGACGGGCCTGTCGCCGACGATTACAGTCCACTCCATCCGTGTCTATCCGTGTCCATCCGTGGTTAAAATCCGACCTGTTCCTTCCCGATCTCCGTTTTCGCCTGTGGAACTCGGTCCGATCCCTCCGATCCTTGTGCACAAGAGATCGCAGAGAGAGCAGAGCGGCTCGAAGCCAATCCTCTGCGTTCTCCGCGGCCTCATGTGAAAACTCCGATCCGTCTCACAAGTTAACGGAGGAAACGGAGAACGACCTTTCTCCTGTCCGGCCTCCGTTCTCTCCGTTGCCTTCTGTGGAACTCGGTTCGATCCGTTCGATCCATTTGGACAGGAGATCGCAGAGAGAGCAGAGCGGCCCGAAGCCGATCCTCTGCTTTTTCCGCAGCCTCCTGTGAAACTCGGCTTTTGCGCCTTGTGTGGCTTCTGTGCGCTTCGTCGGCGGAGTCCACGTTCGGTGTGCCGACGTTGACGGCCTCGTCACTTCGGCCGCTGCGAGGTCGTGCCGCGCGCGGCCTGTCGTTCGCCGCTGCGCCCCTCGGCCGGCTGCTCGTATCGGGCGCAGGCCCGGCGCAGCGAGTCGCTCACCTGCTGGCGCAGCTCGGCCGGCGCGATCGCCTCGGCGTGTTCTCCCCATTTCAGCACGGCAATCTTCGCGTCCGCAAGGTGGTTGAGGCGCAGCGTCAACTCCACGCCGCCGTCCGGTCGCTCGGTGATCTGCTGCGACGGATGCCACGGCTGCTCCCGGGCGTAGGCGGCGGCATGGGCATCGAGTGCGATGCGCACGTCGATCTCGGTGTCCCCGGCGAACCGCCCAAGGCAGCCGCGGAGATAGGCGCGTGCGTCGAAGCCGCGCGGCCGCTCGAAGGTGGCGCCGGAGCGATCCACGGAGTGGATACGCGTGAGCACGAAGTGTCGGAACGCGGCGCGCGCGGTGTCGTGCGCGATCAGGACCCAGGTGCCGTCCAGCTCGGCGAGGTGCAGCGGATGGACGATGCGCCGCTCCACGCGGGTCGCTCCGGGCTTGGCGTACCCGAGGTGCAGGACCCGGCGCTCGAGAATGTTCTCGAGCAGGGTGAGCAGCTGCCCGATCCGGTCGGGTCCGCCGGCCTGGGGCGCCGAGAGCGCGGCGTCGAGGGAGTCGACGGACACCGAGAGCGCGCCGCCAAAGACCGGGGCGATGCGCCGGAACAGGTCGGCGAAAAGCCGGCCGCCCGGCGAACCGTGCCAGCGATCGAACAGCCGGCCGGCCAGCGCGAGTGCGAGGGCCTCGCGCGGGTCGAGGCGGAGCAGCGGAAGGGTGTCGCAGGGCCGCGTGTAGACGAAGGAACCCTCACCCCGGTCCCACTCCACCGGTACACCGAGGCGGTCGCGCATGAAGTCGAGGTCGCGCCGTATCGTGCGCGTGGTGACGCCGAGCTCGTCCGCGAGAATATCGGCGGTGACGCGCGCTTCGCGGCACAGGCGCAGATGCACATGCCAGATGCGCTGCAACGGGGCGCCTACGAGGACGTTGTCCGTCCTCCGGCGTTTCCGGGTCTTGGGACGCGCGGGCGCGGCGTCGCGT
>Ga0315910_10002158_pt1 | contig 17534 bp, 17 predicted proteins | sample EdamamesoilMG_FD_204470 | JGI IMG/M metagenome (GOLD analysis project Ga0315910, IMG submission 204470) | Garden soil microbial communities collected in Santa Monica, California, United States - Edamame soil | ecosystem: Environmental > Terrestrial > Soil > Garden | place: USA: California... | reverse complement strand
CGATCTTCACAACTACAACAAAAAATAATGTTAACGAATAAAACTAACGAGAGGGGTAGTGCAAGAAGCAAAAGAAAAAATAAAATCCAAAATCGCGGCAGGAAAAAACCGCAATTGTTAACAGACAATTAATACCAGGCCAGTTTACTCAAAGCGAAGTGATTCGATGGGATCAAGTTTAGAAGCTTTGCGTGCCGGGTAGTACCCCGAGATGAGTCCTACAAACACACACACTACCATGCCAACAAACATCCACAACCAGGGCACTACAAACACTTCGATGTTCATAGCCCGTGATAACACATTGCCAATGAGAATGCCCAGGATAACACCCACAATTCCTCCCAGTAAACAAACCACAATAGCTTCGATTACAAATTGCTGTCGGATGCGCAGCGGTGTAGCGCCTAACGCTTTGCGAATGCCTACTTCACGGGTTCGTTCAGTAACCGATACCAACATAATATTCATCAACGCAATGGAAGCACCAAGCAGGGTAATAAAGCCCACGCCATACCCGCCCATACGGAGGCCACTGGTAACCGAAGCCATATTCTCCGCTAGTGTTTCGCTCTTCTCCAATTCAAAAGAATCGGGTTGGCCAACGCGATCATGGCGAATGGAACGCATCACACCCGTTGCCTCGCCCATTGCGTATTCCATTTGCGTGGGGTCCGGAACACTAACCGTAAGTTCATACCATAGTCCCCTGCCCTTGGCCATCTGGTTGGCCTTGATAATCGGGACGAATACCATGTTGTCGAAATTGTCTTCCGCCAGTTGGCCTTTCTCGGTCAACAAGCCAATCACCCTGAACTTGGTGCCGAGAAAAGTGATTTCGCTCCCCACCGGATCTTCATCGGCCTTAAACAATTTCTCAAATACCTGAAAGCCAATCACTGCTACCTGCGTTCCGTATTCAATCTCTATTTTAGAGAAACTCCTGCCCTTTTCAATTTCAAGTCCTTTAATCACACCATAATCCTCATTAACACCCTGTACAAACACATTCGGGTTGGTCTTTTTCGAAAGATGCTTTACTTCAGCCTGGCGCGTAAGGTTTGCTGATAAACTAACTGTGGCCGGCACGTGGTACTGATTGATGAACCGGATGGCCTCGTTCAGTCTTATCTGCGGATACGTCTTTTCGGTAACCCCCTCCTGATTGAAGCCTCGGTTTGTTTTGGAATTGATGTCAAAGGTGTTAGCCCCCATAGACGAAAGACTTTCATTAACTGAATACTCGATACCATCAATGGCCGTGAGCATGCCCACTAAGGACGTGATACCAATCGCTACAATTAACGCGGTAAGTACCGAACGAAGCAGGTTGGCCTGCACAGAACGTAACCCTTCTTTGATATTTTCAATAAGATTCATGCTTCACTGGACTATTCGTACGTATAGGTTGATCAAACACCCCGAAATGTTACAGAAACCATCAAATTTATATTCTCATTTCCGTTGATCAAAATTCGGAGACAAACGATCCGGTTTCTAAGGAAGGTATCGTAAATTTGACTGACCATGGGAACGATTATGAGACGCGCGATTATTGTACTGCTGTTATTGGTTGCCCGGTTGGCAAGTGCCAATACGATTTTTATCCCGATGGATGAAAAGCAGACCAATCACCTGAAAGCCTACGGCATTGCCTACTGGATTTTAAAAAGCGATCAGGAAGTTGACTGGCTGTTGAACTACCGGGGTGGAAGTTTTATGTGCGATTACCATCCGGCCATTCAAAATGAACTGGTGGTGCGCGGTGTGAGCTTTGAAGTACTTTCGGATGCGCAAGCCAATAAGATCATTTCTGAGATCGCCAGCCCGGCTGTTAATTACGACCTGATGAAATTGGAGAAGTACCCGCGCATTGCCGTGTACTCACCCAAATCGAAGCAACCGTGGGACGATGCCGTTACCCTGGTGCTTAGCTATGCAGAAATTCCATACGATATTATTTTTGATGACGAGGTGATGAACGGCACGTTGCCCAAGTATGACTGGCTGCACCTGCACCACGAAGATTTCACCGGGCAATACGGAAAATTCTATGGCCAGTTTGGCAACGTACCCTGGTATATCGAGCAACAGCGCGAAGCCGAAGACATGGCGCGCAAGCATGGTTTTCATAAAGTATCGCAGTTAAAAATGGCTGTTGTCAACAAAATAAAAGAGTTTGTTACCGGTGGCGGATTTTTGTTTGCCATGTGCTCGGCCACTGACACCTACGACATTGCCCTGGCCGCTGACGGTCTCGACATCTGCGAGCGTATGTATGATGGTGATCCGGCTGATCCGATGGCCCAGCAAAAGCTAAAATTTGAAAACACATTAGCCTTCACCGATTTCCGGTTAGTGCGCGATCCTTACCAGTACGAATTTTCTGACATCGATAACCAACCAGCCGAGCGCGGCTTACGCCAGGACAACGATTACTTTTCGATTTTTGAATTCTCGGCTAAATGGGATCCGATACCCACGATGCTTACGCAGAATCACACCCGCATTATTCAAGGCTTCTTCGGGCAAACCACTGGATTTAAGAAAAATCTTATCAAGCCCGATGTGGTGATCATGGGCGAGAACAAGGATATTAAAGAGGCCAAATACCTGCATGGAGTATTCGGAAAAGGCTTCTGGACATTTTATGGCGGGCACGATCCGGAAGATTATCAGCACCAGGTAGGTGAAGAACCAACAGATTTAAATCAGCATCCGAATTCTGCAGGGTACAGATTGATTCTGAACAACGTACTTTTTCCTGCAGCCAAGAAGAAGAAGCAGAAAACTTAGCCTTGTTTCTCATGATTCTTTTCCAGCAGATCACGCTGATTAATTGAAACAGCAGCTTATTTTCCCTTTGCACTCTCCCACTCGCTGATTTGCTTTTTGGAAGCAAGCCCCCGCCAGCTCAACTCCAGAATTTCTTTGAGTAGTTTTTGATTGTAGGTGTGTATCCACATGCAGATGTAAGGATAGTTTTTGAAGTGGTCAGGAATGTGAAAGATTTCCGGGTAAGATTCCAGGAATTTTTCATGATGGTCAAAGTCGAGGTGAATTGGGATGAACTCACCGTTGTCATGCAGGCGGCACATCAGTTTACCGCGTACTTTAATGGAGGGTGTGTTCTCGTGCGACACGCTGTCTTCAGCGCCTGGAAACTGCAGCGCTACTTTTCGAATAGGTTCAAAATCTTTAGGATCGAAGTTTTTCATGGCTAATGAATTCGGTCACCCCGCACTTCAAGCGACTTTACAATTTCAGCTTCCTGTTCCAGCAATTCATGCCAGCGCTTCATTACTTTTTCTTCGGGAATGTATTCCTTCGCTAGCTGAAGAAAGTTTTTATAGTGACCCGCTTCAGAAATCATTAACTCGTGGTAGAACTCGGCCAATCCCGGATCGGAAATGTTCTTCCAGAGTACCTTAAATCGCTCGCAGCTTCGGGCTTCAATCAGCGCATTTATCAGTAACATTTCGAGTAGTTGCTGATCGCGATTTCCACCTTTACGCACCTTGTTCAACAACTTTTCAACATACTCGTCTTTGCGTTGACGATCGAGTGTAAAGCCACGCTTTTTCAACTCGACCAGCACGCGTTCAAAGTGACTCCACTCTTCGGCCACCACTTGCGTGAGTATATCCACCAGTTTTTCTTTCTCGGGAAAAAGCACGATAAGCGAAATGCACGATGAGGCCGCTTTCTGTTCGCAGTATGCGTGGTCAATCAAGATCTCGCGGATATTCTTTTCAGCGATGTTGATCCACCGCGGGTCGGTGGGAAGTTCAAGTCCCAATGTAAATTTATCTTTGGCCTCCATATTCGTTCCGTTCATGTCAGTCGTAAAAGGACCAGTCAAAACCAAAATCGAACACACTTCGCTGACCAGGATAGTACGGTGTGGGCATATAGCCAGAGCCTGTGAGGAGTTGCACCAGGTTATTGTACTTTACAAAGATGCGGGCCATTTTTATGCGACCACTGAAAAAGACATCCACCAACGGAAAGCTTGGCGTTCGATACGACTGCTGCACATAAAATTGTTGCGTGGGCACATCATAGCCCATGGCATAGTAATCGGATTGCCAGTGAACATCCAGCCCGGCATGCATATCCAGGTTGCCGTTGAAGAAAATGTTTTCGTACGATAATTCACCGTTGACAAACAGCGCGGGTATCTGTATGGCATCGCCCGCGTTTTCCAAAGCCTTGGTATACACGGCACGGCCGCGCAGGTGAACATGGTTGAAGGCTGTTATGCCAAATTGAAGTTCAGGCGAAGCGATAATCTGGGCACCTGTCGCCTGCACCGGCATAACAGTTTGCGCGAGTCCAAAATCATCTTCCTTCAGGTAAACATAATTTCCAAGGCGTGTAAAGGTAAGCCCTGGTGAAACCGTAAGCACAGGCGAAGTATAATGGAGGTATCCGTTAATCATCGTAACATTCACGTTGTGAAAATTGTTGTTCCACACATCGTGACTTCCGCGATACGCCTGATAAAGAAATCCAGGTGCATACTGCATCTGCTTGAGGGACGCTTCGAACCATTTGCTTTTGATGTGTCCTTCAATTCTAAAATTGCCCGTGTGCATAACTTCTGCCCAGCCGGTTACTTCAATAATCGAATCGAGCTTCAGCGAGATACGACCACCCAAATAATTCTCAACACCTGAGCCGGGCGTGTTGATGGTATCAGTATTCAGGTACTTATATTCCATCGAATATTTCCGGATGGCGTAGTAGCCATTGTAGAAAAGCTTGGATAAATTTCCTTTGATGCCGACTTCATTCCGCAAGTAGGTATACTTTACATGATCAGATGTTTGTGCACTGTCGATTTCAACATTGTCGTAGTAATCATCGGGTGCTGCATCCGGGGTGTCTAAGAAATCGTTACCCTGGCGGTAACGATCAAGCATGTGATAGACTTGCAGCGCGGGCGCTATTTCGTATTGATGAAAAAGGTGTGTGTTCGAGCGAAGCTCTTCCGACTGTGCTTCCGAGAGCGAAGGTTGTGCTTCACGTCTGTCGAAATAATCCGCATACGAAAAGTCACCTACTTCGCGAATGCCGCCATACTCAAAAGCCCGGTGCATGTTTCGTCTGTAGTTGATAAAGATACGATAGGTACTGTCCTTGGATTGAAAAGCTGTGTAGAGGTCATAGTACGTACTCTTTACATTCCGGTCGCCTCTTCCCTGTCGCTGAATCTGCTTATCGATGGCAAGCGTGCGGTAGTTGAAACCAAAATTCCAGCGCGGGTTAATGTTGCGGCTAAAACTGAACTTGGCCACAGCCCGCCCATTGCCACCGAGAATCCAACGAAGGTTGGTATAGGGTGACTTGGTATCGTAGTACTGAATGATCTCGGAATCCCAGTAAAGATCCCAGTGAGTAAAGCCGGAACTTGTGCCGATGGCATCCGGTGTTTTATAAAAGATGGAATGAGCAGACGTTCCAATGTTACCCAGGTCAGCGTAGGTATAATGTGTTCGCTCGATATAGGTGTACCGGTTGAAGAACCGTATGGCGGTATCAATAAAATGATACGTTTGCCGATTCATAAAAACATCTTGTTCGAAGTAGTAGCGCGAAGTTTTGGGGCCGTAAATCTGCTTGGTCGTGTCGTCAATAATTTTGGAGCCTCTGCGCTGCGGAGCATCATCATCCTGGGCTTGCACGTATCCCGTCAATCCCACAAGCAACACCGCTACTATTATTATATATCGTAAAAAATGCACGCGCAAAAATAGATTTTTGATCGGATTAAGAAGTTGGTATCGGAAAAGTATTCTTGCCATTACCCCGCACAGCGTTGAGAATAAGTTCATCAAAATCCTCTCCACTTTTAACAAAATCTGTCTCAATCGATAAATAAAACAGCGGCAACTCCTGAATGATATGAAGGAACGGTTCGCGGTTGATCTTCACCATATCCTTTTCGGTGGTGATGAAACATATTCCCGGATGCGACTTCATCAGGTGCTGGAGTTGCTCCAGATCGCGTTCTGTATAGTCATGATGGTCATCAAACTCCAGGTGTTCAACCAATTTAAAGTTTTGGTGTACATACATTTTAAGCGGCCCAGCATTGCCAATGCCCGTAAACAGAATGACATCATTCGAAAAGGCGATCTGGTTTCTCCCAAACGAAACGGGGTAACTGTAATGAATCTGCGTGAAGAACACCGGCTTTTCGGCATACCTTCGGATGGCCGTTTCGATGGTAATCATTTCCTCATCGGATATTTCCATCGGGCACTTGGTTACTACAATCACATCGGCACGATCAGCACCAAACCGCGATTCACGCAGCCTTCCGGCCGGCAGTACATGATCTTCATAAAAAGGGCGATAGTAATCGGAGAGTAAAATATTCAACGAAGGTACCACCCTTCTGTGCTGGTAGGCATCATCCAGTAATATGATCTCGGTACCTTCCCGCTCCTGCAGGATGTTTGGAATAGCAAACGCACGATCTTCGCCCACCGCTACGGTGACAGAATCACCAAACTTTTTAAAGAGCTGAAATGGCTCATCCCCCAGCGTTGCCGGACTGTCCGCAGCCGTAGCAATGCGAAAGCCTCGTGTTTGCCGGCCATACCCCCGGCTTAGTGTCGCTACTGTATACTTTGACTGTAGCAGCCGGATGAGGTGCTCAATCATGGGTGTTTTGCCGGTGCCTCCTACCGTTAGATTACCAACATTGATAACGGGTATCTCAAACTTTACAGAGGGTCTTATGCCCTGATCATAAAGTCGGTTGCGCAGTCCCGCGATGATATTATAGAGCACCGAAAACGGAAACAACAAAATGCGCAGCAGAATCATGATGCAATTAAAAACAGGTTAACTTTCACGCTTCAATACGATCAGAATCATGGCAAGTATAACGATAAAACAGGTAACGGATTTTCTGGAAACCCTGGCTCCTAAAAGTTATCAGGAGTCGTATGATAATGCCGGATTGATAACCGGCAACCCGGAGCAGGCAGTAGACGGTATACTGGTGTCGCTGGATTGTACGGAGGCGGTGGTAGACGAGGCAATTCGGTCAGGTAGTAATTTAATTGTAGCGCATCATCCTATTGTTTTTAAGGGACTTAAGAAGTTAACCGGCAGTAACTATGTGGAGCGAACCATCATCAAAGCCATCAAAAACGATATTGGAATTTATGCCCTCCATACCAACCTTGACAATGTATCGGCTGGCGTAAACCGAAAGATTGCCGAGAAGATTGGCCTTGTCAACCTTAAAATTCTGGCGCCCCGAAAGGACACCTTGCGTAAATTAGTTACGTTCGTTCCAATCGATAATAAAGATCGTGTAGTCGATGCCCTGCATCAGGCTGGTGCCGGGCAAATTGGGAACTATAAAAACTGTAGTTTTCAGGTTGAGGGTAAAGGTACCTTTATGCCCACCGATGCAGCCAACCCGCATATTGGAAACGCCAACAAGCAGGAGCATGTAAACGAAGTGCGGGTTGAAGTTATCTTCCCAACGCATTTGGAGAACCCCATACTACAGGCGCTGAAGCTAACCCATCCCTACGAGGAAGTAGCCTACTACCTTACCCCATTAAGTAATGAAAATCAGGAAGTTGGAGCCGGTATGGTGGGCGATCTGCCAACCCCGCAGGAACCTTTGGAATTTCTATCGGGTTTAAAGATCAGTATGGATCTAAACGTTATCCGTCATACTTCACTCCTGAACAAACCGATACAGCGTGTTGCAGTTTGTGGAGGATCAGGAAGTTTTCTATTGCCGCAGGCTATCCGGTCGGGGGCAGATGCCTTTGTAACGGCCGATTTCAAATACCATGAGTTTTTTGATGCTGATCGTAAAATCATAATCGCGGATATCGGTCATTATGAGAGCGAGGTTTTTACCAAAGAACTTTTACAGGATGTTTTAATGAAAAAATTTCCTACTTTTGCGATCAATTTTTCAAAAACCGTCACGAATCCAATAAGCTACCTATAAATGATGGAAAATCAATCAATCGCGCAGAAACTCGAAGCCCTTGTAAAACTCCAGTTTATTGACACCAAATTAGATGAACTAAAGAAACTCAGAGGTGACCTTCCCGATGAAGTCCAGGACCTGGAAGATGAGATAGAAGGTTACAAGACCCGGTTCGGGCGCCACGAAATAGAGTTAAAGGAGATTGAAGAGAATAACAAGAAGTTCAAGGAAGGCATTAAAGAGGCAGAAAAGCTGATCAAGAAGTACGGAGAGCAGCAGAAAAACGTTAGAAACAATCGCGAATTTGACGCCATCACCAAGGAGATCGAACTCCAGGAACTAGAAATCCAGTTGTGCGAAAAGAAGATCAAGGAAGGTAAAGAAAGCATCCAGGCCAAAAAGGATGAGATCGAAAAGACCAACACCTTCATTAAAGAACGCGCAGAACACCTCGACAACAAGAAAGCAGAATTGAACGATATCCTGGCCGAGAGCCACGAAGAAGAAAAAAGACTGCTGGCCGAACGCGACAAAGCCACTAAAAAAATCGAAGACAAGTTATTGAAGTACTATGAGCGCCTTCGCGGTAGCCTCACAAACGGACTTGCCGTTGTACGTGTAGTACGCGGTGCTGCCGAAGGCTGTAACATTGTGATTCCTCCGCAAAAAATTGCCGAGATCCGCGAGAAAAAGAAAATTGTTATCGATGAACATTCCGGTCGTATCTTAGCCGATGTTGATATGGATTCACTCGATGAAGGAGACAAACCAAAAGCTGCGAAGACAGCCGTTACTCCTGCTCCAAGCAGAAGAAAGAAGGTTGAATAATTTTCGCATCTTTAGCGATAAAAAGGCAGGCGTTATCGCTTGCCTTTTTTTATTGTGTGGCCTCGCTGCAGTCGCACAAGAATGGCACTTTGATGCGGCCACCGAAAAAGCCTATCAGCTCGTACTTAATCTTCAGACCGATGCGGTGCACCAGCAAATACCAAAGCCTGTTAGTGTTCAGGAGCATTACGTTACAGCTCTGGCCGAAGCACTGGAATTGTTGATAACCGAAGATGCCGAGAAGTTCAATGATTATGAAACTCGCTTCGAAGAACGGAGAGACCGGAAGACAAAACTCAACAACCCCGATGAGCTTTTCCTGCAAGCTGAAATCGGATTGCAGTGGGCCTTTGTGTACCTCAAATTCGGTCACGAGTTCGATGGCGCACTGAGCCTCCGCCAGGCTTACCAGACAACCCAGGAAATCAAGAAGCGGTTTCCTGCTTTCAAGGCCATCAACAAAACTTCTGGTTTGCTGGATGTTATTATCGGTTCAGTACCGGAAAAGTATAACTGGGTGTTGGGCTTACTAAATATGGAAGGCTCTATTGAAAAAGGGCTTCGTGAACTTGAGTCAATTCAAAAATCGAGTCATCCCCTCGCGTTCGAAGCCTCGCTCCTCTACTCCCTTACCCAGGGATTTATCCTGCAGCAAAATGAGCTTGCCATGATCCGGCTTCAGGCCTTGCTTCAGGTTCAACCGGCTAACCGGCTTGCCTTATTTCTGGGAGCATCGCTGGCAATCAAGAATTCACAAAGCGAAGAGGCGCTTACCTTACTAACCCGGCTGGCCGATCAGGCAACCGGGCTGCCAATCTACTACGCTGACTACCTGAAGGGCGAGGTGTATCTGCATAAGGCTGAGTACCTTAATGCTATCTCATCATACCGTTGGTTTATCAATCATTACAAGGGCCAGAACTACACCAAAGATGCGACCTATAAAACCGGACTCTGTTACTGGCTTAACGGCAACAGCAATGATGCCCATACGCTCTTTGAGTTAGCCCGAAGTACCGGCCGCGAAATCACCGAAGCGGATAAATACGCTGCCCGGAGTCTGGCGGAAAATGAACCCCCACACATTGGACTTACAAAGGTGCGCTACTTTACCGATGGTGGCTACTATACCGAAGCGGCAAAGCAGGCAGAAACCATCACGCAGGCCGCGCTACCAACCCAACGCGACAAAGTGGAGTTTGTCTATCGCAAGGCCCGACTGGCTCACAAAACCAATGATCTGAATGCCGCTAAAAATCTTTACCGGGAAACGGTTTCTACCAGCAGTAGCGAGCCTTGGTATTTTGCACCCAACTCCTGCCTGCAACTTGGATACATTGCCCTGCAGGAAAAAGAAACCGTTCAGGCCGAAGTATATTTTGAACAGGCACTGTCTTACAAAAAGCACGAATACAAAAACAGCATCGATAGTAAGGCCAGGTCTGCGCTGTCTCAGCTTAAGGCACGTAAGTGATCGGTGTCGTAGCGCTCAACCGTAAACATACTACCCGAATAATTCAGCAGGTACAGACAGAGGTTACGATGCTCAAACATATCCATGCTCTTGAGCGGATAATTCAACAGGTAACAAAGCAGGATGCGAATGGCACGACCATGCATGCAGATCAGAATGGTTTCTTCCTCAGGCCTGGACATGATGTAATCCATGGCCGGTTTCATCCGCCTGACAACATCTTCCGGGCTCTCTCCATTTTCAATGCGTTCAGCAGTATTCCCTAACTGCCACTGCTTCAACATGTAGTGATAGTACTCATCTTCTTCAGGTGTAATCTTGTGGCCTTCCTTCGTTCCCCAGCTAATTTCATTCAACCCTTCCAGCGCTTCGGTGGGAATGCCCAGCTCAAGAAATGACCTTACTGATTCCTGGCTGCGTTTCAGGGCAGAGGTGTACACTTTGTCAAACAAAATGTGTTTGTAGGTTTCGAAGAATGCAGCTGCCTGTTTACGCCCGGTGTCATTCAAACTGGTATCTACCCCACTCCCTTGTACGATGTTCTGAAGATTAAAATCGGTTTGTCCGTGACGCACCAGATAGATTTTTTTGCTGCTCAATTTTGCGTTATTTTGGCCGCAAGTATAGTTAATAGAAGGCAGTAATTTGTCATCCGTTACGCGTTAATCGTATCAGCAGAGCGATGACCGATGGATGACGGATAACAGTTAAACGAGATGGGAATTTTTAAAGCAGGCATCACGGTAGAATATCTCAACCAATGGTCGCGTAACACGATGGCCGAAAATATTGGTCTTGAGTTTACCCAAATCGGAGACGATTTTCTGGTGGCCAACATGCCGGTTGACAAGCGAACACAACAACCCCTTGGTCTGTTACATGGTGGGGCTTCGGTTGCCATGGCCGAAACAATGGGCAGTGTAGCAGCATCCCTTTGTGTGAATCCCGATAAACAATTTTGTGTTGGGCTTGACATCAACGCCAATCACCTGCGGGGTGTAAAGCAGGGCTTTGTTACGGGCGTTACCCGACCGGTTCATATTGGAAAGAAAACACAGGTGTGGGAGATTCGCATCACCAACGAGGCAGGAGAATTAGTTTGTATAAGCCGTATTACAATGGCGGTTCTGGATAAGAAGGAGTAACTAGATTGGCACGATTGGAGAATAGAACACAACCTGAAATTTCTGTTTCGAACGCAACGATGACCGAATCAGAAACCATTTCATTTCTGATTCAGTATGCTGCCGAGAATAATTTTTCGGTAGCAGTATGGCAACTGCCAAACGATCCGGTTAAACACCTGATCATCGCCCGGCAAGAGGTGCATATAAATCGGGAAGCAACCCTCGAAACACTTCAGCCTGGGTTCATCTTCGCGCCTTTCGATCGTACTCGCGACAGTATTTTTCTCCCTGCGCAGTATGCCTTTTCATTTGTGGATGGCCTGCTTAAATCACCGGAGAATCCGCTGGAAGCAACCTCATCGGTCTGGCTCCACGAACAACTTCATACCTTGCCAAAGTACACGCTGGCGAAGGTGCATTGTCTGCCAACCACAACCCATGACCTTGATCGCGATCACTACACTACATTGGTACAGAAAGGCATTCAGGAAATTGAACGGGGTGTATTCGAAAAAGTAGTCTTGTCGCATACACGATTGGTTCAGTTGCCGGATTCATTTGATTGCACGCAGGCGTTTCAAAATCTTTGCTCGGCCTACCCTAACGCATTAGTGTCGCTGGTTAGCTCACCCGATGCGGGAACCTGGCTTGGAGCATCACCCGAAGTATTGGTGTGCATTGAGGATAAAAGTATTTTCAGAACCGTGGCCCTTGCCGGTACACAACCGTATCGCGATGGAATGAATCTCAAGTCAGTGGCCTGGACACAAAAGGAAATTGAGGAACAGGCACTGGTCGAGCGATACATCATCAGCTGCTTTAAGAAAATAAGGCTTCGTGAATACGATGAGCATGGCCCCAAAACAGTAGTAGCGGGCAATGTTATGCACCTCAAGTCAGACTTTACAGTCGATATGAGGGCAACTAATTTTCCGCAGTTGGGAACCACCATGCTTCAGTTACTCCATCCTACTTCTGCGGTGTGCGGAATGCCGCTGGAAACTGCTATGGATTTTCTAAAAAAGAATGAAGGGTACGACCGTCAGTTCTATGCAGGCTTTCTCGGACCGGTTAATATGGATAGCAACATCAACATCTTTGTGAACCTTCGATGCATGCAAGTAACTGAAGCTCACGCAGTGTTGTATGCAGGTGCAGGCGTTACCATCGACTCCGTTCCTGAACACGAGTGGCAGGAAACCGAGATCAAACTCAGCACCTTGCTCAAGGTAATCGCCTAGTCAATTGAATGCTTATCTTGTTGATAAATCTTTGACGACTACGCCTATATTCGCAGCACAATAATCTTCATGCAACCCATCTACGACATCGCTGAACTTTGCGCCCGAAAAGGACTGACCCAGGCTGTACTGTGTCCCGGCTCGCGTTGTGCTCCGCTAACGCTGGCGTTTGCCCGACACACGGCCATCACCACCCGAACGTTTAGTGACGAACGAAGTGCCGGCTTTATCGCCCTGGGAATTGCACAGCAAAAAAAAGCACCGGTTGTTTTAGTTTGCACCTCGGGGTCAGCAGTGTACAACTTCGCCCCTGCTGTGGCAGAAGCCTGGTTTAGTGAAACCCCACTCATTGTTTTTACAGCCGATCGTCCGGCAGAGTGGATTGCTCAACACGATGGCCAGACCATTCATCAGGCTGAAATTTTTGGAAAGCATGTCAAGAAATCGTTTCAGCTTCCACAGGAGTATGAACACCCCGATAGTCAGTGGGCGATTAACAGAATTGTAAACGAAGCCATTAACTATTCTTTCCAGGAACCACGCGGTCCGGTGCACATCAACGCGCCTTTCCGCGAACCGTTGTATCCGGCAAAGGACACTCCGATTGAATTCAGCCCGACCGTTCGCGTGATAGACGAATTCCCATCTCATTATTCCCTGACGGATGAACAGATGAACGTTATTGAAGCCGAGTGGAAAAATTATCACAATGTATTAATTGTGGGCGGGCAGCATGAATATGACAGCGCTCTATTGGAGACCTTACGGATATTTTTCGCGCAGCACAACATTCCGATAACAGCCGACATCATCTCCAATTTACATCCCATTGAAAAGCTGATCCGGCATGCCGATGTTTTTTTAGGACAAGCCTCCGATGCTGTGAAGAAAACCTTGAAGCCCGATTTGCTTATCACGTTCGGAAAATCAACGATTTCAAAAAACCTGAAAGTCTTTCTGCGAAAGTATGCACCCAAGGCGCACTGGCATGTTCAACCTGCCGGGCTGGTTGCCGATACTTTTCAACAGGTAACCAGAGTTTTTAACAGCAACCCAATCGACTTCTTTCAATACCTCACCTGTTTGCCTAACTCCGAGACGTTTGAAAGTCAGAAGCAAAACAACTTCAATAAATTCTGGGAGGTGGAAGAACGAAGGGCGTTAAGAACATTGAAGGAGTACTTTCCACAAAAGGATTTTGCAGAGCTGGAATTGGTTCGGGAAATTATTAACCTGCTTCCGGAGCACAGCAACCTTCACCTGGCCAACAGCATGAGTGTGCGCTATGCGAACATTATTGGTCTCGCGGCTGCTAAGCGTAACATTGAGGTCTTTTCCAATCGTGGCACGAGTGGTATTGATGGATGCACCAGCACCCTGGTGGGCCACGCATTAACCGGCAATCGACCAAACTTTCTCATTACCGGAGACCTGGCATTCTTCTACGATCGAAATGCTTTCTGGCATAACTACCCGTTACCGGATTTGCGCATCGTACTGCTGAACAATCATGGCGGAGTAATTTTTAATCTCATTGATGGACCGGGGGCCTTGCCGGAAGCAGAGGAGTATTTCATCACCAGGCAGAAATTAAATGCCCGTAAATTGTGTGAAGAGTTCGGCTTCGAATACCTTCACCTCGACAACTCAAGAAAACTAAAAAATTTGTTAAAGGATTTTATTGACTTTGATGGCAGAACCAAAATACTGGAACTGGAAACCAACACCACCATCAATAAAACCCTGTTTGAAAATCTGAAATCGAAAATTAAAAAGAGTTATGAAGCTTAAGTATCCCTGGAAACCCGTAAAAGAATATAAGGAGATTGTGTTCCACACCTTTGAAGGTATTGCCCGCATTAGTATCAACCGGCCACACGTGCATAATGCGTTTACGCCACTAACGGTAAAAGAATTGATTGATGCCATGCACATCTGCCGTGAAGATGCCGAGATACGCGTAGTCATCCTTACCGGTGAAGGTGGTAAAGCTTTCTGTAGTGGTGGCGATCAGAGCGTGCGTGGTCATGGTGGCTACGTTGGTGAAGATGCCATGCCGCGATTAAATGTACTGGATCTTCAAAAGATGATTCGTTCTATCCCTAAACCGGTAGTAGCAGCCGTGGCAGGCTGGGCTATTGGTGGTGGCCATGTGTTACATGTGGTTTGTGATCTTACCATCGCAGCCGAGAACGCCCGATTCGGTCAGACAGGTCCGAAGGTAGGAAGTTTTGATGGCGGCTTTGGCGCTTCATACCTGGCGCGTATTGTCGGTCAGAAAAAAGCGCGTGAGATCTGGTATCTGTGCGATCAGTACGATGCCAAAGAAGCACTGGAGATGGGACTGGTAAATAAAGTAGTACCCCTTGAAATGCTGGAAGAAACGTATGTGGATTGGTCGCGCAAAATGATTCAGAAAAGTCCGCTTGCCCTGCGCATGTTAAAATGTTCATTCAATGCAGAGTTGGATGGTCAGTCTGGTATTCAGGAACTGGCCGGCAATGCTACCCTGTTGTACTACCTTACGGATGAAGCAAAAGAAGGTAAGAATGCCTTCCTTGAAAAACGCGAGCCCGATTGGTCGAAGTACCCCAAGTTTCCTTGATTGTTCACATTAAGTTATTGATCTTTCGTGATGAACATTGAGAAGCTTGAAATTTTAAGGGGCATTGCCGAGATGGCCTATGTGGTCGCGAAAGCCGACAAAGGGTTGAGTGCAGAAGAAAGGATTGCATTTAATACGATTATAGAGCAAGAACTGGAATACGAATCGTGGGCAGCTCAAAGCCGGTTTGAATTGCTGGATGAAGTAATTCAGCCATCGCTAGAAAAAGCTTACAACGAAGCCATTCATGATTTTAAACGCTATCGGTATCATCTTTCGGAAGAATTAAAACAAAAGGCTATTCGCGTGATGACGAAAGTAGCGGAAGCCTGCAGTGGATTAAGTGAGGGCGAGGCGTTCATTATTGCACGCTTCAAAAAAGATGTAGAAGCCCTTTAATTGATCCGGCAGTCGCTAAGAATTCTATTCGGTTTTTTGCTCAACTTAACTTTCCGTGAAATCGCCAGCAGAAGTTTACGTATTTCGATTAAAGCCGCAGGCCGATTTAAAGACTTCCATTTTAGCGTGGGCTGCCGAACATAATATCAAAGCAGGCATCATCCTCACGTGTGTTGGAAGCCTGGAGCATTACAGCCTCCGGTTTGCCAATCAGCAGCAAACCACCCAATCTACCGGCCACTTTGAAATTGTTTCGTTAACCGGAACATTCACAGACTCCAAAGCGCACCTTCATGTGTGCATTTCTGATAACACCGGCAGTACCCTAGGGGGACATCTGATGGAGGGTTGCAGGGTTTACACCACAGCAGAAATTGCCGTTGCAGAACTTACCGAACTGGAGTTCGATCGTACATTGGATCAAACATACGGTTATGATGAATTACGTGTGAAACGGAGAGGTGAGCTTGAATCATGAAGTATCCGCATGATCAGATATGGATCAATGGTCGAGATGTTCGGGTGCAAGCCATACGGGATGCTACCACAGAAGGGCTGGATGATTTTGAAAAACAAACCTTCAGTTTTATCCGCGCGTGGTTAACAGGACAAGAAACATTCGAATTGCAAACCAGTGGATCAACCGGTACTCCGAAGAAGATTATAATCCACCGCGATCAAATGATCGCCAGTGCACGGCTTACACAAAAAGCCATTGGTCTGCATGAAAACTTTACCGCCTTTCTTTGTATAAGTCCCGAGTACATTGGTGGAAAAATGATGCTGGTCAGAGCCCTTGCGCTCGGAATGAAACTGGTAGCCGTTACGCCTGCTGCGAATGTGTTCGAAACGCTACCTTCTTCCATGGCTATCGATTTTGCAGCATTGGTACCTTACCAGCTTTACCATGTGGTTCGATCAAAAGAAGCGAGGTGGCTCAATCTTATGAAGACCATCATCATTGGTGGAGCGGCACTCGATGCAGAGACAAGCGCCATGCTGGATTCATTCACATGCCGCTGCTATGCCACGTACGGAATGACTGAAAGCATTTCTCATGTGGCGCTTCAAGTGCTTAACGGACCCGGTAAATCACAGGAATTCAACGTACTTCCAGGAATTATTGCATCTCAGGATGATCGGGGTTGCTTAGTCATCGAGGCAGCGTACCTGTCTGAAAAAATTATCACGAATGATCTGATTAGCCAACCATCAGCTAACAGTTTCAGATGGCTTGGCCGGTGGGATAACATTATGAATAGTGGCGGAGTCAAAATTATTCCGGAAGAAATCGAAAGGAAAATGCAAGCAGTAGTGGATCAAACAAGCCGGCATAATTTTATGCTTTGCTCAGCACCAGATCAAAAACTCGGAGAAAAAATCATATTGCTTCTCGAAGGAAATGAACTTGACGCAACGACCATCGCTAAACTAAAGCGCGAGCTTCCAAAAGTTCTCTCCCGCTACGAACTCCCCAAAGAGGTTTTTGTACTTAAAAACTTTCGTTACGGACCAACCGGAAAGCTAAAACGAGCAGAAACTGCTATGAATATTGACAAATCTGTTCAAAACTTTACATTAAAAACATAATGTTTAACCATATAGAGAAAGGAAAAAACCGTATTTAAAACGTCTGCATTAACTTCTTGCAACTTTCAGCACTTTTTTAGCTTATTTTTTAGGTCTAAAGGTTACATCTGTATCAATTATTTTATTTAGCTTTGATTTGTCTAGTTAGTAGTTGGCTTTAAAGATCCCGCCTTAATCAATCTTGATCTTTAAAGCAGCATTTTTTGGGTATTTAAACTTTTAGTACCATGAAAAAGGTGTTTGTCATTGAGGACGATGTTCCTTTGTGCTGGCTTTTGGAGAAGATTTTGAAAAACAA
>Ga0315910_10002157_pt1 | contig 17537 bp, 15 predicted proteins | sample EdamamesoilMG_FD_204470 | JGI IMG/M metagenome (GOLD analysis project Ga0315910, IMG submission 204470) | Garden soil microbial communities collected in Santa Monica, California, United States - Edamame soil | ecosystem: Environmental > Terrestrial > Soil > Garden | place: USA: California... | reverse complement strand
GACGAGCTTGGCGGCTTGGATCTTAACCCGGCCAGGCATGCAGTAAATTCCGCGCCGAACAGAAATATTTGTGCGGAATAGTACAGCCATAGTAACAGTGCAACGAACGATGCGGCCGCGCCAAATGCGGATGCTTGAGTAGTCTTGCCTAGATACAGACCGATGCCCCAACGACCCAACTGAAACAGCACTGCGGTGACTAGCGCGCCGACGATGACCGGCTGCCACGCTATCCGCTTGCTTGGCATGTATCGATAGGCCAGCGCGAACAGCGTGGCGCTCAGCGCAGTTGTCAATACAAGATCCAGCGCCCCGGCCAGCACGACCCAACCCGTAAAGCGGTCCATAAACACCGTTCGCAATGCCGACAAAGCGGTCGACAATGTGAGCGACACCAGCAATAGAAATCCCATCGCCAGGATAAAGCCGAACGAGAGGAGCCGGCTGCGCAGGAAACCGCGCAGCCCGGTCGGTGCGATGGCTTTTGCTTCCCAAATCAGATCGAGCGCGCCCTTCAATGCGGAGAACACGGTGGTTGCACCGATCAAAAGCGTAATGCCGCTGACTACCGCGGCAACCGCGCCTTTGCCGTTCTGTGCATGACGTGTGGCCTCGATGAGGACGTCGGCGGTAGCCGATCCGAATAAATCGGCAAGCTGGTTGCCGACGTATGAATAGGCCGCTTCTGCACCGACGATTTTTCCCGCCAGCGCCAGCAACAATACTAAAAGCGGCGCCAACGAAAACGCGCAATAAAAAGCCAAAGCCGCGCCCAGCGTGGAGGCGTCATCGTCGATCCAATGATTTCCGGCGCAGGCGACTAAGTTCCAAAGTTTCCTTCCGCTCATGCATACCTCCATAGGTGTAACGCATGAGCACGGTCAACAGTTCACGCCTCGCTATCGATAATCCGTACGGCCGCCGTCGGGATGAAATGCATACGTCGTGCCTTCGAAATCGTCGATCTGATCTTCGGGCACTTGCGCCGTCGACCATTCTCGATCGGAAAACCCGACGATTTGCGGATCTTTGGAAGCAATGACGATGGCGCCGCTTTGAATCGCAAAGGCGCGGCAAAACTCATAGCCTGCGCCGGTGTTGGCGACTTCGCACGAACAGCAATAAATCTTTCTGATATGTCCGCGAACCGCATCGGTACAAAACTCCGCGAGATTACCGAGATGCAGGCCGGTACCCAAGGCGATGCCGTCCGGCCCGCACATGCCGTGTGCATTGATCACCAAGCTAAGCAAATTGCCGCCGGCGGCGGTGATATTCGTTTCGACGATGCCGCGGACCGTCGGAATATCCCAACTCGTCGGGATGACCGCGTTGTAATCCATGCGGTAATGGTCGCGTATTTCGAATGCCCCTGAATTCAATGCCAATGCCGGCTGCGGAATCGTGATCAAGCGATTACTCCTGCTGCTGCGAGGATCAACACACTGCTCTGTCCACAAATTGCCGCACGGCCTGTTGGCCGGCGTCGTCTATCGATGTGAATTCGAGACTACAGTCGTACCCGTCGGAAGACGCGGCGACGCGCAGCACGCGCGCGTAGATATCGGTGAGCTCCGGACTGAGCAGCGACAGCGCGACCGAAAATCGCAACTCCGCATTCACGGGCACCGGTTTTTTTAACGCCACGAGCATCCCGGAGTACGAAATATCGGCAATTTGGCCGCGATGACGGTCGGGCAACACGCGCTTGCCATCGACGACTTGAAAGGCCAACGGCATATTGACCGGCACGCGCGGACTCTTGCGCCCTTCGCGCGCAGGAACCGCAAGGTAGGTAGGTAAACGCGTGGCTTTGAGTTCGTACAGTTTGACCGGATTGCGCTTGCCCTTGACGAGCACCTCGCGGCTTTCGCCGATTTCCACGAATTCGCGCGCCAAGTTATAGCTGTTTTCGCTCAACAGTATCTGGCCGCGCAAGCTATGCGCTTCGATACGCGAAGCCAGATTCACGTGATCGCCGATCACCGTGTACTCGTGATGCAACTCCGAACCGACGTCCGCAGCCACCACTTCGCCGGTGTTGATGCCGATACCCATGAATAGCTGCGGCATGCCCATCGAATGATTGACCGCGTTCACCTCGCTCATGACCCGCTGCATCTCGGTGGCACAAGCAATCGCCCGTACCAAATCGTCGCGGCCCGTTTCCGGCGCGCCAAATAGCACCATGATGCCGTCGCCCATAAACTTGTCGAGCGTGCCCTGATAGCGAAAAATCACTTCGCACATGCGCGAAAAGTAGCAGTTGAGCATTGCGATGACATCGCCGGCGGCATAGCGCTCCGTCAAGGCGGTAAATCCACGCAGATCCGACAGCAAGATGGAGACCTGCTTGTATTCGACCGGCCGGCGCCAATCGATAGCGGGAGAAATCAATTGCTTAACTCGCTGCGTAAGAGCCGCCCGTTCAGCCTCGGGGATGACGGTGCCGCAAGCGGTTTCCACTTCTTGGATCACATCGGCAACGACCTGATGGTCCGTTAGATGACGCATGTGTCTGCCCTTTTTTGCCTGGCCTTATTTTTTTGGTAGCCCCGTGGCGAAGCCTAACCCATTACGGCTGCGATTCTGCCTGAAAGTCCCGCTGCCTCGGTTACTAATGCGCCCGCTTACCTTAATTCGGCGGCGGTAGCCTCGGGTTCGCCGGTCGGCGGCCGCCGCTCGCCGGTAGCCCATCGCACGCTGCGACGCTTCTAGCCACACTCGCGTCCATAGTGAAGCAGCGCAATACCGCCAACGCTCACGGTAATCGGAGTCTAGTGACATGCCCTCTTTACACGTCGTCGAACACACCGCGTACCCCAACGAGGTTGTGGGCCGCAGCTACCAGCATTTTTTCCGCGAGAACATACCGGCCCCTTTGGCCGGCGCAAAGTCGCCAAAACGCGCCGGCCGTTTTTTTAAGAGTGAGGCTGCCAGGGACACCTCGGCGCAGAACGAAGCGGAATTGGGCGCAGCGATTTTCCGCTTTGTATTCTTACGATACTAAGCCTTTCGCGAGCGATGCCGGCGATCGAATGCCGTAAACGAAAATCCCCCGCTTGCAGACAGGCGGGGGATTCTCTCGATGCCGGACGATTGCCGCGATGCCCTAGTACTTCACATCGCCATGAATTACACGGGGCGCGGACGTTACTGTCGGCTTGACGCCGATATAGGCGCTGGATGCCGGATTCGACGTATCCTGCAAACCACCCGCGGTGGGCAGCGTCACGTTCGTCGGCGCCGATAAAGACGCACAAGTAGCCTGGCTCTTGAGAGCAAAGCGAATCTCGCGATCAAGCCACTTCACCAAATAAGAGCTACCGCCACTTGTCACTACGCCGGTCGTGTCGCTCATAGGAATGACGAACTCGGGCACATAGCGAGCGTCATCCGTTTCGCAACCAATAGGCTGATTGGTCAGGCGCGACACGCACTGTCCCGGAATGCCCCACAAATCGCCGAAGCCACCGTATTGCAATACGATGGACTTGCCCGCGTACTGACCGTACTGAGCACCGGCCGGAACCGTGTAGTTCACCTGCAAGGGCGCATCGAATGCGACAACATTATCGCTGCCGTCTTTGACCGCGGCGAATTGATTCCAATTATTGGCGCCGGTTTCCCACTGATAGTACACATCGGCTTCATTTACTTTGTAATCGCAATACGTACCCGAACCCTGCGAGCACTCTGCCGACGAAAGCGTAGTGAACAAACGGCCGGTGCGGATGCCGTTTTGATATTGCGGGCGCTGTTCCAATGCCGCTCGATCGGTGAACGTGACGTCGGCGGCGGTATTGTCCTGCAGTACCGCGCCGCTTGTGCCGGCTGTATATGTCACGACGTTGCCGGGCGGCGCCGGCGCAAAGTTATTGTAGGTCGCAGCGGTAAACGGCGAAGGTGCGCTCGACCCGTTTGCAAAGTAACCGGCAAGCGTTGCCGCCGTCGGACAGTTGTTTACGCAGTACAACGTCGCAGGCATGTCGGCCGGGTACACCAAGTCTTGCACGCGATAGTTCACGACTACCGCCGAAGAAGTAACAGGCGCGGATAAACCACCTAGCCTCACGTATACCTCGCCGCCCATGGATTGCGACCAGCCTTGCAATCCACCCTGAGCTCCGAAGTAATTCACCGACGCAGAGGGCTCCGGCGACAGCGTTTGCGTCTGGCAGCCGTTGCCGCCGCAATTTACTTGGCCGGCCACTTTGAAATCGCCGGCGGCGTTGTCCCAGTACAGTTCGTATTGTGAGTTGGGTGTCGCACCGGCGAAGAAACTCGCGGCATTCTGCCCCACGAAGACATTGATCTTGATCTTGTCCAATTGATCGAGCGTCGTGCTGCGACGTGTGTACTTGGTCAACTTGCCGTCGGACTTGATCAGCGTGTATGCCGTGGAGGTCGGCGTGGAATTGCCGTTGTATTCGACGCGATTGACCGTCGCACCGTTGGCAATTGCCGGGGCATTCGGTTGGACCGACAAACCCCAATAACCCATATAACCGCGATACGTGACGCCACCGCTGCTGTACTCGATCGGGAACCCCGAATTGCGCGTCACGCGCGCGCCGGTCACTGCGTCATACAGACCGTATCGCCACACCGAAAACTGCGTGGCGGGATCCGATGCATCGCGCGAGAAACACTGGTCGCCGCGCAAGAACAAGTTTTGATCGTACGCAAAAGCGAATTCCTGCGTTTGCGGCGTGCCGCCGTGATTTTCGGTCATCGACAGCTTGCCGCTGCCGGTGCTCGTACCGACGCTCGTCAGCGTCAACGCTTTTGTACTGCCGTTACCTTCTTGCTCATAGAAGCTTAGCGATCCGGCCTGCGCGTCAAGGTAGCCGTTCATCATGCAACCGCCGCCCGCGTCGGGCTTGCCGCAGAAATCCAGCCTGAATACACCGTAGGGGTTGCTGAGCGTGGGCGCCGCGGTAGCTGAAGTGCGCACGAAGATAGTCATGGCTTCGCCTTCTTCTTCCTGCTCGATCCAGGTCTTTACCAACATAGGATCGTTATTCGTGGCGCGAGTGGAGTTAACGACCGCAGTCATATAGCTTGCGCCTTGCGCGCCCCCGGCCGAATTGCCGGTGCTCGAGCGGCCGTCGGTATCGCATTTGCTCTCGTCGACCAACGCGATGTAGTTACCTTGATTGACCAGTTGATCCGGCTTCATGGCGCTCATGATGCAAGCGATCATGTTGACGGTACCGATGCCTCTCGACGTCGCGTCTTCGACGTGACTCGATTGAGCGTCGGTGAAGTAGGCCGAGCCGGCGGCGGGGTTGGCGACGGCGAGCTGCGTTTGAGCTGCGGAAAGAAAAAAGACGGTGCTAACGGCGAGGCGTTTCGAACGATTCATGTTGTGACTCCCAAGCGAATATAGAGTGAGCGACGGCAAGCATTTCCGGCGATCAGCTGACGTTGGTGGCCGTTACGACCGCGACGCTGTCGGGGGTCGCAACGCCGGTCACCGGCGCTTGGTTGGGAGTACTGGGAGTCGATGGAACCGCGGGCGACGCCGCCGGCGTTTCAGCAGATCCGCCGCCGCAAGCGGAGAGCACTATGGCTAGAGCGGAAAGAAGTACTCCGTTTCGAATGCTAGTAACCGGTCGTGCGCTTCGCATGCATAAACCTCCGCAATCGCGAAAGGTCCGTCATCGAAGGATGGCTGAAAGAACTCCCGCGTGTGAAGCGGAACGGCCGAGGCGCGCGCGCCTTAAGCGCCTGTCTTGCATAAGACGGCGTTATTTACGTTTTTGATACTGCTATCACGTATCGGCGAATTCTCGGCCAACTTGAACTCGTCCTAAACGCCATCTGTATGCACCGCCGGACGTTAATAATGTGACCCGCGTACGTGCACTACGGCATCTCCTCAATCGGCCGCGGAATGCCGACAAAGTGCTTTTTTATTCTTGAGCAGCACGCTCGCGTGCGGCAGCAAACAGTTGTTCGGGACGCCTTATTTTCTCCGCATCGCAATGGCGGCATACCACCGACACCCTTCCCTGTCAGCGTTGCTTTCGAGCTCTCCTTGCAGCGCTCGCAAGGCAGGAATCCCGATTGAGATACGTCCAAGTAGGGGGAGAGCCAGCGGCATTGTGTGTCCGGCAACTTTGCGGATAGCCAGGCATATTCCTCTACAGGCAGTCTTCCGCCCTATTTGCAAACGTGCGGGCCGAATTGCGCCGCGAGAAACGCGATGAACTCCGGCTGGTGTTTAGCGGGAATTTCGCAATCGAATGGCGGTTGATCGATTTTCTTGCCGTATAGAAAGATCGAACCGATCACGGCAAAGTACTCGCGCGGGTTCTCTAAAAAATGTGCCTTGCCGTAGCGGCTGGGATAAATCCCGGAGTTCAAAGCATGCTGATAGGCATCGCGGATGGCCGGCGTCGGACCGAGCTTCTGGCCGTGATAAGCATGCAACAGTTCGTGCAACAGGATGGGACGATCGCGGGGCAAGTCCGCGGACTTCAATTCGACAATCTGCCGCCCGCCTTCCATTCCCGCATGACCGAAACCGGTCTTTAAGGCCGGAACGATCACTACCGGCACGGTCTTGAAATACTCGAGCACTGCCGCCGGCAGGTTTGCCTCTTCCACAATCTCGAACTGGCGATGCAGCGAGGACTGCATGCGTTGCAGCTCACGCTCGCTGACCTTGGCGTATTCGACTTTGAAACCGTGCATTGCCACGACTTGTTGCTCATCGGCAGCGGCAATCAAGTTCGGACACAACCCCGTCACTACACCTGTGACCGCAACAAGTAGCATTCGATGCATTGCTCCGCTCCTTATGATCGACTCGATAAACACAGCAAAACCGGCCTTTCACTCTAATCCGATCTCGTCATGACACTCGACTAAAGCGCTCTCGTCGGCGATAGATTCTGAAAACGATGTGTTTAAGCTGTTCGCAGCGCGACACTTCGCACACTTCTTCGAATATTGTCCATTATCGTTAATTCTGCTTGCCGGCGTAAAAAGCGGATAGGGTATTCTTCTACCGCCGATTGATAGACCTTGGAGATATCGGGCTGCCGTCGGCTAATGAAACTTCAACAAATATACTAGGAGTAACAATGAAGAGTCTCTACCGAATTTCGATTAGCGTGTTTCTTTTGGCCGCGCTTGCGGGCTGCGCATCGGTGCCGATGGCTTCTCCCGATGCGGATAAAGCGGCAAAGCAATTCATGCCGCCGCCCGGCAAAGCGAATCTTTACGTGTACCGAAACGAAAGCATGGGCGCGGCAATCAAGATGGGCGTGTACGTTGACGAAAAGCCCATCGGTCAAACCGCCTCCAAGACCTATTTTCAAATTCCGCTGGCTCCCGGCAAGCACAAAGTACGCGGTCACGCGGAAACCAATTCGGAAGTAGAAGTGGACGCCCAGGCCGGCAAAAATTACTTTGTGTGGCAGGAAGTAAAAATGGGGGCAATGTCCGCGCGTAACAAATTGCAGATTGTCGATGAGGCGACCGGCAAGAAAGGCGTAAACGAGTGCAAGCTGGGTGCTGCCGGCCAGTAACGCGAACGATATGAGGTGACCGTCTGCCGGTGGTTGGGGTGTTTTCCAATCCTGCCACCGGCAGCGAGTTTCCGCCCAGCAGCGCTACCCCATCGTCGGCACGATGGTTGGAAGCTCGGCGGTGGTCCGGATGCCCGGCGCTGCCGCGCAAACGTACGGCACGGCATTGATCACTCGATAGCCCGTGATGGCCGCCATCGCCGGCGACACTTTGTCTCCTGCCACCGGAAACGTGACGTTTACGTCAATCGGCGTCTCTCCTTCGATGAGAAGCCGCCAACCGCTTCTGCGCAAATCCCAATCCTTATCGACGTTGGTACAGCAATACCAGTTCAGCCGATAGCGGATGATCGCCTTGCCATTACGCATACCCGATACCGTGATGCGTTGCGCCGCGATCGCACCCTTTTCGATTGGTGTGCCACCCGACAACAGAAAGCGTTCCTTCGCGTTTGCCGTTTCACCGAACACGTCGAAACCCTCAAGCGGAAGTTGCAGCGCCTTGGCAATGACGTTTACCGATTGCTCGAAGCCGTGAGAAATATGCTTCAGTAGGTTTGGATCGAACTTATCTCCCGGCGGCCGACCGAAGCCCATTTGCGCGCATTGAACATCGGGACAACTGGCCGGAATGTCCGCGTATTCGTCAATGGTCATGCAATCCATACGGCGCGACATGGAAGACACCACCAGCGGCAGCGCTTCGGAACTGAAACCCGGGCTTGCGCCTGTGGCATGAATGGAGGCGCCGCCTTTGCGACACGCTTCTTCGACACGCCGACGCACTTCGGGATTCATCCGGTCGGGTTCGAGAAAGTCGACGCGCGATGTTGCGATATTGATGCCCGCCTCAAGAAAGCGGCACACATCGTCAACATTGGCACCTTCTTGATTGCCAACGACACAGTCCGGCTTCAGGGCGATGATCTTCTCGATATGACGCGTTGCTTTGATGCCGATCGGAGGCAGGCCGCACAGATCACCGGCATCACGCCCCTCCTTCGCTTCGGAGTGAACGTATACGCCCACCAATTGCATCTGTGGGCTGCGAATGAGCTCACGCAAACTGCTTTCGCCGATTCGTCCCGTGGCCCATTGAACGACTTTGTAGACCTTGCCCGGCTCGGGCATGTTTAGTGAATCAAGGTGTGCGCTCATGGTTGCTCTCTTCTTAGTGGGGTGTTTCGCGTGGAGGTCGCCACATTAAAAGAGAAACGAAAGCGGCGACACTCCCCATTTGGGAATACTAGCCCTTTACATCCGCACCGGCAGGCGGAGATTGATCTGGCACCTATCTGTAAGCCGCAAACTCGCTATTGCCCAAACATGCGGCGCAAGAATTGAATCCGTCGGTTCATCGCGTCCTTTGCGACACTGCTCCCCGCGGCCATCAGATCAAAGCCATGCACTCCGCCTTTGACGTCGTTGCGTTCCACGTCAATGCCTTTGTCGATCATTGCCTGTGCATAGGCGCCGCCCTGATCGTGCAATAAATCGAACTCGGGTGTTTCGACGTACGCTGGAGCAAGTCGAGATACATCGCCGTAGATCGGCGATGCGTAACGAGGCATTCCTGCCGTGACCGAACGACCGAGATACGTCTCCGCAATCCCGACGGGAGAAGCCGATTTGAAAGGCGGTACGTTGTTGTACGCCGCCACCGAAGGTCGAGTGCATAGCAGATCGACAGCGGGATAGATAAGCAGTTGGCCGCGCAACGAGATGCCGTCTTCTTGCAGCGCACGCTGCGCCACACCGGCAGCCAATCCGCCACCCGCACTGTCGCCGCCGACAACGACACGATTTTTGTCGATGCCCAGCTTCTCGGCACTGGACAGCGTCCAACGCAGCGCCGCATAGCAATCGTTAAAGCCGGCTGGAAACGGATGGTGAGGCGCGAGTCGGTACTCGACGAAGATCACAATACAGGCCGCTTCACGCGCATAACGCAATGCGTTTTCGAAATGTTGGGGAGCCGGTTTCATCACGAACGCTCCGCCGTGGTAGTAAACCAATGCGGGCGCATGCGCCGGCAAATTCTCCGGTCGGATAATCAGCGTCGGCACCGCATAGCCGTCCGAACTAGGAATAGTGGTGCGCGTGAAAGTGGACTTGTACTTGCGCCGATGCAGGGCATTTACTGCCGACAGAAAGTTCTGCATCGCGCCCAATGCCCAGCGACTGGTCGGCATGGCGTGAGCTTTGATCGATTTGAGTTCAGGATGGATATTCAACGCGGCGCTCATAAGTAGTTCTTGGCATACAAGGGAATCGAGATTGTCCCGGCTGCCCCCGCGTCGCGCAAGTGACATACGAGTCCGCCACTTCTATCCCCCAGGAGGTCGCAGGCCGAGCGGAACCGGTGCCACATCACGCGAGCAAATGCTTTCCGGACATCGGATGCCCGGTGTCGGGGTACCCATTTCCCTATGGCGCGCGGGCTCACGGCGCGTCTATTGCAAACCCGCGCTTCCCGAGCACATCCAGCAGCGCACCCGGCTGGAGCAGTTCTGCGGCGTCAAGCATGACCAACGTCGATTCATTTCTCGTTACGGCCTGTTCTATTTTTTCCAACCACACCGCTTCGAGATCGGAACGTAGATTCGCCCACCGTGGGGCGGCCCAATACGCCTTGTCGCACGTTTCGCGACGTAACAACGGCAGTTTGCGCAGCTTATCCACATCGCCGACCGCCCAAGCATTGGCGCGCTCGGTAATAAGCGGCAAGTTATTCTCAAGGTCTTCGAGCGTTTCAATGAAGCAGGGAACTTCATCCGCAACGGGTATTTGCGCAAATTCCATCGATACAGCGACCATCGTGTCGATGTCGAATTCGTACTCCTGCACGATCTCGCTGACTTTGACGCTTCGCTGCCGTGCCAGCTTGTGCACTTCGTCATGGATGATTGCCCGCGTCGAAAGGCCTTTCGCATTGATTGCGGCGTTATAGAGCCGAGTGGCCGCGGGGCGCGGACGCAGACCATCGATAGTCGTGTCGCGCGGCAGATACCGCGCTTTGAGTTTTGCGTAGCGCGCATACACATCGGGCGCTAGCACCTCACGAAGCGGCGGCACAGACGGCAACGCTGCCTGTTGCTTCTTTGCGCGTCTGGAGGCTCGAAGACCGGCCAGCGGATTGAAACTCTTTACGTCCAACTCGATGTTGACCGGCCAGCTCGTGCCTTGCAGTTGCTGATCGATGACTTCTTGAGTTTCGTTGAGTACGTCCGCCACCTGCTGCGAACGCCAGATAATGTCGCGGGGCTTCGGCGTGACGGTGGCCAGGATCCACAGGACGTGTGCGTCGCGCGTGAGCTTCCACAACCGGGGCCCCGGCCGTTCACCCGTCACCACGACTTCGTCAATGCCGGGCGATGCACCGCGGTCCTGCGACCCGACCGATTGGCTCACTAATGTCGCGACACATAAAACAATCCATCCGCGCATGCCATATCCTTTGTTCGTTGACGCGACGTAGGACGCACAAGCTCAAATTTAAGTTGCGCCGACAGGCAATCGTCGGAGCGGACTATGCGGGGCGTCGCATGACGTCAGGCTGAACGAACTCGGCAATCCTAGTAGAGCTCCTCGGAATACCATTTTTCTAATATGCCTTCCAGTTCGCTCTCGCGGCGGATAACGTATTTGGCGTCCATTGGATCTGCTCGACCGGCAATCGGTGCTCAATGGTACGAGAATCGATCTCGCGTGGAATGCCGGCGTACGGTCGTTAACGGGTCGGTACGATAGCAGCGAGCCCGCCGGTTCGGCCTTGCGTCAGAGCATTAAATGCACTTGGGAGAACTGCAACAACGACAAAATAGTCCAAAGGATAGTGTGATGATCGTAACGGCTGGACTGGTGCTCGCCCCATAGCCGCTGGATTTCCTGATGATTAAGCCCCAGCTCTTCGACGGTCGCCTTTTTTTGTAAAAGTTCGGACGCCCAGGGCTTTAAGCCAACGCGCAGCCATGTTGCCATCGGCAACCCAAAACCTTGTTTGGGTCGATCTATGATCGCGGCGGGTACGTGTCGATAAGCTAATTTCCGCAATAGATATTTATTGGTCGAACCGCGGATCTTCCACGACAACGGCAGACGGGCTCCCCATTCGACCATTTCGGTATCCAATAGCGGTTCACGCACTTCCAACGAGAAGGCCATGCTGGCGACATCCACCTTTTGCAAATAGTCATCGGGAAGAGTAAACGACATGTCCAGCCGCATGGCTCGTTCGGCGGCAGAAAGGCCGCTTGCAAAGGACGTTGCCCGTTCCGCAAAGAGCGCCGACAGCGGTTGCGTCGTTTGGCGCAAATCGTTGGAGAGGACCGATTGGTTATCCTTTATGACGCCGCGCATAAAGGCGAACGCCGCGATGCCGTCGCTCCTGGAAAGTACCGAAGCGAGCAGACGAAACTGCCGCGTGGGTATCATGCGCAACATCGCCGAGGCGACGTGACGCAGGGCTGGATTACGGGAATACAGTCGCTCAAGTTGCTGAGCAATTCGATAGTAGTGATAGCCGCCGAACACTTCGTCGCCGCCGTCCGACGATATCGCCACCTTCACGCTTTGACGGGCAAAGAGTGAAACGGCCATCGTAGGGAATGCGGAGGCGTCGGAGAGCGGCTCGTCGTATTCGCGCTGAACATCGGGCATCAGGTTCAAGAGATCGGCAACTTTCAACAATTGCTGATGATGATCCGTACCCAAGTGCCGTGCGACGGCCGCGGCATGTCCGCTTTCGTCGAATCGCGGGTCGTCAAACCCAATGGTGAATGTCGAAACCCGGTTCGGCGAATTCTTGCACATGTACGCCGTGACGAGCGAGCTGTCGATGCCGCCCGATAGGAATGCGCCCAACGGCACATCGCTGATCAAGCGTCGACGGACCGCTCGTTCCACAATCGGATCGAGTTCGTCCAACAGATCCCGCTCTGACATCTTGCTTAGCGACTCGTCGACCGGAATTTCGTGCATCGACCAGTACCGCTGAATGCTAACGGCGCCATCGTTAACGGTCAGGTAATGACCCGGGCTGAGTTTCTTGATGCACTTATATAGTGAGTGGGGCGCGGGTATGTAGCCCGATTCAAAATAATAGCGCAGCGCTTGAGTGTCGATTTCACGCGAGAGATTCGGCAGCAGATCGAATAGCGCTCGCGGGCGGGAAGCGAACGCAAAGGTGTGCCCGTCATTGAAGAAATAGAGCGGCTTTACTCCAAGACGGTCGCGCGCCACGAATAGCGATCGCTCCTGCCTGTCCCACACCGCGTAGGCAAACATGCCGCGCAACTTCGGCAACGCATTTTTTCCCCAAGCAATATGCGCGTTGAGCAACGCTTCGGTATCCGATTGCGTACGCCATGAAAACTGCCCCGCCAGCTCCTGGCGAATTTCCGCAAAGTTGTAGATTTCCCCGTTAAACGTCATGACGTAACGCCCGCAAGCCGACTCGAATGGCTGGCTGGCCACTTCACGCAGGTCGATAATCGCCAACCGCGTCTGACCGAACGTTGCGCCGTTTAGAGCGGTCGCGCGGTAACCGTCGGGCCCGCGATTCCGTAATGTCGCGAGAGCATTCAGAACGAGGTTTGAATCAACGTCTCCGACGACACCAACAATTCCGCACATTGGGTAAGCTTTAAACCGAATAAGTAAAACGGATAAATGGCACAGCGACCCGGGATCGTTTTGTTTTTATTTTGAGATTTAAATCGGGCAAGGGTGCAATGAAGGGTCGACGGTTGCTAAATTTCGCGTCTTTAAACCGTGCGACGTAGTGTACAGCATCACGTCCTCCTGACGTCGTCACGTATCTCACAGTGTCATCACTTTGTAGTTAGCGTCGTAATTCTTTACAAAAACAGCGCTCTTTCATCGATATGGGCAGGCATAAACGCGATTTTTCATCGTCGACGACGGAATGTAGCGCAATCACAATATCGCGTTTCATACAGCGTGCATTCTCGAACAATAAGAGCAGATCCACCCCTCGACGCAGTACGTTTCAGCGCGCGTAAATACTGATGCGTCTAATTCGGCCGTCGTCATTCACGTAAAAGAAATTCGCGGTACGCCGTATCGTGCCGTCCGGTAAGTGCACTTCATTTTCCACCGCGACCGAACTATCGGTAACGACCATGCTTACCGGCGACGGCATGGGCGTGCTCGACGCCAACACGCCGCGATGCATTTCGCGAATCGCCGCGACACCCGAAAACTCCTTGCCGCTCGGCAACACGAACGTTGCATCGTCGGCATATAAGGCGACGAGACCCTCTACATCCTTCGTTCGGATACCCTCGAAGTATCGATCGACCGCTTGTTGAGAATTCAAAATCATTTTTCCTCCCGCAATGGACTTCACCGTCGATTATGCGTCCAGTGGTTTCCCTTTGGGAACAATCGACACGATCTTGCAATACCGCTTTTCATCGTATACTTCTGCATGCTCGCGTAAACCAATCTCGATTTTCTGAGCTAAGGGAGCGTTGCCAATGCGTTCTATTGCGAAGTCGGCATTCCTTTCGATGGCGTGGACCACAATGCTATTGGCTGCGACCATCGCCGAGTCGGCCGCAACCTCAACGGGGAATCGCGCCGAATGCGAGCGCGCCTACAAACCAAAGTTCGGTCAACGCGGCAAGGATGTCGCGTGGGAACCCACCACCAGTGCGCTGGCTGCCGACATGTTGAAATTGGCAAAAACCACCGCGCGCGATCGGGTTTACGATTTGGGTGCAGGCGACGGTGCAATCGTCATTGTTGCGGCCAAGCAATTCGGTGCGACCGCGGTCGGCATCGAATACAACCGCGACTTAGCCAAGCTCGGGCAGTGTTACATCGAAGCCGACGGCCTTGCCGACAAGGCACAGGTCGTCGAAGGCGACATTTTCAAAACAGACTTCAGCAGCGCGACCGTCATCACATTGTTCCTGGTCCCGGAGCTCAATCTACGTTTGCGACCGACCATTCTTAACATGCCGCCCGGCACGCGCATCGTGTCGCACATGCATAAGTTCTATGAATGGAATTGGGATGACGAGATCGAACGCGACGGCGAACACGCACGTCTGTGGATAGTCCCAGCGAAGGTACCCGGCAAATGGGAGTTTAAGGAAGCCAAAGGCGGCTCGTTTGGGCTGGAATTACAGCAAACGTTTCAGCATGTGACCGGTAATCTGCGCTTGGCCGGACAAGATTCTAAAGTCACGGGAATACTGCGTGGCGCGGAAATCGAAATCGACTTCGGCGGGCAGCGAAGGCTGACCGGCAAAGTCGACAACAACAAAATTGTCGCGAGCGTGACGGATGCACGCGGAACAACGCAATACATAGGAACGCTGACCCACTGATCGTCGCAGGCGAACACCTTGTCGCAAACCCCATCGATCGATACCTCGACCGCCTCCGCCCTCGGCGGCGCCGAAGCGCCGCGCCCGATCTTGAGCGTATTTAACGTCGCAATGATCGCTGTCGGCATCGTGATTGGTGCAGGCATCTTCAAGACACCGTCCTTGGTTGCAGAACTGACCGGCTCGGTTTCGCTGATGTTTGCCGCGTGGGTTGCAGGCGCTGCATTGACATTTATCGGCATGCTCACGTACGCAGAACTGGCCAGCACATATCCGAGCGCGGGCGGCGACTACACTTTTCTAACGCGCGCCTTCGGACGTGACTTCAGTTTCTTCTTTGGCTGGGCCCGAGCCATGGTAATTTCTACGGGCTCACTCGCACTGCTTGGCTTCACGCTCGGCGATTACCTCAGCCGCGTATTTAGCGTGGGCGCGTATTCGTCGGCCTGCTACGCAGCCGTCTCCGTGTGCGTGCTGACCGTGCTCAATCTCGTTGGGCTCAAGCAATCGGCCCGCTTCCAAAGCATCTTGACCTTATGCGAAATCGGCGGCGTGCTATTGGTGGCCATCGCGGGATTCCTGGTGACGCCGCAGAACGTCGATCAGGTGAGTGCGGCAACCACCGCTGCCCCGGCAAATATAGGTCTATTCGGCGCGGCAATGGTGTTCGTATTACTGACGTTCGGCGGTTGGAACGACGTCGCCTACGTGTCGGCCGAGGTGAAAGGCGATGCTCGTGCGATTCTGCGCTCGCTTATTCTGTCGGTTGCCGTTATCACTGCCGTCTATTTGCTGTTCATCGTAGCAGCCGTGCATGGACTCGGCTTCGCCGGCCTCGAATCTTCGCAGGCACTGGGTGCAGATTTGATGCAGGCCGCATTCGGTGCTCCAGGCGCGCAGATCATCGGCCTCATCGTTGCCGTGAGCGCGCTCACGTCCATGAACGGCACGATGATTATCGGCGCGCGGACAAATTATTCGTTGGGCAAGGACTGGCCCATTTTTCGATTCATGAATGCTTGGCATGGCGGACGCAGTACGCCTTACGTCGGATTTTGCGTGCAGGCGGTCATCGCATTGGGTTTGATTGCGTTCGGCGCAGTGGCAAAAGACGGCTTCGCCATGATGGTCGAATTTACGGCGCCTGTGTTCTGGTTCTTCTTCATGATGAGCGGCATTGCGCTCTTCGTGCTGCGCTCCAAGGAGCCGAACATCGCGCGTCCGTTTCGCGTTCCTCTTTATCCCGTTCTACCTCTCATCTTCGTCGCGACTTGCGCGTATCTTTTGTACTCCAGCATCACCTATGCCCAATCACAGAAAGCCGGCTACGTTGCGCTGTGCGTTATGTTGGCGGGCGCGGTGGTGTGGGCGGTGGCAAGAATCAGCTCTAAGAACGTTACTGACGAGCACCGGTAAAATTCGCAACGCTTTCCCCGCTGGACCAGGTGACGTGGATTTGATCTTGGTTCACTTGACCTTTCAACGTCACCGGACCCCCGGGACCGTTATATCGAACGGTGATCTCAGTGCCGCGCAGAAAGCCCTCTTCGACCGTTGTAAGTTTCTCTTTATCGAGCACCGTGCCGCTGAGTTTTTGATACTTCTGCTCCAAGCGCATGACTATGGGCTCGCGTTCCTTCGACTGCAATGTCCAAGTGCCTTGAACCTTGGCGGGCACAATCCAAAAGTAAATATAGTCGGCGCCGTGAACAATCACGCGCTCTTCCGGATTCCAGTCCCCCATCGAAAAGGAATGCGACACGACTCGCGTGCCCGGATTCATCTTCAACAAAGTCGGCATGAGCCGAACGTTTAATTCCGGGAGCAAGTACATCGTCACGACGGTTGCCTCGCTGAAGTTTGTCTTGAAGATGTCGCCGTGAATAACTTTCGCTTTGCCCGCGACACCTGCCGCCTTCACCAAGCAGTCGGCAAAGGGAATGAATCTTTCGTTGTATTCGATGCCCACGGCGCGTGCACCGAAGTCTCTCGCGGCGGCAATCGCTATCTTGCCGTCGCCTGCACCCAGGTCGTACACAACGTCGTTTTCAGTGACGCCGCCCATCTTGAGCATGGCAGTGACCAAGTGATCGGGCGTCGGAACCCATACGACGTCCTTGCCTTCCTGCCCGCTGGTCGGCGAGTAAATCCGTTCGCACTCCGCACGCTGTGCGGCGGTTTGCGCCCATGCAGTTAAGGCACTGCAGCACGCTATCAAAACGATAGGCAGTTTGATCGTCTGCTTCATAGCGCGACGCTCCACGGGGGATATAGGCTAGAGTTTTCCGGATGGTAGTAAACGGCCACGGTTACTACAAGGCAATACAAGTTCCCGGGGGGCGCACTACGACGCTTGGATTCGATCCTGGCACGCCCGTCTTTCTAACACATTGCGAGGCCACAGCTACTCTCGCGGAGAAGGCTTGTCTTTGTCGCGATGGAGAACGATTGTCATGCCGATGAGCCGCGAGACAACTACAGCTATGTAAGCGACGCCGGTGAACTGCTCGAACATCACCAGCACTCTGGCCGGGGCAGTGCGCGCGACGATATCGCCACTGCCCGTCGAGGACAGATTGTTAAAACTCGCGTAGAGAAGATCGAAAAAATTCCAGGGCTGCGTGTTATCTGCGCCGCT
>Ga0315910_10002156_pt1 | contig 17537 bp, 16 predicted proteins | sample EdamamesoilMG_FD_204470 | JGI IMG/M metagenome (GOLD analysis project Ga0315910, IMG submission 204470) | Garden soil microbial communities collected in Santa Monica, California, United States - Edamame soil | ecosystem: Environmental > Terrestrial > Soil > Garden | place: USA: California... | reverse complement strand
CCGTGCTCGTCTCCGACCTCGGCGGCATGGCCGAGCTGGTCGAGCCCGGGCGGCAGGGTTGGCGCTTCCGCACGGGCGACGCGGGCGCGCTGGCCGAAGCCCTGGCGCGCGTGCTGACCGATCCGACCACCCTCGACGCGCTCGAGCTCGGGCCGCCGCCCAAGGACATGCGCGAGAGCGCGCGCGAGATGGAGGAACGCTACCGTGCCTCCATGACGGGCGGAGCGCCGTGAAGGTCCTGCTGGTGGCCCACGGCTACCCGCCCGAGCTCGTGGGCGGGACCGAGAACACCGTGCGCGCGCTGGCCCACGGCCTGGCGGCCGCCGGGCTCGAGCCCGTGGTCGTGGCCGGCAGCCTGCGCCACGAGCAGGGCTTCCGGCGCTCGCTCGAGCTCGACGAGGGCGGACCCGGGAAGCCCATCCGCGTGCACCGCATCCACCGCGCCGACCTGTTCTTCGACCACTGGCAGAAGAGCGCCTCGGCGCGCGTGTCGCGCGCCTTCGGCGAGCTCCTGCGCGAGGAACGCCCGGACGTCGTGCACGTGCACCACTGGATCCGGCTCACGCGCGACCTCGTGCACCGCGCGGCGCTGGAGGGCGTGCCGGCCGTGGTGACGCTGCACGACCTGTGGACGAGCTGTCTCGTGATCTTCCGCGTGCGCCCGCAGGACGGCGAGTTCTGCCAGGCGCGCCTGGCGCCCTCGCCCTGCATCGCCTGCGCGGCCCAGGTGCCCCCGAGCACGCCGTGGATCTCGTTCGAGAGCCAGGGCGTGGCGCTGCTCGAGCGCACGGCCGACCTCGTGCGCGAGCTCGAGCTCGCGCGCGCCGTGGTCGCGCCCACCTTCGCGCACGCCGTCGCGCTGGCGCGCTTCCTCGGCATCCCGGCCTCGCGCCTGGCGCTCGAGGTGCTGCCGCTCGGACGCGACCTCGCGCTCGCCCCGCGCCCGCGCGCGCACCTGCCGCCGCCGGGCGAGAAGCTCGTGCTCGGTGCCTGGGGGCATCTCTTCCGGCTCAAGGGTGCCGACCGCATGTTGCGCGCGCTGGCGCGCCTGCCCGATCCGAGCCGCGTCGAGCTGCGCCTGGCGGGCGGCGAGCCGGACGAGGCCTACGCGCGCGAGCTGCGCTCCCTGGCGCACGGCCTCGACGTGAAGTTCCTCGGCCCCTACGACGTGGCCGAGCTGGGCACGAATCCCGTGAGCGACGTGCACGCCTTCGTCAGCGGCACGCTGGCGCACGAGTCGTGGGGGCTCGTGCTGGACGAGGCCGTGGCCCTGGGGCTGCCGCTGGTCCTGCCGCGCAGCGGCTCCTACGCCGAGCGCCTGATCGAGGGCCAGGGCGCGCTCTTCTACGAGCCCGGCTCGGACGCCGAGCTGGCGGCGCTGTTCGCGCGCCTCATGGACGAGCCCGACCTGGTCGAGCGCCTGCGCGCGCGCCTGCCCGAGTCGCGCCGCTTCACGCCCACCATGGCCGACTACGTGCGCCGCCACGTGGCGCTCTACGACCGGGCCCTGGCCGCCGGCGCGCCCGCGGTGCGCACCGTCCCCGAGCGCGAGCGCATCTGGCAGGCGACCGAGGACGCCTGGGGGCGCGAGCTCCAGAAGCGCACGGGCGAGGAGCTCGGCCTGCCGTGAAGATCCTGGTCGCGCTGCACGACTACCTGCCGCGCCACACGGGCGGCTCGGAGATCCACGCGCACCAGAGCGCCTGCGAGCTGGCGCGGCGCGGGCACGCGGTCACGGCCCTGTTCACCGAGCGCGACCTCGCCGCGCGCGAGGGCGAGCTGCGTCTGGGCGAGCTGGACGGCGTGCGCACGCGCGAGATCGTGCACCAGCGCGAATACTCCGACGTGCGCGAGAGCTGGGAGGAGGAGCGCTCGCTGGCGATCTTCCGCGCGCAGCTCGCCGAGCTCGAGCCCGAGGTCGTGCACTTCCACCACCTGGCCATCTGGGGCTCGCGCGCCATCCGCGCCGCGCGCGCGGCCGGGGCGCGCGTGCTGGTCACGCTGCACGACTTCCACCTGCTGTGCGACGTCTCCACGCTGCTGCGCCCCGACGGCGAGCTGTGCACGGCCGGCCTCACGGGCGAGTGCACGTCCTGCCTGCGCCGGCACACGCTGTGGGCCGAGCGCTGGCCCGGCCTCGCGCCCGAGGCGGCCTGGAGCGCCGCCGCGCGCGCGCGCCTCGCGCAGCACCGCGCCGACCTGGCCGAGGCGCACGTGGTCATCTCGCCCTCGCGCTTCCTGGCCGAGACCTTCGCGCGCGCCGGCTTCGCGCGCGCGCGGCAGTGGGAGGTGCTCAAGGCCGGCTACCCGGGGCCGGTGCAGGCGCCGCGGCGCCGCGATCCGGCGCGGCCGCTGCGCGTGGGCTACGTGGGCGGGATCTACTTCTCCAAGGGCGTGCACGTGGCGGTCGAGGCCATGGCGCACCTCGTCGGCGAGCCGGTCGAGCTGCACGTCCACGGCCACCTGGACTGGTTCCCCGACTACGTGGCCGGCCTGCGCGCCGCGGCCCGCGGGAAGCCGGTCACCTTCCACGGTCCCTTCGACAATCGGGGCGTCGACGGCGTGCTTTCCGGTTTGGATCTCCTCGTCCTGCCCTCGGTTTGGTACGAGAACATGCCCATCACGATCCACGAAGCCCACCGGCACGGCATCCCGGTCGTCGTCACGCAACTGGGGGGGATGGCCGAGGCGGTGGAGCACGGTGTCACGGGACTGACGTTCCCGCGCGGAGACGCGCGCGCCCTCGCCGAGGTGCTGCGCACGCTCGCCCGCGACGCCGCGCTCTACGACCGCCTGGCCCAGAATCGCCCCCGCGTCCCGACGCTGACCGAGGTGGTCGATCGCCTGGAAGCCCTGTACGCCGCGCGCCCTTGATCCCCTCCGTCCGTCCCCGCCTCCGTCATGCTGCGAGCCACCTACCGCGGCGCGAAGCGCGCCGTCGTGTTCGTCGTGGGCGGCGTCTTGCTCCTGTGCGGGGGCGTGCTCGGGCTCGTGCCCGGCATCCCCGGCTTCCCGCTGGTGTTCCTGGGCCTGGTGGTGCTGGCCTCCGAGTTCCCCTGGGCGCGGACCTGGCTCGCGCGCCTGCGCGCCCGCTCGCGGCGCGTGTGGGTGCGCCTGTGCCGCCTTGGACGCGCCTGCGGCCGACGCCTGCGCGGCCGACCTGATCCCTCTCCGCCGAAACGAGATCCATGAGCCTGCTGCGCCGACTCCTGCCCCGCGAATCGGACTTCTTCGAGTACTTCGACGAGCACTCGCGCCTGACCTCGAGCGCGGCCAAGGAGCTGATCGTGCTCGTGGCCGAGCCGGCCCGCATCGCCGAGCAGGTCAAGAAGATCAAGGACCTCGAGCACCAGGCCGACCTGGCCGTGCACCGCTGTCTGGAGAAGCTGCACCGCACCTTCATCACGCCCATCGATCGCAACGACATCCACGGGCTGATCCAGGCCATGGACGACGTCATCGACCTGATCGACGGCACGGCACGCAAGATCCAGCTGTTCGAGCTGACGCGCATGCCCGACTCGATGCGCGAGGCGGCCGACGTGCTGGCGCGCTCGACCCAGCTGGTCGAGCACGCCGTCAACAGCCTGCGGCGCATGAAGGACGGCGCCGCCATCCTGGCCGACTGCGTCGAGATCAAGCGCTGCGAGACCGACGCCGACGCCATCCACGCCGCCGCCGTGGCGCGCCTGTTCAAGGAAGAGAAGGACACGCTGGCCATCATCAAGTGGCGCGAGATCTACGAGGGCCTGGAGAGCGCCACCGACGCCTGCGAGGACGCGGCCAACATCGTCGAGGGCATCGTCCTCGAGCACGCGTAAGCCGCTCCTCCCCGCCGATCCCCTGCCCATGACCGCCGGCTTCACGCTCGTCGTCCTGATCGTCGCGGTGGCGCTCGCCTTCGACGTCATCAACGGCTTCCACGACGCGGCCAACTCCATCGCCACGGTCGTGTCGACGCGCGTGCTCTCGCCGCGCACGGCCGTGATGTGGGCGGCCTTCTTCAACTTCGTGGCCATGTTCGTGTTCGCGCCCAAGGTGGCCGACACGATCTCGAAGATCGTCAAGGTGACGCCCGACGACCCGACCTACGTGTGGGTCGTCTTCTCCGGCCTGATGGGCGCCATCGTGTGGGACCTGATCACGTGGTGGTGGGGGCTGCCGACCAGCTCCTCGCACGCGCTCATCGGCGGCTTCGCCGGCGCCGGTCTCGCCTACGGCGGGGCGGACGTCCTGCGCTGGGAGAAGATCCGCGACACCATCATCTACATCCCGGTGGCGCCGCTGCTCGGCCTCACTTTGGGCTTCTTCCTGATGGTGGCGGTGTACTGGATCTTCCGGCGCTGGCGCCCGGCCTCCGTCGACCGCCTGTTCCGGCGCGGGCAGCTCGTCTCGGCCGCGCTGTACTCGCTCGGCCACGGCGGCAACGACGCCCAGAAGACCATGGGCATCATCGTGGCCCTGCTGGTCGCCTCCGGGCACATGACGGCCGGCACCCAGCTCTCGCTGACCGACCCCGGCACGCTGTGGATCATCCTGTCCTGCCACCTGGCGATGGCGATCGGCACGGCCTTCGGCGGCTGGCGCATCGTGCGCACGATGGGGATGAAGATAACCAAGCTGAAACCGGTGGGCGGCTTCTGCGCCGAGACGGCGGGCGCGTTCACGCTCTTCCTGGCCACGCACGGGGGCGTGCCGGTCTCGACCACGCACACGATCACGGGCTCGATCGTGGGCGTGGGGGCGACCAGCACGCTGAGCGGGATCAAGTGGGGGGTGGCCACCCGCATCGTGTGGGCCTGGGTCTTCACCATCCCGGCCGCGGCCCTGGTCTCGGCCGGGTGCTTCTGGCTCGCGAAGCTGTTCCATCCCGGCTTCTGAAGCCTTCCTCAGATGCACCTCCGGCTCCAATCGCCCGCGCAGGCTCGGGAACGCTCGCAGGCTCGGGCGCGGTCGTATACTCGGGCGCGATGAACGACTGGAAGATCCACCGGCGCGAGGGCCGTTGCTCGGCCTGCGCGCAGGAGTTCCAGGAGGGCCAGCCGTTCTACTCGCTGCTCTTCTTCGCGGGCGACGCCCTGGCGCGCGAGGACCGCTGCGAGGCCTGTTTCCAGGCCCCGGCCGAGGGGGGCGACGTCCTCTACTGGCGCACGCACCACCAGGTCGATCGGCGCGCGCGCTTCGCGGTCGATTTCGAGGCCATCGAGGAGCTCTTCCTGGCCCTGGAGGGCCGCACCGAGGGGCGTCTGTGCGAGCTGCGCTACCTGATGGCGCTCCTGCTCCTGCGCAAGAAGCGCCTGAAGCTCGTGGGCGTCCGCCGCCATCCCACGGGCGAGAGCATGTGCCTGCGCCGTCCGCGCCGGGTGGAGGAATTCGAGGTGGCCGTGTTCGAGCTCGACGCCGAGCGCGCCCAGGCCCTGAAGGCCGAGCTCGCACGCGTCTTCGAGGGCGCCGGGGTCGAGGGCCTGCTCGCCCCGGGCCCCGAGACCCTCGCGCCGGGCGCGGTCGAGGCCCACGCCGGTGGAAGTCCGGTGGCGGAAGCGACCGCCCCGGATCCGACCCGCTAGGACGGCCCGAACGGGCCCCTGATCGGACCCCCGCGGCCGCGCTCGCGGGCCGTGACGCGCGCCGCCGCGCCGCGCCGGCTCGGGCGAAATGAGGCGTTTTTCACGTGGATTTCGGGTCTTTCCCGATTCCGGTTCGGGAGCCGGTCGGGCCCGCATGGCACCCGCGCGCGAATGCAATCACAACTTTTCTTCACTTCTCCGTCGCCACCGCTAGAGCGGCATCTATACTCACGCGAGTTCAGTCAGGTGGCGCAAAGTGGCACGCACAAGATCAGGGGTCGGCAGCCGTGTTCTCGGGTGAATCGATCCACACGCTCGACCCCAAGAACCGGGTGTTCGTGCCCAAGCGTTTCCAGGACGAGCTGGCCCGCGACTCGGGCGGCCAGCAGGTCGCGATCCTGACGCGCGGCTTCGAGCGCTGCCTGTTCCTGTTCTCGGAGCAGGGCTTCGGCAAGGTCCTCGAGCGCCTGCAGACCCAGCCCTTCGGGGGCGAGCGTCTGCGCAAGATGCAGCGCCTCTTCTTCGCCAACGTCCACCCCTCGCCGCTGGACAGCTCGGGCCGGCTCCTGCTGCCCGAGAAGCTGCGCAAGTACGCGGCCATCGAGCGCGAGGTCGTGATGGTGGGCGTCGCCGACCGGGCCGAGATCTGGGATCGCGGCCAGTGGGAACGCTTCGAGTCCGACAACGACGACGACTTCGACGAGCTGGATGTAGTGCTGGTGGGCGGGGGTGGACCACCGGGCACCAACTAGGAACGCACCATGATCGCCACCGGGGGGAGCATGTCGAACGAACCGACCGAGCGGATCCATGTCCCGGTCCTCCTCGGGGAGGTCCTGGAGGCCTTCCGCGGGCTCTCGCCCACGGGTGAGCCCCGCGGCTGGGTCGTGGACGGCACCGTGGGCGCGGGCGGCCACGCGCGCGCGCTGCTCGAGACCTTCCCCGGTCTCTCCCTGTTCGGCGTCGACCAGGACCCCGACGTCCTCTCCCATGCGCGCGATTCCCTGGCCGAGTTCGGCCCGCGCGTGCGCCTGTGCGAGACGCGCCACTCGCAGCTCTACCCGCGCCTGGCCGAGGCCGGCGTGGGGCCGGTGGTGGGCTTCCTGCTCGACCTGGGCGTGAACTCGCTGCACTTCGACCGGCCCGAGCGCGGCTTCAGCCTGCAGAGCGACGGCCCGCTCGACATGCGCATGGACACGACGCGCAACCGCACCGCGGCCGACATCGTCAACCGCTGGGACGAGGAAGACCTGGCCGACCTCTTCTACTACGAGGGCGACGAGCGCCACTCGCGCGCCGTGGCCCACGCCGTCGTCGAGGCGCGCGCGCGCGTGCCCTTCGCGCGCACCGTGCCCCTGGCGGACGTCATCGCCCAGGCCGTGGGCGGCGCGCGCGGGCGCATCCACCCCGCCACGCGCTGCTTCCAGGCCCTGCGCCGCGCGGTGAACGAGGAGGGCGAGGAGCTGCGCCACGGCCTGCGCGTGGCCGAGCGCTGCCTCGCGCCCGGCGGACGTCTGGTGGCGATCACGTTCCATTCCCTCGAGGACGGCTACGTCAAGAAGTTCCTTCAGGAGCGCGCCCGGGAAGGTTGCTGGCAGCTGGTCAACAAAAAGCCTCTCGGACCCGGGGCGGCCGAGCGCCGTGCCAATCCCCGGGCGCGCTCTGCCTTGCTGCGCTGCGCCGCGCGCCTCGCCCCCACGGCGGGGCGCGGCGGCCAGAGCTGGGACGACGACCCGGAGGAGGGCGCGTGAGGCGCGCGCTGGCGAGCTGGTGCCTGTGCGCGCTCGCGCTGGTCGTGGGCGTGCTCACGGCCGCGCTCGCGGCCGACAACCGCGAGCGCGGCGACGATCTCGACCAGCTCGAGCGCTGGTGCGAGGCCCAGTCGCGCCAGAACGAGCTCGTGCGCGTCCAGAACGCCGAGCGCGAGTGGTGCCTGCTCGGCCAGACCTGCCCGGACGAGGCCGCGGCCGGACCGCACGCGCACGCCACGGCCGTCCCGGACGCGAAGGCGAGCGCGAAGAAGAAGGGCCAGGCCTCCCCGTGAGCCCGCACGAAGCCCTGACCTCGGCCTCGGGGCTGCGCCCCATGAGCGCGTTCGTGGTCGTGGGCGGGGTGGTGCTGTCGGTGGCGCTGTGGGTCGTGCGCCTGGTGCACGGCGGCGCGGACCAGCCCGACCGCGTGCACGAGGAGAACGGCGCGCTGCCGGCCTACGCCATCGCCGCGCGCGACGGCCAGACCATCGCGCGCTTCGTGCCGCGCTTCGACCTCGAGCTCTCGCCGCGCAGCCTGTGGCAGGCGCACACGCCGCGCCGCATCGCCGCCGGCCTGGCGAGCGTGCTGGCGGCGAGCTCGCCCGCGGGTGATGCGGCCGTGCCCGGGGTCGACGAGCTCCTGACCCTGCTCCTGCCCGACGCCCACGACGGCCGCATCGACGTCGAGGCCTGGGCCCTGACCGCGCGCCAGGCGCAGCGCATCCACCAGTGGATCGAGGACGGCGCCGGCACGAGCACCGGGCGCCTCTCCGGCATCCAGGTCGGGCGCGCCGCCGACAAGAGCCTGCGCCTCTCGTGGTGGCCGGAGGTGCTGCTCTCCGAGGAGGAGCGCCGCGCCCACGGCGTGAGCCAGGCCTGGCGCTGGGGGCGGCGCCTGGCCGACGGCCTGGACGCCTGCCTCGCCGACCAGCCGCTCGAGCCGCAGCTCCTCTCCGAGCGCGAGGCCGGGCGCCGGCGCGAGCAGGTGTGGAAGGCGCTCATGCCCACCGCCTTCGCGCGCCCGCTGCGCGGGCTCGCGCCCGAGCTCGTGCTGCCCTTGCGCGCCGAGCTCCAGGCCCAGGGCGTCGCCGGCTGGCAGATGCGCATCGCCTACGCGCGCGACCGCGTGTACCCGACCGGCGAGCACGAGCTCTTCGGGAGCTGGGGCTTCGTCGGGCCCGAGGCGCTCGAGCCCGCGCCGCGCGAGGGGCTCGAGCTCGTGTGCGACCAGATGCTCGCGGACAAGGCCTTCGCCTTCCTCGAGCGCCGCCCCGAGCAGTACACCTGGACCGACGACCGCCCCGTGCGCGGGCAGCGCGCCAACGGCTACGTCGGCTACGCGCCCGGCAGCGCTGCGCCGGTGGTGGAGAGCACGCTCGACCTCGGGCTGCAGCGCTTCCTCGGGCGCGAGCTCGAGAGCACGCTCGAAACGCACCAGGCTGCCGTGGCCATGGGCATCGTGCTCGACGTCGAGAGCGGCGAGGTCCTGGCGGTCGACTCGGCCGAGGCCTACCCGATCCAGCCCTTCGCGCCCGTCTACCACGCCTTCACCTGCGGCTCGACCTTCAAGGTCCTGACCATGGCCATCGCCCTCGAGGAGGGCGTGGTCGAGCCCCGCACGCGCTTCGAGGTGGGCGACGGCGAGTACCGCGTGGTCTACCCCGACGGCCGGGCCAGCGGACGCGTGATCCGCGAGGCCGAGGGCGCGCTGACGGGCAACCACGAGGTGCGCGAGTTCTTCGCCTACTCGGTCAACGCCGCCCTGGCCCAGGTCGGGCTCTTGGTCGAGGACGCCCGCTTCCGGGGCTACCTGGAGGAGCTCGGCTACGGTCGCGCGCCGGGCTCCGGCCTGGGGCCGGAGCGGGCCGGCTTCCTGCCCCCGCTGCCCTGGAAGTACGCCTACACGCACGCCTCCCTGGGCTTCGGGCACGAGATCGCGACCACCCTGTGGCAGCACGCGGCCGGCCTGGCGGCGGTCGTGCGCGGCGGCGAGTGGAAGCCGCTCACCCTGGTGCGCGGCGTGAGCCAGGGCGAGCGCCACCTCGCCCCGCCCGCCGCGGCCGCCCCCCGGCGCGTCTTCAGCCAGCGCACCTGCGACGAGGTGCGCGACATGATGCGCCTGGGCGCGCTCGAGGGCACGGGGCGCGAGGTGCGCGTCGCCTTCGCCGAGAGCGTGGGCGCGGAGCTCGGGCGCGAGGCGGTCGCGGGCGACTTCGACATCGGCACGAAGACGGGCACGGCCCAGAAGGTGCCGAGCGAGCTGTGCGTGCACGTGGAGCTCGCCGAGCGCGCGCGCTGGGAACGAGCGGGACTTGCGGCCACCCGCGAGCGCGTGGCCTCGCTCTCCTCGCTCGCAAAGCCCCACGGGCGTTGCTATACGAGCTCGATCTGCGCCTTCGGCCGCGGTCCCGGGGGCGGGCGAGAGCTGATGGTCCTCATCGTGGTCGACGAACCTCGCGGCAAGGAACGCTTCGGTAGCCGTGTGGCCGGCCCCGCGGCCGGGCGCGTGCTGGCGGAAGCCCTCGGTCTGACCGAGAACGGTTGCGCGCCGCGACTGGACGTCGTGGCCGGCTTCGGCGCCACGGCGCTCGTCAGCCCGAAGACCTCCGACGTGCCCTGGAGGCCGAGATGAAGCTCAATTCATTGCTCCAGGCGCTGGGTGGCAGCGCGGCCGGTGACCCGGCCGCGGGCCTCGAGATCGTGGACGTCACGCTCGACAGCCGCAGCGCGGGCCCGGGCGTCCTGTTCGCGGCCCTGCCCGGCACGCGCGACGACGGCGCGCGGCACGTGGCCGACGCCCTGGCGCGCGGCGCGGCGGCCGTGCTGACGCCGCGCGCGCTCTCCCTGGCGGCGCCGCAGTGGGTGCATCCCGAGGCGCGCGCCGTGGTCGGCCGCGCCGCGGGCCTGGTGCACGGCGAGCCGACGGGCGCGCAGCGCGTCGTGGGCGTCACGGGCACGAACGGCAAGAGCACGGTCGCGCACCTGACGGGGGCGCTCCTGCGCCGCGCCGGGCACCGGCCGGCGGTGGTGGGCACGGTCGAGGTCGCCCTGTGGGACGACCAGCCGCGGCCGGCCTCGCACACGACGCCCGACGGCCCGACGCTGCAGCGCCTGGCGCGGGCCAACCTGGAGCGCGGCGGCGACGCCTTCGCGCTCGAGGCGAGCTCGCACGCCCTCGACCAGGAGCGCCTGGCCGGCTTCGGGCTCGACGTGGCCGCCTTCACCAACCTCGGGCGCGATCACCTCGACTACCACGCCGACCTCGAGGCCTACGCGCGCGCCAAGGAGCGCATCTTCACGCACGTGAAGAAGGGCGGCGCGGCCGTGGTCAACGCCGACGACGCCGCCGGCGAACGCATGACCCGCGCGGCGCGCTCCGCCGGCGCGCGGGTGTTCACGTACGGGACCAGGTCCAATGCAGACCTGAGCGCTACTCTGACCGAAGTCGGACCGTCAGGGACCACCATGTTCCTGGAAGGGATGGGGATCCCGAGGACCGGGTTGTTTCTTCCCCTGGTGGGCCGACACAACGTCGAGAACGCGCTGGCGGCTTCGGCCGCCGTCCTCTTCCTGGGGGCGAGCCCGGCCAGCGTGCTGGCCGGGCTCGCCTCGCTCACCGCACCGCGCGGCCGGCTCGAGCCGGTCGACACGGGCGCGCGCGGCTTCCAGGTGTTCGTCGACTACGCGCACACGCCCGACGCGCTCGAGCGCGTGCTGGGCACGCTGCGCTCGTTCCTACCGGAACCGGCGCGCGGCGCCGGCCGTCTCATCTGCGTGTTCGGCTGTGGTGGCAACCGCGATCGCGAGAAGCGCGCGCCCATGGGCACGGCCGTGGCGCGCCACGCCGACCTCGCGCTCGTGACCAGCGACAACCCGCGCGAGGAGGAGCCGCTGGCGATCATCGAGGACATCCTGCCGGGTCTGGCGCACGGGCGCGCGGCCGTGGTGGTCGAGCCCGACCGGCGGCGCGCGATCGCGCGCGCGCTGCGCGAGGCGCGCGCGGGCGACATCGTGCTCGTGGCCGGCAAGGGCCACGAGGCCTGGCAGGAGCAGGGCCGCGAGCGCCGTCCCTTCGAGGATCGGCTCGTGGTGAGCGAGGAGCTGGCATGAAGCGCTTCACGCTGGGCCAGGCGGCCGACGCCACGGGCGCGCGCCTCGTGCGCGGCGACCCGGAGCTCGCCCTGGCGGGTGTCTCGACCGACACGCGCACGCTGCAGAAGGGACAGCTCTTCCTGGCCCTGCGCGGGCCGAACTTCGACGGCAACCGCTTCGCGGGCCAGGCCGTCGCGAGCGGCGCGCCGGCGCTGCTCCTGGCGGGCGAGGAGCTGCCCGTCACGGCGCCCGCGGGCGTGCCCGTGCTGCTGCACGCCGATCCGCGGCGCGCGCTGGGCGACCTCGGCGCCTGGTACCGCTCGACCCTGGACGCGCGCGTGCTCGGCATCACCGGCTCGTGCGGCAAGACGACCACGAAGAACATCGCGCGCGAGCTGTTCGCGCGCCTCTGTCCGGTGGTGGCCTCGCCGAGCTCGTTCAACAACGACATCGGCGTGCCGCACACGCTGCTCCTGGCCGACGCGAGCACGCGCCTGATCGTGGTCGAGATGGGCACGAACCATCCGGGCGAGATCGCGGGCCTGGCCCGCATCGCGCGGCCCGACTGCGCGGTCATCACCAACGTGGGTGCCTCGCACCTGGCCGGGCTGGGCTCGCTCGCGGGCGTCGCGCGCGAGAAGGGCGCCCTGGCCGAGGCCCTGCCGCGCGACGGCTTCCTGGTCCTGAACGCGGCCTGCCGCTACGCCAAGGAGCTCGCGGCGCGCACCTCGGCGCGCGTGCTCACCTTCAGCGTCGAGGGCGGGGCCGAGCGCGGCGACCTCGACGCGCGCGACCTTTTCTTCCACCCCGGCGGCACGACCTTCCGCCTGGACGGGCACGAGGTCACCTCGCCGCTCCTGGGCACGCACAACGTCGAGAACCTGCTGGGCGCGCTGGCCGTGGCGCGCGGGCTGGGCTTCGAGTTCGAGGAGCTCTTGCCGGCCGTGTCGCAGCTCTCGTGCGCGCGCTCGCGCATGGAGCGCATCGAGCTCTCGGGCATCACGCTCTTCGACGACTGCTACAACGCCAACCCGCAGTCGCTGCGCGCCGCCGTGCGCGTGCTCTCCGGGCTGCACGGCTACCGCCGGCGCGTGCTCGTGCTGGGCGACATGCTCGAGCTGGGCGAGCTCTCGGCCGAGCTGCACCACGAGCTCGGGCGCGAGGCCGCGCGCTCGGGCGTGGACGCGATCCTGCTGGTCGGCACGTACGTCAAGGCCGCCGCCGCCGGCGCGCTCGAGGGCGGGCTCGGCTCCTCGGCTCTGGTGCACTTCCCGACCACGGACGAGGCCGCGCGCGGCGCGGCCGACCTGGTGCGGGAGGGCGACGTGGTCCTGGTCAAGGGCAGCCGCGGGATGCTGCTCGAACGGGTCGTGGGCGCGCTGCGCACGCGCTGGGGCCAGGCCTCGTAGGGCATCCGGTGCTGTACGCGCTCTTGCACGAGTGGGGTTCGGTGCGCGTGTTCGGCTACATCTCCTTCCGCATGGCCATGGCGGCGCTGACCGCCTTCGCGCTGGCGCTGTGGTGGGGGCAGCGCACGATCGCCTGGCTGCACGCGAAGGAGGTGCGCGAGGACGTCAGCAAGGCGCCCTGCGAGGAACTCGTGCAGATGGCCGAGAGCGCGGGCAAGGGCAAGACGCCCACCATGGGCGGCACCTTCCTCGTCGCCGCGCTGGCGGCGTCGACGCTGCTGTGGGCGCGGCTCGACAATCTGCAGGTCGTGCTGGCCGTGCTGCTGGTCGTGGGCCTGTCCGCGGTCGGCTTCGTCGACGACTACAAGAAGCTCACCATCCCCGGCTGCAAGGGCCTCGACCCGCGCGCCAAGATGCTGGGCCTCTCGGCCGTGGCGCTGGCCGTGCTGCTGGTGCTGTGCTGGTACGCGAAGGCCACCGGCCGCTCCTCGCTGCTCGACCTGTACGCGCCCTTCCTCAAGGGGCCCGCGCTGCCGCTGGCCTCGTGGGGCATCGTAGGCGTGCTCCTGTTCGTGGCCTTCGAGTGGTTCGTGATCGTGGGCTCGGCCAACGCGGTCAACATCGCCGACGGCATGGACGGGCTCGCCGCCGGCTGCACGATCATCTCGGCCGGGGCGCTCCTGATCCTGTGCTACGTCGCCGGGCGCGCGGACTGGACCACGTACCTCGGCCTGCCGCACGTGCCGCAGGCGGCGGAGATGGCCGTGGTGGGCGCGGCCCTGGGCGGCGCCGCCATGGGCTTCCTCTGGTACAACGCCTACCCGGCGCGCATCTTCATGGGCGACTCGGGCTCGCTGCCGCTCGGCGGCGCGCTGGCCTTCCTGGCCATCGCCTCCAAGCAGGAGCTCGTGCTGCCGCTCTCGGCCTGCGTGTTCGTGCTCGACCTCTCCACGAGCTTCCTGCAGACCTTCTGGTACAAGCGCACGCACCGGCGCATCTTCACGCTGGCGCCCATCCACCACGGCCTGCAGCGCTACGGCGGCGTGTTCGTGCGCCGCGAGCAGGGCTGGCACGAGGTGCAGGTCGTCGTCCGCTTCTGGATCGTCGCCGCCTGCGGCGCGACCGCGAGCCTGGCCCTGCTGAAGCTGCGCTGACGCCATGGGACCGCGGGGGAAGAGCATGGCAGCGCAGGGCGTGGGCGAGCAGCTCACGATCATGGGCTTCCTCGACAACCTGGCGCGCAAGGCCGAGGTGCACGACCCCATGCGCCCGGCCACGCGCCTGTTCCTGATCGTGTTGACGCTCTCGGGCCTGGGCTTCCTGCTGCAGGCGAGCTTCGCGGCCACGACGCACGCGCCGCACGAGTTCTGGGGCGAGCTGCGCGGGCAGGCCCTGCTGCGCATCCTCTCGGTGGGCGTGATGCTGGTCGCCTTCCGCCTGGGGCCGAGCGGCCTGCGCCGGCTGCTGCCGCACCTGGTGGTGCTGTCGGCGCTCCTGCTCCTGCTCGTCTTCGTCGAGCCCTTCCGCGCGGCGCGCAACGGCGCCTTCCGCTGGGTGGAGCTGCCCCTGGGCGCGCGCCTGACGTTCCAGCCCTCGGAGCTGGCGCGCATCGTGGTCGTGCTGTGGGTGGCCGACCGCTGCGTCAAGCTCGGCCCGCGCGTGCACGACCTGCGCCGCGGCGTCCTGCCCATGCTGGTGCTGGCGCTGGTGTTCTTCGTGCTCGTCCTGGTCGAGACCGACCTCGGCGGCGCCATGCTGCTCCTGATCTGCGCGCTCTCGACCATGTGGGTGGGGGGCGCGCGCATGCTGCCGGTCGGGGCCTCGCTGGTCGCCATCGGCGGCGGCGCGATCACGGCCGCGAGCCTGTTCGTGCCCTACATGAGGAACCGCATCGCCATGTGGTTCGGCCAGGTCGACAACGGCCAGGTCTCGGGCACGCTGCAGGCCCTGAAGAGCGGTGGGCTCTTCGGCGCCGGCTTCACCCACGGCGGCTACCGGAACGACGGCGTGCCGTACCTGGAGTCCGACTACGTGTTCGCGCTGGTGGGCGAGGAGCTGGGCGTGATCGGCATGTGGCTGGTCCTCCTGCTCTGGATCGCCTTCCTGTGGTGCGCCCTGCGCCTCGTGCTCTCGCTGCGCGAGCGCTACGAGGCCCTGGCCACCTTCGGGCTCTTGCTCTCGGTCGCCCTGCAAGCCATGGTGCACGTGCAGGTCGTGTCGGGCCTGGCCCCTCCCAAAGGCATGACGCTGCCGTTCCTGTCCGACGGCGGCACGTCCCTGATCGTCTCGTCCTTCGCGGTCGGCCTGGCCCTGGGCGCCGCGCGCAAGACCCACGAGGAGCTCTACCCATGCATTCCATCGAACGCTACGGCATCGTCGCCCTGCTCTTCCTGATCGTCACGGTCGGCGCCGTCCTGCTCTGGGACAGCGACAAGAAGAAGGACAAGAAGGACGCCCATCCGGCGCTGGTGTCGTCGTTGCCGGTCGAGACCCGCACGCCGCCGGCCGCGGCACCGTCGACCCTGAGCCTGGCGAGCCAGGAGAGCGCCCGTCCCGAGGCGCGCCTGACGCTGCTCGCCGACGCGCAGCCGGGCCCGCTGCAGCGCAACCCGCCCGCGCCCGAGCTCGACTCCTCCGCGCTCGAGGCGTTCGACGAGGGCTTGGAGCCCGCGGGCGCTCCCCTCGGCAACGGCGCGCGCGTGCCGAGCGGCGCCGTCGAGCTCCCCGCCTTCGAGGCCGCGCCCGCGAGCGACGAGCCCGCGCCGCCGGCCGTGAAGGCGAACGACGCCGCGCGCCAGTACGTCGTGCGCTCGGGCGACACCCTGAGCGAGATCGCGCAGCACGAGCTCGGCTCCGCCAAGCGCTGGAAGGAGCTCGTGGCCGCCAACCCCGGCCTCGATCCCTCCAAGCTGCGCGTGGGCAAGAAGCTCGCCATCCCCGGCGGCGCCGCCGCGTCGGGCTCGCGTTCACCGGGCACCACGCTCGCGAGCGCCACGCCCCCCAAGGCCAGCACGCCCCCCAAGGCCAAGGCCGCCACGCCGCCCGCGACGGGGCCCGCCACCTGGAAGGTCGGGCGCGGCGAGAGCCTGTGGATCATCGCCCAGCGCAGCCTCGGCGACGGCAAGCGCTGGAAGGAGATCGCGGCCCTCAACCCGGGCCTGAACCCCGACCGGCTCGTGCAGGGCGCCGTGCTCAAGCTGCCCGCCGGCTCGAAGGCCAGCGCCGGTGCACCCGCCAAGGTGGCCAAGGCGCCGACGACCCCGCCGGCGGCGAAGAAGGGCTCGGAGACGCTCGTGGCCAGCGCCCCGCGCACGGGGACGGCGACCTCGCGCGGAGGCAAGGTCAAGTGAACCGAGCCACGCGCCTGTTCCTGCTGGGCGGCTGCGCCCTGATCCTGGCCCTGGACACGCCCGGCACGGTGGTGCTCGTGCGCGACGCCTGGAGCGGCCCCTACGCGCATGCCGAGGAGGCGCGCACGTCGGCCGTCGCGCCGGCCGAGCTCGAGCTTCTCGCGCCCGACGGCGCACCGAGCCTGCGCACCCCACCGCGGCCGCTGGCGCCGCTGGCGATGGTGGCCCCCCTGCTCGGACCGCGCCGGCACGGCGTGCGCTGACCGAGGGGCCGAGGGACCCGAGGGAGAGGGAGAAGGAGAGACCCATGCGACTCGCGCTGGCCGGCGGAGGCACCGGCGGGCACGTCGTCCCCGGGCTGCACCTGCTCGAGCACCTGCGCGCGCGGGGCGCCAGTCCCGTCGACGTCCTGTGGTTCTCGGCCGGGCGGCCGGTGGAGGAGCGCGTGCTCGGCGACGCCGGCACGCGCCTTCCGGCGCTGCCGCTCGAGCGCGTGGTGCTGGCGCTCGAGCCCGAGACGAGCGGCGCGCCCTCGTGGTGGCGCCTGGCGCTGCGCACCGGCCCGGAGGTCGCGCGCGCGCGCGCGGCCCTCGAGCGGCACGGGAGCGAGGTCCTGCTGGCCCTGGGCGGCTACACCTCGGTGCCCGCCGTCCTGGCCGCGCGCACGCTGGGAATCCCCGTGCTCCTGCTCGAGATCAACGCCGTCGCCGGCAAGGCCACGCGCAGCCTGGGGCCCCTGGCCGAGCGCGTCGTGCACGCCTGGCCCGGGCCGAAGGTCGGCAGCGCGCGCCATCCCTGCTTCGGGCCGCCGCTGGCTCCGGCCTTCCTCGGCCGGGGCGCCGAGGTGGAGGAGAGCGCGCGCCTGCGGGGCGAGCTCGGCTTCGATCCCGCCCGGCCGCTGGTGCTCGTCCTGGGCGGCAGCCAGGGCGCGGGCGCGCTCAACCGCTTCGTGCGCGAGCACGCGCCCGCAATGCTCGCCGCCGGCCTGCAGCTCCTGCACCAGACCGGGCCCGGACGCCTGGGCGAGGGCGCCTCGCCGGCCGCGGGCTACCGCGCGCTCGAGTTCCTGGGCGAGGTGCGGCGCGCCCTCGACGCGGCCACGCTGGTCCTGTGCCGCGGCGGGGCCTCCACCCTGGCCGAGCTCGCCGCGCGCTCGCGCCCGGCGCTGGTCGTGCCCTACCCGCACCATCCCGACCGCCACCAGGAGCGCAACGCGCTCGCGCTCGGCGCGGGGGTGCGCATCGTGCCCGAGGCGCGTCTGGACGCGGCGCTCGTGCCCGTGCTCGCGCACCTCGCCGGCGCGGAGGGACGGCGCGAGCGCGAGCTCATGGCGCGTGCGCTCGAGGCCGCCCTGCCCCGCGACGGCGT
>Ga0315910_10002155_pt1 | contig 17542 bp, 15 predicted proteins | sample EdamamesoilMG_FD_204470 | JGI IMG/M metagenome (GOLD analysis project Ga0315910, IMG submission 204470) | Garden soil microbial communities collected in Santa Monica, California, United States - Edamame soil | ecosystem: Environmental > Terrestrial > Soil > Garden | place: USA: California... | reverse complement strand
CCTGCAGTGTTGCCGGCTGCCGCGTCGAGTGTTTCACTGGGCGGCGTGTCGCGCAACCACGAGGCTGCAGAGATCGCCATGATCAGCCGCTACGTCGTTCCTTTCGCGAGCCTAACGATCAACGATGTCGCCGCCGTCGGCGGCAAGAACGCCTCGCTCGGCGAGATGATCGGCGCGCTCGCGAGTCTCGGCGTGCGAGTACCGACAGGGTTTGCGACGACTGCGGATGCCTACCGCGAGTTCTTGGCGCAAGACGGTCTCGACGCGCGCATCGCGAAGGCGCTAGCGACGCTCGACGTCGAGGACGTGGGCGCACTTGCGGCGACCGGGCGGCAGATCCGCGACTGGATCCTGAGCACGCCGTTTCCAACAGCGCTCGAAGCAGCGGTATTGGCCGCACTCGAAGGAATGGAGCGTGAGCGTCCCGCAGACAGCGCGCCGCTCGCCGTCGCCGTCCGGTCCTCGGCGACTGCGGAGGATCTACCCGAAGCGTCGTTCGCGGGCCAACAGGAAACGTTCTTGAACGTGCGGGGCGGAGCGGACGTGCTGCGCGCCATGCACGAGGTCTTCGCCTCGCTGTTCACGGATCGCGCGATCGCGTATCGCGCTCATCACAAGTTCGATCACACGGCGGTCGCGCTCTCCGCAGGCGTTCAGCAGATGGTCCGCAGCGACCTTGGCGCGAGCGGCGTGATGTTCACGCTCGACACGGACTCCGGGTTTCGCGACGTCGTATTCATCACGTCGTCGTATGGGCTCGGCGAGACCGTCGTGCAAGGCGCCGTGAACCCCGACGAGTTCTACGTGTACAAGCCGGCGCTCCGCGCGGGCAAGAGCTCGATCCTGCGCCGCAACCTCGGCGGGAAAGCGCTCAAGATGATCTACGCGGACCCGAAGTCGCGCGAGCGCGTGGCGACCGTGCCCGTAGCGGATGCGGATCGCTCGCGCTTCTCGTTGTCCGACGACGACGTCGTCGCGCTCGCGCGTCAGGCCCTGATCATCGAGGAGCATTACGGCCGCCCCATGGACATCGAGTGGGGCAAGGACGGCGAGACGGGCGAGCTGAAGATCCTGCAAGCGCGCCCCGAGACCGTGCAGAGCCGCGCCGGCAATACGGTTCGCCGCTACTCGCTGCGCGAACGCTCGCGCGTCTTGATCTCCGGCCGCAGCATCGGTCAACGCATCGGGGCAGGCCGCGCGCGCGTGATACGCCACCCGGCCGAGATGGCGCGCGTGCAGCCGGGCGAAGTGCTCGTCACCGATATGACGGATCCGGACTGGGAGCCGGTGATGAAGCGTTCAGCCGCGATCGTCACGAATCGCGGCGGCCGCACGTGTCACGCGGCGATCATCGCGCGCGAGCTCGGCATCCCGGCCGTGGTCGGCTGCGGCGAGGCGACGCAGCGGATCCGCGACGGTCAAGCCGTAACCGTGTCCTGCGCCGAAGGCGACACGGGGCACGTGTACGACGGCAACCTGTCGTTCGAATGCACGGATCTCGAGCTCGACGCGCTGCCCGATCCGCCCGTGAAGATCATGATGAACGTCGCGAACCCCGACCGCGCGTTCGATTTCGCATCGATACCGAATCACGGCGTAGGCCTCGCGCGGCTCGAGTTCATCATCAACCGAATGATAGGCGTGCACCCGCGCGCACTGCTCGAGCTCGATAACGTGGACGGCGAGACGCGGGAACGCATCAAGCTGCAGATGGCAGGCCACGCCGACCCGGTCGCGTTCTTCGTCGACAGGCTGGCCGAAGGTGTCGCGCAGATCGCGGCGGCGTTTGCGCCGAATCCCGTGATCGTGCGGCTGTCGGATTTCAAATCGAACGAATACGCGAACCTACTCGGCGGGCGCACCTTCGAAGCCGTCGAGGAGAACCCGATGCTGGGGTTCCGCGGCGCAGCGCGCTACGTCGACCCTTCGTTTCGGCCGTGCTTCGAGCTCGAGTGCCGCGCACTGAAGAAGGTTCGCGACGAGATGGGGCTCACGAACGTGCAGCTCATGGTGCCGTTCGTGCGCAGCGTCGCGGAAGCGCGCGCGGTCACGGCGCTGCTCGCGGAGAACGGCCTCGCGCGCGACACGAACGGCCTCAAGGTCATCATGATGTGCGAGTTGCCGACCAACGCGCTGTTGGCCGACCGGTATCTCGAGCATTTCGACGGCATGTCGATCGGCTCGAACGACATGACGCAGCTCACGCTCGGCGTCGACCGCGACTCGGCTGTAGTGGCGAGCGCGTTCGACGAGCGCGACGATGCCGTCAAAGCGCTGCTTTCGATGGCGATTCAGGCGTGCCGGAGCCGCGGCAAGTACATCGGCATCTGCGGCCAGGGTCCGTCGGACCACCCGGACTTCGCGCGCTGGCTCGTCGACGAAGGCATCGAAAGCATCTCGCTGAATCCCGACACCGTGCTCGACACCTGGTTGTTCCTGGCGCGCGGCCAGGCGTAGGGCCGCCTAGTTACGAGGCGCGCTCTCCCACAGGAGCTCGCCCGTGCTCGCGAGCGTGACCGACGCCGCGTTCGCGGTATTCGTGCCGTTCCTCGCGCCGAATCCGACGACGCTGACCGAGTCGCCGGCTTTGACCTTGTCGCGTCCCCAGCCGAGCCGCAGCAGATCGTTGATGCCGACGAGCTCGATGGCCCAGTTGTGGACGGCGCCGCTGTCGTCCTTCGCGTCGACGAACAGCCACGCGTGCGGGTTCGTCCATTCGATCTTCGTGACCGTGCCGGTCAGCTTTACGGGCTTGTTGATGTCGAACTCGGCAGCAAACGCGTGATGCGCGGCGGCAGGAGAGGACGCGAGCAACGGAAGCACACCGATGAGGCTCAACAAGACTCGTTTCATGACCGGGCTCCGGCTACGATTGGGCCAAATCGTAACATCAAGCTTCGGCAGGGCAGCATGAAACGGTTACTCGCGACGGTGGTTCTGTTGGCGTCGACCACATCCGCGTGGGCGCAGTGGCTGACACTGAAAACGCCCGGCATCCCTCGCGCGGCGGACGGCGCGCCGAATCTTTCGGCCCCCGCGCCGAAGGCCGCGGACGGCCATCCCGACCTCAGCGGCTTGTGGCGCGGCGCCGGCGTGCGTGGCGACCTGCGCGACGACAGCAAGATTCAACCGTGGGCACGCGCCGCGATGGCCGAGCACGAGAGCAACTACTACCGAGACGGCGCCCATATGCAGTGCCTGCCGCAGGGCCCGGCCTACCTCGGCGGTGCCGGTGGCGGCGGAGGTGGTATGCGGCGGTTCGTACAGAGCCCCGGCGTGCTCGCGGTGCTGCACTCGGACGGGACGTATCGGCAGATCTTCACGGACGGCCGCGCGCTCGAGCAGGATCCGCTGCCGATCTTTCAGGGCTACTCGGTCGGCCGTTGGGACGGCGACACGCTCGTGGTCGAGAGCAACGGCTACAACGCGAAAACCTGGCTGCACCCCGAAGGGTTGGGGCACACGGAGCAGCTCCGCATCACGGAGCGCTACCGCCGCACGGACTTCGGCCACATGCAGGTGGACATCACGTTCGACGACCCCGGCACGTTCGAGACGCCGCTGCACGCCGTCGTCTCGCTCGAGTACGCGGCCGATGACGAGATTCTCGAGCTCGTCTGCAACGAGGCCTCCGAGGGTGGTACGAAACATTGGGTCGGCGACAAGGCCGCGGACGCTCGCGCGACTGCGGTCAGCGTCGCGCCGGAGATCCTCGCGAGATACGTCGGCACGTATCGCGGCATTTGGCTCGAGTTTCCGACCACCGTCGTCGTGACGCTCGAGAACGGCACGCTGTTCTTGAGCAGGAATGGTGGAGCGAAGAACGCGCTGCTCGCGCAGTCGGACACCACGTTCGTGTGCAGCACCTGTCAGTGGGGTCAGCCGTACATCTTCAGCCGTGAAGGCGACGGCATGGCGAGCGAGGTGCGCGAGGTGCAAGTCTCGGGCGCTTGGATCTTCAAGCGCGACCCGTAACGTCGAGCTCAGCGCTCGAAGAACAGGCCCCCGACCCACCACGCGAATCCCGCGATCGCCGCGGACGCGGGGATCGTGATGATCCACGCGATCACGATGTTGCCGGCGACGCCCCACCGGACGGCCGTGGTGCCTCGCGTGGTGCCGACGCCGACGATGGCGCCCGTGATCGTGTGCGTCGTGGACACGGGAATGCCGTAGTGCGTGGCCAAGAACAATGTGATGGAGCCCGCGCACTCGGCGGCGAACCCACCCATCGGCCTTATCTTCGTGATGCGTTGCCCCATCGTCTTCACGATTCGCCAGCCGCCGAACATCGTGCCGAAGCCGATCGCGAGGAAGCAGCTGATGACGACCCACGACGGCAAGTGATCCTCGGTGGTCACGCCGTTTGCAATCAACAATAGCCAGATGATGCCCATCGTCTTCTGCGCGTCGTTGCCGCCGTGGCCCAAGCTGTAAGCGGCCGACGACACGAGCTGAAAGCGCCTGAACCATCGATCGACGCGCCGCGGCGTCTGCCGAACGCAGATCCACGACAGCAGCAGCATGATCAGCGCGCCGAGCGTCATGCCGAGCAGCGGCGAGATGAAGATGAACGATGCCGTTTTCAGAATGCCGGGCCACAGCAACGGGGTGCTGCCGGCCTTCGTGAGCGCGGCGCCGATCATGCCGCCGATCAGCGCATGCGATGAGCTCGACGGAATGCCGTAGTACCACGTGATCAGGTTCCAGCCGATTGCGCCGATCAGCGCGCCGAAGATCACGCGGCTATCGACGAACGACGGATCGATGATGCCCTTGCCGACCGTCGCGGCCACGGACAGGTGAAAAACCCAAAAGGCCAAGATGTTGAACAGCGCGGCCCAGAGCACGGCCTGCCACGGTTTCAGCACGCCGGTGGAGACCACGGTCGCGATCGAGTTCGCGGCGTCGTGGAAGCCGTTCATGAAGTCGAACGCAAGCGCGAGCATCACGAGCAGCGCTAGCGTGGTCGAGACTTCGAAAAGACCCATGGATACGGCTTACCGTTAGCCGTTCTCGAGCACGACGCTTTCGATGACGTTCGCGACGTCCTGGCACTTGTCGGTCGCCGACTCGAGCGACTCGTACACGGCCTTGAGCTTGATGAGCTGACGCACGTCGGTCTCGTCGCGGAACAGCTTCGAGATCGCGCCGCGCATGACCTTGTCCGCCTCGGACTCGAGCTTGTCGATCTCCGTGCAGATCCTAAGCATCTCCGGGCCCTCGGCCATCGTCGCCATGAGCTTCACGGCGGCGTGCACGCGCTCGGCGCAACGCGCGAGCAGCTCCGCGAGCTGCACGGCCTCGGGCGTCAGCTTTTGGATGTCGTAGAGGATCAGCGATTCGCCCGCGTCTTGGATCAGGTCCAGCACGTCGTCCATACGCGAGATCAACCGGTGGATGTCGTCGCGATCGAACGGCGTGATGAAGCTGGTGTGCAGCAGCTGCACCGTCTCGTGCGTGATGCGGTCGGCCGCGTGCTCGGCGTCTTCGATGGTCTTGATGCCGGCCGCGCGATCCTTGCCGCCCTCGTAATGGCGCAGCACGTCGACGAGCGCGTGAGCCCCGTCGACGATGAGTTTCGCGTGAGCATCGAACAGACCGAAAAAGCGCCCCTGGCGAGGCATCAGACGGGCGATGAAATTCATTCTTGTTGCCGGCCCCCTCCCGCTTCGGGGGCGGAGTTTAAAGGGTCCGGTACATGCCTGTCACAAAAAAGAAACCTGCCCGAAACAATCGGGTCCGGCCGAGTTCGCCTGCCTTGGGCGCGGGTCGGCGATCGCGGTAGACACACGTGCATGTGTCCCCTCGTCCGCGGTTGTCAGGGTGCCGGACGATCTTTGCCCGATCGTCCGGTTGCCTGACGATCAGCCCGAGATTGTCCGCGGACCTGACGACCTCCAGAGGGGACCATACATCGCGAGGCCTCCGTTGTTGATCTCCGTCATCGCCAGAGATCCACCAGTAGAACGACCACGCCCAGTGCTGCAAACTTGACCCCAATCGATCGGCCGGGTCCGCACGCCGGAGAACCGCGCAGCAGGAGGCAAGCATGAGCTTTTTGACGTTTATGGGCTGGCTATTGCTGCTCGTGTTCTGCTGGCCGCTCGCGCTGCTGGCGCTGCTCCTGTGGCCGATCGCGTGGCTGATCTCGCTGCCGTTTCGGCTCGTCGGGATTACGTTTGACGCGCTGTTCGCGTTCTTGAAAGCCGTGCTGTTCCTGCCGGCACGTGTGCTCGGCTACCGCGACCGCGGAACCTAGCGGCTTACTTGACGGACCCGGCATCCGGGCCGGTGTCGCGCGGCCAGCCCGTCGGCTGCGCGTCGGGCCGGTTCACGAGCACGGCCTGGATCTCTTGGATGTAGCCGCGCTTCACGGCGAAGAACTCGGCGACGAGCCGGTCGTTTGAGGTCACCGCGCTCTGGCTCTGTGCACCGCCCTTGATGCCGAAGCGCACGATCGAGAGCACGATGCCGCGCTCTTCGTCGACGACAGGGTACCGGCGATCCCAGAGATTGCGGTTCAAGAACCGGCCTTCGTCGAAGCCGCGTTGCGCGGATTGATACTCGCCGTTGCGCACGACGCCGGTGGTCTGCAGACCGTTCTCGTAACGGCGCGCGTCCGGCATCAGCCGGGCAGCGCGGTACGCAGGCGTGCCGTTCGTTTGGAACGCGCGCCAGTAGCCTTCGGCAACCGCAATCAACTCGTAGTACGAATCGCGCTCGGCCTCGCGGATTGAATGTGTGAGATCCGCCGAGACTGCGGTCAGCTGATCGGGACCCCAAAGGCGATCCGCGTCGCCTTCGTTGGCCTTGATCGTCTCGATCTCGGTGATCGCGCCGTTCAAGACCTTGAGCCGCAACGCGTGCATCGTCTTCGTGCCGTCCGCGTTGCGGATCACGGCCTGCGTGCCCGTGTCGCCGCGATCCGTGTTAACGATGTCGAAGCGCCAGATGGCAGCCTCAGCGCCGGCCCAGAACGTCTGCGCGAGGGACTTCTCGTCGCCGTTGTCCGTAATGCGCGCGCGTGCGGCTTGGCGCAGAGCATTCGCGTCGTTCGCGAACAGCGCGGTGTAGTACGCGTCGACGAAAACCGTGAGGCATGCGCGGTCGCACGCGGACTGCGCGAGAGCCGGCGCTGCGCCCGCCGCGAATGCGGCGAGCGCAACGACCTTAGCCCAACGTCTCACTGAGCAGCCGGAGCCGGCTCGAGACGAATGATGTTGCTGGGTTGACCCGGGAACTGGTTGTCGACGGCGATGTAGACCAAGCCGTCCGGGCCTTGGCGCACGTCGCGGATGCGGTACTCGCCGACCAACAGCGGCTGGCGATTCGTGACGACCGGGCCGTTCAACGAGAACCGCACGAGCTGGCGATAGTTGCCGGCCATGCCGCCGACGAACGCGTTGCCCTTCCAATTCGGGAAGCGGTCGCCCGTGTAGAGCATGAGCCCCGAGATGCCGATCGACGGTACGAAGTACGCCTTCGGCTGCTCCATGCCTTCCTTGTTGCGCGCGGCGTGGATCTCGGTGCCGAGCGTGTAGTTCGCGCCGTAACCGATCACGGGCCAGCCGTAGTTCTTGCCCTTCTCGATCACGTTGAGCTCGTCGCCGCCTTGCGGGCCGTGCTCGGTCTCCCACAGCGTGTTCGTCGCCCTGTCGTACGCGAGGCCCTGCGGGTTGCGGTGGCCGTAGCTCCAGATCTCCGGCAGCGCGCCGGCGCGGCCGACGAACGGATTGTCTTGCGGCACCGTGCCGTCGTCGTTCAAGCGCAGGATCTTGCCCTGGTGGTTATCGAGCTTCTGCGCCGGGTGGTTCGCGGTATCCGGATCCATGCCGCCGCCCGGGCGTGCCGGGAACAAGCCCGCCATGCGATCGCCGACCGACATGAACAAGTGCCCTTGGCCATCGAACGCGATGCGTGCGCCGAAGTGACCCGGTGCGTCGTTCCACGCCTTCGCTTCGAAGATCTCCTTCGCGTCCACGAGGCGATTGCCCTCGAGCTTCGCCCTCGTGAGTGCCGTCGTGCCTTCCACGCAGGGCGGCGCGTTCGCGGCCTGATTCGCCGGCGCCGGACCTCGGCACGTTTGTGCCGTGCCGTTACGCGGCTTCGCGTAGCTCAAATAGATGAAACCGTTCTGCGCGTAGTTCGGGTGCACGGCGACTTCCTGCATGCCGCCCTGGCCAAGTGCGCGCACGGCCGGGACGCCGGCTACGGGCTCCGGCAGCAGCTTGCCGTCGCGGATGATCCGCAACGTGCCGCCGCGCTCGGTGACGAGCATGTCGCCGTTCGGCAGCCACGCCATGCTCCACGGGTTCTTCAAACCCTCGGCAACGGTGACGACCTTGAAATTCTCGCCGGCGGGGCCGGGCGGTTGCGCCCACACGGCAGTGGAGAGCACGAGAGTCGCGCCGGCGACGAGCCCTGCACGAATCGATTTCGCTGTTGAATTCATGGATGGTTCCTCAATTGAGCGCCGCTGCGCCGAACTCGTTCTTGTCCGCCCGGACGGGCGTCGGCGGGTATCTTAGCGCGAACCTTTGCGCGGCCGCGACTCTCCGGCCAGTGCCAAGAAATCTCGATCTAGAGCGCGATTGACGAGCCCGGAGCGGTTCGGCCAGGCTTGGCTCATCGATAGGTAGGGGGATGCCATGAGCAGTCGCAGAGCTTTCTTGCGCGCAGCCGGCAGCGGGCTTCTCGCATTGGGGACGTTCGGCGCTCAGGCCCAGCCGGCGCCGAAGCGCGTCGTCGTTGGCGGCCGGCGGATGTCGATCGTCGACGTCCATGCCCATTGCCTGTTCCCCGAGGTCGCGAGCCGCGTGCCGGGCGTAACCGTGCCGCGTGCGGCGCCGCCGACGCTCGTGCTCGGGCCCGAGCGGATTGCGTCCATGGACGAACGCGGCATCGACGTCCAGGCGCTCAGCGTGAACACGTACTGGTGGTATTCGGCGAATCGCAACGACGCGCGATCCGTCGTCTCGATTCACGACGAGGGCATCGCCGCGTGGTGCAAGCAGCATCCGACGCGGTTCGTGGGACTCTGTTCCGTCGCGCTGCAGTTCCCGGATCTCGCGGCCGAGCAGCTCGAGCACGCGGTAAAAAATCTCGGGGCGCGCGGCGCATCGATAGGAGGGCACGTTGCAAACGAGCCGCCCACGGGCGAGAAGTACGATCCGTTCTGGGCGAAGGCCCAAGAGCTCGACGTGCCGGTCTTCATGCATCCGAACAACGCGCTGAACATTGCGCGGGACGGCGCGCTCGACGGCCGCGGGAGCTTGGGCAACATCGTCGGCAACCCGCTCGAAACCACGGTGTTCTTGAGCCGCATGATCTTCGACGGCACGCTCGATCGCTATCCGCGCCTCAAGGTATGCGCGGCGCATGGCGGCGGCTTTCTCCCGTCGTACCTCGGGCGCAGCGACGCGGCGTGCGTCGTGCGCGACGACGCGGGTTGCGCGAACAAGCGCAAGCCGAGCGAGTACTTCAAGGACCAGATCGTCGTCGACTCGATGGTGTTCTCGGACGAGGGCTTGCGGCACTTGGTGGCGGAGACCGGTGTGAGCCAAGTCGTATACGGCTCGGACATGCCGTATTTCTGGCCGGACACGATCGACATCATCGCGCAGGCTCGGTTCTTGAGCGATGCGGACAAAGAGGCGATTCTGGGCGGCAATCTGCGGCGCCTGCTGCGAATCGGTGCCTGACGACGCATGGGGCCGTTACGCTACTTGCTGTTCGCTGCCATCGGTCTCGTGGTCGCGTCGGTTCTGTTCCTCGGCGTGAGTTTCCTCGTGACCGCGAACTTCGAGGCGGGCACGCGCTTCTTCGAGCGCTGGATCCTGCGCGCGACGTGCGAGGCGTTCGAGCTGAACGGAGTCGTGCGCGACACCGGCGGGCTGCCCGTGGCCTATGCGGTGATCGAAGTGTCGTACTTCGACGAACGTTTGACGACGCGCAGCAACAGCGACGGGCGGTTCGTCGTGACGGCGGACGACGCGATCTGCGATCGACGCCCGCCGCGCGACGTGTCGTTGGTCGTGATGGCCGACGACTTCCGGCCGAAGCGCGCGGCCGTGCCTTTTGCCGCGGGCACGGTCGAGGTCACCCTCGACCGCCGCGGTTTCAGCCTGTAACGGTCAGCGTCCCAGCGTCGCGAGAATGTCGCGGCGCGTGATCGGCCGATCGGGATTCGGTGCGTGCACCGAGATCACGTTTTCCCAATCGAGCCCGAGCCTCTCCAAGTTCGCGACGAACACTTGCGTGCCGACGACGGGCGGATTCGGCACGGGCGGTTGACCCGGCGCCACGAGATTGAACATGTCCGCATACGCGAGGATCTTCGCGCTCGGGATGTACGCGACTAACATGCCGTCCGCGTGCGGCAGGCCCTTGATGTTGTGGATCTCGACGGTTTGCGTGCCGTCCGTGAACACACGCTTGTCGCCAACCGTTTCGATCTTGAGCTTGTTGCCGGAGCGCGCCATCGCGTCGGGTGCGAGCGTGCGCGGATTGCTGAGCGCATCCTTGAAGAACTGCTCGTTCTCCTCGTGCGTGACGATCGTGATGCCTTCGGCCACGACCGCGCCGATGCCGCTCGTGTGATCGAAGTGATGGTGCGACAGCACGCCGTAACGAATCGGCTTGTTCGGAATCACGCGTTTCGCTTCGGCGATGATCGCTTGCGCGCGCGCGTCGTTCTGACCCGCGGGCTCGAAGATCAGAATGTAGTCGTTGAACGCCACCGCGAGCGCGACGTAGCCGCCCGTGATGCGGAACACTCCGGGCGCGAGCTGCTCGGAAGCCGCGGCCGGCGGTGCGGGAGGCGGGCCTCCGGGCGGCGGGCCGCCCGCGCCGGCAGGTGGTGGCGGCGGGGTCATGAGCGCCGTGAGGTTCGCGGGATTCCCTTGCACGCCCAGGATCTGCGCATCGAATGTGGGCCAGCCGCCACGGCTTTGCACGATCTTGGACGGGTACTTGAGGCCGTTGTTGTCGCGGTAATCCGAATACTCGGTCGAGACCGGCATGTCGCCGAACACGGGGTTCTCGAGCCACGTGTCGACGCGTACGACGAGGTTGTCGCGATTGATGTAGCCGATGACGCGGTACGGCTTACCGCCCGGGGAATTCACGGGAGCGTCGAAGCTGACCTCCATGAACTCGCCGCGGCGGGCCGCCTTCGCATTGAATTGCTGCGCGCCTTTCAGGAAGCCCCACGGCGATACCCAGATCTCGAGCTGTTGCGCCCAAGCTGCGTTCGTAGGTTGAATGTTCTGTGTGAACGGTGCCAGCGCTGCGGGTCCGCCGGTCACGGGCACCGCGTAGGTCTGGCCCGTCGACAGAAGCGCGGGCTTCGTGAAGTCGATCGTGCGCCGGTAGTCGTTGACGTTCGTGCGCGGCCACGGGTAATTCGCGTTGTTGTTCTGACCCAGGTTGTAGTTCGCGCCCGAGCCGTAATAGGTGATCGAGCTCAAGCCTTCGATGCCCATCTCCTTCGAAGCGCTCGAGACCACGCCCTGTGCGAGCGCGGCCGAAGCCGTTCCCAGCGCGGCCACTGCGACGGCTGCTTTCCAAGTGATAGCCATTTTGAGTCCCCTCCAATGATTTCCGGCTGTGGCGATTATGTCCGAAGGCTCGCCTTACCCGACACGGTCGGCCAGAAGATTACTGAAGGCTAGGACGCCGCGCTCTCAAGCGCGTGACACTCGCTCAGGACGGCTTCGATAGCGGCGCGGTCTGCCGGCTTCGTGAGATGGTGGTCGAATCCGGCTTCCTTGCTGCGGCGCTTGTGCTCCTCCTGCCCGAGGCCCGTGAGCGCGACGAGCAACAACTGCCTTCCCCACGGCGTCGCGCGGATCCTTCGCGCGACCTCGTAGCCGTCCATGCCGGGCATCTTGAGATCGAGCAGCACGACGTCGGGCCGAAACTCGGGCATGGCGTCGAGTGCGGCAGCGCCGCTGAATTCGGTGCGCACTTCGTTCGCACCGAGCGTCTGTACCACCAACGACAGCGTGTCCGCCGCGTCTCTGTTGTCGTCCACGATCAGCACGCGATGGCCGCCGACGTTCTCGGGCCGTATGCGCACTCTTTGCGGCACGGGGTCTTCGGCGTTCGGAGCAATCGGCAGGCGGACCGTGGCGACGCTGCCGCGGTCCACTCCTTCGCTCGCGATCGCGATTCTGCCGCCGTGCATCTCGACGAGCGACTTCGCGAGCGTAAGGCCGATGCCGAGCCCCGCGTTACGCGCGACGCGTGCGTCGTTACCCTGATAGAACATCTCGAATACGCGGCCGAGAGTCTCCGGTGGAATGCCCATGCCGGTGTCGCGAATGCTCACGATCGCTTCGTCGCCGCCTCGCGTGACCGCGATTCGAATCGTGCCGTTGCGGGGCGTGTAGCGTGCGGCGTTGTTCAGCAAGTTGGCGACCACTTGGGTGAGTCGCGCCGAGTCCGCTTTCATGAGGATCGGCTCGTCGGGAAGGTCGATCGTGAGCTCGTGGCCCGAGGTCTCCGTGAGGGGGCGCACCGCGGCGACCGCATCTCTGATCACGTCGGCGAGATTCACCTGTGCGAGCCGCAGGCGCAGCCGCCCACCGCGCACACGCGACACGTCGAGCAGGTCGTCGACGAGGCGCACGAGCTGGCGCGTCTGGCGTCCCATCGTCGCGGATACTTGCGCCACAACGCGCGGATCGCTGCCGGCGCGCTTCAGCACCTCGACACCCGCGCTGATCGGCGCGAGCGGATTGCGCAGCTCGTGCGCGAGCAGCGCGAGGAACTCGTCCTTGCGGCGGTCCGCCTCGCGCAGGCGATCCTCGGCGTGCTTGCGTGCCGTGACCTCGACGAGCGTGAGCACCACGCCGTCGACGCGTTGCGCCACCGTGCGATACGGATGCAATTTCGCTAAGAACCAACGCTTGTCCGCGCCGGCCACCTCGCGGTCCACGGGCGTGAGCTCGTCCAGCACGCGCCGCGCGTCGCTGAGCAAGTCGCCGTAGTCGAGGCAGTGACGTAAATCCGAGAGCCGACGACCGGTATCCGTGCGCCGTATGTTGAACATCTCGGCGGCCTGCTGCGTGAAGTGCACGATCTTGAGCTCGCGATCGAGGAACAACGTGGCCACACCCGTCGACTCGAGCAGGTGCTGTACGTCCGTCGACAGCTGCACCATGAACGAGAGCTCATCGCGTGAGTGATCGGCATCGGCGCGCCCGCCGGCGCGCTCGCGTGTGGCGGCGCTCCGCGTTGTCTTTTTTTTCTTCTTGTTCTTTTTCTTCGTCTTCTGCCCGACGCTTGTCATCCGCTCGCCTGCCCCTGGCGAAAAAAGCGGAGAGTGCCGACTAAGCCGGCGACAGTGAGGAACTCTCCGCCCGCATCGTCCCCGATCGTCTGCCGGGGTACCGAAGCCATTTCACTCTCCGATTGCTCGGCTGGCAAGTCGCGCGTACTAGGGTCGTGTCCTACAAATCGTTCGCACCCGCGTCTCATTCCGGGTTGCGGTGGAGGGGCGACCTCAGGCGGATTTTTTCTTGAGCCCGTCGTCGACGGCGACGTTCTCGGGGGTCAGCTTCATGCCGGCCGCGGTCGCGGCCTGCTCGATCAGGATCGCGAAATCGCACTCGGTGTGGCCCGCCTGCACGAGCTTGTCGACCTCGCCGCGTGCCGTCTTCGTGACCGGCAGCGCTACGCCGAGCTCTTTCGCGGCCTTGAGGCCCAGATCCAAATCCTTGCGCAGCAACACCGGCGTGAACGTGGGCGTCCAATCGAGATTCACGAACGCCGGCGTCTTGTAGCGCGAGAACTGCGAGCCCATCACGCTGTTGTTGATGAACTCGAGGAACGCGCTGCGTTTCACGCCGCCTTTCTCCGCGAGCACCGTGATCTCGGCCAATGACTGCGCGACCACGCCGAGCAGCAGGTTGTGGCAGATCTTGACCATGCGCGCGAGCTCGCCTTCGCCGACGTATGTGACGCCGACGCCGAGCGCAGCGAGATACGGTTGCGCGACGTCGAACGCCGCGCGCGGCCCTGAGGCCACGATCGTGAGCTTGCCGGCCGCGACGACCTTTGCGTTGCCGCTCACGGGCGCCGCGAGCATCGCGGTGCCGAGCTTCGCCGCGGCCTCGCGCACTTGCGACGACGCCTCTTCGGACACGCTCGAGCAATCGACGATCATCTTCGGCGCGTTGCCCTTCGCGAGCAGGCCGTCGGAGCCCGTGCACACGGCGATCAGATCGTCGGACGCGGACACGGTCGTGAACACGATGTCGAGGCCGCGCAGCTCGCTCAACGAGTCGACGACCTTGGCGCCGAATTCCGCGAGCGGCTCGACCTTGCTGCGCGTGCGGTTGTAGACGCGGACCTCGTGGCCGGCCGCGAGTAGGCGCTTCGCCATCGCGAAGCCCATGCGGCCGCCCGCGCCGACCCACCCGAGCGTGTGCTTAGGCATGTGCGGACCTCAGACTTCGACGACCCAGTTGCTGGTCTCGATGATTTTGCGGACCTTGTCCAGGAACGCAGCAGAGTACGCGCCGTCGACGGCGCGGTGATCGAACGACTGCGCGAGCACGCCGACGGGTCGGATCGCGATCGAATCACCTTCGCTGCTTTCCACGACGACGGGCTTCTTGCGTACGCCGTCCGTCGACAAGATCGCGACCTGCGGCTGGTTGATGATCGGCGCCGTGATCAGCGTGCCGAACGTGCCGGAGTTCGACAGCGTGTACGTGCCGCCCGAAAAGTCCTCGGGCTTGAGCTTGCCGGCGCGCGAGCGTTGCGCGATCTCGGCGATCGCGTCGGCGAGCTGCGAGACGCTCATGCGGTCCGCGTTCTTGATCACGGGTGCGACGAGGCCTTCGGCGCCGAGATCCACCGCAACCGCGAGATTCACGCTCGGGTGCAGGATCAGCGAATCGCCTTGGACGCTCGAGTTCAAGTTCGGGAACTGCTCGAGCGCGCGGCACACCGCGTTCGCGATGAAGGGCAGGTACGTGAGCGAGTGTCCGTGCCGCGCTTTCCACGCGTCCTTGACCGACCTGCGCACGACGTCGACGCGGAAGAAGTCCACCTCGACGGCCTGCAGCACATGCGGGCTCGTAGCTTTCGACCGAATCATGTGCTCGGCCGTGAGCTTGCGAATGCGCGTGAACGGCACGGTCTTCGCGCCGGCCGGCTGCGGGGCCGCTGGCGGGGGCGGTGGAGCGCGGGACGGAACCGACGACAGGTGCGACGGAGCAGGGGCTTCGGCGACCGGCGCGCGCGGTGCGGGTGCGTTCTGCTGGCGCTGGATGAACTCGAGCACGTTGCGCCGCGTGATGCGCCCGTTGCGGCCGGAGCCCGGCACGGTGTTCAAGTCCAACCGATACTCGGCTGCGAGGCGGCGCACGGCCGGCGACAAGCGCTGATGATCGTCGCGGCCTACGGGGCCGTCGATCTGCGCGACGTTGGCCGCACTGACTGCGGGCTGCCTAATCGTGTCGCTCGGCGTGTACTGCTCCTTGGCCGTATTCATGTCCGGCGGCATCGCGGCGTACCACGACGGCGGCGAGGGTTGCGCGGGAGCGGCGGCCGGCGGCGGTGGCGCCGCGGGCACAGCGGCCGGCTTCGGGGCCGGCGTGTCCGCACCGGCGCTCGCGCCGCTGCTGATCACGGCAAGGACGGTGCCGACCTCGACGGTCGCGCCTTCCTGCACGCGGATCTCCGTGATCACTCCGGCCATCGGGGCCGGAATCTCCATCGAGACCTTGTCCGTCTCGATGTCGAGGATGATCTCGTCCGCGGCGACGGTGTCGCCGACCTTCTTTTTCCAACTGGAAACGGTGCCCTCGGTGACGGTCTCGCCGAGCTGCGGCATCAATACGTTCATCAGATCCCTCTCCGAGCTAGTCGACGAGCTGGCGAACGCCGGCGACGATGCGCTCGGGTGTCGGCAGCTGTGCGTCCTCGAGATTGTTCGCGGCCGCGAGCGGAATGTGCGGCGTGGTCACGCGCACGATCGGGCCGTCGAGATCCCAGAACAGCTCCTCCGCGACGATCGAGGCGATTTCGGCGCCCCAGCCGCACAGCCGCGGGTTTTCCTCGACCGTCACGAGCCGGCCGGTCTTCGCGACCTCGCGCAGGATCGTTTGTGTGTCGAGCGGTACGAGCGAGCGCAGGTCGATCACCGTCGCGTCGATGCCGTGTTGCTCCTTCAGGACATCCGCGGCCTTCAGCGCGCGCGGCACCATGAGCGCGAGAGCGACGATCGTGACGTCCTTGCCGTCGCGCAACACGTTCGCCTTGCCGAGGTCTATCACGTGCTCGCCGTCGGGCACTTCACCCTTCACGGCATACAGCGACTTCTGCTCGAAGAACATGACCGGGTCGTCGCAGCGGATGGCCGCGGCGAGCAGCCCTTTCACGTCGCTCGGGTTGGACGGCGCGACGATCTTGAGGCCCGGAATCATCATCGACCAGTTCTCGACGCTCTGGGAGTGCTGCGCGCCGAAGCGCGAGCCCGCGCCGTTCGCGGAGCGGATCACGAGCGGCAACGTGACCTGGCCGTCCGTCATGTAACGCGTCTTTGCGATTTGATTCGCGACGATGTCCCAGGCGACGCCGAAGAAGTCGGAGAACATCAGGTCGACGATCGGCCGCAGGCCCGTCATCGCAGCGCCCATCGCGGCGCCGACGATGGCTTGCTCCGAGATCGGCGTGTCCTTCACGCGCTTCGCGCCGAACTCGTCGAGCAGACCGACGGTGGCCTTGAACACGCCGCCGGCCGCGGCGACGTCCTCGCCGAGCAGCACGACGTTCGGGTCGCGGCGCATCTCTTGTGCGATGCCCGCGGCGACCGCGTCACGATAAGTTAGTTGCGCCATGCGGAGCCTCCGTCAGCCCAAACGTCCTTGTCTGCAAGCTCGAGCGGCGGGGGCGGCGCGTTGCGCGCGATCTCCGTTGCACGATCGATCTCTGCGTTCGTTTCCGCCTCGATCTTCTCGATCTCGGCGACATTGATTCCCATCTCGACGAGCCGCGAGCGGTAACGCGGCAGCGGGTCTTTGGCGAGCCACGCTTTGACTTCCTCGTCGGGACGATACTTGCCGGGGTCGGCGCGCGAGTGGCCGCCGTGGCGATACGTCTCGGCCTCGATGAGGCTCGGCCCGCCGCCTTTGCGCGCGAGGTCGAGCGCGCGTTGCGCGGTGCGGTACACGACATCGACGTCGTTGCCGTCGATGAGAACGGGCTCGAGCCCATACGCGCTCGCGCGGTCTGCGGCGGGGTGCTCGACGGCCGTCACGTCGTGAATCGACGTGTACTCCATATAAAGGTTGTTCTCGCAGACGAACACGACCGGCAACTTCCAGATCACGGCGAAGTTCAGCGCCTCGTGGAACGCGCCGATGTTCGTGGTGCCGTCGCCGAAGAAGCACACGGCGACTTGCTCAGTGCCGCGATACTGCGCCGACCATGCCGCGCCGTTCGCGATCGTGAGCTGCGCGCCGATGATCGCGTACGAGCCCATCATGTTGTGCTTCACGCTCGTGAGGTGCATCGAGCCGCCCTT